>CBJMC01400__coassemble_556_pt1 | contig 163212 bp, 140 predicted proteins | sample CBJMC01400__metabat2_low_PE_023 | metagenome-assembled genome bin CBJMC01400 | reverse complement strand
GGGCTGCAAAAGCCCCAAAACCATTTTCATTGTCGTTGTTTTTCCTGCGCCGTTTTGTCCAATGAAGCCGAAAACGCTCCCCTCTGGAACCGACATATTCAGATTTTTTATAATTTGCTGCTGCCCGAAACTTTTAGATAGATTGCGGATAGAAAGCACATTCATTTTTCCTCACCTCTACCAAAAACAAAATAGATAATCGGACCAAACATAAGAATAATCAGAGAGATTATAAGCCACATGGCCCTGTTCCCAAAACGATAATGTGGATGCCGGAGAATATGCCGGACAGCAGCCACAGCAAGGATTACATCAACCACAAAGATGGGAATAAGAAGCGGAAACATTTCCTGTAACAAAGACATACCATCTACCTCCTTAGTTGTAACTCATATCTTATTTTGTGGGACATGAGCTTTTCTGTTCTTTTATTTCCGTATAGATTATATTACCATTATGAAAATAAAAAAGCAATACCTTCCCTTGACTTTTTATTTTCATAATGGTAATATTTTCACAAAAGGAGGTTGAACATGGGCAGCAAGAACTTGAATGAGAAGATTATGGAATGTATTTCTAATCCGGCCAAGTGCCGCCTTCTGATAGAAATAATGCGTCGAGGAGAAGTTACCGCAAAGTATCTGGCTGAAAAATGCTCGGATATTCCTCAAACTACACTTTATCGCAATTTGAAGCGAATGACCGATGACGGTCTATTGAAAATCGTTAATGAAACACCAATACGTGGAACAGTTGAAAAGACTTATGCATTAACTTTTGACCCGGCTGATCCTCCATCGGTTCTCGGAGAAAATTCCGGTGCCATGTATATGCAGATGTTCTTTCAGTATTTTTTGACCTTCGCCAAGATTTTTCAAAATTATTGTGACACGCCGGGAATTGATATAAAAAGAGATCGGTCTGGTCTTAGCCTTTCTCATGTTTACCTTACGGATGAAGAACTGGAAAAAGCGGTATCGGATATTGCACATATCTTATTGCCTTTGCAAGACAATAAGCCAGCGCCGGAACGCAAATTAAGAACGATTGGGTTGATTATTTCCCCGGAGCATAAAGCGGATGAATAGAGAAAAACGCCCTATATGCACAGGGCGTTTTCTCTTGGCTTAATATTACTATAATGGTAATATTTTATTATCGGGAAAATGGAGGTGCATTATGAGAAATGAGCGCGAAAATGCACTGGACAAAAAATCCCATACGTCATCAAATCTAACTAGACAGGAAATTCTAATGTGGCTAAGCCAAAGATCACACTCTGTCGGAGAGATTGCAGGATATTTTCAGATAACGCCTGCCCTTTGTCCGTCAATTAACTGCGGATGCTTTTCTCCGCCAAGAGTGCTGGCATTGATTGCCTGCATGACGATATCGAGTGTGATCCGTCCCACTGACTGGCTGTGTACAGCCCGTTTTTTTCAGTTTCTATTTAATATAAGCACGCCCCTCTGCTTTGACTGTTCCATTATAACGCCTTTATCTCCAGTGTATATATGGACAATACGTCAGTGTACCGGAAGAAAAGCAATTTGGTATTCTCTACGGTTACTTTTTTTGTTTTTCTTAGTTTAACCGTAAACTGATGCACATTTCTACGGTCCTTTTTTCAGATTTGATGATTTCAACCGTAGACTACCGCCCAATTCTACGGTTCTTTTTCTTGATTTGACAATCTCAACCGTAAACTACCGCCTGATCCTACGGTTCTTTTTCCAGATTTGATGATTTCAACCGTAGACTGCTGATTTTTTCTGCTTCATCTTATCAAGCATAAAGGCTTCTATACCTTGCTTTATCAAAAAACTTGTTTTATCTTTCAGTTAATATCTGTTTCTCAGCATTGAAAAAGAGATACTGCTTTGTCTGTGTAGTACCTCTTTTAATATCTATCTTTATATTCCAACTTTGCCTTTTCTGTATACTTTTGGATGAAATCCGTTTTAGCATTTGTATAAGTATCTCTGTCAAATTCATATTTTTTCCATAATTTCAGTTTCATTTTCTCGTACTCAGTAGCAATATCAGCGTGTTCCATGAGATAATCTCTAAAATATAACTCGTCATTATCGCCAGCATATCTCAGATGTAAGTGAAACACTCTCTCGGCAAAACCCTTTTCTGTATATCCTTTATTGAAAGAAATCCTGTCAGAAGTTTCAGACATACAAATATAACCGTTTTTCACGATCAATTCTTTATAGTTGGATAACTTATATTCTTTTGAAACTTCCAGGAGAATATCAATAATGGGTTTCGCCCAAATGGACGGAATCGCTGTACTTCCTATATGGCTTATTCTCCTTATTTCAGTAACTCTCTTTTTCAGAAAATTTTCTTCATCTGTATACCATTCTTTCCAATAAGGCTGGTGTTCCGTCAAATAAATAGGAAAAAGTTTCCATAATTCATCCAAAATCATTTCAGGTAATTTCCGTTCCACTTTTTCTCTCCCAACTTCCCAGATTATAAATTTCCCGATACGAAATCCCGTGTAAGACGCTATCTGCACAGGCAGCATAGCAGGATTATCTTTTGCCTTAAGAAATCCATCCCGCTTTTGGAACTCTGTTCTTTAAAATCCTCCATTATTGTAAGCTCTTGTTATCACATAGGACGGTTCATAATATGCGCTGCTATTGTAGTTATCAATGGTATCACATATTTCGTCGTTATATACTCGGATCATCCCATCAATATAATCTTCCCCCGGCTGTAACGTTGACAGAATCAGCCTAGTATACACCTTACCCATCTGCGTTTCTGAAGGGATCTCGTCTACAAGTTTTAAATCCACATCTGTTATATTAAAATTTCCTTCTGCCAGCTTATATTCTCCAATCCATTCATCTTCAATTTTCAGAGGATTCTCACAGTGAAGTACATTAGCCAGGCTGATCAGACGCACCCACTCGTCTTTTTCTATAGAATTAACAACATATTTGTTTTTCTGATGCAATTTCCTTGCTACACGTTCTATCATATAGCATAAAAAATAAAGATCGTTCTCAGTTATTTGCTCTTCCGGGAAGAATTTGTTTGTCATAGTGAATAACTCCCTTCAAATTGGATAGTCTGTAATGATTTTTCTGTACAGAATACAATCTGATGCGTCGGATATTTAAATTTAACCAGTTCCCAGAACGCTTCTTTCGAAATTCGTTCAGCCATATAGTCCTCAACATAATCCCAGATTGTATCATCTGCCATTGGTCCCTCGACAACATCATAATCATGTTTTAATCCAAGCCGACAATTTACAACAAACTGTAACCATTCTTCTGTCATCTCATTAAACTTTTTAATATTCAGGCTCTTATCAGGTGAATATTTATAAAAATTCACTATATGCCTTCTATGTTTTGTCAAAGCCCAACGTTTTGCCTGCTTTTCTAAAATTGTACAATGAAATCCATAGCCAAAATCTTTATAAAAACCGTTTTCCAATATTTGAGGCTTCTGAACAATAACATTACTGCCATGATATAAAATCATATACTTTTACTCCTTCATGAATTAGGATTTTTCTGCTTAACAAACTGGAAATTTCTTTAATCGTTTTCCCTCAAAATCAAATTTTGACTGCCTAAGTTATACGGACAAATATCTCTACACCTATGACAAGCTATTCTCCAAACCTGCTCTTCTTCATCATCTCCAAATGCAAAATCCCAACAGGATTGCTGTTTTATTTCTGGATTTTCTAAAGCATTTACAGGACAAATATCAACACATAAATTACAATTATTACAAAGAGGTTCTTTCATTTTATCAGGCTCAAGATCTTGTTCACATAACACTGCTCCTAACCAGACCATACTTCCAAACTCTGGCGTTATTAACAAAGAATGCCTCCCTATTGTTCCTAATCCCGCCGCTTGAGCTATATGTTTTTGCGAAACAATAGAACGCCATCTGTTAGTATTTTTATCCCATTGGCTTTCATTTGTAGGAATAGGAACACATACTATCTGGTTCTTTTCCATTTCAATACAAAAATCCAGAGCTATCGCATCCACTTTTGACGTGATAGAATTTCTTACCCTTGTATATGGGATATTAGACTTGCAATTAAGTGTTCCTACTGGAAATCTACAACCAAAAGAAATTACCGATTTACAAGTCGGAAGTATATCTAAAGGATGATAGCCATTCGGTGCATTATCAAACCTATCTATACTTGCTATACCACACAAATCTGCACCTAACGCAAACATTGTTTCCTTTATCCTTTTACTATCCAAAATACAATACCCCCTCCGTAAATTCCAAGTTATTTTAGTCTATTATAACACCCTCCATATTTCCCTGTCATTCTATTTTTCACTCACACGGAAAGCATACGAAAAGAGAGTGGAAAATCATCTGATCTGACCACTCCCTTTAAAATATTCTACGTGTTCTATCAGCCTGTCCGATATCACCCGCAGCTGGGACAAACATCCTTATTTATGATACGGTTCGTGATTCATGATCCTGTAACTCCTGTAGATCTGCTCCAGGAGGATCATCTGCATCATCTGATGAGGGAAAGTCATTCTGGAAAAGCTGAGACGATAGTCCGCTCTTTTCAGGACTTCATCGCTCATCCCCAGGGAGCCGCCGATCACAAAAGCGACAGAGCTTTTCCCTTCCACGCCCAGTCTCTCCAGCTTTTGGGAAAGTTCCACGGAATCCAGCATCTTTCCGTCGATCGCCAGCGCGATCACATAGTCCCGGTCCCGGATATACTTCATAAGCCTTTGGCCTTCTATGTTTTTGATCTGCTCATTGAGAGCTTCAGAAGCTCCGTCAGGAGTCTTTTCATCGGCTGCCTGACAAAACGTAAGCTTACAGTACCTGCTGAGACGTTTGGAATATTCCGCGATACCGTCGTTCAGGTATTTTTCTTTAATTTTCCCTACAGAAATGATACGGATTTCCATTACTCTTCATAGTCCAGACAAATACGGTTACAGGTAACAGACTTAATAAATCCTGCGGCTTTCACATGCTCCGGATGTACCTGGTATCCGCTCAGAGCCTCTTCTGATTCAAGCTCACAGAACAGGCCGATATCATGAGAACTGGAAGGAAGAACCTCCGTTACCACTTTAAGAGAAATAAGACCCGGAACGATTCCCACCAACTGAGCCAGATCATTTTTAATCTTCGCAATCGCTTCCTGCTTTGCTCCCTCGCTTAATTCTTTCTGAAAAGACCACATTACGATATGTTTTACCATTTTTATAATCTCCTTACATTTTGATCTTTAAGATCCGGGCAGGGACTGTTCCTCAATCTCCCGGATCTTTTGATTCTTTTTCGTTTCTGTTTTCCCTCGCTTCTACAGCGACTCTTCAATATAGTTCTGGAACTCTTCCATCGTCATCAGAACTTTTCTTGGTTTCGTCCCCTCTTCCGGTCCTACCACTCCGGCGTCGCAAAGCTGATCCATAATACGGGCGGCTCTGTTAAACCCGATCTTAAACATCCTCTGCAGCATTCCAATAGACGCTTTGTCCTTGTCGATGATAAATTTTCCAGCCTCCTCAAAATAAACGTCCCTCTCCTCTTTTCCGGAACCTCCTCCAAGAGAAGCCGCGGTATTCACCTGCTGCTCAATCTGGGCGCTGTACTGCGTTCCCGGATTTTTGTCGGAAAGGAAGTTTACGATACTGCTGACTTCTTCGTCAGATACGAAGGCTCCCTGCACCCTGGCCGGTTTCTGATATCCCTGAGGATAAAACAGCATATCTCCTTTTCCAAGGAGCTTTTCCGCCCCGTTCATATCCAGGATCGTTCTGGAATCTACGCCGGAAGATACGGAAAAAGCCACTCTGGACGGCATATTTGCTTTGATAAGGCCCGTGATAACATTTACCGAAGGTCTCTGGGTAGCAATGATCAAATGGATGCCCGCAGCCCTGGCAAGCTGTGCCAGACGACAGATCGCATCCTCCACTTCTCCCGGGGCCACCATCATAAGATCCGCCAGCTCGTCTACAATAATTACAATCTGGGGAATATGTTCCGGCGGAGTCTCTCCCTCCGGGATCTTCATTCCCTCTATCTTGTGATTGTATTCTTCAAGATTCCGCACATGAAATTCCGCAAAAGTGTTGTAGCGGCTCATCATCTCTGAAACCGCCCAGTTCAGCGCGCCTGCCGCTTTCTTCGGATCCGTTACTACAGGAATGAACAGATGTGGGATGCCGTTGTAAACGCTCAGCTCTACAACCTTTGGATCGATCATGATCAGCTTTACATCCTCCGGAGACGCCTTATACAGAATACTTATGATCAGTGTATTAATACACACTGATTTACCTGATCCCGTAGCTCCCGCGATCAAAAGATGAGGCATCTTGGCAATATCCGCCACTACCGGTTTTCCGGCGATATCCTTCCCCACCGCGAAAGAGAGTTTTGATTTTGCGCCCTGGAACTCCTGAGACTGGATCAGATCACGCAGCATTACCGGACGGTTCTCTTTATTGGGAACCTCGATTCCCACCGCGGCTTTTCCGGGAATCGGAGCTTCGATCCGTATATCCGGCGTCGCAAGATTCAGTTTAATATCGTCCGCCAGCCCCACTATACGGCTGACCTTGACTCCCATTTCCGGCTGTAGCTCATAACGTGTCACTGTGGGGCCGCAGCTTACATTTGTTACCGTAACATTTACGCCGAAGTTATGGAGGGTTTCCTGAAGCTTCTGGGCTGTCTTTTTTAGATGGGCGTCTGAATCCCCCCTGGATGAACCGTTTCCTTTTTTCAAAAGTCTGATGGGAGGAAAATGATACTGCTTCTGTTGTTTTTCCTCCTGCTGTCCGATTTCCTTTTGGATATTCTGAATCCCGCTTTCGATTTCTCCTTTTGAGGAACGGGGATTTTTTTTATGGTTTTCGGAAATTCTCCTGTCCGCCCGCTCCTCCGGCATCGGCTCCGCAGTCTTATCTTCCCCGGAATACATCTGCGATATGATCTTTTCCTCCAGATCATCCTCCGGAAGATTTTCCACGCCGGAGGAAAAAGATTCATCGTCCGATGAAAACAGATCGTCGGAATTATCCGGCATTTCTTCCCTTTCTTCCGGAGAATCCGATCTGTGGATCTTAAACTCAAACTGCCCCTGCATATTTTCGCTTGTCTCTACAGAAGATTTGACAGCATCCTGCACAGTCGTTTTTGTTTCGCCTTTTTCCTCTTTCGGACGGGTAAGTTTCGTCCCTTCCAAAAATCCCCGTTTTGGAGCTTTCACTTTCTCAGATGAACCCTGTTCGTCCTCTTTTTCTTCCTCTGCAAGAGCCGCTTCCAGTTCCTGGATACGCTGGGCCTGACGGGCTTCTCTTTTTTTGCGTTTTTCTTTCTGGCGCAGTTCCTTTTTCAGCTCGCGCTCCGGCTGTCCCTCCATATAGCGTTCATGTCCATTTCGCGCGGCTCCCGCAATACTGTCCCATATCTTAAATATAAATCCGAAAAAAGATCTCTGTGTGATCAGAATAAAAGTGATCAGCAGTACTAAAATGATAATGATATACCCTCCGGCCACACCGAAAGCAGAAGTGGAAGAAATGCAGACGGCTCCGCCTATCACGCCGCCGCCTGTCCTGTAATCAGAACAAAGGGTATAATAATCTGTCAGCGTAGTACTCTTCATATAGCCTTCGGTCAAAAGCTGCACCAGGCCGCACAAGAATACAAAAAATACGGTACCTGCCAGAATTTTTTTATATGCCAGCGGATTTTTTTTATTGGATACCAGAAATACTGCTCCCAGAAACAAGAGCACCGGAAAGATATAGGCCAGAAGTCCAACGACCCCAAAGGAAACCGTACTGATCATATCTCCTACGGATCCGCCCATTCCAAGATTGCTGATCACAAGGATCATGGACGCCGCCAGAACAATCAGCAGAATGATTTCTGTCTGGAATCCACTGGATACGCTCTTCTTTTTTGCAGCGTTTTTTCTTCCTGACGACGTGCTTCTTGATGTGGTTCTTGCGGTTCCTTTTTTGCTTCTCTGATTTTTTGATGCTGCCATGTTCAGGCGTCCCTCCTACTACTTATACTGCCGTCCTTTTCCCGGCTTCTGGCTGCAGGTTACGAGTTCCACTCGCACTCAGGAACAGGAATACGCCTCTTACATGCAAGCATGACGCTGCGTATTCCTGTTCCTGAGCACGGTGTAAACTGTAACGGCTACAGAACAAGATAACTCAACGCAAGTGAAACAAATCCGGCAAAAAAGCAATAATAGGCAAAATGACGGAGTTTACCCTTCTGAACTATTTTCAGGAGAAAACGGATCACAAAACATCCTGTCACGCCGGAAATGATCATCCCGAAAATATAGGCAAAGCCCATTCCTACCGTCATTTCCGGAGCGGCAAACTCACCCAGTTCCATGACAAGGGCGCCTGTCACCGCCGGAATCGAAAGAATATACGAATATTTTACCGCAAAAGTGCGGCTGAAACCGCCCATGAGACCTGTTGAGATCGTCAGTCCGCTTCTGGAAAGACCTGGAAACACTGAAAGGCCCTGGCAGATCCCAATCCACATAGCGCTACCGTAATCCGCGTCTCTGGCCGCTTTGTTTCCTCCCAGTCTGCTTAAATCCGCTACCAGAAGAACAACCCCTGTGATCAGTATGCCGGCTCCCGGGATCAGACGGGACGCTGCCGCAAGCGGAACAAGTCTGTGCGCAGTAAAGCCGATCGCTACAGTAGGGATCATGGACAGAAGAAGCATTACAGCAAACTTCCGGTATGTATTGCTGATAAGTTTTGCATAGTGAAGTTTGTCTCCCGTTCTGCGGTTATGGATATAAAGTGAAATATTTCCGATGATATCCAGAATCATTTCCAGAGTCTCTGCAAGAAGATGTACAAGATCCTTCCGGAAAGTCAGAACAATAGCCGCAAGTGTTCCGAAATGCAGCATAACCTCCAAAAGCACACCAGGCCCCCGTTCCATTCCCAGAAGCTTTTGTATCACGCAGAGATGCCCGAAGCTGCTCACAGGCAGAAACTCCAGAATTCCCTGAATGAACGCCAGTAAAATCACATATAAAACAAACATGCCTTTTTCCTTTTCCCAGCGTCAATGTTCAAGGAACAATACACTCCAAACCGTGCGATTTTCCTTTTTACGCCGACGCTAATATTTTTTAACAAAACATTTTCATTGCTCTGCATCTGTACAGGGATTTTCCCTGAATCTTAAACAGTATATCATATTTTCAGGAAAGTTACAAGCAATCGCCAGAAAAAACCGAACATTTGTTTCAAATCAATGCGGAATATTGCATCCAGACGTGAGCTTCTCGCCGGACGTTTTTATTTACAGCAAAAAAGACACCGGTTTCTGTAAGTCAGGCACATTCGTCTGTTTACAAAAACCGGTGTTCTTTCAGAGAGTCCTAAACGGATCCTCTGTTTTTTATTTCAGATCAGGCAAATCTTCCTTTATTATTTTGCGTGAGGAAGTCTATCGTCGATCATATTCATCAGATGATCTGTGCAGTGAAGCGGAGCGACAAATTCTCCGTCCGCAGCGGCTACAAGCTTAGCGTCCTTACATTCAAGAACTCCGCCGTAGATCTCGCCCATTTCCGCATAGCGGTAAACAGGAAGCTTATCATTCATCTCATCGGAGATATCCTCTACGTCGTCGAACGGCATTTCCACTTCGTATACATGAGCAAGCTCAGCGGCAACTTCCCAGTTGGAAAATACAACATCCTCTTCAATAGCCTGTTCCACAACCTGCAGTCTGCGCTCTGTATTGGTAAAGGTTCCGTAAGTGGATGCAAATCCAGTTCCCGGAATCACAACGTCTGCCAGCCTGGCTGTCTCTGTCATATGAGTATCGCATACCATCAGGAATACAAGATTCTTCAGAAGCTCGGCGTCCGGATCCTCGCCGAATACCAGGAGGGCTTTTACGCCTTCAAGAGCTTCTGCGCCTACTGTGATGCCAAGATCGATGATACCCTGGCTGTTGTTCTTGGCCTTCAGCATCAGGACGCCGTCGCGGGCTTTTCCGATGTGGCCGGAAACAACTGCGATATCACCCAGAAGAACGGCAGCTTCTGTGCTTACAACATTCTGCTGGAATACGATCATTGCTTTCTTCGCGTTTGCATAGAGTTCTGCAACAGCCTTTGCCTCGTCAGATACAGCGGCAGTCTCTACAGAAGCCTTGAATTCATCATAGCCCTCTGTTCCAGCTCCCTTGCCCATATCAACAAGAGCTTTGGCAACACCCTTAAGGAATCCGAGAGTGTTGTCTGTCTCAACAGTCTGATATACGAAGCTCATATGATCCTGAGCGTATCCTTCCGGATTGATGAGGATCACTTTCGCGCCGTTCTTCGCAGCTTCTTTCAGTTTCAGGCGGATTACCTGATTCTCTTTTGCGATGAAGCCTGCGCAGAGAATCACTTCAGCGGAAAGCAGCTCGTCGATGGTGTTCGGAGATGCGTTTACGCCGAGAACTTTCTCCAAACCGTTTTCTCTGTTATTGAAACAGAGTGTCTTAGCGCCGATAGCGTCAGCGAATTTCTTAATCACATAAGCCTCTTCGTTGGTGTATCTGTCGGATACTGCCACTGCCACAGCGTCCTTGCCGTACTTCGCCGCAAGAGCCTCTGCTTTCTTGGCAGTAAGCATGAATGCCTCGTGATAGTCAACCTCTGTAAGCTTGCCTTCTTTTCTTGCCATTGGCTCCAGAAGCTTGCCTTCCATTACGGAGCAGTCGAAGCCGAATTTGCCTCTGCCGCAGAGAAGTCCTCTGTTCACAGCGCCCTCTCTGTCCGGAACAGCTTTCACAAGCATATCTCCGTATGTCTCAAGATGCATGGAGCATCCTACAGAGCAGTAAGCGCAGGTGGTATCGGTAACCTCTGTATCCAGCGGAACGGATTTTTCCAGAGAAAGATTTTCCTGCAGAGCACCTGTGGGGCATACGCTTACGCACTGGCCGCAGGAAATACATCCTGTCTCGGTAAGCGGCTGCTCAAGAGCCGGCATTACAACTGTATCAAATCCACGTTTCACAAGGCCGAGTGCTCCTACGCCCATAACCTCGTCGCAGGCACGTACGCAGAGTCCGCAGAGGATACACTTGTTGGGATCTCTCAGGATGAACGGATGCTCGTCGTGGAATTCCACTTCATTGATATCTCCTGCAAAGCGATCCGGCTCTACGTTATACATATTCGCGTAAGAGATCAGCTTACACTCGAAGTAATCTTTACATCCGCATTCCAGACAGCGGTGAGCTTCCTCTACTGCCTGATCCTCGTCGTATCCGAAAACAACCTCGGTGAAATTATCTTTTCTCTCTTCCGCGTTAAGCTGTTCCATAGTCGGACGGCACATTCTCTCACGGTCCTCGAAAGTAGCCGGAGTAACGTCCTTCTTTGTCACATAGTAGTTGGGCTCATATTTGATCTCTTCGCCGCGGAGATAAGCGTCCACGATCAGATAGCTCTTCTTCGCGTCGCCGATAGATTCAACAGCGATGGAGATCTTGTCGTTACCGCAGTCACCGCCGGCGAATACGCCCGGGATAGCGGTCATATAGGTATCTTTGTCGTATACAAGGCCGCCCTTCCTGGTGAGTTCCACGCCGTCGATGCCTTCCGCATTTACTCTCTGTCCGATAGCCAGGATAACGGTATCCACGTCGATGGTCTCTGTCTTGCCCTCTACCGGGATGGGCGCGCGTCTTCCGGATGCATCCGGCTCGCCCAGTTCCATAACCTGAAGAACCATCTGGCGGCAGTGTCCGTTCTCGTCTGAAATGATCTCAAGAGGATTGGTCAGGTTCAGGAAGATAACGCCCTCCTCCTCTGCCTCTTCAATTTCGATCATATCTGCAGGCATTTCGTCTTTTGTTCTTCGATAGATATTGTAAACCTTGTCAGCGCCCAGACGTACTGCCGTACGGCAGGCGTCCATAGCGGTGTTACCGCCGCCGACGATGGCAACCTTCTTGCCCAGGTCGATGGGCTCATTGCGTACAACCTTACGCAGGAAGTCGATACCGCCGATCACGCCTTCGGCGTCTTCGCCCTTGCAGCGAACGCCTGTGGAAACCCACGCGCCGATACCAACGCATACGGCGTCGAAATCTCTGCGGATGGTCTCAAAGGAAATGTCCTCACCGATCTTGGTGTTGGTAACCATGGTCACGCCCATTTTCTCCAGAACGGCAATCTCTTCGTCAAGAACCTCTTTCGGAAGACGGTACTCCGGAATACCATAGCGGAGCATACCGCCCAGCTTCGGCATTGCCTCGTAGATGGTCACGTCATGGCCAAGCTGGCGAAGGAAATATGCCATAGAAAGGCCGTAAGGTCCGCCGCCGATCACTGCCACGTTCTTGCCTGTATCCGGCTCGCACTCCGGAACGAAGGGATCGTCCCCAAATTCGTCTGTATCTGCTGCAAATCTCTTCAGGTTCGCAATAGCGACAGGCTCATCCACCATACCGCGGCGGCATGCTGTCTCGCAGGGATGCGGGCAGACACGTCCGATGGAACCCGGAAGCGGGATGTTCTCTCTGATCAGTTTGATTGCTTCTTCATACTGGCCGTTTGCGATAAGGCCCACATAGCCCTGGCAGTCTGTGCCGGCCGGACATGCCAGCATACACGGCGGACGGCAGTCGCCTTTATGATTGGAAAGAAGAAGCTCCAGATTGGTCTTTCTGGATTCGATCACACGGGGCGTATTAGTATGTATGATCATATTGGGAGCAATCTCTGTGGCGCAGGCTTTCCAGAGCTTGGGATTTCCCTCCTGCTCCACCACGCACAGACCGCACGCGCCGTAGATTTCTGTTCTTTCATCATAGCAGAGAGTAGGAATAAAGATGTCATTCTCTCTGCAGACATCAAGAATGGTCTGGCCGGGAAGCCCGTAGACCTCTTTTCCGTCGATGTTTAATCTGTATTTATTCACGTCTACACCTCCATTAAACTCTCTTTACTGCGCCAAATTTGCAGGATTCTTCACACTTGCCGCACTTAATGCAGAGCGCAGGATCGATCTTATGCTGCTGTTTCTTCTCCCCGCTGATAGCGCCCACCGGACAGTGTCTTGCACAGGCTGTACAGCCCTTGCAGTCCTCTGTGATCTCATAGTGGATGAGAGCCTTACAGGATTTCGCAGTACAGGTATGGTTGTAAATATGATCTTCATATTCGTTGCGGAAATAACGCAGAGTAGTAAGTACCGGGTTCGGGGCTGTCTGTCCCAGACCGCACATAGCGCCGTCCTTGATCTTTGCAGCCAGTTCTTCCAGGAGTTCAATATCGCCGTCTTTTCCTTCGCCTTTTGTGATACGCTCCAGAATTTCAAGCATCCTCTTGGTTCCGATACGGCAGTAGTTACATTTTCCGCAGGATTCCTTTTTGGTGAAATCCAGGAAGAAACGCGCCATATCCACCATACATGTATCTTCGTCCATAACGATCATACCGCCGGAACCCACGATCGCGCCTGTCTTGTTGATATCCTCATAAGTAACCGGGGTGTCGATAAGATCTGCCGGAATACATCCGCCGGAAGGACCGCCCATCTGGACTGCTTTGAATTTTTTGTCGTTTTTGATGCCGCCGCCGATATCGTAGATAACCTGGCGGAGAGTCATGCCCATAGGCACTTCCACAAGACCGCCCTTTTTGATCTTTCCAGCCAGGGCGAATACCTTGGAGCCGTTTGACTTCTCTGAGCCTTTTGCTGCGAAGGCCGCTCCGCCGTTGGAAATGATCCATGCAACGTTTGCGTAAGTTTCCACGTTATTGATATTTGTCGGAAGCTTCCAGTATCCTTTTGCTGCCGGGAACGGAGGTTTCAAACGAGGCATTCCTCTTTCGCCTTCCAGGGAAGCGATAAGAGCAGTTTCCTCACCGCAGACAAAAGCTCCTGCTCCTGCTTTGATGCGGATATCGAAATTAAAGTCTGTTCCGAAAAGGTTCTTTCCAAGGAACCCTTTTTCTCTTGCCTGCTCCATGGCAATTTCCAGACGGGCAATAGCCAGAGGATACTCTGCACGGCAGTAGATGATTCCTTCTGTAGCGCCTGCGGCAAATCCGCCGATGATCATACCTTCCAGTACGGAATGGGGATCGCCCTCCAGTACGGAACGGTCCATAAATGCTCCGGGATCACCCTCGTCTGCATTGCAGACCATATATTTCTGCGCGCCTTTGTTGGATTTAATCGCATTCCATTTAAACCAGGTGGGGAATCCGGCGCCGCCTCGTCCGCGAAGTCCGGAAACCTTAATCTCCTCGATCACATCGTCCGGAGTCATGGATGTGACAACCTTTCTTGCAGCTTCATATCCGCCTACTGCTATGTACTCTTCAATTCTCTCAGGATTGATCTGTCCGCAGTGACGGAGAACAATTCTCTGCTGCTGGGAAAGAAACGCCTGATCCTCTTCCGGGATCATGTACTTTTCAACAGGCTTTCCGCCGATGAGATGCTCGTTTACGATTTCTTCTACTTTATCTGTAGTACATTTGACATATCTTGCTTCCAGATTTCCCTCGTCGTTATATACGTCAACGATAGGCTCCAGATAACAGGTTCCGATACATCCTGTTTTGTCGATGACAACATTTGTCAGATTCTTTTCTGCTGTGATGCGCTCAAACTCATTAGAGGTCTTTTTCGCTCCGGTAGCAATACCACAGCTTCCCTGTCCTACAACAACCTTCATATCTCTGCCTCCTATGCGTTCTTTGCTTTATAATCGTCAAGGATCTTCGTAACGGAAGATTTTGTCAGATTTCCGTATGTTTCCTCTCCGTCTGCCGATTTCACCATCATTACGGGAGCCAGGGAGCAGCATCCAAGACAGGCTACGTTGTTTAAGGTAAACAGTCCGTCTTCAGTTGTTTCTCCGTCTTTGATCCCGAGATGTTCGCAGACAGCCTCCTCGATCATATCAGATCCGTTTACATGACAGGCCGTACCTTTGCAGAGCATAATCAGGTATTTGCCTACCGGCTGTAAACGGAACTGAGCATAAAATGTTGCAACGCCATAAATCTTCGCCGGCATGATTCCCGTTCTTTCCGCGATGTAGTTAATGGCATCCAGGGAAAGATAGCCGTAGATATCCTGGGTCTGCTGAAGAATGGTGATCAGGCTTCCTGGCACTTTCGCGTATTTGTCCAGTACCGGGGCCAGTTCAGCGAACTCTGCGTTTCCGCTGTTCTGACATCCACACGTATTGCTCATATGTTTTGTCCCTCCTGTATAAATAATCTAAGCGTATCTGTTCAGTATCCTCACAGGTCTTCCACCCTGAACAGTTTATAAAATACTACCGCTCATTCTATAGCATTATACCACAATTAGAGGGACAGTCAAAGAAAAAAGTAGGGTATTTTGAAGAAAATCGTTAAAAAATCAACTAACTTTTCCTTATTTTTCCTTTTTACCCGCTTCAATAAGTTCATATAATTTTGCAAGTGCCTCTTTGATCCCGCCAACCTCGTCGATCAGGCCTTCACGGACGGCTTCCTCTCCCTCCAGCATTGTTCCCACATCCTTAACAAGCTGGGTGGTATCCAGCATCAGCTCCTCCAGGCGTTTCTGCGTGATACGGGAATGGCCTGAGATAAACGTTGTGATGCGGTCCTGGATCTTTTCCATGTTCCGGTAGGTCTGGGCCACGCCGATAAACATCCCGCTGCTGCGCACCGGATGAATAACCATAGTGGCGCTGGGAACTACAAAGGAATAATCGGCCGACACCGCCATGGGTACGCCGATAGAATGGCCGCCCCCAAGCACAAGGGATACCGTGGGAATACTTAATGAAGCAATCATCTCCGCAATGGCAAGTCCGGCTTCCACATCTCCTCCTACAGTATTAAGAAGGATCAGAAGTCCTTCAATGTCTCTGTCATCCTCGACCAGCGCAAGCTTCGGGAGGACATGCTCGTATTTGGTGGTCTTACTCTGAGCCGGAGCGGAATCATGGCCTTCCACTTCCCCGATGATCGTCAGGAGTTCCACTTTTCTCTTTCTGTCGTTTCTGTCAAGAACCACCTGCCCCATTTCTCTGATCTGGTCGTTCTGGCGATCCTCCTTTTCCATCTGCTGCTGTTTTTCTTCTCTGCTTTCCTCATTTCTGTCTCCGGACATAAAAATACCTCCATTTCTGATCATGGAGGTATTATGTACAAAATATATAAAATTCATACCGGTGAAAAATCCCGGAAGCGGATTGACGCAGAATCAATCCGGGGAGACTTGTTGAAAACGGATTGACACAAGGTCAATCCGGGGAGGAATAATTGAGGTTACACCTCAATTATTCCTCCCAATTGTGCCATACGTCGGTTACGTCGTCGTCCTCCTCCAGAAGATCCAGGGTTTTCTGAAGGTTCTTGATGTCCTTTTCGTCTGTAAGCTGCACATAGGTCTGGGGAACCATAGCAATCTGCGCTTCCGCCATAGAAACTCCAGCCGCTTCCAGAGCCTCGCGGACGGCGCTGAAATCATCCGGAGCCGTCAGCACTTCATAGCTGTCCTCTTCCTCAGAGAAGTCCTCTGCGCCGGCGTCAAGAGCAGCCATCATCAATTCATCTGAATCCATTTCACATTCTTCCTTGTCGATGATAATCTGTCCCTTCTGGTCAAACATAAAGGAAACGCAGCCCTGGGTTCCGATGCTTCCGTAACCCTTCGTAAAGGCGTTTCTCACATTACTTGCAGTACGGTTTTTGTTGTCAGTAAGAGTTTCTACGATGATCGCCACTCCATTAGGGCCATATCCCTCATAAGTAGCCCGCTCGTAATTGTCTGCGGAATCTGCTCCGGCAGCTTTTTTGATTCCTCGCTCAATGGTATCGTTAGGCATGTTGTTTGCCTTTGCCTTTGCGATCACATCGCGAAGCTTGCTGTTATTATTTGGATCCGGGCCGCCGGCTTTTACCGCCATTACGATTTCACGGCCGATAACAGTAAAAATCTTCCCTTTTTTCGCGTCGTTTTTTTCCTTCTTATGCTTTATGTTTGCGAATTTTGAATGTCCTGACATTGCTTACTCTCTCCTTTTGTATCTTTGTCGTTTATTTTTTCAGCCCGCACCTTTCCGATGGTTCTGTTTCCAAGGGAAAGGATCTTAAAGCGATAACCGCAGGCGGTGATCTCACTGTCCAGATCGCTTTCTGCCGGAATATGTCCCAGCATTTCCGTCAGAAATCCGTTCAGGGTCTCCATTTCCACATCCCCGAAATCAATACCCAGTTTTTCACCTACGTCTTCCAATTCTGCAAATCCGTCGATCAGCACACTGTTGTCCGTCTGTGTGCGGATAACGTCCTCATCCTCATCGTATTCATCCAGGATATCCCCCACGATCTCTTCCAGAATATCCTCCATGGTGACGATTCCTGCTGTCTGCCCGTATTCATCTACCACAACAGCGATATGGTCATGCTTTGCCTGCATGGACTTAAACAGGTTGCTGATGCTTCCTGTCTCCGGAGCAAAAGCGGCTTTCCGGATAAGTCCGGGAAGTTCGCCAAGAGGCTTGTACCTGGCCCAAGCGTTCTGAGTCATAAATTTCAGCGTATCCTTGTAATGAATGATCCCGCGGATGTCGTCCATATCCTCTCCGTAAACCGGATATCTGGAATCTCCTTCCTCCAGCATACGGTCCACTACATCCTTCAAAAGCTCGTCAAGGCCAAAAGCCGCCACACTGCTTCTGTGTGTCATGATATCTCCGGCTTTTGTATCCGTAAAAGAGATGATATTCTGGATCATTTCCGCCTCGTTTTTTTCGATCACGCCCTGCTCATGAGCCTCATCTACTATGGAAATGATCTCTTCCTCTGTCACAGCTTCCTGTTCCTCGCCTACGGACACTCCGAAAATTCCCGCAGCCATCCGGGCGAACCAGGTGATCAGCCGTGTGACCGGATAAAGAAGCGTTACCAGCCCGTATACAAGGCGTGCATACCGGAACGCATACTGATGCGGCCTGCAGGTACCGATTCTCCGGAACATCAGGATTCCAAAAGAAGCCAGAAAAACCGCGCACAGAAGATACACCGGAACCAGCACCGGAAAATGTTTTATGTAGTGGTGCAGAAATCCGGTCAACGACGGTATGAGAATCCCTGTCAGGATTCCTGATGCGGTCACTACCAGAGGAATCGCATTGATATACCTTGCCGGATCTTCTGTGAGTTTTTTCAGAAGAGCGGCCTTTTTGTTGCCTTCCTCTGTCATTTTCCGTATTTCATTTTCACTTAACCCCCTGACCGCCGCGGCAAACCCGTAGAGGATACCGTTCAGCAGGATCAGGATCACCAGAATCATCAGCCCCAGAAGGGGCATTCGACTGCCGTCATCCATATAGTACTCACTTATTCCTTCCTGTTATGTGCTTCTTGGCAGGAAAACCTGCGAATCTGCATAATTACTGATAAAATATAGCACTTTCCCCCTCATTCGTCAAGAATTCCGGCTTAAAAAGTCAGTTCCAGGCTGATTTCCAGCGCGTGATTTACCCGGTCCAGCATTCCCTGGTCCAGGTGGCAAACCTTATCCTTCAGCCTTCTTTTATCAATGGTGCGCAGCTGCTCCAGCAATATAACGGAATCCTTCTCAATGCCATATTCAGAAGCGTCGATTTCGATATGGGTAGGCAGCTTCGCCTTATTCATTTTTGACGTGATGGCCGCGCAGATCACAGTCGGGCTGTGTCGGTTGCCCACGTCGTTCTGGATGATCAGCACAGGGCGTACTCCGCCCTGTTCGCTTCCCACCACAGGTCTTAAATCTGCATAAAAAATATCCCCTCTTTTAATTACCACACAATTCACACTCCGATTCTGTTTTCTCTGTCTAAGTATTTCCAGATTTGTCTTGTGTATACATGCGTGGTTTTTCTATTTACCGTCTATTCAAAGAAAGTAAGCTCTCCCCATTCTTTTCCGTCTTTTATATATACCCGGGGCACCCTTTTTCCGATGCAGCAGGCAAATTCATAAGAGAAGCGGCCTGACAGATCTCCAAATTCCTCCATGGAAATCTCTTCTTTCCCGTCTTTTCCGATCAGCACAACTTTATCCCCCGGCTTCACTTCGGGAATATCCGTCACATCCACCATAAACTGATCCATACAGATCCTTCCCAGGATAGGGGCGCGTTTTCCCCGGATCAGAACCCATCCTCTGCCGGATAAGCTTCTTGGATATCCGTCCGCGTACCCTGCCGGGACAGTGGCTACCCGGACAGGCTTTTCCGCCACAAAGGTTCCTCCGTAGCTCACCGCAGTTCCGGCCGGTATATCTTTTACAAATGTCACATGACTTATCAGTTCCATAGCCGGCGTAAGCTTCACAATGTCTCTTTCTACCTGGGAGGAGGGATATATTCCGTATATGGTGATCCCCGCCCTTACAATGTTCAGATTTGCTTCCGGCATGCGGATGATCCCCGCGCTGTTGGAACAGTGGCGAAGAGGAATTTTTATACCCGCCTTTTCAAGAAGCTCTGAAAAGTCAAGATACCGCCGGAGCTGGACTTTGGCCGGTGCTTTGTCTTTTTCATCTGCCCTGGCAAAATGAGTGAACATTCCCTCGATCCGCACGTTCTCAAGACCGTTGATCTTCCGGACCTCTTCCACACTTTCTTCATTGTCCGCAAATCCGATCCTGCTCATCCCGGTATCCAGCGCCAGATGGATATGTACTCTTTTATCCTGGCGGGAAGCCTCCTGATTCAGTTTCTCCGCCATGGAAAGATCAGCTACGGCAAGGCTTATATCCCTGGATATCAGTTCCGGAAAGTATTCTTCAAAGACAAGCCCGAGAATCAGCACCGGTTTTGTCACTCCGCTGTTTCTAAGCTCAATGGCTTCCTCCGGCGTAGCTACCGCAAATCCCCAGATATACGGATAATCGTGGATCATCATGGCAATGGCCTGTGCTCCGTGTCCATAACCGTCCGCCTTGATCACCGCCATGATCTTCGTATCTTCGGCTATATTTTTTCTCATTTCTTCAAAATTGCGGGCAATGGCGTCCAGAGACACCACTGCTTTTACTCTGTCATAACGCTTCATGACTTCCTCCATCCTGTAATACATAAGAAATTTCCGGAATCAGATCTCCCGCCGTCATTCCGTGCTGTCCTTTTTTTCCGGCAGCCATATCTCCTGCCGCACCGTGAAGAAACACACCTAAAGCCGCAGGTTTTAAAAGAGACGCCAGTCCTTCCGGACTGTTCCTGAACATGCAGGCCATTCCCGCCAGTACGCCGCAGAGCACGTCTCCGCTTCCCGCAGCACCCATTCCGGAATTTCCGGAAAGATTTATAAAGGCTTCTCCATCCGGCCCCGCCGTTACGGTACAGGCGTCCTTCAGCACGCAGACTGTCCCTGTCTCTTCTGCGTAGGAGACCGCCGCCTCTATACGGTTTTTCTTGATCTCTTCCAAAGATTTTCCGGTAAGCCGGCTCATCTCTCCCATATGTGGGGTGACGATCACATTTTCGCCCAGGAACATCTTCCAGTCCGGATTTCCTGCCAGAAGATTCAAACCGTCCGCGTCCAGGATCACAGGTTTCTTCTCCTGAAAAGCCTTTTTCAGAAACCAGATAGCCTTTTCCGCGCTTTCTCCTGACGTTCCCAGACCCGGGCCGATGATCAGTACGTCGCACCAGCGAAAGACGGCTTCCATGGCTTCCTCTCCCTTATCACAGGTTACGATTGCCTCCGGGAGCAGGATCTGAAGCGGAATCCTGTTTTCCTCCGGCGTAAAAATCCGTACCATCCCGGCTCCTGAGGCGAAAGCCGACGCCCCGCAGAAAAAGGCCGCTCCGCACATTCCGGGGCTTCCCGCCACTGCCAGGACTTTTCCGAAAGTTCCTTTATTTCCATAAGGCGGTCTTGCCGGAAGTCCTGCAAGATCCTCTTTTTCCATTATGAAATATTTTCCTCTCTCCCCCTGTTTCCGGTAGATACCGATATCCGCCGCAGCCGTTCTCCCCGCCAGCAGACGCCCCGGATAAAGGCAGAGTCCTGCCTTGACAAAACCGAACGTTACCGTCAGATCCGCGTGAAAAGCAGTTCCCATTTCCATTCCCGTATCTCCGTCTACTCCTGACGGAATATCCACCGCGACTTTCCACGCCCCCGTCTGGTTCATACGCCGGATCAGCTCCGCATAACGTCCTTCTACAGGCCGGGCAAGTCCTACGCCGAAAATGGCATCTACTATAGTAGTATATTCGCCCCATTCCGGGTTATTCACAGTCGGGACACGATAATTCCCGGCAATCTCAAACTGGCGCTTCGTTTCCTCTGTCATATGCTCCGGACTTCCCGCCATATAAATTTCCGCCTGAAACCCATGGAGAAAAAGAATCCTTGCCAGAGCCGCTCCGTCGCCTCCGTTGTTCCCGCTTCCGCAGACACAGAGGATCCTCTCTTTTTCCTTTCTCTCTGCAAAAAACTTCTCCATCTCTTCTGCCGTTTTAAGGGCTGCCCGTTCCATCAGCACACAGGAGGGAACTTTCATCTCCTCTATCGTGTTTCTGTCAAGAGCTTTCATCTCTTGGCAGGTTACAATTTCTTTCATTTTTTGACATCCTTTCCCGTGAAATGAAAAACTGCCGCACCGCCCGCGGCACTATGTACAAAGTCCGGGGCAAAGCAGCAGTCTGTCCTGTCTCGCCTATGCGTTCTGTTTCTCATTCTGTTCCCGCTGATACTGGCTCAGATTGTAGGAAAGTCTCATGAGACTTTCGGAAAGATGTACGTTCTCTACGATCACATCTTCCGGCGTATCAAGATCAATATGGGCGAAATTCCAGATCGCCTTAATGCCGTTTTCAATCAGCATATCCGCCATTTCCCCCGCTTTATTTTTGGGAAGGGTCAAAATAGCGATTTCTATATGGTTATTTTTCAGAAAAAAGGGCAGGCTGCTGACCATCTGAATCTCAATACCTCTTACCGCGATTCCTTCCAGAACCGGATTCACATCAAAAATCCCCACCAGCTTAAAGCCCCGTTTCTCAAAATCCACGTAATTGGCAAGAGCCTGTCCCAGATTACCGGCGCCTACAATGATCATCGGATGCACCGTATCCAGTCCAAGAATTTTTCCAATCTCTGTATACAGGTATTTTACATTATATCCGTAACCCTGCTGTCCGAATCCGCCGAAATTGTTCAGATCCTGACGAATCTGGGACGCCGTGACACGCATTTTTCTGCTGAGGTCATTGGACGATATCCGCTCTACATTTTCTTCCAGTAATTCTCCAAGATACCGATAATAGCGTGGCAGCCTTTTGATCACTGCCTTTGAAATTTGTTTCTCCTCCACCGATGTCCCTCCTTATGATTTCTCCATAATTATAACGAATTGTTTTTTTTGTGTCAATCAAACTTGGGGAGAAGTATAAGAATTTTCACCTTTTTTCTTTACAAACCGCCTTATCAGGCTATATAATCTTAAAAAACACTGGAGGAATACAAATGATCTTATCATGTCAGGGCATCTGTAAATCCTTTGGAGACAAAGTGATCCTGAAGGATGCCTCTTTTCATATAGAAGAACGGGAGAAGGCGGCGCTGATCGGCAGCAACGGAGCCGGTAAGACCACCCTTCTCCGCATTATCATGCACGAGCTCTCCGCGGATTCCGGAACTGTAGTTCTTGCGAAAGACAGACGAATCGGATATCTGGCGCAGTACCAGGATATCCAGGGACACCGCACGATCTATGAGGAGCTTCTCACTACAAAGCAGCATATTCTTGACATGGAGCAGCGGATGCGTTCCATTGAACAGGAAATGAAACACTCCTGTGGAGAAGAACTGAATCGCCTGATGAACACCTATACCCGACTGAACCATGAGTTTGAACTGGAAAACGGATATGCCTGCAAAAGCGAACTGACCGGAGTCCTGAAGGGCCTGGGATTTTCGGAGGAAGATTTTGATCAGCCTGTAGAAACGCTCTCCGGAGGCCAGAAAACAAGGGTGGCTCTCGGCAAACTCCTTCTTTCCCGTCCCGACATCCTGCTTCTCGACGAGCCCACCAACCATCTGGATATGGAAAGTATCTCCTGGCTGGAAAACTACCTGCTGAATTATTCCGGAGCAGTTTTCATTGTCTCCCACGACCGCTATTTTTTGGATAAAGTCGTAACAAAAGTGGTGGAGATCGAGGCAGGACAGATTCTCTGTTTCCCGGGAAATTATTCTTCCTTTGCAGAGAAAAAAGCCCGTCTCAGAGACGCCCAGTATAAGGCCTATCTCAATCAGCAGAGAGAAATCCGCCATCAGGAAGCGGTGATCGTCAAACTGAAATCTTTTAACCGTGAAAAGTCTATCCGCCGCGCGGAAAGCCGCGAAAAAATGCTGAATAAAATTCAGCGGGTTGAAAAGCCGGCAGAGATCCAGACACAGATGCGGCTTTCACTGGAGCCCCGGACTGTCAGCGGAAACGATGTCCTGACAGTAGAAAATCTTGCCAAGAGCTTTCCCGGACAGTCTTTGTTTCACAACGTTTCCTTTCAGATAAAAAGAGGTGAACGGGTTGCCCTTATCGGAAATAACGGCACAGGCAAGACTACTATGCTGAAAATACTCAACGGTCTTCTTTCTGCGGACACGGGAAGCTTTTCCCTGGGCGCCAAAGTGCAGATCGGTTACTATGACCAGGAACACCATGTACTCCACAGCGACAAAACTATTTTTCAGGAAATTTCAGATGCCTACCCTTCTCTCACTGAGACGGAGATCCGCAACATGCTGGCAGCGTTCCTCTTTACCGGAGATGATGTTTTTCAGGAAATCTCCTCTCTTTCCGGCGGCGAAAGAGGACGTGTCTCCCTGGCCAAGCTCATGCTCTCCGAGGCCAATTTTCTGATTCTGGACGAACCCACCAACCATCTGGACATTGCCTCCAAAGAAATCCTTGAGGAAGCTCTGAACAGTTATACAGGAACAGTGCTGTATGTTTCTCATGACCGATACTTTATCAACCAGACGGCCACCAGGATTCTGGAACTGACAAACTGCGCTGTAGTAAATTATATTGGTGATTATGACTATTATCTGGAAAAAAAGGAAGAGCTGACAGAAAAATATGCTCCTGCTCCCGCCGAAACTCAGACGCCAATATCTGAAGAGGCGGTTTCCGAAAGCAAGCTGACCTGGCAGCAGCAGAAGGAAGAACAGGCTATGAAACGGAAGCAGGAAAACGAGCTGAAAAAAACTGAGAAACGTATCGAAGAGCTGGAAACAAGGGATAAGGAGATCGACGAAACCCTGATCCTTCCGGATGTCTGCACCAACGCCGGACGCTGCGCGGAGCTGAGCCGGGAAAAAGAAGCCATCCAGAAAGAACTGGAAGAATTATATGAAAAATGGGAGGCTCTCGCATAAAGCGGGTGCCTCCCTGTTCTTTTTATTCTTAATCAAGCAGGTCTTCCAAAGTCTCTCTCACAGCCATGATAAAGCCACGGCTGGAAAGCACCTTTGGATGCTTCAGACTGGTGATCACCGCAAGATCCTTTGTCATTTTTCCTGACTCGATGGTGGCAATCGTCGCCTTTTCCAGTTTATCCGCAAACTCAGAGAGAGCCTCATTTCCGTCCAGCTCGCCGCGTTTGCGCAGAGCGCCTGTCCATGCAAAGATCGTTGCCACAGAGTTGGTGGAAGTCTCCTTTCCTTCCAGGTGACGGTAATAATGTCTCTGGACTGTTCCGTGAGCGGCCTCATACTCATAGTAGCCTTTGGGGGAGACAAGAACCGATGTCATCATAGCAAGAGAACCGAAAGCGGAAGAAACCATATCGCTCATCACATCTCCGTCATAATTCTTGCACGCCCAGATAAAGCCTCCCTCCGCCTTCATAACCCGGGCTACAATATCGTCGATGAGGCTGTAAAAATACGTCAGCCCTGCGGAGTCAAATTTCTCCTGGAATTCCTCATCATAAATTCTCTGGAATACTTCCTTGAATTTCGCATCGTATGTCTTGGAGATCGTGTCCTTCGCTCCAAACCACAGATCCTGTTTTGTGTCCAGAGCATAATTGAAACAGCTTCTCGCAAAGCTTTCCACTGACGCTTCCATGTTGTGCATTCCCATTACCACGCCGGGCGCGGTGAACTCCTGGATCAGCGCTCTTTTTTCTTCACCGTCTTCAGAAGTATAGACAAGCTCCGCCTTTCCCGGTTTATCTGCATAAAGCTCTGTGTTTTTGTAAATGTCGCCATAGGCATGACGGGCAATGGTGATTGGCTTTGTCCAGTTACGGACACAGGGCTCTATTCCTTTTACCACAATAGGCGTGCGGAATACCGTTCCGTCCAGGATCGCGCGGATCGTACCGTTCGGGCTCTTGTACATCTTTTTCAGATCGTATTCTTCCATCCGGGCATGATTCGGCGTAATGGTAGCGCATTTTACAGCCACGCCGTATTTTTTAGTTGCCTCCGCCGCGTCAATCGTTACCTGGTCTTCCGTCTCATTGCGATGAACCAGTCCCAGATCATAATACTCTGTATTCAGATCGATAAAAGGAAGCAGAAGTTCCTCCTTGATCATTTTCCAGAGGATTCTTGTCATCTCATCGCCGTCCATTTCTACAAGGGGCGTTGTCATTTGAATTTTTTCCATGTGTGTTCTCCTTTCCTCTGTCTGTCAATATTATCAGCATCAGCGTACAGGGGACGATACGGCTGCCCCTTATACACTAACGCTATTGTAATCGAAAACTCTTTAATCGTCAATGGAAATGAAAAACCACGAAATCGCTGCTGCCCTAAAGTTTCATAAACTTCCTGAGGTTAAATTTCCCCCATCCCTGCTGATTTCTCGGAAGCCCCATATCATCGGCGCTTTCTTTCAGCATCATTTTAATCTCCACATTTGTCAGGCGCGGATTCTTTTCCAGCATCAGAGCAACCGCCCCTGAAATAAGCGGCGTGGACATGGACGTTCCGCTTTTTATCCCGTAGAAACGGCTTCCCCCAGCAGCGCAGGAGGTTACCCTGCTGCCCGGAGCAACCAGATCAGGTTTACAGACACATTCAAAAGTGGGACCTCTTCCTGATACGGCAGAACTTCCGGACAGCATATCGCTGGAGCCTACTGTGATCACCTTTTTGCTGCAGCCCGGAGCGGTAACGCTTCCCGGCCCGGGGCCCTGGTTTCCGGCTGCGGCCACTACCGTCAGCCCTTCGTCCCAGAGCTTTTCCACTCCCCTGATCAGCACATCCTGATCGTTTTCTGTGCGGTAGGTGGTTCCTACAGAAATATTCACGATACGGATTCTGTATCTGCTCCTGTTTTCCAGTATCCACCGAAATGCCTGAAGAACATTTTCCCTGCTGCCGTTTCCGTTCCGGTCCAGCACCTTCAAAGATGTGATCCCGCAGCCCGGCGCCACTCCTTTATACTTTCCCATGGAGGCGGCCCCGTCTCCTGCCAGGATCCCGGCCACATGTGTTCCGTGCCCGTTATCGTCGTAAGGTCTGCATTTATGTGAAACGAAATCGGCAAATGCCCATATCCGGTTTTTAAAATCTATGTGAGGATAAATTCCTGTGTCCAGAAGGGCAACTCCCACGCCCTTCCCGGTATAAGACAACTGTTCCATGAATATACTCCAAAAAGAGGGTTTATTTTAATGTATTCGCAAAGCAGTATGATTGCGAATTCTTATTTTTGTATAAATTTTCATGGATTTGCCAATACTGAAAGATATCAACAGAAAAGGAGGGTTTTGTATGATCCTGTTTCTTTTACTTTTTTTCGCGCTTCAGTCCTTTGTATTGTTCTGCTGTCTGGCAGCAGGAAACGATCCTGCGTCGCAGGCGATCTCTGACGAAGAACAAATTGAATATATACGCAGTTGGATGAAACAGCACAGAGGCTGAAACCGTCTCTGCGTTTAATATTTCAGCCTGTTGATCTGTCTTCTCTTGAAATCAAGAGAAGAATGTACATAATAATCCAACGTGATACTTGTATTCGCATGTCCGAGGATTTCACTTAATGTCTTGATATCCATTCCAATCTCAACGCACCGGGATGCGAAAGTATGTCGCAGGACATGAAAATTCACCGTCCGTATTCCGGCAGTGCGCAGTACTTTTTTAAAAAAATACTGATAGTTGCGGGGCTCTATTCCCTGTTTTGAATTTGTAAGGAAATAACAGTCGTTTCCTGTTCCGCAGTACAGGTTTCGGATCAGAGGATAAATGGATGCCGGAATAGGGATGATCCTTTCTGATGAAAACGACTTGGGATGATCTGTGATCACTACCGTCTTCCGTGCATGGGCTTTTCCATCTTCAGGAATCGTGATTCTCTGCGTGGTATGAGTGATGGACAATATATCGTGCTTCAGATCAATATCTTCCCATTTCAGCGCGCAGACCTCTCCCAGACGGATCCCGGTATAAAGACAGAGAAGTATACCTGCGCAGCGGGGAGTATCCTGATTTTCCCACAGATATTTTTCTATCTTTTTTAATTCCGGCGCTTTCAGCACATCTTTACTTTTCACCGTTACTTTTGGAAGGACGATATTTCCCACAAGACCGCTCATCTGATATTCTTTTTCTCCGTACCGTATGATGGATTTCAGTATTGCGCATATGTCTCTTACCGTCTTTGCGCTCATTCTGCAATGTTCCTTTTCCTCCCGGTCTTTTTTCATATTCTGCTCCATTCCCAGTTTTTCTCCTGCATAATCGTTGAGCATGGAAGAATTCACCATACACAGCGGAACCTGGCCCAGTTCCGGAAGAATATGCTTTCTGACGACGGAATCATACTTTGCATAGGTAGACTGTTTTACAATTAACCTTTTCATGTTCAGCCATTCTCTGCAGACCTGTTCGATTGTAACCTTTGATGCGTCCATAAATTTTCTCCTTTTCCAGAATATTTTTTGTTACAATCTGTATTATAAAATTTTCCCCGGTCTTATGAGAAAAAGCCTGACAGACTCAAAAAGGCTACTGTCAGGCTTTTAATACATTATAGAAATTATGTGGTTGTCAAACTGCTCCATCGTTCTTCAGGACAGCCAGAACTGTCTTTAGCAGGATCTTTATATCAAGTCCGATGGACCAGTGTTCTATGTATTCCGTATCAAGACGGACCACTTCTTCGAAGTCAGTAATATCGCTGCGTCCGCTTACCTGCCACATGCCGGTGATCCCCGGCTTTGTCGCCATACGGATCCTGTGATGGAGTTCGTACTTCTCCCACTCGTCCACTGTAGGAGGCCTTGTCCCCACAAGGCTCATATCCCCCTTCAGGACATTCCAGAACTGAGGAAATTCATCCAGAGAAGTTTTCCGGATAAAGTTGCCGATTCCTTTCGGTTTTCCGTCTTTCCCCCTCTTTTCACTGCCGATGATACGTGGATCATAATCCATTTTAAACATCAGGCCGTTCATCTTGTTGTTTTTCATCAGCTCGGCCTTTCTCTCCTCTGCATCCATATACATGCTCCGGAATTTATATATCTTGAATTTCTTTCCGTTTTGCCCGATGCGGACCTGGGAGAAAAAGATAGGTCCCGGAGATTTCAGATAGATCATCGGACCGATAATAACGATCAGGAGCAGCGTAATGATACAGCCTACAAAGCCTCCTGCCAGATCCATCAGACGCTTATAAAGCATCTGCTTGGGGGAGGCCATGTTAATGCTTGATGTGACTACTGTATATTCGCCGATCCGTTCCACATGCTTCTTTCCGCCCATAGGCCGCTCTACTGCGTCCAGACTCAGGTGAACGGTCAGCCCCATCACTACAAGATCGTCGATCAGCCTGCTGGGATACGCTTCAGATTCACTGAGCTTTATAAAAACTTCATCCACCCATTCATGGCAGAGATAGTCTTTCACATTATTGACATTGCCTACTACGGGAATTCCCTCGATAGAATCTCCCGTCAGATCTGTGTCAAGCAGGACGATGCCTGTAACAAAAAACTCCTGAACCGATTCCGACAGAAGCCGGTGCAGCGTCTCTTTGACATCCGAGGAAGACGCGACCAGCACCATCGCCCTCTTTCCTTCAATGTCGTTCTTGTTCACGATTCTCCACTTCCGGATGATCCGGCACAGGTAATTAATGAATAAGTACAGCGCCGCCGTGGTAAAAAAAGCCATCCTCGAATACAGGGCCGACTGCTGCGTTACAAACAGATACGTCATGGCAAGAAGCATTACAAGGATCACATGCTTTACCGTCTTTGTCAGTTCTACATAATATCCTCTCTTTATGATTCCCTGATAGGGCTGACATAAAAAAATTACGGCGATCTGACAAAGCACAAAAACAAATGCCTCGCTTCGATACAGATAATCTCCGTAGGGATTCCCCAGTCCAATCCTGGAAAGATATGCAATAATAAAGGCTGCCTGAAGACTGATAATATCTAAAAGGATAAAATCCCAGTGCTTCAGCCATCCCTGAGGTGATTTCCTATACATCTTTTATTTAACTCCAATTGACATTTTACTACATTATAAGATGAATTATATTGTAAGTCAATTCACACATTCTGTTGTTTGCGAACAAAAACGCCCCGATTTTGCCTTTTTTCAAAGACGCCATCCATGTATTGTCCCCTGTTACACGAACGCCAGGCCAGCAGATAATACCCTATCCGTCTGGCCCTGCATATTTTCTGACATATTTTTTATATGGTAAAACTTTTTTCTCTTAAATAATTATGCACACCAGGCCTCCCTTGCTGTCATTAACGATCTTCTGCATTGTATCTTGCAGCTTAACCTGGCTTTCCTCTCCGATGGCCGCAATTTTATTTTTGATCCCGTCCTGTACAAGCTGCTCGATAGACTTCCCGAAAATGTTTGTCTCCCAGATGCTTTCTCCTCTCTCTCCGCTTTCTCCGATATACTGGATCAGATCTTTTGCTTGCTGCTCTGTTCCTACGATCGGCGCGATTTCTGTTTCAATATTGGCCTTGATCATATGAATAGAAGGACTTTTTGACCTGATCTTTACTCCAAATTTATTGCCCTGCCTGATCACTGAGGGTTCCTCGATCTGGATCTCCGACAGTTCGGGAACCACCACGCCATATCCTGTTCCCCGGACCGATTCCAGGGCGGACTGAACCTTTACATACTGCTCCTTCATTTCCGCCAGCTCTTTCATAGTATGGATAAGATCGTACTCGCTCTCCATATGAATCCCGCTGAATTCACTGAGTATCTGGTAATAAAACGCATCTTTTATCTGAAGGCGTATCCGGATGATCCCGCTGGCCAGGCTTACCTCATCAAGAAGCGTTTCCTGTATATAAGGTCCTTCCAGTTTCACCGCTTCTTTCGTCACGTCACGTATATGAACAAGCTTTTTCATCAGATTTCTGATCTGGGAAATGATCTGGTTTTTCAGCTCATGCTCCGCCGGCAGCATTTCAACCCACTTGGGAATATAAAACTGAATCTCGCTGACCGGAAATTCGTAGAGAACGCTTTCCAGTATCCTGGCGATATCCTCTTTCCGAAGCTGCTCGCAGTTTGCAGTTACCACTGTTACGCCATATTTCTCCTGGAGTTCCCTGGACATACGAAGCGTTTCTTCACGGTAAGGCATCTGCGAATTAAGAAGGATCAGAAATGGCTTTCCCTGCTTTTTCAGTTCTTCTACTGTTTTCTCTTCCGCCTCCAGAAAATTTTCTCTCGGGATTTCTCCAAAGCTGCCGTCCGCAGTAACGACAATCCCTATGGTGGAATGTTCCCGGATCACCTTTCCCGTACCGATCCTGGCCGCTTCGTGGAAGGGAATAGCGTTCTCAAACCATGGCGTTTTTACCATTCTTTCTTTTCCTTCTTCTATATGGCCGGAGGCGTCCTTTACCAGAAATCCCACGCAGTCGATAAGTTTTACCCGGACGCTCTGCTCTTCTCCAAGTTTTACTGTCACTGCTTCCCTGGGAATAAATTTCGGCTCCACAGTTGTGATCAGTTTTCCGGACCCGCTTAACGGAAGCTGATCTCTTACCTCCGCCTGCTTCTCCGGGTTCATTCCCGGAAGCGCAAGCAATTCCATAAAACGGCGGATAAAAGTTGACTTTCCTGTACGGACAGGTCCTACTACGCCTATGTATATATCTCCTCCGGTACGCGCCTGGATATCATGGTAAACCTGAAAATTTTCCATAAAAATGCCCCCTTGCATATACTCACACAATCCCATGTATTGTTACAAATATATGCAGGGGGAATCTGGTTCATGTCTTGATTTTATACAGGTGTTCTCCAATCAGAGATTTCCCTTCGGCTCTCTTCGTACATCCGGAATTATTTCTCTTTCGGTTCAGTCTTCAGAGGAACTACATCCTCCACTTCAAATACATATCCGCAGGAACATTCCGTAGGCTCGATAATCTTTCCTCCGTTGGTAAATACCTCTACTTCTTTGCCGCATTTCGGGCACACTCTGTCCTCAAGCACAGCGGTTCTGCGCTGGCTCTCACAACCGTCCATCACTGCCATTGTTTTTCCTCCTTTTCACCTCTGGCGCTTTAAATAAATCTAATTATTTTCGCTCCATTTTTATAGTTCCAGTATATTACTTCAAACTCCCCTGTGTCAACCAGATATATTTTTCTTTCTGCACGTCCTTCTTTCTAATTTAAAAATTCTATTGTATGATTTCTGCCAGGCAATACACAATTACAGACAGCGATCTGCTTTCCGCTATAATATAAAAAATTCATTAAGTAATTTTCAATTTTAGAAAGGCTGGGTACAAGCTTATGAAAAAGAGAAAAGAGCTCCTAAAATTTTTCCCGGGAATTATTTTTTCTGCCGCCTGCATGGGCTGCGTTATGATTACGCCTGTAGCTGCCGCACCCTCTGCCGGAGACGCCGTCACCATTTTTTCCGTCCGGCTTTTCCAGGCCTCAAAAACTCCCGGAAGCAGCACGCTGGTCTCGCCCTTTTCCGTATTGTCCGCCTTGTCCATGACTGCAAATGGAGCCGGTGGAAGCACTCTTGCACAGATGGAAGAAGCTTTTGGAATTTCTGTGAAAGAACTGAACGATTATTTCAATAAATACCTGTCTGAGCAGAACGACAGTCTTTCCGTTGCCAATTCTATATGGCTGAATGAACATAGTGGACTTCTGGTAAGTCCGGATTTTACTGAAACAGTTACAGACTTTTACCAGTCCGAAGTATTTGAGGAGCCTATGAACGGGGAGACACTTGATAAAATCAACGGCTGGGTAAACGAAAAAACAGAGGGCATGATTCCGGAAATACTTGACGAAATTCAGCCGGATACACTGATGTACCTTCTCAATGCCCTTGCCTTCCAGGCGAAATGGGAAACCGCTTATGAAACTGACGATGTATTCAGCGGAACCTTTATCAGTGAAGACGGAACGGAACAGGAAACAGATATGATGCGCTCCACAGAGTCCGTCTGGCTTGAAGGAGGCGGAGCCCAGGGCTTCCTGAAGTATTATGAAGGAGGCAGATACGCTTTTGCCGCGCTTCTTCCAGATGAAGGCACTTCTCTGGACGACTATGTGGGATCACTTACCGGCGAAAAGCTTTCAGAAATACTTTCTCAGCAAAAGAAAGGGTACACCGTCCATGCCGTAATTCCCAAGTTCAGATCTGAAACCAGTAAAGAGTTGTCCGAAACTCTTGAATCACTTGGGATTGCAGACGCTTTTTCCGAGCAGGCTGATTTTTCCCGTATGTATAGTACTGCTGGAAATCCCGGGGTAAAGATCAGCGAGGTCGTTCACAAAAGCTTTATAGATGTGAACGAGCAGGAGACAAAAGCCGCTGCGGCCACAGAGGTTGGAATTGTGGAAACTGCCCTTATTACAGACGATTCAGAGAAATATATTTCTCTGGACAGGCCTTTCCTTTATATGCTGGTAGACTGTCAGAATGATATTCCGCTTTTCCTTGGTACGATGTATTCTCCTGAAAACTGAACAACAGGCTGTTGCATTGTCTTTATCAAGCGTACAGGGGGGCGGAAAATTTCCGCCCCTCTGTTTACAATCAGGAAAGTTACTTTTTCCTGTTTCTCAAATAATCCTCTCTTCCCTCTTCGTAGAGATTCCTTCCTTCGCTGTCAATGATCACTGTCAGCGGCATCTCTTCCACATAAAGCTTCCTAAGCGCCTCAGACTGCAGATCTTCATAAGCGATCAGCTCGCAGCGTTTGATACATTTTGCCAGAAGAGCGCCCGCTCCTCCGATAGCTCCGAAATAAACGCCTCCGTATTTTTTCATAGCTTCCACTACTTCCGGAAGTCTGGCTCCCTTGCCGATCATTCCTCTTGCGCCTACAGACATCAGCGTGGGAGCATAAGCGTCCATCCTTCCGCTGGTGGTGGGACCTGCAGAACCGATCACCTGTCCCGGTTTTGCCGGAGTAGGCCCCACATAATAGATGGTGGCGTCCTTCGGGTCAAATGGAAGCGGTTCCCCCTTAGCCAGGGATTCGCACATTCTCTTATGTCCGGCGTCTCTGGATGTGTAGATTTCTCCTGTAAGATATACAGTGTCTCCTGCATGGAGACTTCTTGCAAGCTCTTCTGTCAAAGGCAGTGTAATATGTTTTTCCATCTCAGATCACCTCCGTTTTATGCCTCGTCACATGGCAGCTTATATTGATGGCGCAGGGCATTCCCGCAATGTGGGTAGGCATAGTCTCAATGTTCAGTCCGATGGCCGTTGTCCTTCCTCCAAAGCCCTGCGGTCCGATACCCAGCTCATTGATCTTTTCCAGCATCTCTTTTTCAAGATCCGCGTAAAAAGGATCCGGATTCTCTGAATCCACCGGGCGGATCAGCGCCTTTTTCGCAAGCAGGGCCGCCTTATCGAAAGTTCCTCCGATCCCTACTCCCACAACCATAGGAGGACATGGATTGGGGCCTGCCGTTTCCACTGTTTCCAGAATAAAATCCTTAATTCCCTGAAGTCCTGCAGAGGGCTTGAACATGCGTATGGCGCTCATATTTTCACTCCCAAAGCCTTTGGGACCTACTGTAATTTTAATCTTTTCCCCTGGGACAATCTCTGTGTACAGCATTGCCGGCGTATTATCCCCGGTGTTTCCTCTTCTCACCGGATCCTTTACAACTGACTTGCGCAGATAGCCTTTTTCATAGCCTCTGCGCACACCCTCGTTTACCGCCCCGGCGAGATCTCCCCCGGTAATGTGGACGTCCTGTCCGATCTCCAGAAATACACAGGCCATTCCCGTATCCTGACAGATAGGAACCTGCTCCTCCTGTGCAATCTTATAATTTTCGATAATATTATCCAGGATCTGGCAGGCAATCTCTCCGTCTTCGCAGTCTCTGCATTTTCCGATGGCTTCCTTTACATCTTCCGGAAGTACCTGGTTTGCCTCAATGCAGAGGCGTTCGATCACCTCCGTGATCTTTTCCGCATTAATTTCACGCATATACATATCTCCCTGTTATGTTATGTTATATTATTCTCTGGTGTTTCCCACATTGTATCCGAACTTCTGATATCATGCAAGACCGGAGAGCCATCGCCCTCCGGTCTGTTCATATACACAGTTTTCCCAGTTTTCAATTTCTGTCAATAAAAATCGTTGTGCAGCAATTCATGCTCCTTGCCTTTCAGAAGTCCCTCATACAGCTCGATCACAAGCGGATTTTCGTCAGATTTCTTGATGATCATCGTATTGTCGGCGTTATAAAGTCCCTTCGCTCTGGCCGCTTTTGTCCTGTCGCCGGCTCTGGTAGGCTGTCCGCCGCCCATGATACATCCACGGCGACATGCCATAACCTCGATGAGATGATAATTGGCTTCGCCGTTCTTTACGCGCTCCATGACAGTTCTCGCATTAGCCAGACCGCTGACTACACAGATATTCAGCTCCGTGTCATTATAAGGAACGCTGAATTCCTTGATTCCTTCGTCTCCACGGACGCCGCATTCGGAAATTTCCCTCATGGCTTCTTTTGTATGTTCCGGGCTGAGCCTTCTGAGCACCGCCTCTGTAACGCCTCCTGTAACGCCGAAGATCACGCCGCCGCCGGAGCCGAAACCGAAAGGCATATCGCAGGCTTCCGGATCAAGAGACGCAAAATCCAGACCGAAGTTGTCGATCATTCTTGTAAGCTCTGTAGTCGTGATCACGATGTCCGTATCCTGCTGCTCTCTTGTAAAACTATTGGGACGGATGGCTTCCGCCTTCTTTGCCGTACAGGGCATGATCGCCACCATTACCGTCTTTTTGCCCTCCGCATGTTCCGGATCGCGGAAGTATTCTTTGATCACCGCAGACATCATTCCCATAGGAGAACGGCAGGTGGAAACATTTGGTATAAACTCTTTATACTGATCTGTCACAAATTTCACCCATGCAGGACAGCAGGATGTCAGAAGAGGAAGGTTTTCCCCCTTTTGCAGTCTCTTCAGAAATTCTGCCGATTCCTCCATGATCGTCAGATCCGCGCTGAAGCTGGTGTCATATACTTCGTCAAATCCCATTCTGTGAAGCGCATTGACAATTTTTCCCATTACGCTGCGTCCTTTTGGCTGACCATAATGGTCTCCCACCGCCACACGGACTGCAGGCGCGATCTGGGCAACCACCCGGACATTGGGATCTGACAGAGCTTCCCATACTTCGTCCATATGGGTCTTGATGGAAATTGCTCCTGTAGGACAGTATACCCTGCACTGTCCGCAGTTGACACACTGAGTCTCTGCAATCTTCTTATTAAACGCAGGCATTACCATAGCGTCGGTGCCTCTGTACGCAAATCCCAGGGCACCGATTCCCTGAAGTTCCTCGCAGGCGCGCACACAGTCGCCGCAGAGAATACATTTGTTGGGGTCGCGGACGATAGCCTGTGAGCTGTCGTCGATCTCGCGGATCTCCCTTGTATTCTTGAAGCGGATATCTCTCACTCCGAAACGGTGCGCCAGCTCCTGGAGAACGCACTCTCCGCTTTTTACGCAGGTAGTACAGTCTCTGCAGTGTGCCGCCAGAAGCAGCTCCACGATCAGTTTTCTGTACTTTTTGATTCTTCCGGAATTTGTGTATATCACCATTCCGTCTCTTGGTTCCTCCGAACAGGATGCAAAAGTTCTTCCTCTGTCATCCTCCACTGTACAGAGACGGCACGCGCCGAAGGTGGATACTTCTGAATGATAGCACAGTGTCGGTATATTAATTCCTGCCTTACGGATTACAGTCAGGACATTTTTTTCATCGGTAAATTCTACTTTTCTGCCGTCAATGGTCATTACTCCCATAATACATCCTCCCTTCTATGCTTCCACATAAACTGCGTCAAAGTTACAGTTGTCTTTACAAGCGCCGCACTTGATACACAGGTCGTTGTCAATATGATACGGATGCTTGATCTTTCCGGTGATCGCTCCTGCCGGACAGTTCTTTGCGCATTTGCCGCAGCCGATACAGAATTCTGCGTTGATGTGGAACTGACGGAGAGCGGTGCAGACCTTTGCACGACATTTTTTATCCCGGATATGCTCTTCATATTCACTGCGGAAGCGTTTCAGGGTACTGATAACAGGAAGAGGGGCGCTCTTTCCAAGGCCGCACAGAGCCATACTCTGAACCATAGACCCCAGTTCTTCCAGTTCATCCAGATCGGACATCTCACCTTTGCCGTCGACAATTCTTTCCAGGATTTCCAGCATACGTTTTGTTCCCTCGCGGCATGGAACACATTTGCCGCAGCTCTCTCTCTGGGTAAAGCTCATGAAAAATCTTGCCACTTCTACCATACAGGTATTTTCATCCATAACAACAAGGCCGCCGGATCCCATGATGGCGTCCAGTTTCTTTACAGAATCAAAGTCAAGAGGAATATCAAGCTGGTCTTCTACCAGACATCCGCCGGAAGGACCGCCGATCTGCACGCCTTTAAACGCCGCGCCGCTTTTCAGGCCGCCGCCGATATCATAGATGATATGACGAAGGCTTGTTCCCATGGGAACCTCAATCAGACCTGTATTTTCAATAGAACCAGTCAGGGAGAAAGTCTTCGTTCCCGGGCTTCCCTCTGTTCCGATGGTGCGGAACCAGTCGGCGCCCTGAAGGATGATTTTCGGAACATTAGCGTAGGTTTCCACGTTGTTCAGAACCGTTGGTTTTTCCCAGAGACCTTTTTCTACGGTACGGGGAGGTTTTACACGGGGCATACCGCGGTTTCCTTCAATGGAAGCCGTAAGAGCGGAACCCTCGCCGCAGACAAAAGCGCCTGCTCCGCGGTTGATATGTAAATGGAAGTTCACTCCGGAACCGAGGATATTTTCACCCAGAAGTCCATATGCTTCCGCCTGTTCCATCGCCATACGGAGTCTCTTTACAGAAAGGGGATATTCTGCCCTGACATAAATATATCCGTTCTCGGCGCCTACCGCGTAAGCGGCGATGATCATACCCTCGATCATCTTATAGGGGTCGCCCTCCATAACGGAGCCGTCCATGAAAGCTCCCGGGTCGCCCTCGTCGCCGTTGCATACTACATAGCGGATTTTTTCCTTCTGCCGCGCTACCTGGGACCATTTTTTGCCAGCGGGGAAGCCTGCGCCGCCGCGGCCGCGAAGCCCGGATTTGGATACTTCGTCAATGACTTCCTGGGGAGTCATCTCGAACAGCGCCTTTGCCAGAGCCTGAAATCCGCCGGCTCCGATATATTCGTCTATGGATTCCGCGTCTATTTTTCCGCAGTTTTCCAGAACGATCCTTGTCTGCTGGTTTAAAAACGGAATATCGTCCGGATGGGGACACGCCTTGTCGTCATCGCGGTAGAAAAGCCGCTCTACCGGCTGTCCCAGAAGTACGGTGCGCTCTACAATCTCGCGGCAGTCCTCCGGCTGTACATGCACGTACTGATAATCATACGGCTCTATTCTCATCAGAGGGCCCAGTTCACAAAGTCCCTGGCACCCGGTTTTTATCACGCCCAGATGCGGAATATCCTGCTGCATTTCCACCTGTACGCCGTCAATATCTTCACAGAGTTTTACCATTTCGTCGTAAATTTTCTGGGCGCCGGAGGCCATACATCCGGTACCGGAACAGACAAGCACGCGGCAGGTATAGTTGTCTATATTATTCTGAACCTCTCTCTGTCTGCTCAGCAGATCATCTTTTGACATTATTTTCATGCTTTCTCACCTCTCAATTCTTCCAGAAGATCCACCGCCTTTTCCGGGGTCATTTTCGGATGCACTTCATCGTTTACAGTAAGGGTCGGGGCCAGTCCGCAGGCTCCCAGACAGGAAACCGTTTCCACGGTGAACATCATATCGTCCGTAGTGTGTTTCTTATGGCTTAAGCCAAGCTCTTTCATCAGGGCCTCTTTTACCGGCATGGATTTGCGCACATGACAGGCGGTTCCATCACAGACCTTGATGATATATTTTCCTTTTGGTTCAAATGAGAAATTCTCATAAAACGTTGCCACGCTGAAAGCTTTCGCTTCCGTAACCCCAATCTGTGATGCCACATAAGTAAGAAGTTCTCCCGGAAGGTAACGATACTCTGCCTGAATATCCTGCATAATAGGAATAAGAGAGGCAGGCTTGCGTCCGTAATGGTCAATGATCTCGTCCGTCTTCCTGTAATAAGACTGGTCTAACATTTGCTTTCCTCCTTGACTGATATTTTTCTCGCTTTTTAACTTTTTTCGTCATTATAGCCAGATAGCATGTTTTAATTATACATGAAACATACAATTTCCACAAGCAATATGTTTCTATTTTTCTGTAAATTGTCGAAAATACAGATTACAATTCTCTATTTTCACGACCGCAGTCCTTTTTATCCAAAGAAAAACTCCAGCGCGATTCTGTATCGGAAAAAGTGTGGAAAAAGAAATGTGTGTACAAAAAAATACATGGTATATATTGATTTTAAAATTTTTTTCATTTATGATAGCGTTAGTATATAAAAGGACAGCAGCGTCAGTGTCTCCCTGTACACTGACGCTACGGTTGTCCCTCGTACTCTAACACTGAAATCAGCATCAATACATCCATGGAAATAAGAAGGAGAAATAGAAATGAGAAATTTGGATACTCCTGTAAAAAGGATCCGCCACAAAGTCTTTAAGGCAGTGGCAAAAATCGGTTTTGAATCTTCAGACGAAACACTGATCCACGACATTGAATCCATCCCCTATGAGATTGTCCAGGAGCGGGCCAAATACCGTGACAGTATTTATCGGGAACGGGCGGTTGCCAGCGAGCGTATCCGCCTCGCCATGGGACTTTCTCTTCGTCCGGAAAACAAAGCGGTTCATCTGACTGATGGGCTGGAGGCAAGCAACATTGACGAAAAATATTATGAGCCGCCTCTGATGCAGGTGATCCCCTCTGCCTGCGCGGCCTGTCCTCCAAATAAATATATTGTCACCAATATGTGCCGGGGATGCATGGCTCATCCCTGTATTCAGATCTGCCCCAAAGGCGCCATTTCCATGGTCAACGGCCAGTCTGTCATCGACCAGGATAAATGTATTAAATGCGGAAAATGCAAGTCCGTCTGTCCTTATGACGCGATCTCCCATAATATCCGCCCCTGCGAACAGGCCTGTGGAGTGAAGGCCATCGGAAGCGACGAACAGGGACGGGCAAGTATCCTGGAGGACAAATGCGTATCCTGCGGTATGTGTATGGTAAGCTGCCCCTTTGGAGCCATTTCCGACAAATCCCAGATTTTCCAGCTTGCCCACTCTCTCAGGGAAGGCAACGACATTATCGCAATCGTGGCTCCGGCCTATATCAGCCAGTTCGGAGAGGACGTGACACCCGGCAAATTTAAAATCGCTCTGAAGATCCTCGGATTTTCTGAAATGTATGAAGTAGCTCTTGGAGCGGATATCGGGGCAATTTCCGAAGCGCACCACTATGCCAATGAGGTAGTTACCGGAAAGCTTCCTTTCCTCCTCACCTCCTGCTGTCCCTCCTGGTCCATGATGGCCAAGAAATTTTTCCCTGATATGATCGGCAATATCTCACAGGAGCTGACTCCCATGGTGGCCACTGCCCGTATGGTGAAGCAGGAGCATCCGGATTCCAAGGTAGTGTTCATCGGGCCATGCGCCTCCAAGAAACTTGAGGCAATGCGCACTACTGTAAGAAGTGATGTGGATTTTGTCGTAACTTTTGAAGAACTTTCCGCTATGTTCGATGCAAAAGAGATCGATCCTTCTGCTTTTGACGACGAAGACGCGCCTCACGATGCTACCGCGGCGGGCCGGGGTTATGCTGTTGCCGGAGGAGTTGCCGGAGCTATTGAGGCCTGCCTGAAGGAATATTATCCTGATGTTCCGGTGCATATTGAACACGCGGAAACTCTTGCCGACTGCAAGAAGGTTCTCTCCCTTGCCAAAGCCGGCAAGCTGAAGGGCTGTATGATCGAAGGGATGGCCTGCCCCGGCGGCTGCATGGGCGGCGCGGGCACGAATGTTCCCTTCGCGAAATCCTCCAAAGCACTTAAGAAATATCTGGCGGAGACAGAAAAGAAGATTCCGCCGAAAGAGTTGGAAGATATGGAACTGGAGTAACACTCCGGTTCCTTTTTTCGCGGTGTGCCCGGGGCAGTATACCGCTGAGTTTGCAATTCCTTCTTTTTCAACCGTACCGGCGGCCGGAGTTGTACCGCTGGATTTGCTCTTTTCTTATTTCTATCCGTACCGGCGTCGGAGTTGTACCTCTTTATTTACGCTTTCTTCTTTTTTAACCGTACTGGCAACGGGAAAATACCGCCGGATTTCCGATTCTTTTCTTTTTAACCGTACCGTCACCAGGAATCTACCGCTGGTTTTGCAATCCCTTCTTTTTCAACCATACCGTCACCAGGAATCTACCGCTGAGTTTGCAATTCCTTCTTTTTCAACCGTACCGATGCCGGAAATTTACTGCTTCATTTACGCTTTTCTTATTTCTATCCGTACCGGCGACGGAAATTTACCGCCTAATTTGCACTTTCTTCTCTTCTAACCGTATCGTCAGTGTACAAGAGAACAATACGGTCGATAAATGGCTAATTTCTGTCTCTTTTGCATTACTTTCGTACACTGACTGAGTATAATGCTAAACACAGCTTGGAGTGTGTTGTCCCTTATACACTGGCTCTATCGAAACCCATAAAAGCAAAACCGAAGATTTCACACCGTCTTACAATAAACGGAACTGAAAATCTCCGGTTCTATTTTTGTACTTCTGTATCCTTCTCGCTCTGTCCTGCCATCTGATTCTCGACAGCTGCACTTCCCTGCTCCGCTACCTGATTCCCAGCAGCCGTACTTTCCTGTCCTGCCGTCTGGTTCTCGACAGCCGCACTTTCCTGCTCCGCTACCTGATTCCCGGCAGCCATACTTCCCTGCTCCGCTACCTGATTCCCGGCAGCCGTACTCTCCTGCTCCTCCGTCTGACTCTCAGCAGATGTATCATCCTGCCCCGCTTCAACTGTTTCCGATATTACCGGGGTATACGTTTCTCCCTTCAGATCTGCCAACAGTCTGCGCAGTTTGCTTCCATAATCCGCTCCGGCAGCCCATCCGCCTCCATTGGGATTCTCCTGAATCCCCAGCCATTCTACGTATGGTGCGGATCCTCTTCTTACCATATCAAAACGGGTATCCACACAGCTCTCATTCAGATTATCTGTGCATGCGTAAGCTTTCAGATGCTGCACCTGCGCCCGGATGCCTGTCCGAACATCGGGATAGGAATTTCCCTGCACACCGCCGCCTGTAGTTCCAAGACCGGCAAAATTATACTGCTGCGTCTGCGCGTCACCCTGAAATTGAAGCCACCCTGTTTCCAGCATTGCCTGTTCATAAACTACTTCCGCACGAACACCCTCCAAGGAAGCTTCCTCAAGAATGATCCTGCAAAATTCTTCTATTGTTTCCGCACCACCGTCTTTCAACATTTCAGATGGGTATGTGACGCCCTGCGCCTCGTATTGGGATGTCATCTCCTCCAGAGTAACTGTTGTGTTTCCCATGATCGTATAGTAGCCATATGTATTGTCGGTGGAATCATCTATAAATCCCTCTGTCTCCGGTCCTGACGCAATCTCATAGGAAGGTCTGCTGATCTGACCTTCGCCGGAATGATCTGTTTCGCCAGAATGGTCTGAATCACTCACCGCTACACTTCCTGGAGATGTAGGATTCTGAAAGACAGAATTACACTCTTCTTTATTCTGTTTCTGAGAATCATGTTCTTCTCCGTCCTGTTCTCCGGAAATCTGATCTTTTCTATCCTTTACCTGAGAATCATAATCTTCTCCGCCCTGTTTTTGAGAATCATAGTTTTCTCCCTCCTGTTGCCGGGAAGGCTGATTCTCTCCATCCTGTACCTGCAACCCCTGACTCTCTTTGCCGGCTTCTCCAGTCAGTAAATCTGAAACAGATACGTCTTCTGCTTCCGGGGCCGGAGGTCCATAGACTTCTCCATTTTCTGCCCGTGAATCTTCATTTTTGCTCAACACCAGCTCTGGCCTGGTTCCAGAAACTACAGCCTCAGTACTTCCACATACTACCTCAGGTATACCTAAAGACTCAGTTGCAATACTCCCCATTGTCAATACAGGGGCATCAAAAATGTATCAGCAGTGCTTTCACCTACCAGTACAGGTGTCCCGAAAGACGCAATATCAGTCTTCCACATTGCCAACACTGGCATCTCGACAGCCGCAAACTCAGTACCTTCACATACCAACACGGGTGTCTCAATGACCGCATCCTCAGTACTTCCACATACCAACACTGGCGTCTCGACAGCCGCAAACTCAGTACCCTCACATACCAACACGGGTGTCTCAATGGCCGCATCCTCAGTACTTCCACATACCAACACTGGCGTCTCGACAGCCGTAGCCTCCGTACTCCCGCATACCAATACAGGTGCCCCGAAGCTAAGGGCACCTGTCAGCATGAAACAGCACAGAAAACTCCGGACTGTCAGTTTATTTCTCATGCGTTTACTTTTCTCATTGCAGCTTCCACAACGTGTCCTACAAGAACAGATGTGGTAACGCTTCCTACTCCGCCGGGAACCGGTGTGATAGCGTCTACGATGGGCTCAACTGCGGCATAGTCAACATCACCGCAGAGCTTGCCTTCTGCATTAACATTGATACCTACGTCAATGATGATCTGGCCTGCTTTAACATAGTCAGCGCCTACAACGCCTGCGCGGCCTGCAGCCACGATAACGATATCAGCCTCTTTAGCAACAGAAGGCATATCGACCGTCTTTGTATGACAGATGGTAACTGTAGCGTTTTTCTTTACAAGCATCATTGCGGCAGGTTTTCCTACTACAAGGCTTCTTCCGATAACAACTGCCTTCTTGCCGGTGCAGTCGATTCCGTAATGATCCAGGATTTCCATACATGCCTGAGGCGTGCAGGGCGGGAAGCCGATCTTCTTGCCTGTGAAAACGCCGGACATAGAAAGATCTGTCATGCAGTCAACGTCTTTTTCTGCAGCAAGAGCGTTCTCGATCACTGCCTGATCCAGATGCTTCGGAAGCGGACGGAATAAAAGAACGCCATGGATATGATCGTCTTTGTTTACCTTATCGATTACTTCCAGAAGCTCTTCCTGGGAAACGTCTCCCGGAAGAAGGATCTTCTCACATGCAACTCCAAGTGTCTCGCAGCGTTTTGTAGCGCCCTTTTCATAAGAGATATCGCTGGGATTCTCTCCTACACGGATAATGCACAGAGTAGGATTAACACCCTTGCCCTGAAGCTCTGCAACATTTGCCTTAATACGCTCATTCAGCGCTGCGGTTACTTCTTTACCTAATAACTGTTTAGCCATTTCTAAATTTCCTCCAAATCTGCACTCATGGGATTTCTGTCCATATGTATGCAGTTACTGTCCTTTTTGATTCTGAAATTCAGGACCCGCAAGCGGATCCTGCAAAAAATCCGGGTCTGCGAAAACCATCATGCTTTTAGTCTGTACAAACTATCATGAGTCAAGTCAGTACATGCTGTCATAATTTAAGTCTGCACAAACTGGCATAACCCGAATCAGCATAAACTGACGCAATACCTCTCTTTGACAATTTTCCCTATTTCAGACGGGAAAGAACGCTGTCGAAAGTCTCATCTGCGATCTTTGTGTATTTCTCAAGCATCGCATCCGCTTTTCTGTTCAGCTCTTCGGCATACTCTCTGTCAGCCATGGATTTTGTATTGATATATACATTCAGGCTGGCGCCTTTTAACGCCGCCTTGCAGAAAGCCGCTCCTACGCCAGCGTCACTGATGGCTAGCTTGGAACCCTTCGCGCCGAACTCAACAATCAGTTCGATAGCTTCGCAGCATTTCTCCATAATTTCCATGGGAACAGAGCAGGCGTCCTTGAGTACGATTTCCATAACTCTTGCCTTCTCTGCCTTCTCTTCTTCCGTCTCTCTGGGCATACCGTATGCCTTGGAAAGAGGCTCAAATACCTCTGCGTCTCTTTCGATCAGACGAAGGAAATCTTTCTGAAGCTGATCACATTTCGCTTTCAGCTCCCACATTTCATCTTCTACATCTGCATATTTCTTCTTGCCTACGGTCAGGCTTCCTACCATGTTGCCCAGGGCGGTACCTACGGCAGCTACAAGCGCAGATGCGCCGCCACCGCCCGGAACCGGAGCCTTAGAAGCCAGAACCTCAACAAAATCTGTACAGGTACTAGTTGAAAAACCCATCGTACCATACCTCACTTTCAATCTAATTTCTATTCCATCATAGAGTGGCCAAAGAATATGAATTTCCAGAAAAAAACCGGGAAAATCCATTATTCCTCCATATAATCAAAACCTCTCGTTCCGCCACCGGCGTGGCTGAAGGATATGATTATTTTAGAAAAACCTCCGAAACTCTCACTATTCCTTCATACAATCAAAACCTCTCATTCCATCGCCAGCGTGGCCAAGGAAGGGGGAGTTTGAGGGGGAACCATCGGCCTTCGCAACTTTGAGAGGGTTCCCCCTCAACTCCTTCTCAACTGTGAGAGGGTTCCCCCTCAATTCCTCTTAAAACAGTCCCGTAATCTTTCCTGTTTCGTCTACGTCGATCTTCTCAGCAGCCGGTACCTTGGGAAGTCCGGGCATGGTCATGATCTCGCCGGTAAGGGCTACGATGAAGCCTGCTCCTGCGGAGATCTTCAGGTTGCGCACAGTTACCTCGAAGTCTGTAGGCGCGCCCAGTTTGGTCTGGTCGTCTGTCAGGCTGTACTGTGTCTTGGCTACACAGATCGGGCAGTTGCCGAATCCCAGGTCCTCAAGCTGTTTCGCCTGTTTCTGGGCGTTTGCGGTCAGAACTGCTCTCTTGCCACCGTAGATCTTCTGTACGATCTGGTTCAGCTTGTCCTCGATGCTTCCTTCCAGCTCATATGCGAAGGTGAAGTCGTTGGGCTCTTCTACCAGACGGATCACTTCTTCCGCAAGCTTGATGCCGCCTTCGCCGCCCTTTGCCCATACTTCGGACAGGGCTACGTTTACGCCGAGTTCCTTACATTTCTCTTCCACAAGGTCAAGTTCTGCCTTGGTGTCTGTGGGGAATGCGTTGATGGCGACCACGCAGGGAAGTTTGTATACGTTCTTGATGTTGCTTACGTGTTTCAGGAGGTTCGGCATACCTTTTTCAAGAGCTTCCAGGTTCTCGTTGTTCAGGTCCGCCTTCGCAACGCCGCCGTTGTATTTCAGGGCGCGTACGGTTGCCACGATGACAACTGCGTCCGGTTTCAGGCCCGCCATACGGCACTTGATGTCAAGGAATTTCTCCGCGCCAAGGTCTGCGCCGAAGCCTGCCTCTGTGATGGTGTAGTCAGCCAGCTTCAGGGACATCTTGGTAGCGGTTACAGAGTTGCAGCCGTGTGCGATGTTCGCGAACGGTCCGCCGTGTACGATGGCCGGTACATGCTCCAGTGTCTGCACCAGGTTCGGTTTCAGGGCGTCTTTCAGAAGGGCGGTCATAGCGCCTTCTGCGTGGAGGTCGTGTGCGGTAACCGGTTTCTGCTCGGAAACTTTTCCATAGGTGTATCCTACGATAATACGGCCAAGTCTTGCCTTCAGGTCGTTGATATCGCTTGCCAGACACAGAACTGCCATGATCTCGGATGCTACGGTGATGTCGTAGCCGTCCTCACGGGGCATTCCGTTTGTTCTTCCGCCGAGGCCGTCCACTACGTTTCTCAGCTGGCGGTCGTTCATATCCACACATCTTCTCCAGGTGATCTTTCTGGGGTCGATGTTCAGCTCGTTGCCCTGGAAGATATGGTTGTCGACCATGGCTGCCAGAAGGTTGTTGGCCGCTCCGATCGCGTGGAAGTCGCCTGTGAAATGCAGGTTGATGTCTTCCATGGGGACTACCTGTGCGTAGCCGCCGCCTGCAGCGCCGCCCTTAACGCCGAATACCGGTCCCAGGGAGGGCTCGCGCAGAGCTACCATAACGTTCTTGCCAAGCTTCTGCATACCGTCTGCCAGACCTACTGTTGTAGTAGTCTTTCCTTCTCCTGCCGGAGTTGGGTTGATAGCGGTAACCAGGATCAGCTTGCCGTCCTCTTTGTCTGTCTCTTTCAGAAGATTGTAGTCGATCTTTGCCTTATACTTTCCGTACTGCTCCAGGTATTTGTCGTCGATACCTGCTTTAGCGGCGATCTCGGTGATCGGCTGCATTACGCACTCCTGTGCAATCTCAATGTCGCTTTTGAATCCCATAGTTAAATTACCTCCTTTTTTCATACGCCGGACATGCCTCCCGGTTTCTGTGGACCGGTTATGTATTTGCATATCCGAAAATCATTTATAAAAACAGGTTCCGCCTGTCTTTATCTTTCATGCAGGAAAATATCCTGTTCAGCCAACGGCCCCGGCTTGCTTAAATAACAGCTTTACCGAAAGCTTTCAGCGATCCAATGATAACATCCCCCATAACCGCCATATCTTCCGCCTGGAAAGATATCGGAAAATTATCGGAAAACAGGATCTGTGAAGAAGGCGGAAACTCCTCATCGCCTTCCCAGAGGATCATCTGTATCTGATATCCCGGAAAGATTTCGATTTCATAAGCGGCGTCCCCGTGATCCACTGGCGCTGCGTGAAGGTGTTCCATAACCGCCCTGAAGTCCTTAAGCCGGTTCCCGTAGGAAAACGCAAGACGTTTGATACATCTTCCGTCAAACTGGCGGAGATACACTTCGCCCCAGGGCATTTCCCGGTAGGTTTTCATCCTGCCGCTCCCTTTGACGGCAGAGCCCTCAAGAAGAAAACGGATGGTCAGGATTCTGGCATATATCATCTCTTTCAGCGGATAATACTTCTGCCCGTCCTCATGATGGCTGACCTGAAATTCAGGCCATGAGATCTCGTATACAGATCCCAGAAAAGGAAGGGTAAAGCACTTCGTGTCCTGGTTATACGGAATCTGGAGTCTGGCCGCGATTTCATCAGGATCCGCTTTGCTGTAGGCGTCCAGATAATGCTCCCAGGGCATCCTTTCCTTGCTGTCTTTTTCATACCCCAGCCTATCCCCGACAGAAAGGAATTCCTCTCCGCCGGATTTTAACTCATTTATGTCAGAATTCATTGCACACCTCTGTTAAACTTAGATTAAATATACCGCCACTAACCGGTACCGTCTGTACCGGCTTTATTTCTGCTTTACGGACGGGAACATGGACGCGTCTGTATGAGGAATGAAGCAGGCTCCCACAAACTCGTCCATATAGGTCGGTACTGCGGAAAGCTCCAGATAAGTCATATTGGACGCAAGCTTGTACGTCTTCTGCTCCGCCGGCGTGGAAAGAAGCATCAGATAAGCTCCGGTCAGGGAGGAATTGCCGATATAGTGGAACTTCTCCAGCGGAATATCCGGGAACATTCCGATATTCACCGCGTTGCGCATGTTAATACCGCTTCCGATACCGCCTGCGACATAGACGTCGTCGATCATGGACACATCGAAATCCAGTGAGGAAAGCATAGTCCTTATAGCTGAGAAGATCGCGCCTTTCGCACGGATGAAGTTGTCGATATCCACTTCTGTGATCTCCACATCCTTCGTGGTGCCGGCCTCCTCCTCAAAAGCAATAACATAGCTGCCCATTCCATACTGGTCGTGGCGTACTCTCTTTCCTTCACGGACAAATTTGCCCTTGGGATTGATGATGCCGACCATGAACAGCTCGCTGATCACATCAATGATACCGGATCCGCAAAGTCCCACCGGCTTCGTGCCGGGATCTCCCACAACAGTATAGGTGGGTTCCATGGTGTCTTTATCAATGGTACAGGCTTCAATGGCTCCGTCTGTGGCGCGCATGCCGCAGCTGATGTCTCCGCCCTCGAAAGCCGGTCCCGCAGAGCAGGCGCAGCTCATCATAAAGTCAGAGTTACCGAATACGAGCTCGCCGTTGGTTCCCAGATCAATGAACAGAGAGAATTCCGGTCTGTTCCAGATCATACTCACCAAGGTGCCCGCGGTAATATCGCCGCCTACATAGCTTCCGATGTTGGGCGCGATAATGATATGCGCGTCCTGGTTGATATCGATTCCCACATCTGAAGAAAACAGCGAATTTGTTTTAAAGAATGCCGGGATATACGGCTCCATACGGAGATAATCTGCATTGATGCCGGCAAACAGGTGATTCATCGTCGTGTTGGAAGCCACGCACATACGGTAGATCCTGTCTTTTGGGAAACCGATGCTTTTGCACATCTCATGGATCATGGGATTGATGGTCTCCTTGATCACCGCGTCCTGCAGCTTCTTCTGGCCGCCCGGTTTGGCCGCCTCGATAATACGGTTGATAACGTCGGCTCCATAACGGATCTGTCCGTTACCGGCAGAACTCTTCGCCAGGATCTCTCCCGTCTCCATGTTGATCAGCACGGCGGATACTGTAGTGGTACCGATATCCACCGCAAGACCGCCGATCACCACATCTTCTTTGCTGTCAAAAATATCATATACGAACATATCGTCCGGTGTTGTCCTAAGCACACATTTCACAGAAAACTTACTGTTTCTGAGAACATCCGGAAGCTTTCTGAGAACCGTATAGGGTATTCTCACACGCTTCAGGTTCATAAACTTGCGCAGTGCGCGCGAAAGCCTTTCGATGTCAGGCATGGTATCGTCCAGAGTAGGTTCCTCCATCTGAACCTCCACCACATCAAGGCTGTTTTTCAATTCAATACCCGCCAGTTCGATCTCTCGCTTGGCGTTTTCAAAAATGGCGATCTCTTCCCTTGAGCTTAAATCCGCGACTTTCATTCTGCTCTTGTAAGCGGAAGCAATGTCCGGAACAAGCACCTCCACGTCTGCAACGATCTTGCTCATGCAGGCCAGACGCCATCCTTCCTCGAATTCTTCATCGGAAATATGAAGTGTTTTCTTTGTTTCCAGCTCGCCGTTCTTTAACTGAACGCGGCATTTCCCGCAGGCTCCGTTCCCGGAGCAGGGAGCGTCGATCGCCACATTGGCTTCACGGGCGATCTCCAGGAGATTGTCTCCTGTATTGGCATACGTTTCTGTTACACTGCCGTCTTCAAAAGCAAACGTTACCTTAAACATCAGGCAACCACCTTTCTCCTAAGATAGATGAGGGCTGAAGACCGAAGTCTCCAGCCCTCATCTTGGTTATGTACACTATAAAACTCTTCTCCGGGACCGCCTGTACAAAGCGTTCCCTTACCGCCGCAAAACGGGTTGTCCGACGGCAGATCAGATCTCCAGATAAGAATCTGCGTATAGAGTGTTTCCTTTGAATACGTCACAGGATTTAATGGTCTCCATAAGGCGAAGATCATTGGGGTTGACAATTGCAGAGGTAAGACCCTGCATCATTGCCATAGCCACCAGAGCGGAATCCATGATCGGACGGATGGTTTTCGGCATACCGTTGCTGTTGTTGGAAAGTCCGCCAGTGGAGTTAAGTCCCATATCGGAGAACATTTTGATTGCTTCCAGAACTTCCATCTGTTTTTCCTGCATACCCTTAACAACTACGAACAGCGGGTCAAACCACAGATCCTCTGCTTCCATGCCAAGGCCGAGGCCTCTCTCCAGCATGTTCTGGCAGTGCATCATACGCTCGTCATTGTCGGATGCGATCATTCCTGAAGAGCAGAGAGCGATAACGATAGCATCGTTAGCTGCCGCAAGATCGATGTTGGAAATTCTGTCGCCTGCGTCTGCAGAGTTAACGATCGGTTTGCCTTTGCTTCTGTTGTAAACAGAAATTCCGGCTTCAATTGCTTTTTTATTGGTTGTATCAAGAGCAAGCGGAACGTTGTCAAACTCGGACTGAAGGAGCTGAACCGCCCACTTCATCAGATCCTCGCCATCGTTCTCAGCCGGTCCGATATTTACATCCAGATAGGTAGCGCCAGCGTCAAGCTGCTGTTTTGCTCTCTTGATGATCGGCTCCGGATCTCTTTCCATGAAAGCTTTGTTTACAGCGGGAGCTGTTGTTGAAAGTCTTTCTCCGATTACTACAAATTTTGCCATACCTGTGTTCTCCTTTACATTACTTTGTTATGATAAGGTGCAGTTATGCCTGCATATCCTTTAAGAACTTCACAAGCTGTACTGCTTCTCTCGGTCCTACGATGATTTCCCATCCCGGAAGTTTTGCTTCCAGATCGCCCTTCAGTACGGCCACCTTGCCGGGGATCACGAGTTTTCTGCATTTTACCTTCGGCTCAACATTCTCTTTGATAAACTCGGAAATGCTTGTTCCGGAGAATTTACCTGCAGCCCAGGAGGTAAGAACGGAAAGTCCGCCGGCGTCGTTGATAACGAAGTTAAGCGGAACACCGGAACGCTCCAGCTCGCCGGATACAACGAAGTAAGTAAGAGCGAAGTCTACAGTGGTAACTACGAGAGAATTCTCGTCCGCGCCGTTCAGCGGATAGATGCCCGGCTCTACCTTCATCGGCTTCTGCGGGTCTGTAAATACGTTCTGGCGCAGTCCGTAAAGCGGAAGTGCTTCTGCGTATGTCATCTCTTCCATTACAACGATGGAACCGTATTTCATGGTAAACAGTGCTGCCAGTGCCGCCTGCAGATGTTTATCGCCCTGGGCGATCTTAACAAGGTTGACCAGAGACGGATAACCGAAGGTTCTGTCCTGATCTTTCAGAGCTGCACGGCGAACCAGTACAGTATTTGCGAATGTTTCTTTCACGTCAGCGCCTGTGGTGTCAAGAACAAGGTTCTTGTTGCCCAGCTTTTCAAGTGCTGCTGTTGTATCGTATAATTCGTTGATATCTTTGCCGGATACGCCCAGAACAACGCCCGCCTCTGTGGCAACTGCGTTCATAGCCTCATAGTTGGAAGCGTTTGCTCCGTTCAGAACCGGTTTGCTGTCCTTGCATACTTCAAGAGCAGCTTTCGCGATCTCAGGATCAGTACATCCCAGGATCAGAGTTCTTCCAAGGCCTTTAGCCTTCTCAACAAGCGCTGTATATTTAGCCGCGTCAGCGTCCGCTCCGCAGTTTACATATACAAGCTCAACATGCATTCTCTCGCCGATACGCTCATAGTCAACTACCGGGATCTCAGCAAGCTTCGCCTCAACTTCAGCGTCGCTCATGTCTGTGCAAAGAGATACCGCATATCTTGTCTTGCTTACAAATGTCTTCTCATGTCTGTAGAGAACTGTCTCGCCGCCGAGAGTGAACTCGCCGTCTCCTGTTCCGATTTTGATGGTCTTCATCGGCGGTGCGGTAGCCTCGGAAAGAGTAGCCAGCGCGTCTTCGGACATATGCGGACACTGTTCGATCTGCATAGCGCCCTGTGCAACTTTCATAGCGAAAGCCATACACGTCGGACATCCACATTCCTTACAGTTTTTCTTTGGTGTTAATTTAAAGATCTGAATACCATTCAGTGCCATAGCTCAATTATCCTCCTATTCGTTACACAAGTGCTTTGATCATCTTGGAAATTGTCTTAACAGATTCCGGATGTCTTAAGATCACAGCGTCAGAACCTGCCGCCAGGTCTGCTGCTGCTGTCATGATCTCCATGTCGATTCCGCGCTCGTCCTGCGGACCCCACTCCGGCATGTCGGCCTCGGAAGCTGTAGCTTCCTTCACGCCCCATGTCTCTGCGGATACAGGTGTAATGATAGGCATCTGAAGCATATTGTCGTTCTGGCCGAGAGCAGCACCTTTGATACGGTCCATAGTGGAAACCACATATTCATATCCGTAGCCTGCTGCCGCACTTCCGATATTCATAACGATCTTCTTGGGATCTACGCCAAGCTGTGTTGTAACAACGTTCAGCTGCTTCGCAAGGTTGATATCTACCGCGGACTCAGCGCCTACGATCTGATTGTATGCCAGACCTGCAGCTGCGCCGATAGCCTTGTAGTTCTCTTCTTTCTCGGAAAGGATCAGAGCGTTTCTTCCCTGAAGAACTTCTGCAACCTTCGGAAGAAGTTCCGCATCCTTCTCTACGTTCTTGCATCCCTCTACAACAAGCGGACAGTCAACTGCGTCGGCAACTTCCTTGACAACTGCGATCAGCTCGTCGATGGACTTGTTCTCACCGTTGGGATCTCCGCCTTCCAGGATCAGTGCGACAAAGTCAGCGCCCTCCATAGCGGCTGCTTTCTTCGCGATGTCAGCCATGGTGGAAGCTCCGTCGTAGTATGCTTTGATTCCCTCAGATACGCCTTCAAGGCCCATGTCAGAAATCTCTACGCCGATCTTCGGGCAGTTCTCTGACGGAGCGTCAAAGGTGTAGAACGGAAATGTGCTGTCTCCGCCGATTGTCACAGTCTTGTCTCCGCTTCCGATTGTGACTGAGTTAATCTTCGCATTAAACTTTTGTGGTTTCTGATTAAACGGCATTTCTTGTTAGCCTCCTCTTAAAAATTTAAGTATTGATATTTATACTCTATTGCATATTATACAACAGTTCATAGGTTATTGACAAGGCAGATTCCGCCAAAAATAGGCAAACCTTTCTGTCAGTTTTCACGACTGCTTTCTGAAAGCATAACGCCGGAGAATGAGGTAAACCCCATTCTCCGCCTTGAAATTACATCATCGGATCCAGTGCAAGAGCCGGATGGTTCTTCTCGGTAAGGAAAGCTACCAGTGTCTCCGGATCTGTCGCTACTGTCTCGTCTCCGACCATATCTGTGAAATTGTCGATTCCGTAAAGCTCTTTTGCCGTCTTGTTCAGACGCTCTGCCACGAAGTCTTTCAGCTCCTTGGGCATCCATACGATCCTCTCGATTCCACCCTCTGCCTTCATGAACTTCTTGGAAGAGATGAAGTGCTTGCCGTGTCCCATGAAGCCCGGTGTCTGCACGCCGCCGCCTGTCATGGACGCCATCTCCGGGAAGGTCATTCCAAGAGGCGTCATGCCGGCATACTCACGGTTGGCGATAACAACGCCGTTGGAGAACGGCTCGATACCGCAGATACACTCGAAGCATCCGCAGGAAGTCATGGGATCCTGCATAATGGAGTACAGGGTTACATGCTCCAGGGCGCCCTGGGAAAGTTTCTTCACTGCCTCGTCTACATCCTCGTAGGAACCAAGGTTCTCATCGATGGGACGCTCTTTGGTGATCACCTGGCAGGGTCCGTTGGGATCCAGCTCGTTGGTAGCCTTGGCGTCAAGCCATGATACAGCTCCGCACAGTCCCAGTCTCTCCGGTGTTACCACGCATACGTGGCTGGGGGAGAATGCCTGGCAAAGGATACAGCTGTAGTATACGTCTACAGACTCGTCTGTCAGGTTGTCCAGACGCTCGTCACGTTTCTCGAAGGTCGGGATCGCGATCTCATGGCGTACTCTCTTACATTCTGCCGGGTCTGTGTAGATCACAACCTCGCATTTATCCACAACCGCGTCGAATTCGTTCTTCACCTGAGCGTAAAGCACTTCTCCGATGTGTTTGATGCGGAAGCCTGCGTTGAACGCGTCGATACTGATACGGATACGCTGCATGTCTCTCTGGCCTGTATGGTATACGCCCTCGATGCAGTTGATATAGTTGTGGAACTTACGCTCGATAACCGGCTCGAAGTCTGCCTGCATGTTCTTTCCTGCAACCTTCACGATGTAGGCGATGCAGTTCTTGCTTCCAAGCTCCATCTCGTCTGCTTCCGGTCCGATCACGGTGATCTTGTGGTCTTCCACCTCGCTGGGATCGCAGGTCTGTACAAGCTCCGCGCAGTCCACGCGGGATCCGTCGAACTCTACCTGCATATCCTTGCGGCGGATGATCTCGCCCTCGAATGCGGACGCGAACGCTACCGGGATATCGATATTGGTGATCTTGATCTTGATGTCGCGGGCCTCAAGGGAGGTTGCGTTCCATTTGCTGATATCTGTCTGGCAGATCAGGCTCTTCGGTACTCTCGCAACGTCCGCCTGGTCGGTGATTACCGGGAAGCCAAGGGCGATAGCGCCTGCTCCGCATGCCACGATCACGTCGTTCAGCGGCGCGAATGCGTTTACGAACGCCGGCACACGGTCTTTGGTGTAAGTCATCAGGGCTGCAGCGTCGCCCGGTTTTACGTTACCGAAGATCAGGGCCGCGCGGATCGCTACAGATACTACGTGGATCACGGATGTAACGTCCTTGCCCAGCGGGATCACACGCACGTTGGCGCCTGTCTTATAGTTGATCTCTGCAAGCTGGTCGATGATATCCCCTACCAGAGTTACCAGGATACCCTGCGCCTGGTAGGATTTCACCAGGGCCGCCGCTTCCTCTGCGGAAGGAGCTTTGCCCAGGATAACGGCTACGCCGGGGATATCGCCTGTTACCAGCGGCACGCCCAGTTCACGGATCACTGCGTCGGCAAGATGGCCGTAGCATGGTTCCTCATAGGGAACCGCGCCGTCGATGTATTTCAGGACCTCGATGAACTCCGCGCAGAGTGCTGTAGCCACACCGGACATAAATACGTCGTGGGTCCTCTTCTCTCTTGTCATCAGGGTCTTTACAACCCCCAGGGCTTCTTTCAGCTCTCCAAGTGTGCCTACCTTTGTTCCTGTTACTGCGTAGTAGCAGGGAAGGGAGTAAGCGGTGTTGGGGAAGCTGACTGCTTTGTCCGCTCCATGAGCTTTGATTGCTTCGTCAATGGCGTTCTCAGTAAGGCCATAGACCGCGTCGTTTCCTGCGAAAACACTTTCAAATAAAGTCACTGTTATACCTCCTAAACATGTAGATTACTGACAATCTATTTTTTCTTTGATCTTCCGGATCTCACCGGTAACCGCTTCGCTGAAATCATAAGGTGATTTTCCCTGTCTGTCCGCGTCGATCACTTCTGTATTATAATGGATCATTCCGAGAAGATCTTCCTGTGGAATCCTGTCGAGAATGAAAGCTTCATCCTCTTCATTGCGCACCTTATTGGCTACCACCTTCACCTGAGAAACCCCAAGATCGCTGGCCAGACGCTTGACGTTTTTGTATGTCTGAACGCTTCTGGCGCCGGGCTCAATCACTACGATGAAAGCATCCACTCCCTCGGTAGTACCCCGGCCCAGATGTTCCAGTCCTGCCTCCATATCGAGGATCACCACATCTTCTCTTCTGAGGACAAGGTTATTGATGATCCTTTTCAGCATTACATGCTCCGGACATACGCAGCCGCCGCCGCCTGTCTCCACGGTTCCAAGAACAAGCAGCCTGACCCCATTGCAGACCTTGCCGTATTTATCGGGAATATCGTCTACCTTTGGGTTCAGATGGTAAAACTGGTTATTGGCGTTTGCTCCGGTACGCTCCTCCACAAGCTTGCGCATTTTGGAGATCGGAACGATAGAGTCCAGGGTTTCCTCGTCAAACCCGAGAGCAAGTCCCAGATTGGCATCCGGATCCACGTCCGCCGCCAGGACCGGCCGTCCTTCCGCCGCATACAACCGTGCAAGAGTCGCCGCAAATGTTGTTTTTCCCACGCCGCCTTTTCCTGTTACCGCAATTTTCATTTTCAGTCATCCACCTTTGTTAAATTTTCACTGTTCCCGGTTTTACTTAGATGCCAAGAGCAGCTCTCTTTTCTTCAATTCTCTCGATCATCAGATCAACTAATTTTTCAATATCTGTTTCAACTGTGTAAGCAGCGCCTACCCACTTTCTTGTTCCCTCTGTAAGGAGCTCTGCCATCTGGTCAGAACCTGCCACATACGGATCTACGCCAAGGAAGGTATCAATACCGGTAGCAACTACATAGTTTCCGATAGATACTGCCTTTTCAGACATCCACTCGGGAGCGCATCCTACAACCGGAAGCTGATTAATCTGCAGTCCTGCATCCTTAGCAAGAGTAGCGGCAAGAACCATCATACGGGAAATATCCACGCAGGATCCCATATGAAGAACAGGCGGGATATCAGCCAGCTCGCAGACTCTCTTCAAACCGTCGCCGCAGAGGTCTTTTGCGGATTTGTCCATAAGGCCTGCTTTTGCAGCTGCCTGTGCGGAACATCCGGAAGCAATGATAATGATATCGTTGGCGATGCACTTTTTCATCAGCTCGATATGAGCATAGTCCGGACGGATCTTCGGGTTGTTGCATCCAACCATAGCCACCGCGCCGCGGATAACGCCGGAGGTAATGCACTCCAGAAGCGGTTTTGTTGTTCCTGTCTCGTCTACCTGGGAGTTGGTTACGCCGTCAAGAGTTTTGACGATGGCTTCTACAGAGTAGCCGACAGTCGCCTTCTGTTTTAACTGCGGGATATGTACAAGCTCCGGTTTTCTGTTCTTGAAGTTCTCGATTGCCATCTTAACAATGGCCTTTGCGTTTTCTCCTGCTGTTTTTGCGTTGAATCTGATAAATTCAGAATCCGGCATCTGAGCAATGGGAGAAGTTGTGACAAATTTTGTGTGGAAACATTTGCTTAATGGTCCAAGAGCAGGGAAGATACACTGAACGTCTACGACGATCGCCTCGCATGCTCCTGTAAGGACTACATTCTCCTGCTGGAGGAAGTTACCTGCCATCGGTACGCCGCGGCGCATTGCAACTTCGTTGGAGGTACAGCATACGCCGGATACGGTGATTCCCTTTGCTCCCATGGATTTTGCATAGTCGATCATTTCCTTGCTGTCCGCATACTCGCAGATCATCTCGGAAAGGCTCGGATCATGTCCATGTACAACGATATTTACATTTTCCTCTACCATAACTCCAAGGTTGGCCTCAGTGTCAATGGGCTTCGGTGTTCCGAAAAGCACGTCTGAGAACTCTGTTCCCATCATGGAACCGCCCCATCCATCGGCAAGGCCGCAGCGAAGAGACTGTTTTACAAGAGCTTCCGGAAGAGAAGAACATCCCATATGAGTCATGTGAAGGGAAGAAGCAACCTCACGGTCGATAGCGCGGGGCGCGATCTCGTTCTCAATGAGTTTTTCCTTCTGGCCTTCGGGCATTCTGTCCAGGAATCTCTGATAGCCGAAAGGTTTGCCATATTCCATCAGACCGGTTTCAGCCATCTCGTGCGCCAGATCATAAATATCTTTGCCTTCTGTCTCCACGCCCCATTCCTTTGCGATGCGGATCAGTTTTTCAGGATCTTTCACCTTATAGTTTCCGTCTTTTTCCGCGCAGTACAGAGTATGGCAGATCTCACGTCCGTGATCGGAATGTGTAGCGGCTCCGCCTGCAGTGAATTTCAGGAAGTTTCTTCCTACGATACCATGAGCGTCACATCCGCAGATGCCTCTCGGCGCCTTGGGTGTAATACGGCACGGTCCCATAGAACAGATACGGCAGCAGATACCCTTCTCTCCAAACTTGCAGTGAGGAGTCTGGTTCTTCACACGGAGCTGCCAGGAGTCCGCGCCTACCTTGGCGCCGGTTTCCAACAGCCGGTTAGTGGCAGCTTCAAATTCTTCCACTGTAGTTAATTTGAATTCACTCATTATAGACCTCCTTTAATGATACATGACTTATGTTCATGTATTTTGCCTTTTTAATTTTTTATCAATAACCCCGCAGACAGAACCCATCCCCGCCCATGGGTTATTCTCGTGCAAAAGCAACCGGAACGAATTTCCGGCGCAAAGGCCCCTGCCGCCGAGACGGCAAGGGTCATTCTTATAGATTCAATTTATCTACAATTTTTCTAAGCGCCTGCTTTACAGGATTATCCTCCGGCAGAGAAACTGTCGGACGTCCCTCGCAGTCGTATTCGTAAACCGTCTCATCCTGGGGTACCACTCCCAGAAGATTCAGGCCCTGATTTGCGATTTCTTCCTGGATCCCGGGGTTCAGTTCGCCCCCCGGCGCGCGATTGACGATCAACCCTACAGTTGACGGGTGCATATCGCACTCTTCAATAAGTCTGGCGATTCTTCCTACCGCCTGGATCCCTCTTCTGGAACAGTCGCTTACCAGAATTGCCGTCTGCATTGTGGGAAGCACGCCGCGGCTGATATGTTCCATTCCTGCCTCGTTGTCCACCACAAAATACGGATAATTATTCTGATATTTCGCAAGCTGGGCCTGGAGAAGTCCGTTTACATAGCAGTAACATCCTTTCCCCTGGGTTCTTCCCATCACCAGCAGATCAAAATCATCATCCTCGATCAGAGCGTCCTCAAAGCGCAGCTCCGCATAATCCGCCTTAGACATTCCTGCCGGAATCGGGCTTTTCTGCGCCATCTCCGCCTGAGCGATTTCCTCCCGGACGTCTCCCAGCGTTGTATCCACCTTCACGCCCAGGACCTCATTCAGATTTGAATTCGCGTCCGCATCCACTGCCAGGACAGGACCCTTGCCCTGCTCGCAGAGATACTGGATCAGCATTCCGCACAAAGTTGTTTTCCCTACGCCGCCTTTTCCGGCGACAGCGATCACATGTGCCATATAAATGGTGCCTCCTAAATCTAGTAATCATTTACCTCTGTCCTCTGTGGACAGAGACTTTCTCTATCCTGCCGTAGATCTTATCAGTCACAGCACAGCTTTACAACGCTGTTTGCAAGATCCACCATAAGGATACGACCCTCTACGATCCTCTCGTCGCCCATGATGTCGCGGAGAATCACCTTGTCCCCGTCCACATCGATCCGGCTGACATTCTTGAATATCACAGAATCGTCGCTTTCTTTATAAACCGTTGCAAGACACATTACTGTCACCTCCTGAAGTCTGTCTGCCTGATCATTTCAGCTCTTCCTTTACAAGTGTCAGCGCAAGTCCCAGACGCATATTTCCCTTCTGAAAATCCGCCACGGCTTCTTTGATCGTCCTGGCCGCGGCAGAAAGCTCCATTTTCTCAAGGTTTTCCGCCATCTGGTCCAGTTCCTTCGCATGGTGTTCATTGTGCTGAAGCATGTAAGTCAGAAGAGCAACCGTCTCATTCTTACAGTCGCCGCCCTGGCAGGAACCGCAGTGTTCATGAGAATGGTTCCCACAATCCTCTCCATGGCTGTGGGCATGATCATGCCCGTGCTGAACCGGATTGCCGTTTTCGTCTTTGATAAGATGCATTGTTTTTCTCCTTTCTCCGGCGTTGAAACCAGCCGGAGGCTGTATTTATAGCCATATCCCGTCGCCTTCTTTAAGCTGTCTTTTCTGTGTTGTACAGGCCGGAAATATTTTTTGCGAAAATAAAAAAGTGCATAGTTATGACAAGAAATTATCAATTATAGATATTATACATCTTTCTTCTTTTTTTATCAAGAAAATATTGATAAATTCATAATGAAAACACCGAAAAAATCTTCTTTTATTTCAGGATATTTGTTATATTTTTCCTTGGCCTAAAATAATTGTTACTATTATAACAATAATGTTTTTTTCTTAACATACATTTTGCCTTTCCAGTCGTTCGACAGCATCTGGATATAATTTTTTACCTGGAGATTACATCTTGCAGAACTTCGTAGTAATTTTTTAATAAAAATGATGTTCTTCCTTCATACTTTTATGATATAATGACCAATATATGGGCAGATGCTGCGTTTTCTGCATCTAAAATTGCAGTATCTCTTATAAGAACCGGATACAACAAGGAGGAACTATCTTGACAACTGCAGTATTTTTAAATAACGACAGAAAAATGCCTCTTCTGGGTTTAGGTGTCTATAAAGCAACCGGAGAAAACGAAGCGGAAAATGCCATCATCCACGCTGTTCAGTGCGGATACCGCATGATCGACACGGCGTCGGTCTATAAGAACGAAGAAAACGTGGGCCGCGGTATCGCAAAGTGCGGTATTCCCAGAAAAGACCTTTTTGTCACAACAAAAATCTGGAACAACGCCCAGCGTCTAGGAGATGTAGAGGGAGCTTTTCAGCGGAGCCTGGACCGTCTCGGCCTGGACTATATCGATCTCTATCTTATCCACTGGCCTGTGCCAGGGTGTTATCTGAGCACCTGGAAAGAAATGGAAAAGATCTTAAGTTCCGGAAGGGCGCTTTCCATTGGCGTCAGCAACTTTGAGATCCGCCATCTGGAGGAGCTTCGCAAGGTTTCCGGTATCGTCCCGGCAGTCAACCAGATCGAGTGTCACCCGCTCTGCTATCCTCAGGAGCTGATCACATACTGCCAGGACAACGGAATCCAGGTTCAGGCTTACGCGCCTCTGGCCAGGGGCGCATATCTGGATAACGATATTTTCTGCGTACTGGGGACCAAATATGCCAGGACCCCCGCCCAGATCGGTCTTCGCTGGGCTGTGCAGAAAGGCATCTCCGTTATCCCGAAGTCTGTGCATCCGGACAGGATTGAATCGAACGGGAATATTTTTGACTTTTCTATCGATCAGGAAGACATGGATCTTCTGGATACCCTTAACGAAGATTTCCACAGTTCTCACGTACCCGAAGATCTGCAGGGTGTGATCCTGTAAATATTAACCGCCGCTCACATGAGAATCTGCCTGTCCCTTATGGACAGGCAGTATCGAAAATCCCCGGCTTTTCGGCCGGGGATTTTCTTTCTTCCTTATGCCCAGGGCAACATGGGCGTCTCCACTTTTTTGTCGCGGACCATAAGATCTTTGACAGCCTCAGACGCGGCCTTGCCCTCAAACAGCACTTTATTCACTTCATCTATGATAGGCATTTCCACCTGGTATTTCTCAGAAAGACTTTTGGCTGCTTTCGCAGAGTAAACCCCTTCCACAACCATATTCACCTCATCCATGGCCTCCTGCATGGAGTAGCCTTTTCCCATGAGATAGCCAGCCTTTCTGTTGCGGCTGTGGACGCTGGCGCAGGTTACGATCAGATCTCCGATGCCCGAAAGCCCGTAGAAAGTCTCGATCCTTGCTCCCATTTTCGTTCCAAGACGGGCAATTTCCGCCATTCCTCTTGTAATGAGCGCCGCCTTGGTATTGTCTCCATATCCAAGACCGTCCGCCGTTCCCGCTGCCAGGGCGATCACGTTTTTCAAGGCCCCGCCCAGCTCCACGCCCAGAATATCCGGGGTGGTATAAACACGGAACACAGGACTCATAAAGATTCCCTGAAGATATTCCGCTGTTTCTCTCGAAGCCGCGCTTACCACGCAGGTGGTGGGAAGCCCCTTTCCAACCTCCTCCGCATGGCTCGGTCCGGAAAGAACGCACACATTTGCCCCGGGAATCTCCTGGCTGATGATCTCACTCAAAGTCATAAGAGTATGCTCCTCCACACCCTTAGCCACGTTCACGATGATCTGTCCTTCTTTTACATAAGGCGCCATCTGTTTCGACGTACTTCTTGTAAAAGGAGACGGAACGGCCAGCACCGCCACATCCGGAGATTTCAGACATTCTTCCAGATCCCCTGTAATCTCGATCTGATCCGGAAGATGCACTCCCGGAAGTTTGGACGCATGTTCTCTTTTTTCGTTCAGCATCTCTACTTCATCTTCCAGAGCGGACCACAGCTTCACCTCATGTCCGTTATTATAAAGAAGAAGAGACAGCGCCGTTCCCCAGCTTCCCGCGCCTAATACACTGATTTTTGCCATTCACTCCACCATTTACCTTTCTGTTTATTTTTTATATCGACCGGCACACAGAATTCGTTTACTGTTTTTTCCCAAGATAGATCCTGTTTTCATTTCCATGGACAAGCCGCAGGATATTCTCTCTGTGCTTATAAAAAGCCAGAACCGTCAGCGCCGCCATGATCACATACATTTCCAGCGTATGAGGCCTGTCCATTCCGTAAGCTCCATGTTCACCGAGAATGATCATCACGATCAGCGCAGTAAGGTAGGCGCTCAGTGAACAGAGAGAAACATAATGGGTCAGGAAAAACAGCCCGAAGAAAACCACCGCCCCGATCAGAAAGATCCTCCAGTCAAAAGCGAGAACGAAGCCCACCGAAGCCGCAACCCCCTTGCCTCCTCTGAAATTCAGGTATATCGGAAAATTGTGTCCCAGTATGCATCCTGCCGCCGCGTAAACGGAAAGCAGAGGCATCATTCCGCCCTCCGTCCTGCCGAAAATAAGCCTTACCAGCAAAATCGCGATGATGCATTTCAGAAGATCTCCCAGAAGAGTCAGCGCCCCGGCTTTCTTTCCGAAGGTACGCAGGGCATTTGTTGTTCCCGCGTTCCCGCTTCCATGCTCTCTGATATCCGTCTTGTGCATTTTACCGATAATGTACGAGGTCTGAAACAGCCCGCATACATATCCGATGATCAAACAAATGATACGTTCCATAACTTCTCCTTCCCGTCAGCTTTTCTCTCCGCGCTGGCGGATAATAAATTTCAGCGACGTTCCTCTGAAGCCGAAGGCTTCCCTGATCTTGTTTTCCAGATACCTTGTATAAGAAAAATGCATCAGTTCCTTATCGTTCACAAAGATCACAAATGTAGGCGGCCTTACTCCCACCTGTGTCATGTAGAAAATTTTCAGCCGCCTGCCTCTGTCTGATGGCGGCTGCTGCATGGCGACTGCTTCTGAAAGAATTTCGTTCAGCACTCCTGTCTGAATGCGGAGCGTCTGGTTTTCAATCACAGCGTCAATCGTCTCGAAAAGGCGGGGAATCCTCTGTCCTGTTTTTGCGGAAATGAACACAAGCTCCGCATAGGGCATATAAGCCAGGACTTCCCGGATACGGTTCGTATATTTATAGATGGTTTTGTCATCCTTTTCAACGGCGTCCCATTTATTTACCGCAATGATCACTCCCTTGCCCTTCTCATGGGCGATTCCGGCGATTTTTGCGTCCTGCTCGGTAACGCCCTCCACCGCGTCGATAAGGATCACCACCACATGGGCCCGCTCCACGGCAGTCACGGTGCGGATCACGCTGTATCTTTCAATCTCCTCTTTTACCTTGCCTTTCCGGCGAAGTCCCGCTGTATCGATAAAAATATACTCTTTCCCCTGCCATTTGACCCTTGTATCCACAGCGTCTCTTGTAGTTCCCGCTATATCGGAAACGATCACTCTCTCCTCGCCCAGAAGCCGGTTGATCAGAGAAGATTTTCCCACGTTAGGCTTGCCTACCACGGCGATACGCGGGATATCCTCGTCCTCTTCCGTCTCAGAGTCCTCCGGAAATTCTTTTACCACCTCGTCCAGAAGGTCCCCGATACCGGTTCTGTTGGCGGCCGAAACGGCGATCGGTTCTCCGATGCCAAGATTATAGAATTCGTAGACATCCATCATATATTTCTGAAGGCTGTCCACCTTATTTACCGCAAGAATAACCGGTTTCCGGCTGCGCCGGAGCATATCCGCCACCTTCGCGTCGGCGTCTACCAGCCCCTGACGGACGTCTGTGATAAAAATGATCACATCCGCTGTATCAATGGCAATCTGCGCCTGTTCTCTCATCTGCGAAAGAATGATATCGCTGCTTTCCGGTTCAATTCCTCCCGTATCAATCAGAGTAAAAGAATGATCCAGCCATGTCACATCCGCATAGATACGGTCCCTGGTAACTCCCGGGGTATCTTTTACTATGGAAATCATTTCTCCGGCAAGCACATTAAACAAGGTGGACTTTCCCACGTTAGGCCTGCCCACGATTGCTACTACTGGTTTGCTCATACATCTGTCTCCTTATCTGTTTTTTATGGTCAGGCGGATCCAGCACGGAGGAAACAAGATCCTCTCCGTCCTCATCCACCACTACGATTTCTGTTTTCAGAAAATGTGCCAGTTCCTCCACCGTCACGTCATCCAGGAATACGTCCTCTCCGCTTCTGAGCATATTACAGGGAAGAAGCAGTCTGTCTCCCAGATCGGCGCCCGCAAGCTGTTCCTTCAGATCCTGTCCGGTAATAAGACCCGACACCGTGATCTCCTCTCCAAAAAAGTGGTTGTCGATCGTCTTCACCTCTGTACGCACCTGAGGAAACTTCTTCCGGATAAGCTCCATACACTCTTCCAGATATGGCCCGGCAAGCTTTCCCGTAGCAAGAGTCACCCGCAGGGCTCTGTTGTCTCCCCGGCGTTCCTTCACGGCACGGCGCACCTCTGTATCAAGGAGCCGCAGCATCCCCACGCCGTTTTCAAGCTGGATATATCCGTCGTACCTTTCCTCCTCCGGAAGCTTCATTCCAGCCAGAATATACCATTCGTCAGAAGCGTGGACGAAATGAAGCCCATATTTCTGAAACATTTTTTTCTGCCAGCAATGGATCGTCTCAAGCACCTTAATGGCGTCTTCTTTTTCAAAAGGTTCCAGAGGATACAGTCCCTCCCGGAATTTCGTCAGTCCCACAGGAACCACCGATACGCTCCGGAGAACAGGCGCGTAGGCGGACAGCTTTTCAAGACTGTATTCCAGTTCCTTTCCGTCATTGATCCCTTTGCAGAGAACGATCTGTCCGTTCATCGAAATCCCCGCCTCATAAAAACGATCCGCTTTTTTCAGCGCGTCCCCGGCAAAACGGTTATGGAGCATTTCGCAGCGAAGCCTGGGATTCATTGTCTGGAAAGATATATTGATGGGCTCAAGACGGTATTTTATGATACGGTCAATGTCCTCCTGACTCATATTAGTCAGTGTCACATAATTACCCTGAAGGAAGGAAAGTCTGGAATCATCGTCCTTAAAATACAGCGTCTCCCTCATTCCAGGAGGCATCTGGTCGATAAAACAGAAAATACAACGGTTGCTGCAGGAACGGTATTCGTCCATCAGGCCGTTCTCAAATTCCACTCCCAGATCCTCTTCATATTCCTTTTCCACTTCCAGTTCCCACAGTTCGCCCCCGGCCTTTTCAACGGTCAGGGTTACAAATTCGTCATTCATCAGGTACCGGTAGTCAAACACATCTTCCACCGGCTGAGCATTTATCGCTGTCAGGATATCTCCCGGTTCCAGCTCCAGCTCTTCTGCGATGCTCCCCGGGATAACCCTGGAAATCACATGTTTTTTTTCTTTCAATCTCTTTCCTCTCTGTTATATCATCAGAATGATGTTCTTATAAACAGTAACATCATAACAATTTCAGAAGTAAAAATCAATAAATTCCTTGACGTGATTTAGGGCAAATGTTATAAATGTAGTAGGTACCCCCGGCACACAACGCCATAGAAAGGGGACTGCTCATCATTGAAAATAAAATATCCAGGAGGAAAATCATGCCCAATATAGAGTTACTTGAAAAATCACTTCCCGTCGCGCCAATCCGTATCGCTGCCCTTTCCGGGTGTCAGGATCTGGCCAGAGAAGTTGACAAGAAACTTGTAAAATTCCGTAAGGAGCTTGTAGAAAAGAAGCAGCTCAGTATTATCCCTCAGGGTTACAGCGAACCTTCTTTTCTTGTAGAATGCGAGTGTGTACGTTTCGGCACAGGGGAAGGCAAGGGTTATATCAAGGAGTCCGTCCGGGGCGCCGACCTGTTTATTATGGTAGACATTACCAATTACAGCGAAACCTATACGGTCTGCGGCCACGAGAATCATATGTCTCCGGATAATCATTATCAGGATCTGAAAAGAATTATTTCCGCTTCCACCGGCAAGGCTCACCGTATCAACGTGATCATGCCCTTCCTGTACGAAGGCCGCCAGCACCGCCGCTCCAAGAGAGAATCTCTGGACTGCGCCCTTGCTCTGAAGGAATTAAGCGATATGGGTGTATCCAATTTCATCACCTTCGACGCTCACGACCCCCGTGTACAGAACTCCATCCCGCTGAACGGTTTCGATAACTTCTTCCCTACCTATCAGTTTTTGAAGGCGCTGGTAAAGAATGTCCCGGATTTCAAACTGGACAATGATCACCTGATGATCATAAGCCCTGATGAGGGAGCTATGTCAAGAGCCGTATATTTTTCCAATATCCTCGGCGTCGATATGGGAATGTTTTACAAGAGACGTGATTATTCTACTATCGTCAACGGCAAGAATCCCATCGTCGCCCACGAATTTCTCGGCGATTCCGTGGAGGGCAAGGATGTAGTCATCATTGACGACATGATCTCCTCCGGCGAAAGTATGCTGGATGTTGCCAAGCAGTTGAAGGGGCGCAACGCAAAGCGCGTGTTTATCTGCACTACATACGGTCTTTTCACAGACGGCCTTGACAAATTTGACGATTATTATAACAGAGGCTGGATCGATAAGGTTATTACCACAAACCTGAACTACCGTATTCCCGAGCTTCTGACCAAGCCCTATTATATCGAGGCAAACATGAGCAAATATCTGGCGAGCATTATTGACATTATCAATCATGACGTTTCTGTTGAGAAGGTACGTTCCAGCAACGAAAAGATCATGGAACTGATGAGAAAAGTCAAGAAAAACAGTTAAAAGTACAGCCGGCTTCCGCAGCGTGATACTGTGGCGCCGGCTGTTTTTCTATCGTCTTGCTTCCGCTATCCCGAGAAAAGCTCCCAGGTTCCCTCTTTTTCCTTTTGAGGCCCTGTGCGAAAACAGAAATTCCGGATTACAGCAGGTACAGATTCCCGGCAGGGAAATATGCTCCGGCAAAATCCCGGCATCTTCCATGATCCGGCGGTTAGCCTCCCAGAGATTTAACTGGTATTTCCCGTTTTCCTTCCGGTAATATAAATTTTCCCAGTCTTTTTCTTCAAAAACCTTCTGAAATTCAAGAATCACATCCCAGCTGACCTCATAGCACTCCTGGCAGATGGACGGGCCGATGGCGCCGTAAATATCCTCCGGCTTTGAGCCGTAGACCTCTCCCATTCTTTTTACTGTTTCCGCGCCGATCTTTCCCACGGTTCCCCGCCATCCGGAATGAGACAGTCCCACCGCCATCCGGACAGGGTCCACAAAATATAGAGGAACACAGTCCGCGTAAAAGGTTGCCAGAATCACTCCCGGCACATTGGTGATCATACCGTCCACATCCTTATAAATTCCCGGCCTCGTCACACCGTTTCCTTTGTCCGCCTCAGTCATAACCCTCACATTGGCGGTATGGGTCTGGCTGGAAGCCACGATATCTTCCGGCGAAAAGCCCAGGGCGCCGGAGATCCTCCGGAAATTTTCCTGTACCGCTTCCTCCCTGTCTCCTCTGGTAAAGCTGAGGTTCATGGAGGAGTAGATTCCCTCGCTGACGCCGCCCAGCCTGGTGCTGAATCCGTGAAGGATTCCCGGAAGCGCTTCCAGCGCCGGAAAGGTAAGATACGTTACCCCTTTTGTTTCATTTATTTTCATATGAGGCCCGGCGTCCTCATGCCATTTAATATCCATCCTCTTATTTTCTCTCCCGCTTTTTGCTTCTGTTCTTACATTTTTTCTTTTGGCGCTTTTTCTGTTCTGCATATCTGTTTTAGTTTCTTCTAAAGATCCCTTTCATTTTTTATTCCTGGACAATGCCCGTTTTTCCAGCAGGAATAAAAATACTCTGTCTCTTCTCAAAAACAGTCAAAGGCGTTTTTGATCCAGTGGAGATTTTCTCCATCAAAAGCCACTACGTCGAACCTGCAGTCTGTATCCTCCCCATATCCCCGGCTGAGAAGATAAACTTTTGCCGTACGGCTGATAACGCTTTGTTTCCTTCGGTTCACGGCCGAAGCCGCCCTTCCGCTTTCTGAGGTATGCCTGTATTTTACCTCCACAAACACCAGATATGTTCCATCCTTTGCGATCAAATCGATTTCTCCCGTCCTGGACCGGAAGTTTCTCTCTACGACCTGCAGACCCTTCTGCTCCAGAAACGCGGCCGCTCTGTCCTCATAACGGCCGCCTACCCTGCGCTTATTAATCTTTTTTCACCTGTTTTCTTTTCTGATGTAGGCTTCTTTTGTGTTCCTGAAATATTTCTCTTCTGATCTCCCTGTGGTTACCGTCCTTTGTACACTGACTCTGCTTTCCCGTTTGCAGGAAAAGCCGAAATCATCAGACAAAATGTTTAATAAACGTTTTTCTATGTATCAGGGACGGGCCGTATTGTTTCAGCGCGGCAATATGTTCCGCTGAGCCATACCCCTTATTTGAGGCAAAGCCGTACTCCGGAAGCGTTTCGTCGTATTTCACCATAAGACGGTCCCTTGTTACTTTCGCCACGATGCTGGCCGCCGCGATGGAAGCGCTTTTTGCGTCTCCCTTGATGATAGGAACCTGGGGAATATCGACTCCCGGTATCGTCACAGCGTCGTTTAAAAGAAGCTGGGGACGCACAGAAAGCCGCGCTACAGCCTGACGCATGGCCTCATAGGTAGCCTGAAGGATGTTGATCTCATCAATACGCTCAGGTCCTGCCATGCCGAGGCCTACAGAAACGGCCTCCTTCATGATCACATTGTAAAGCTCCTCTCTCTTTGCTGCCGTCAGCTTCTTGGAATCATTCAGATAAAGGATCCTGCTGTTCTTTGGCAAAATCACCGCACAGGCCACTACCGGTCCTGCCAGGGGGCCTCTTCCAACCTCGTCGATGCCGCAGATATATCCAAGATGCTCATATTTCTTTTCATACTGCATCATCTGCTCCATGCGCTGCATTTCCGCTTCCAACCTGTCTTCTTTTTTCCGGCACTGCTCCAGAAGCTTTCTGACTCCCTGCCGTTCATCTTTCCCGTAGATTTCGTACAGCTCCCTCCATTTTTCCACAGGGGCGCTGTCAAACTCCATTCGTATCTCTTTTACAGTCTTCATGCTTTCTGCTCCTCAGGGGCCCATTCCAAAGTGATCCGCCCTGTCTTTCCGCTGCGGAAATCGTCAAAGATCAGGCCTGCGGCCTTTTCATAATCCAGCTCTTCTCCCCGCTTCAGACAGCCTCTTACCTTTGCGATCGCCTCCAGAACTTTCAAAGGCTCTTTTTCTTCCTCTATCCCGTAGCGCTTTGCCAGGACTCCCGGATACCTTTCTTTCAGATAGTCTATAAGAAGCAGGGACAGCTCTTCCAGGTTCAGAAGATCATCTTTCACCGAACCAATACAGGCAAGACGCTCTCCGACTTTCTGATCCTCAAACTTCGGCCAGAGAATTCCCGGCGTATCAAGAAGCTCTACGTTTTTGTTCAGGCGGATCCACTGCTTACCTCTTGTAACTCCTGGCTTGTTGCCCGTCTTTGTACAGGCTTTTCCCGCAAAGGTATTGATAAAAGTAGATTTCCCTACATTGGGAATTCCCGCTACCATGGCGCGCACCGGACGGTTTTTGATCCCGCGCCTTCTGTCGCGCTCTGTTTTTTCTCTGCAGGCTTCCTGTATCATAGCCTGCACGCGCTTCATTCCGCCTCCTTTTCTGGAGTCCACCTGAACCACATGAAAACCTTTTTTTATAAAATATTCCGTCCATGCTTCATTCTGTCGCTCATCCGCCAGATCTGCCTTATTCAGGATGATCAGACGGGCTTTGTTCTGCCCCAGACTGTCGATATCCGGATTTCTGCTGGAAAGAGGAACTCTTGCGTCCACCAGCTCTATGATCAGATCGATCAGCTTCAGGTCCTCCTGCATCTGCCGCTTTGCCTTGGTCATATGACCAGGATACCACTGTACGTTCATACGATACCTATCCTTTCATAAGTCCTATCTTCTCAAAAGGAAAACAGGTAAACCAGATTTTTCCTACTATATATCTCTTTTTCACCATTCCGATGTTCGCATACCTGCTGTCCTCGCTGTTGTTCCTGTTGTCCCCCAGCACAAAATATTCTCCTGACTTCAGGCTTACTCCGTTTTCCGCCAGGCCGGGATTGGTAATCTCCGGGAAATCGCGGCTTTCGTCGTACAGTTCTCCGTCGATATAGATCTGGCCGTCCCGGATCTGAACAGTCTCTCCCGGAAGCCCGATCACCCGCCGTATATGCAGAGCCGCATCGTCGCTTGCATTTGTGCGGAATACAATAATATCGCCCCGCTTCGGCGAAGAAAGTTTATAGACGACGCGATTCATAAAGAAACGGTCCCCCACCGACAGAGTAGGCTCCATAGAGCTTTCCTGCATCGTCACTGTCTGGAACATCAGCACCGCTGTCAGCGCGGCAAAGACCAGTGTTACAGCGATTTCAAACATCCAGCGGAGACTTTTCCTAACCTTCTCGTTTTCCAGATGTGATTTCAGTTCCAGAAATTTCGGATGCTCTTTCCAGTTTTTCAGCTTTTTGATATCCATTTCTTATCCTCTCTTCGCGGAAAGGCTCTTTTACCGCCTTGTATCAGCCCCTCTGACACATCCCGCCTTTTCCGTCCGCCCGATATACAAACAGGGACAATAGCTGCCGTTATTGTCCCTGCTTCTGAAACCTTTGAAATTTTCATTATCTTACGCGCTCTTTTACCTTCGCAGCTTTTCCTACACGGTCTCTTAAGTAGTTCAGCTTTGCGCGGCGAACCTTACCGTGACGTACAACTTCTACCTTTACTACATGCGGAGAATGCAGCGGCCATGTCTTCTCAACGCCGATACCGTTGGAAGTCTTTCTTACAGTGAAGGTTTCTCTGGTGCTTCCGCCCTGTCTCTTCAGAACAGTTCCCTCGAAAACCTGAACTCTCTCACGGTTTCCCTCTTTGATCAGCGCATGCACTCTTACTGTGTCTCCTACACGGAACTCCGGTACTTCTGCTTTTAACTGAGCAGCTTCAATGTTTCTGATAATGTCGTTCATTTTTTTCTCTCCTATTCTTCTGGATGTTCTTAATACATAAAATCTGTAACAGAGGACCATCTTTTTTGCAACAGGTTGATTATACTATAGAAAATTCCCCATTGCAAGAAGTTTTTTGGGATTTTATAATTCAAAATCCGCCGCCCGTCCAGGCTTATCCAAGCGCCACATCCAGTATCATCATCAGTACGAAACCAACAGCAAAGGCGATGGTGCCCGTATTGCTGTGTTCGCCCTCGCTGGCTTCAGGGATCAGTTCTTCCACCACCACATAGATCATGGCTCCTGCGGCAAAAGCCAGGAGATAAGGCAAAACCGGGGAGATCCAGGAGGCCACCAACAGCGTAAGGGCCGCCGCCAGAGGCTCCACCACCCCCGACAGGGCTCCGTAGACAAAAGACCTTCTTCTTGATACGCCTGCTCCGCGCAGAGGCATGGAAATAATCGCTCCTTCCGGAAAATTCTGAATAGCGATTCCCAGAGACAGCGTAAGGGCGCCTGCCATAGTCACAGAGGCGTTTCCTGCTGCGGCGCCTGCCAGCACAGCTCCTGCTGAAAGCCCCTCAGGAATATTATGAAGAGTAACGGCGAGGACAAGCATAGTTGTTTTTTTTAAGGCCACCTTCGGCCCCTCCGATTTTTCGCTTCCCAGGTGGAGGTGCGGAACCGCCCTGTCCATCGCCAGCAGGAAGGCGATTCCTCCAAGAAAGCCCACTGCGGCCGGAATAAAGGCAAATTTCCCCATAGACCCGCTCATATCCATAGCTGGAATAAGAAGCGACCATACGGAGGCCGCCACCATCACGCCGGAGGCAAAGCCCAGAAACACCTTCTGTACAAGAGGGCTGAGTTCTTTTTTCATAAAAAACACACAGGCGGAGCCCAGTGTAGTTCCAATAAACGGAATCATGATACCAAGAAATAAATCCATTTGTAAATCCTTTCCCTGCATTCAGGCAAATCGCCGTGCCGCCGCAAGAAGTCTAAGCCGATGCTGTATACAGAAACGGACAGCCATATTTGTCACTGTATAAGTATTCCGCGATTCGCCGTGCATCATCCATGTTATTTCTAATATATGTCTGCGGCCTGTCCGGCGCGCCTTTCTTTTTCGCGCAGGACGCCGAACAGACTATTGCTGCGTACTCTGGTCAGTTTCAGCAGCGGCTTCTCCCGAAGCCTCTGCCGTATCCTTTTCCGCTGCCGGGGAAGCGGACGCTTCTGTCTGGGCTGTTTCAGCACCGCCCTCCTCCGCTGCGTTCCCCTGGTCACTGCTCATGATTTCGTTCAGCTCTTGGATCATTTCATCGTCTTTGAGCCGGAATTTAACTTCCACTCGCCTGGAAGCGTCCTTATCCACATTTCCCTGAGCGTCCAGAATAGGGTTCGCCATGGAGTGGCCGTTTACCGTAAGATAGTCCTGAAGCTCCTGGCTCTGTTCCCCATTGAGGAAATTTCCCTGGATATCAAGAAGATACTGGGCTACCGCCAGAGAACGCATCTGGGACAGATAAAGATTATAACTGTAATCTCCGTCTGTATCGGTATAGCCGTCGATAATGATCTCCGCCAGATACTGCTTGTAATCATCCTGAAGAAGCACCTGGCAGTAAATAGGAAGAATCTGCTCCAGAACCGCCTTTCCTTCATCTGTAAGCTCTGACTGGTCGTAGTCGAACATTACGTTTGCGTCCAGGGTCAGAGCGCCTGTATTGGCGTCGATATCCACATTTACATTATTCTTCGCAAATTCCGACCTCAGTGCTTCAATAACATCCGCCTTCACGCCGATGATCTGGTCGATCTGAGCCTGCTGATCCGCCAGAAGAGCCGTCTTTTCATCCAGATCCGCCTGCTGGGCGTTCAGAGTATCCTCCTGATCCTGAAGCTTGGCCGCAAGCTGGGAGAGAAGCTGTTCCTGTTCCTCCAGCTTTTCATCCTGGGTTTTGAGCTGCTGATCCTGATCCTGAAGCTTCCCCTGTTGCTCATCCAACTCATTCTGCTTCGCCAGGATCTCAAGGGTGTATTCCTCCTGCATGGCAAGCTTTTCATCCCGTTCCTGAACGCTCTCATTATAGCTTTTCTGCGCCTGGAACAGGGTTACGCACATGATCAGTACAAACAGGAGCAGAACACCTGCCATCATATCGGAATAAGACCGCCAGACATTAAAGCCCTGGTCCTCTGATTTTTTTCTTCTGCGCATGTATTTCTCCTTTTATCTGAATAAACCAAACTTTCCTTTTCCGGAAGCTTTCGCCATCTCTCTGATATTTTTGGACATTTCTTCCAGAATCTCCTGCTGCTGTTCGCTCTGGGCGGTAAGAATCTCCTGTAGCTTTTCCATTGCTTCATTCTGCGCGTTTCTGCCGGCAGAAAGCCGGATTTCTCCTCTGTCTTTTGCCGCCGTAATATCTGACAGGAGCCTGCGCACCTGTTCCATAGTCCGGTAGGATCTCTTCTGATACTCCGCAAATTCCTGCAGTCTGGCGTCAAATTCTTCCACTACCCGCCGGTTGGATTCCATCAGGTCGCTGCCAGCCTTTCCTGCCGCGGATACGCGGTCCATTCCCTGTGCTGCCGCCTCCACATATTTCTGCATTGTCTGATTGCAGGCAACCCAGAATTTGGCGGAAGATGTTTCCGCTTCTTTCAGATAATCTGCAAGATGATGATAATCCGCCTGCTGCTGTTTCTGGATGATCTGATTGTCCTGCACAAGACGGTTGGCCGTATCCAGATACTGTTTCTGGCTTTTTCCGGACTCTTCCAGTATTTTTTTCATGGCGGCTTCATGCTGTACATAGGAATCGCTGAGCTGGCGGCTCATTGCCTGATACAGATTTGTTGTATAATTCGTATTGTCTGTCTGGGCGTCCTTCAGGCGCTCCAGAGCTTTGCCGAAATCGGAAAACTGCGTCTGAAAAGAGTTGTTCATTTCTTTCAGAAAGGCGTCCAGAATCTCCTTCACCGCATCCTCCTGGCATCTCGTCACGGAGGAGACAAGCACGTCCAGAGAATCGTTCATTTTCTTAAAAGTCGGGGTGATCACCTTTTCAAAGCTGTCCGCCATTTTTACGGAAAACTCCTCCGCCATCTGGTTCATGGCAGCCGTCTGGTTCTTCTGGCTGGACACCAGAAGATTCATGGACTCGCTTTCCGCCGTAGGCATTACATATGTATGAAATTTGCTGAGAAATGCCTGCAGTCCCTCCGTCATGGAAGAATACTCGCTCTTCATCCCGTAGCTGTACACAATGGATAAAGAAATTCCGTAAATGGAAGTCAGAAAGGCCACTTTAATTCCGTCTACAAGAGCGGAAACAGAATTTGTCATGGCTTCGTAGTTGGAAGGTTCAAAGTTTTTCAGCCCCCAGACAAGCCCTACAAAAGTTCCCAGGATACCCAGGCTGGTGAAGATATCCGGAGCCATTTCCAGAAGGCGTTTGTGGATATGATTGTCCAGCTCCTCCTCGTTGAAATATTCTTCCACATCCCCGAGCCCTTCTTCGCTCTTTGCAATCTCATCTGTAAAATCGTTCATTCTTTTATCCAGATATCTGTGCTGAAAAATCCCGTTCAGAATCTGGATCTTATCGGCCTCTACTTTCCCCGGGGCCTTAAACGCATTGGAAAGCCCTTCTGCGCCATCCCGGAAAGCCCGTGCGAGATCGTTCATGCGGAACATTCCGCCAAACAGGCAGACCACATAGATCACTACCATTACTGCAAGGAAAATGAAATTATAAACCAGAACACTGACCGCCCCCTGGCCCACATAAAGCGTCATTCCTATTCCTGCAGCCAGAACTGCCAGAAACAGCAGTGTGTTTACTATCTTTTTTCCCATAATCATCCTCCTTAGATGCATAATTTTTGCTTTTTTACCATAATAGCATACCATTTCTGACACTACAAGCTGTCTTTTCTACTTTATCTCTTTTCCACTTTTCCGAGAAAGAAATATCTTTTCACTTCAGAAGAAGGAAACTCACTACTGTACCAGGAAAATGACCTGGGAATCTTTACGGCTCTTTTTCTTGATTTGAAGATTTCAACCGTAAGCTACCTTCTGGTTCTACGGTTATTTTTCCGGTTCTGGCTCTTTCAACCGTAAGCTACCCACTGGTTCTACGGTTATTTTTACAGTTCTGGCTCTTTCAACCGTAAGCTACCCACTGGTTCTACGGTTATTTTTCCGGTTCTGGCTCTTTCAACCGTAAACAAGTCCCTTTCTTTACGGTTCCTTTTCTTGATTTGATAATTTCAACCGTAGACTACCTTCCCCCCGAAACCTGCTTGTCCTTTCGGACAATCAGTATCGAAAATCCCCGGCTCTTCGGCCGGGGATTTTCTTAATAATACACTTTATCTTCTTCGATTAAAACCGCTTCTCCATTCTGGACGTCCACAATATTCACGCCGCAGTTCGGGGGCACGCTTCCATGCCAGAAATTATCCGGATCACGGTATACATTCTGGAGCAGAGCGCGGACTGCGCAGCCATGTGAAGCGATGAGGACTGTCTTATCTTCAAGCGAGGGATCATGGATTTTTTCCTCCCAGAAATCTCTTGTTCTGGCAAGGATGTCCTGAATATTCTCTCCATTTTCAGGGCGTTTGAACTTTTGGGGCTCTGAAAAGAAAATTTTCATTTCTTCACTTAGAATCTTTCCGTTTTCATCCTTAAACCTTGTGCCCTCCAGGACACCAAAATCAATCTCCTGAATTCTTTTATCCGGGATCACCGGAATCCTGTCCGCTTTTTCTCCAAGCACCAGGCGGGCAGTTTCCTCCGCCCTTTTAAGAGGACTTGTAAAACAGATATCAAAAGGCACGTCCTTTAAGGCTTCCCCTGTGATTTTCGCAAGACGGATCCCTTCCGGGGCAAGGGGAATATCCACCGCCCCTTGAACCTTTTTCAGAGCGTTCCACTCTGTCACCCCATGTCTGATAATATAAAATCTCATCAGCTTCTCAGCTCGATTCCAAGAGAAGTAAGACCGTTCAGGATCTTCTTCATCACAGCGGTAATATCCGCTTCTTCCAGAGTTCTGTCATGATCGCGGAACACAATAGAGTATGCCATGGATTTATATCCGGCTTTGATCTGCGCTCCTTCGTATACGTCAAAGAGCTGATAGGATTCCAGGATCTTTCCGCCTCTCTGTTCCAGCATATTCTCAATATCGCCTGCAAGAACATTTTTCGGAACCACCATACTGAGGTCTCTGGTCACTGCCGGATATTTCGCGATTCCGGTGTACTTGTGGTCAAATCCGGCGTATTTCAGGATATCCAGGATATCGATCACCGCAATATATGTCTTTTCACCGATTCCGTAAGCGTCGGCAACCAGGGGATGTACCTCTCCCAGATAACCCACTACGCCTCCCTCATAGATAATGTTGGCCTGTCTGCCAGGATGAAGCCAGGGTTTACCGCTGTCCGGAGTATAATGAACCTTCTTTTTCATTCCTGCTTTTTCAAAGAATTCTTCGCAGACGCCTTTCATGTCGAAGAAATCTCCGTCCCCGTACATTCCAAGAGTAAAGTGTACCCTCTCCTCCGGAAGCTCAGTAAGCGGAAGAGATTTGGGAAGATATACCTTTCCGATCTCGTAGAGGCGGACGTTTTTGTTTCTTCTGTTGTAGTTGGTAGCCAGGGAGGTGAGCATTCCATTAAGTGTGGTGGTACGCATGATACTGTAATCCTCGCCCAGAGGATTGCTGATGGTAATCACCTTCCTCAGATCGCTTTCTTCCGGGATTCTCAGTTTATCAAATACCTTCGGGCTTTCAAAAGAATAAGTCATTCCTTCAGAGAAACCGCAGTATTCCGCAATGTCTCTTGCCACCTGCTCGATCCGCAGCTTAAAAGGAAGCTTTCCTGTTGTAGACTCGCCCTTTGGAAGAGTAGTAGGAATCTTGTCGTATCCGTAAAATCTTGCCACTTCCTCAGCCACATCCGCGGTACAGTGGATATCCTGGCGGAAAGTCGGGGCCACGATCTCATTTGTCTTTTCGTCGTAAACAAGCTCCACTCTTGCAAGATAGGAGAGCATTTCTTCTTTTGTAAGATCTGTTCCCAGAATATGATTGATTCTTTCCGGTTCAAAAGGAACTCTGGAGGGCTCTCTTGTCTCGCAGCATACATCTACCATGCCGCCGACCACTTCGCCTGCGCCAAGCTCCTCCATTAGCTGGCAGGCGCGGTCGATAGCCGCCTCTGCGTTATTGGGATCAAGACCTTTCTCAAATTTGCCGGAAGCGTCTGTACGCAGGCCGATTCTCTTGGAAGACAGACGGATATTCGTGCCGTTGAAGCAGGCCGCCTCAAAAAGCACTGTCTTCACCTGGTCAGTGATCATAGAATTTTCACCGCCCATGATGCCGCCGATACCTACTGGTTTTTTGCCGTCGCAGATCATAAGAACGTTTTCATCCATGATTCTTTCCTGTCCGTCCAGAGTCACAAACTTCTCTCCTGCCTGTGCGCGGCGTACAATGATCTCCCGTCCTTCGATAGTGTCCAGATCATAGGCATGCATGGGCTGCCCGTATTCTTCCATCACATAGTTGGTGATATCCACCAGGTTATTGATAGGGCGGATACCATTGGCAGCCAGACATCTCTGCATCCATTTTGGGGAAGGGCCTATTTTTACGTTCTTTACTACTCTTGCGGTATAGCGGGGACAGAGATCCTGATCCTTCACCGTTACTTTAATATAGTCGGAGGCATCCTCGCCGTTTCCTGTTTTCTTAACAACGGGAGGACAGAATTTTTTTCCGAAGGTAGCGGCAGCCTCTCTGGCAATACCGATAACACTGTAGCAGTCCACACGGTTGGACGTGATCTCATATTCAAATACAACGTCGTCCAGCCCCAGGGCTTTGACGGCGCTTTCGCCTACCTTTGCATCTTCAGGGAAAATGTAGATACCATACTCCGGTGCTTCCGGATACATTTCTCTGGTGCTTCCAAGCTCCTCAATAGAGCACATCATACCGCAGGATTCCACGCCGCGGAGTTTTCCCTTTTTGATCTGGATCCCGCCGGGAGTTTTCTTTCCGTCATGGCCTCCGGCAACCCGGCCGCCGTCCAGAACAACCGGAACCTTGTCGCCTTCTTTTACATTTGGCGCCCCGGTTACGATCTGTACTGTTTCTGTTCCAATATCCACCTGGCAGACGATCAGCTTATCTGCGTCAGGATGTTTTTCAATCTTTTTAATCTGTCCGATGACAATTTTGTCCAGATCCGCGTCCAGCTCCTCATAGCCTTCCACCTTTGTTCCGGAAAGCGTCATAGCGTCCGTATATTCCTGCGCTGTCACATCCAGATCCGGTACATACATTTTTATCCAGGACATTGATGTATTCATTTTTTATCCACCTTTCTATCTCTATCTGCATCTGGCCGCATCCTAGCGGAGTATTTTTGTTCCCACAGGAAATCCGGTGCTTTTGCACGCATTAGTATTTCCTGTAAAACAGAGAAACAGTTTTCAGAACTGCTTCAGGAAACGGATATCATTTTCATATAAAAGTCTCATATCGTCGATTTCATATTTCAGGAGAGCAATTCTCTCCAGACCTACGCCGAAAGCAAAGCCCGTGTACTCGTCAGGATCGATGCCGCACATTTTCAGCACATTGGGATGAATGGAACCGCAGCCCAGAATTTCGATCCATCCGGAACCTTTACAGAAACGGCAGCCCTTCCCGCCGCATTTGAAGCAGGAAACGTCTACCTCCGCGCTGGGCTCTGTAAACGGGAAATGATGAGGACGGAATTTCGTCTTTGTCTCCGGTCCGAAAAGTTCTTTCGCGAATTCCTCCAGTGTTCCTTTCAGATCCGCGAAGGTGATGTGTTTGTCGATGACCATTCCCTCGATCTGATGGAAGGAAGGTGAGTGGGTGGCATCCACTTCATCGGAGCGGAACACTCTTCCCGGCGCGATCATACGGATAGGCAGCTTTCCTTTTTCCATAACACGGGCCTGTACCGGAGATGTCTGGGAACGGAGCAGGATAGAATTATTGATGAAAAAAGTATCCTGTTCGTCTCTTGCCGGATGATCCTCCGGGATATTCAGCTTTGTAAAATTATAGTCCGCATATTCTACTTCCGGTCCTTCTACAACCTCGTAGCCCATGCCGATAAAAATACGTTCCACCTCTTCCAGGGCGATGGTATTGGGATGGCGGTGTCCGATCCTGGCCTTCTTTGCAGGAAGGGTTACGTCGATCACTTCCGCTTTCATTTTTTCTTCCCTGACAGCTTCCTCCAGGTTCTTCTTCGTCTCTTCAAGAAGTTCCTCGATCTTTGCTCTTGTCTCATTTACAAGCTGCCCCACCTTGGGACGTTCCTCGGGAGCCACGTCCTTCATTCCTTTCAGGATTGCTGTAAGCTCGCCCTTCTTTCCAAGATAAGCCACTTTAACTTCGTTGAGCTTGTCCGGGCCGTCTGCTTCCTGAATCCGTTTTCTGGCGGTTTCCGCCAGTTCCTGAAGCTTTTCCTTCATACTCATGGTTCATTTCTCCTTTTGATATGCGTTTAAAATTTTAATCAGTTTTTGCTGTTTTTGTGCGCCAGATGCATATGTCGCATCCACTTTGATACCACACGGATTGCTCCGCGCTTCGTGCTCCCGCAATCCTACAAAAATTCGGAATCCACGGGGCCACTGCCCCGTTTCTTCCTCATTTTTGTGCGGCTGCAACCTGGTATCTTAAATCAAAGAGAGCGTATGCTCTCTTTGCGCGCCAGATGCAGACTGCCGCAGGCAGGCAAATTCCAGATGCATCTGGTCGCATCCACGCGGAGCGTTTTGTTGTTTCATAGAAATTCAAGATTCTGTCTTGCTGAAATTTTCTATGAAACAACAAAACCGCCCCTCATAGAGGGACGGAATATCCGCGGTACCACCCAGTTTCCCATGTACAGAAATACACAGGCACTCTGTCTCTGCTTAACGCGCAGCCACGTCATCTCCTACTTGGAACCGGAACGCCGGTTACGGTTCAGAAATGAAGCTCCGGCGGGAAAGTAAGGAACTGTCTGAACTTAAAGAAGCTTGCAGCCGGTGACTTCTTCTCTCTGTAAGAAAACAGAACCCTGAAACGCCTTCTCAGCTTTTCGTTTTTAAATAATATGCCACAAGAGCAAAAATCTGTCAAGTTTTTTTCTCCCGGCGCGCCTCTTTTCGTTCCTGCCGGAATTGTCTTCTTTTTCTGGCGATCAGTTTCCAGAAGCTGATCTGGGCCTGCCGGAACTGATTTTCAAAGTATGCGTTGATTTCCGCTCCATAAAGCAGGAGATTCATACAACAGTAAAGCCACAGCATCACCATGATCAGGGTGGAGAGGCTTCCGTACATACTGCTGACATTCGGAAAGAATGCAAAATAAAGTGAAAAGAAATAAGAAAACAGGGACCAGGCTACTGCCGTGAGAAAAGCTCCCGGCACCTGACTTTTCAGTGTTGCCTTTCTGTTTGGAAGATACCGGTACAGTACCAGAAAAACAAGAAACAGCATCACAAAAACAAGGAACGTCTTTGCGCCCAGTATCCTGCCGATCACTCTTCCGAGAAAAGGCACATATTCCATTGCCACCTCATGAATCCTGTTTCCCATGACAAGAAGCAGAAGACTGACGATCAGGGCGATCACAAAAAGAAACATATATAACATGGAGTAGATCCTGTTGACAAGCCAGTTACGTGTCTCTCTTACATGATAAATGGTATTCAGCCCGTTGATCAGCGCCTGCATTCCTTTTCCGGATGACCAGAGCGCCATGATGGCGGATACAGGCAGCACGGCGATACTCTTGGAAAACACCTCGGCCACAATACTCAGCACAAATCCCTGAAGATTTTCCGGGACGATCCCGATGATCACCTGCCGCACCACCCGGTAGGTCAGTGGCGTATACTGCACAATGGCTGTCAGAAACAATATAAAGGGAATGAAGGACATCATCAGGAAATAGGCCGTCTGCGCGGCGTAGGCGCCTACATGATCCACCCTGATCCTTTCCGCGAATCCCAGGATTAAATGAAGAGAACCTTTTTCTCTTATCTTTTCCATATTTCTTCTCCTGTTTCACTGCGCCACGGCAGTTCATTTTTACAGATTTCCTGTTTATCATACCATGGATCCGCTGCCCTGGCAAGACTTCCGGCTTCCTGCTCACGCCCCTGTTTCACAGAGATCTATTTTATCCGGCCAGAGGAATCGTCCGGATCTCCACGTTATTAAAAAAATAATCCAGGATTTCTTCACAGGTATATCCCTGCGCGGCCATCTGATTGGCTCCATTCTGGCTCATCCCTACTCCGTGGCCATACCCGCCTCCGGTAAGGATAACCGAAGTTCCCGGAACAGTCTCCATCTCAAAATAAGAGCTTGGAAGCAGAGTTCCTCCCTCCGCGGCAGTTCCGTCTTTCTCGGTGATCACACATCCCCGGGGCGACAAAAATTCCCGGATGGCGTACTCCTCTTCCAGAAGAAAAGAGCCTGCCTCCGCAGCCACCTTAAGCCCTGTCACCGCGCCGCTTTCCTCTTTTCTTGTAACAACCACACTGAAAAGCTCTCCCTCCTTTCCCAGACGATCCGCAGCTCTCTGTTCCAGATTCTCCCAGGGGATTTCCACCTGCCACCAGCTCCAGGGCTCCTGAGCGTCAAAAGAACAGGAGACGCTTTTCAGATAGGACGCCGGCTCATCTGCTCCCCAGATCACATTTGTACTTGTCACTCCCGCTGAGGTGGAAAAATAATATGCTTCCACCGGTTCTCCGTTCTGGCAGAGGATCTTTCCCTTTGTCTCTTCTACAGCCCGGGTAGTCGTTTCCTGGGGCTCTATATTCTGATACACCTGATAGTTCACACTGTCGTCCACGTCCGCCCCGTACTCCTTCAATTTTTCCTCCTGCATCTGTTTCCAGGCATACGTCCTGGCGCAGACTGCCTGGGCTTTCAGCGCCTCTTTCTCATACCCGGAGGGCATCTCGCTGGGCACCACTGCTTCCAGATAAGTTTCCAGAGGAAGTTCATTGACCAGAAGGAAACCTTCCTTACGTCTGCTTATTTCAAGACTTCCTTCATATACCGGATTTCCGCTCTGCCGCTGTATGGAAACAACCTGTACGCCGCCTTTCTTCGGCGTGATCTTCACGGGCTCCGCTCCTGTTTCCATGCAGTCAGGGCCGTATGACATTTCCTGTCCGTCGTAAACCAGTGAGACGGAAGGATGAAAATAGGAGGTATAGCCGGTATCCATCAGAAGCACCCGGATCATGGGTTCCTCCTTCTTTTCCCCATCCGCCTCCTTTCCCGCGGCTCCATCTTCCTCCTCACCGGAATCCGCCGGTTCTCCTTCTTCCTGCCCTGCTGTTTTTTTCGCATCCGTTTCCTGTATCTCCCTCTTCTCCGCTTCCTGCATCTCCCTCTCCTTTGTCTCCGTTTCCTGCTTCGCCAGCTTCAGATATTCTTCCTTCTGCTCCCTCCTGGTTTCCATGGCGGAATTGATCAGAACCATACAGCCCAGCAGAATTGCCAGCAAAAAATGATGCACGTAAAAAAATCTGGTTTTCCTCATATAAAGAGTATATGAAGAAAACCAGAAAAAATGGCATCTGTTTATTTTTTCAGGCCAAACCTGTAGATAGTTTCCGAATGATAACGGCTGCCCTTCTTCAGAACAGGGGAATGAAAAGCAGGAACGTTCACCGCGTTGGGCTCTACCTGTGTTTCCAGGCAAAAGCCGTCCCGTTTGCCGTATACATGTCCGTTCTTTCCTTTCTCGTTCTCTACAAAATTCCCGGCATAAAACTGTACGCAGGGGCAGTCGGTGAAAACCTCCATCACAATTCCCGTTTTTTCTGATCTGGCGCAGGCAATTTTCCGGATTTCTCCCGGCTTATATCCTTCCGTCACATAATTATGGTCAAAGCCGCCTGTATATTTTAATTGCTGAAAATCCGCCTCAATATCCTGACCGATTGTTTTTTCTTTACGAAAATCCATAGGGGTTCCCTCCACCGGCGCGTTTTCTCCAAAAGGAATAGAGTCTTCTCTTACAGGCGTATAGGACTGAGCATGGATCGTAAGATACTGGTCAAGGACTTTGCCGCTGCCTTCCCCGTTTAGATTAAAATAAGAATGATTCGTCATATTGGCCACTGTCGTCCTGTCGCTGACTCCTTCATAGACAATCCGGAGAGCATTCTCCTCTGTAAATTCGTATGTAACCGAAACATGAAACTCTCCCGGAAATCCGTTTTCTCCGTCAGGGCTGATCCTGGAAAAAGTAACACTGTTTTTTTCCTGGGAAATCTTCTCCGCCTTCCACATCTTTTTCTCAAAACCCTCCGGACCGCTGTGGAGATTATTTTCTCCCTCGTTTTTCGCCAGAACGACCTCTCTGCCTTCCAGCATAAAACGGCCGCCCTCAATGCGGTTTCCGCTTCTGCCGATAATGGCTCCGAAGAAGCAGCCGTTAGTCAGATATCCTTCTATGGAATCATATCCCAGCACTACGTCTCTCTGCACGCCGTCTCTGTCCGGTACGCACAGCTTTGTTAAAAGAGCCCCGTATTCCAGCACCTCCGCATATGCTCCTGAACTGTTTTCCAGATGAAAACAGCGGATTTCTTCTCCGGACGGCAGTCTGTCAAAAATTTTTTCTGTTACCATGGTTTTCCCTCCCGCTACTGGTTTTTGCATTCAAAAAAAGAGCCATCAAATGGCTCGCATTTTCTTAAAAGTCCCAGGATGCCGTTCCCTTCTTTTTGACGCCTAGCCGCCGCTAGGTGGGTGTCCTCAACAAATGATCTGCCTACCACAACGAGAGGTCTGACATCACATTTGCGATGTTGGATTCCCTTCTTGTCAATGTAGGTTCAAAAATGGAAGGGGTCTCGCACATCCCAGGATTTCTGTTGCTTTTATTGTACTCTATTATATGCTGTTTTTCAACATTTTATTCTAATATATTTCAATCTCTTTACAGAAATATGTTTTATCTGATTCCAAGGATCTTCCGCACTGTATCCGGCATTTCAGAAGCCGCCACCACCGTATCATGAAGGACAGGAGCCGTACGGATTTCTTCCACAGCCTTTGGCACCTTAATTCCCGTAAGAGCAGAAAGAGCGTCTGCAAGGGCAAAATCATCCAGTCCCTGATACCGGTCGGAAAGCGCGTCCATCACGCTTCTTGTAAATTTATATGGGCTTGCCGTGGACGCTATGACTGTAACAGAAGAATCCTCCGTATCCCGGAGATATTTCTGGTAAACTCCCGCCGCTACAGCGGTATGAGGATCGATCACATAGCCGGAACCGTAGTATGTGGCGCTGATGGCTTCTCTTGTCTCTCCCTCGCTGCAGAAATTACCGTAGAAATCAGCAAGTCCGGCTTTCATCTCCTGGGTGATCGTATATTCCCCGCCACTGCTCAAAGCCTCCATAAGCTCTCTGCACTTTCCTGCGTCCTCGCCTGCGAGGCGGTAGATCAGACGCTCCAGGTTGCTTGAGATCAGGATATCCATGGAGGGAGATGAAGTCAGGATAAAATCTCTCTTTCTGTCGTATGTTCCTGTGCGGAAGAAATCAAACAGCACTTTATTTTCATTGGAGGCGCAGATCAGCCTGTTTACCGGAAGTCCCATAAGCTTTGCATAGTAAGCTGCCAGGATATTGCCGAAGTTTCCGGTAGGAACCACCACGTTGATCTTCTGCCCGGGCTGCACTGCTTTCGATTTCACCAGTTTTCCATAAGCGTATACATAGTATACGATCTGGGGTACAAGACGTCCGATATTGATGGAATTTGCTGAGGAAAACTGGCATCCTGCCTCAGCCAGCTCTTCTGCCAGCCCCCGGTCGTTGAACATATTCTTCACTGCGCTCTGGGCGTCGTCGAAATTCCCGGTGATCCCTACCACATAGGTATTATTTCCCTTCTGCGTCACCATCTGTTTCTCCTGAATGGGGCTTACTCCATGCTTCGGATAAAATACAATGATCTTCGTCCCGGGAACATCGGCAAAGCCTGCCATAGCGGCTTTTCCCGTATCCCCCGAGGTAGCGGTAAGGATCACGATCTCCTTGTCCGCATGGTTCTTTTTGGCCGCCGTAGTCATAAGATGGGGCAGAATGGAAAGCGCCATGTCCTTAAACGCAATCGTAGCGCCATGGAACAGTTCCAGGAAATATACTCCGTCCGCCTTGTGAAGGGGCGCGATCTCTTCTGTGTCAAATTTGGAATCATATGCCCGTGAAATACAGCTTTTCAGTTCTTCCTCTGTAAAATCCGTCAGAAAGCGGCTCATCACCTCATAAGCAGTCTCCTGATAGGACATCTGCGCAAGGCGCTCCGCCGGCACGTCCAGACTTGGGATCACGGTGGGGACAAACAGTCCTCCGTCTTCAGAAAGTCCTTTTAAAATTGCCTGGGAAGCCGTCACCGTCTCCCCGTTTCCTCTGGTGCTTTTATATAATACCTGCATACTGTTCCTGCCTTTCTTATCTTTATCACATCTGTACTCTGCTTCATTTTCTTCTGCAACATTGTATCATGTTCTTTTCCAAATTGCCATAGAAAAATAGGAAAACCCTGCGCACGCAGGGCTTTCTCATTTTTCTTTCCTGTATTTTATGATACCTGGGCGGTATCGGCCTTTACCATCTGCACAAGCTGGGTGTCCTCCCCGGAAGTATCCTGTGAATCTCCTTCTGAAGCTTCTCCGCTCTCTGACGTTTCTTCCGGATAAGTATAAAATTCATGGACGCCGTGTTTGAACAATCTCTTCAGGTCCTTCTCAAACCATGCGATATTGTGTTTCTCCGCTGCGGATTTCTGAATGAAGAACAGAGCTCCTTCCGAATAGTCCACACCCTCCAGAGCCAGCCTGACCGCTTCCTTCGTCTCGTCCGAGATTGTCACTTCATTGATCCTGCCGTCCGCTACAGGAGAAAACTGCGGCACTCCGTTGTCATATTCCCATATCACCTCTGTAATGTTATCAGGAAATTCCGGATGCTTCACACGGTTCATAATCACATTGGCGATGAGAACGCGTCCCTTGACGTCTTCCGTTCCGGCCTCCGCCTCCACGATCTTCAGAAGATTCTCATAATCCGTGTCCGACATCATTGTAGCGGAGGAAGCCAGGGTGATCGCCCGTGAATCAAAATCGTCCACCGCCGCAGCCATAGACTCACTTACGTTCAGCTCCTGAACGCCGCTCTGCACCTTTTGTACCCTCTGTCCTACTACTACATGTTCACAGGACGTTCCGATCCGGTAGATCTCAGACCCCACCTCCGGGGCGGAGCTTACGCCGGAAGCCACTCCTGCGATTCCTGTTGGAAGGTCGTAATCCACACTGCTCACACTGGCGGAAACTGCCTCAGAATCAGAAGCGGCATACACCTGGTTCTTCCTCTCGCTTCCCGCAATCCGCAGCCCCAGCGACAGAGTGATTACCGTAACAGCACATACGCTCAGCGATACAAATCCATGTATGGATGGATTTCCTTTTTTTTCACTTTTTCCATGGTTGTCCGATAATTTTGCTTTCCTCATAACATTTGCTTCCTTGCATTTTTCACATGTTTTTATTTTTTTGTAACATTTTTGTAATGCATAAGAAAATTATATTTAATAAGCGCAGATATGTCAAGTAATTTTTTCCGACAGGATCCGCCCCTTTCTTCTCCGGACCTTCTGTTTCAGAGGTGAAAAGCTTTTTGCTACAGTAACATGCGAATATTTTCCACCTTCTTGTTTATATGTATATTTTCTCTGAATTTATTCATTTTTTATTGATTTATTGTGGAAATTGCATGATAATTATGTTATGATTAAGACAAAATAAAGAGCCGGAAGGGAGGATTTCATATGAGTAAACACATCATTACCATCAACCGTATGTATGGCAGCGGGGGACGTGTCATCGGAAAAGCTCTTGCAGACAAACTGGGATACGCGTTTTATGACAAAGAGCTGATCGAAATGGCCAGCAAAGAGAAACAGGTTCCTTTTGATGAATTTGCAAAGGTAGATGAAAAGAAACCCAGCCAGTGGCGTTTTTCCATAGACCATGAAATACAGGTCAGCCCTGATTACTATGCGATTCCCATGAACGACGTACTTTATGAGATACAGCGGAATATTATTCTGTCCCTTGGAGACAAAGGAAACTGTGTGATCGTCGGCCGCTGCGCGAACCATATCCTTAAAGATAAGGCGCTCAGTATCTTTATCTACGCTCCCTATGAACTCCGCGTCCGGAATATCCGGGCCCGCACAGGCCGGGAAGAAAAGAGCGCCCGCAAGATGGTGAAGCGGATGGATAAAGAACGCCGCGCTTATTATGAATTTTTCACAGACGAAAAATGGACGGATCTGACACAGTACGACCTGTGCATTGACAGCAGCCGTTTTACTGAAGATCAGATCCTGGAGATTCTCACAGAGGCGGCAAGAGACTTCTGAAAAACATAGCGTCAGTGTACAAGGAGACAATACGGTTGCCCCTTGTACACTGACGCTTCCTTCTGTATAAAACTGCCCTCATCACCCCGGCTGTATCTGTCCGCCGGAAAATGAGGGCAGTTTTTTCTGTCTGATCTAAAAAATATTTTTATTTTAAAATAGCGTCATGATCTGTCCTGTTCCAGAATGTAGTTTTTCAGAAAATCATAAACTTCCCATTCAAGAGGCGGGCACCCTTCCAGATGGTGACGGAAGTTTCTGGTACAGTGGCCGATTCCCAGTTCCCCTGTCTTTCCCCTGAAGCCCTGTCCGATGCAGATTTTCTCATGGAGGTTCTGAAGAAGACCTTCCTGTTTCAGCCTGTCCAGGGCGGGAATCAGGTATCCGTAGCAGGCACTGCAGGATTCCACTTCCTCCACCGCGTCGGCAAGCTCCACCACTTTGCGGGAACGGGGAAGCTGCTCTCCTGCGTTCTCTCCGCAGATACGGATATCCGCCTTCCCGATATCCGAACATCCCACTCCGAGTTTCCCGGCCAGCTCCACGTAAGGCACGTCGGATACTTTGTAGTGCATCATATGACAGACATAAGCGTCTATGAGCACAGGATCCCTTCCTGCAAGGATACGGTTCATCACAACCGGATTCCCTCCGTCCTCGAAGTCCAGATCGCCGCAGATATTGTCCACCACGATGAAGTCCTGCCGGATCGCGGTATTCAGATGGGCGATGGGTTTATGAAGGCCCAGAGAATGAAAACGCCTTTTTTCTGAATTGGGGATCAGCCCCTTCATATTCTTGAGGGCGCAGGTGATCTTCGTCTGGCAGTGGCCCTTCAACACAGGCACGTTAATAAGGAAATCAATATCGCCCACACTGCTGCAGATATTCAGTTTCATTCCGCTGCAGTCAGCGGAAACGCCCTTATCCTTCTGTGTGTCGTGAAAAGGCACATCATAACGTTCACAGATTTCCTGATAGCCGCAGGCCTGGAAGGCGTCTGCCGTCTTCTCTCCCACCCAGGAGCCTTCGGTGAGAACAATATTCTGAAAACCATGGCCGCGCAGGTATTCCATGATACCCGCCAGGATCTCTCTGTGGGTGGTGGCTCCGTTGGACGGCTCGGAGGCGGAGACAAGATTGGGCTTGATGGCGATCCGTTTCTTCCTGTCCCCGATCAGTTCCGCAAGAGCGCATTCCTTAAGGAGTTCCTTCGTCATTTCCTGATATTCGGTTCCGCATATAATATAAATCTGATTTCTCTCCATATCCGTTTCTCCATATTCTTCTGAAATATGTCCGCGCGGTCCTCTCTGTCATGGAATCTCCCACCGCCGCAGACTATAATTATTATTATATCGGCGGCGTAAAGGAAAATCAAGAAAGCAGGATTATTTTCAGAACTCCTTCCGTTTTATCACCCGCAGGCTGTAGAGATAGGACACAATCCCTTCTACCGCCAGCACAGCCAGGAATCCTAAAAGAAGCTGTCCGGCTGTTACTGCATTAATCGTCTCCGCGATCTTATCAAAATAAGAATGATCCGGTATGAGCTTTTCCAGCAGATACAGGCCTGCGACTACGCCCAGAACGATCGCGGCAAAAACGCCAAAGAGTACAATTCTGGCGACTTCCGGACCGAACCGGAAATTTATGGGGATCATCAGAAAAACAAGTATGACTGCCGCCAGCATATAAAGAATACTGAATATTACGAATGGCTCGTCACCGGCAAAGATACGTCCCCTGTATATGACGGCAGACAGAATGACAGATAACGCCCACCCGCAGACAATATACATTATACAGAGAAGATATTTTTCTTTTACATAATCGCTTCTCTTAACAGGAAGCGTCATCAGAAATCCCAGTGCTCCGTTCTGTTCATCGGAAGTTATGGTCCCAAGGCCCACAAATCCGAAAACGACGATCATATAAATACTGCCAAAATAAGATATTTCCCCGCCTTTTACAGTTGTAAACATCCAGACTGCCACGAAAAACAGCACAACCAGATAAGTCTTCGCGTTTACGGCCACAAGGGCCAGATCTTTTCTCAGAAGTCCTTTCATAACTCTTCACCTCTCACCATCATGGAAATCACTTCGTCCACAGAGCCCTTTTCCACTGCCAGATCAGGATAATTTTCCAGATAAAACTGTCTATGGTCGGTCAGGCAGCTGTAGCCGAAACTCTCTTTCTTTACCCGGAGAATGGCTCTTCTGTCCAGCTTCTCATAATCGGCGTCGCTTACCTTGACCACGCCGTAATTCTCCAGTATCCTGTCCGTTTCTTCGTGAAGAACGATCTTCCCCTGGTGGATCATATAGATATCGTCGCAGAACTGTTCCAGATCCGCGGATATATGGGAACTGATCAGGATTCCTCTTCCCGGCGTCTCCACATACTCCCGGAGAAGATCCAGAATGTCCTCCCTGGCCGTCACATCCAGTCCCGCCGTAGGTTCGTCCAGGATCAGAAGCCTCGCTTCGTGGCTTACGGCCAGGAGCACCCTCAGCTTTGCTTTCATGCCGCTGGAAAAATCCTTCACCTTCTTGTCCATGGGGATTTTAAACCGGACGCAGTTCTTTTCAAATTCTTCAGTGCGAAACTTCGGATAAAAATCTTTCATAATCTTCTGTATCTGTTTCGCGGTAAGATACTCTGAGAAACCGCTTCCGCCAAGCACCGTGCCGATGTCCTCTTTATCCTCTGTGGTGATCCCGGAACTTTCCTTACCGAATATACGGATCTCGCCGCTCTCCGGATAGACAAGTCCCAGAATCGCCTTAAATGTGGTGCTCTTTCCCGCTCCGTTGGCCCCGATTAGTCCGGTGACGCAGTCCTCCCGGACAGCCAGAGAACAGTCAAGCTGAAAATCCTTATATGTTTTCTTTACATGATTTAATTCCGCCAGCATCTTCTACTCCTCCATAATAAGCTGAAACAGTTCACGGATCTCCTCGTCTGTCAGGCCGCCGGAGCGTGCCTTTCTCACCGCCTGTTCCAGATCTTTTTCCAGTTCCTTTCTTCTCTCTTCCATCAGGAGTCCCTGATTTGCCTGGGCGATAAAGCTGCCTTTGCCGTGGACTGTGACCACAAGGCCCTCTTCCTCCAGATAATCGTACGCCTTCTTTACCGTCAGGGCGCTGATCTTCAGCTCTCTGGCAAGAGTCCTCACCGAGGGAAGCGCTTCTCCCGCGGGAAGACTGCCGCTGATGACTTCCGCCTTGATCTGGGCTACGATCTGCTCATATATGGGATCCATGGAAGAATGATTGATGATGATATGCATATCCATCCCTCCTGTTGCTAACAGTATATAACAGTATGTAACTGTTGTCAAGTGTTATATACTGTTTATTTTATAAAAGAAAAACTGCCTGCAAAAAACGGCCGCTCTTCAGAAAGCCTCCGCTTTTCACAGACAGTTCCCGCCTGGAATATGAAACATCTTTTATTTCTTACTGTACTACTTTAATACCGCGGCTCTTTTGGCCTGTTTTTCAGATAAACGCGCCTGATATACCGCAGCAGTTTTTCTTCGCCGTGATCGTTCAGGATACGGAGCAGCCCCTCCAGCTCCTTCTTTGTCTGCGGGTGGATAAACCAGAGCTTTTCTTTACTCTTCAGGAAATATTCCAGAGGCTGGCTGTCCGTATAGGCGTCTCCCAGATAATTCCGTGAGGCGCTTATGCGGTCCATTACCATCTCCGCCACATATTTGCGGGGCATCTGCGCGCCCATGATCACATGCTCCTTATCCAGGGAATAATCTACCCAGTGTTCAAAATGATGTTTATTCCTGCCTTTATGGTGAAGCCAGGAGGTGGAGACGCCGATAGCCTCCCTTTCCGCATTATTCGGACTTCTGGTCCCCTGATAATACTTACATCCCACAAGAAATTCCGCAAGAGAATATTTTGACAGATCGTGCAGAAGTCCCTGTTTATAAAGTCCTATGCGGAAACAGTACTGCATGACAAGCAGTTTATGCCTTGTAATGGTTTTAAAATGCAGCCAGGGATGCATTTTTATTCCTCCTTTTTTCTCCCCACCAGAATAACCACCGTCCGGGGATTGATCTCTATATTTTTCTGATAATCTTCCTCCCGCTCCCGGAAACTGTTTTCTTCCGGATCGGAGGTGTCCGCCGTTTTTCTCCATACCATTCCTTCCGGCAGGTTGGGAAGGGCGATCGTTCTGTTCTCCCAGTGAAAATTGCAGGCCACATAGAGGAAATCATCCTCTGTTCCATCAGGTTTCACCGCATAGGCTCCGCAGTACATCACCCCCAGGAGCCGGCAGGTATTCTCTTCATTCAGATACCATGCCCTTTCTCCGTGAAAGGAAATATCCGGGAAGCCTTTTACCAGATAATCCACCCCTTTCGGCTCCCCGCCCATATGGAGAACCGGATGGGCCTTGCGGAATGCAATGGCTTCCTGGACGAAATCCCATATTTTTTTATTCTTTTTAAATGCCTTCCAGTCCGTCCACCCTGTGGGATTGTCCTGGCAGTAAGCGTTGTTGTTGCCGTTCTGTGAATTGCAGAATTCATCTCCTCCGTAGATCATGGGAGTTCCCTGGCTTATAAGAAGCATCAGAAAGGCGTTCCGTATCTGCTGCTCTCTCATTTTCCGTACGGCAAGCTTCCGGCTGGGGCCTTCCACCCCGCAGTTCCAGGAATAATTATATTCGCTTCCGTCAGCGTTATTTTCTCCGTTATCCTCGTTGTGGCGGTAATTGTAAGACACCGTATCGAAAAGGGTAAAACCATCCTGACACGCCATATAGTTGATCGTTCCGCCGGAAGGGTTCGCATGACGGATATGATACTCCACCCCGGGGATCATTCCCTCGTCGCTTTTGAGAAAACGGCGCATATCCTGAAGGAACCCGGACTGGTATTCCGCCATCGTTTTGTCATCCTCTGAATAAACCGGAAGATTCTGGAACATTTTTTTTGTTCCGTAGAGAAGATGGTCCTCCGCGATCAGTTCTCCCGGCACGCCGTCCCCTACAAAGTGAAACCCGTCCACATGATAATAACATTTCCAGAAACAGGCGGCCTTTAAAGCCAGAAGCGGATTCACCTCTTTCGGGAAGTAAAATTCCATGATGCACTGGATCCCCGCCCGGTGCATCGCCTTCACCATATCCCGGAATTCCTTTTCCGGTTCCTTTGTGGCGCAGTAGGACCGTTTGGGGGCAAAATAAAAGCCGGAAACATAGCCCCAGTAATTTACCTTTCCCTCCTGTCTTTTCTCGGAGATCATTCCCTTTGTTTTGTCCGAAACGGGAATTTCACAGAATTCATAGGCCGGCATCAGCTCTATGGCGTTGACGCCCAGTTCCTTCCAGTAGGGGATCATCTCCTCAAGTCCCTTAAACGTTCCTTTTAATTTTGGAGAAAGCCTGTACTGTTTTGTATATCCCCGCACATGGACCTTATAAAGAATCATATCTTTATAGGGCACGTCCGGAGATCTGTCCTCCTCCCAGTCGTAGGGCTCATCCGGAAGAAAAGCGCAGCGTATTTTATGCCCGTCCCCGGGTTCTGAAGAAGCGCCGAAGCGTTCTCTCCCCCGGATCCCGTATGCATAAGGATCCTGTACGATCTCTCCGTCAATACAGAAATTATACTCATACTGGTTTCTGTCCAGTCCGGATACGATTAAAGCGCAGATTTTTCCTGTTCTGGATTCCTCCGGAAAAGGGATTTCCCGCCAGGGAACACCAGAACCCTTGCGGTAAAGGATCAGGGACGCCTTGGCTCCTTTCGGAACTTCAGCGGCAAAATTCAGCCCTTCCGCGATTTTGTTGGCGCCAAATAAAGCCGGATAGCCGCTGCGGATATTTAATACATTCTGTCTTTTCATAACCAGCTCTCCTTTTTCGGTCGTTTCTTTTATACTGCCGCGTTTTTTCTTCCCCGTCAGAAATCCAGATCCAGCTCTACCGGGCAATGGTCGGAGCCCATGATCTCCGTATGGATCATGGCGTCTCTCAGGTTGTCCTTCAGGGAGGGGGAAACAAGAAAATAGTCGATCCTCCACCCTGCGTTTTTCTCTCTGGCCCTGAACCGGTATGACCACCAGGAGTAAATTCCTTCCTGATCCGGGTAAAAATACCGGAAAGTATCAATAAATCCGCTTTCCAGGGTTCTGGTAAAGCACGCCCTCTCCTCATCGGTAAATCCGGCGTTTCTGCGGTTTGTTTTGGGATTTTTCAGGTCGATCTCCTGATGAGCCACGTTCAGGTCCCCGCAGCAGATCACCGGTTTCTTTTCCTGGAGTTTCAGAAGATAGGAAAGAAAATCCCTTTCCCATTCCATACGGTAGGAAAGGCGTTTCAGCTCTGTCTGGGAATTTGGCGTATATACGGTAACAAGATAAAACCGGTCAAATTCCAGAGTGATCACCCGTCCCTCCTTGTCGTGCTCCTCTATGCCTATTCCGTAAGATACGGACGCCGGTTCTTTTTTTGTAAAAACAGCCGTACCGGAATATCCTCTTCTATTTGCGTAATTCCAGAACTGACGGTAGCCAGGAAGTTCCAGCTTTACCTGGCCCTCCTGGCATTTCGTCTCCTGGATGCAGAAGATATCCGCGTCCAGCTTCCGGAAGTTTTCTTCAAATCCTTTTGTCAGGCAGGCCCTGATGCCGTTTACATTCCATGAAACAAATTTCACTTTCTGCCTCCTTCAAATTTTTCTATAATTCATTATAGCATCTTCCCCCCACATAGCAAATAACTTTTCGCTTTGCCACGGCAACTTTTTTGCTTCCATCCGGCAGCTTTTTCGCAGAGATAAGAAGAAACCTCATTGCATTCTCCGTAAATATCTGATAAAATGAGATTCACGCGGAATTCCGGATTTTTTCGGCTTCCGCCGGACTTTTAAACGCAAAATCAGAGAGGATCATACCATGAGCGAAGAATTCATCAACGCATCCTGCAGTCCCAGCGACTGCGCTTCCTGCGGCATGGAGTGCGGCTCCAGAATGGACGAGGGCCACAATACCATCACTCTGACTCTGGAGGACGATACAGAGGTGGAATGCGCCATTCTCACTATTTATCCGGTAAACAAGAAGGATTATATCGCCCTTCTTCCTCTGGATGAAAACGGCCAGAACCAGAGCGGGGAGGTATATCTTTATTCCTTCTCCCGCACAGAGTCAGGCGACCCGATGCTTTCCAATATTGAAGACGACCAGGAATACGACGCTGCGGCGGAAGCTTTCCAGGCCATTGTGGAAAACGCAAAAAGGGCGGAAGAAAAAGGACAGGCTCCGGAGTAATTCCGGGGTCTTTTTTTCTTCCGCTCTCTTTCCTGCTTTACTTCGCTTTCTTTTCTGTGGTGCTTCCCAGTCCTCCGTTTCGTACGGCGCTGGCGTCGTCGTCTACTGTGATTCCGTATTCTACGAAAATTCCCTGCATAAAGCCTGTTCCCGCAGGAATTTCCACAGTTTTTCCCTCACGGCCGTCGTTTGTCAGTTTCACAAAAATATGGCCCTCGTTGTCTGAATAGAAATAGTCGCTGTCTATGATCCCGACTGTGTTGTTGAGCTGCAGGCGGTATTTAAAGCCCAGCCCGCTTCTTGGATAGCATTTCAGCACCCATTCTTCCTGCATTTGTGCCCGGATTCCCGTGGGGATCGTGATTATTTCCCCCGGAGCCAGCGTCACGTCCGCCGGGGCGAAAAAATCGTACCCTGCGCTTCCTGCCGTGGCTCTTTTCGGCAGGGAGATCCTGTCATAAATTTCAAGGATTTCTTTTTCGGAAGTTTCCGGAAATTTATCTTTCCAGTCTTTTAAAAAGCGCTCCCTGCTGACTTTGTGGAATTTCGCGATTCTTTTCATTCTGTTCCTCCTTAAAAACGCGGCGGTGCACATTCTTCTGTATACCGCCGCGTTCTTTATACTGTATTTTCTTAACGCCTGCCTTACTGCGCGTGAAGCACGATCCTTCCCTCCCGAAGGGTAGCGGGCACATTGATCACTCTCTGGTTGGAAGAGCCCTTCCACTTCAGAGTAACGTCTTTTTTCTCCGCCTCAAACTCACCGTCCACGCAGACGTCCAGATAATTCACGATCTCTTCATACTGGATTTCCTCCCAGAGAGCGCCTGTGTAAAGCCAGATAGTCTTCTGGGGATATTTCTGGCGGATTTTGCGGGCGAGGGCCGTCACTGCCGAAATATTCGACGGATGGAGAGGATCTCCTCCTGAAAAAGTAATCCCGCTGATATAATCCTTGTCAAGTTCCGCGAAGATCTCATTTTCTTCCGCCTCGGTAAAAGGCAGGCCGCCGTTTGGATCCCAGGTAATAGGATTCTGGCATTCTCTGCAGCAGTGGCTGCATCCGGCCACCCACAGCACGACACGCAGTCCGTCGCCGTTGAGCATGTCGTCCTTTGTTATATTGTGATATCTCATAGCTTTACTCTTCTTCCGGCACGTCTTTCATGCTGAAGCTGATGCGTCCCATTTTGTCCTTGCCAAGACAGATTACTTTTACCTTGTCGCCCAGAGTGAGAACGTCCTCCACCCGGTTGATCCTGTGTTTCGCGATCTTGGAAATGTGTACCATTCCCTCTTTACCCGGTGCGAACTCAATAAATGCACCGAAATCCTTGATGCTGACTACTGTTCCGGTAAAGATCTGGCCTTCCTCAAAGTCCGTGGTGATCACCTGGATCATATGGGCAGCCTCATCCATCATCTTCTGGTCAACGCCGCAGATGGATACCGCGCCGTCGTCGCTGATATCGATCTGTACTCCGGTACGCTCGATGATGGTATTGATGGTCTTTCCTCTCTGTCCTACCACATCTCCGATCTTCTGGGGATCGATCTGGATCTGGATGATCTTCGGAGCGTATTTGTTCACATGATCGCGGGGAGCCGGGATACATTTCTCCATAACCTCAGTGAGGATGTATTCTCTTGCTTCTTTTGTCCTTCTGATCGCTTCCTCTACGATCTCTCTTGTCAGACCGTGGATCTTGATATCCATCTGGATAGCGGTGATTCCGTCGTGGGTTCCCGCAACCTTAAAGTCCATATCTCCGAAGAAATCTTCAAGGCCCTGGATATCAGTAAGAACAATGTAGTCGTCGTCTGTGTCGCCTGTCACCAGACCGCAGGAAATGCCGGCCACCGGTTTGCGGATAGGCACGCCCGCCGCCATCAGGGACATAGTGGAAGCACAGATACTTGCCTGAGAGGTAGAACCGTTAGACTCAAAGGTCTCGGACACAGTGCGGATAGCATAGGGGAAATCTTCCGGAGAAGGAAGCACCGGTACAAGGGCTCTCTCTGCCAGGGCTCCATGGCCGATCTCACGGCGTCCCGGTCCTCTGGAGGGCTTCGTCTCTCCTACAGAATAGGACGGGAAATTGTAATGGTGCATATATCTCTTGGAAGTCTCAAATTCGTCCAGTCCGTCCAGTCTCTGGGCGTCGGAAAGAGGCGCAAGAGTCGTTATCGTACAGATCTGGGTCTGTCCGCGGGTAAACATTGCTGAACCGTGGACACGGGGGATGATATCAACCTCGGCCGCAAGGGGACGGATCTGTCTGATCTCACGTCCGTCCGGACGTTTGTGATCCTTGAGGATCATCTTGCGGACAGTCTTCTTCTGATACTGGTAAACAGCTTCATCAAGGACCTCAAGCCAGTCCTCATGGTCTGCCAGGGCTTCCGCAAGCTTTTCTGTCACCTGACGGATATTTTCTTCTCTTGTCTGTTTGTCGTCGCTGAATACGGCAACCTCCATTTCTTCCGGAGGCACGATTTCTCTGATCGCCGCAAATAATTCTTCCGGAACGGCGCAGGAAGCGTAAGTGTGCTTTTCTTTTCCGCATTCCGCTACAATCCTGTCGATAAAGGCAATGATCTCCTGGTTTACCTCATGAGCCTTATAGATCGCGTCGATCATCTTGTCTTCCGGAACTTCATTGGCTCCGGCTTCGATCATAATGACTTTTTCTCTTGTAGAGGCAACGGTAAGCTGCAGGTCGGAAATTTCCTTCTGGGCCAGGGACGGATTGATCACATACTCGCCGTCGATCAGTCCCACCTGTGTAGTGGCGCAGGGACCGTCAAAAGGAATGTCGGAAATGCAGGTGGCAATGGATGAACCCAGCATAGCCGGAATCTCCGGATTGCACTCCGGATCCACGGACATTACCATATCCACCAGGGTAACGTCGTTTCTGTAATCCTTTGGAAACAGAGGACGCATCGGGCGGTCGATAACACGGGATGTAAGAATGGCGTGTTCGCTCGCCTTACCCTCTCTTTTATTAAATCCACCCGGGATCTTACCCACCGCGTACATTTTCTCTTCATATTCCACACTTAAGGGGAAGAAATCGATGCCTTCTCTGGGCTCTTTGGAGGCGGTTGCCGTGGAAAGCACGGTTGTATCGCCGTAATGCATGAGAACGGCGCCGTTTGCCTGCTTTGCCACCCGTCCTACGTCTACAGTCAGGGTTCTTCCTGCCAGTTCCATAGAATAACTTTTGTACATAGCTTTTCTCCTTTTTCTTTTATTACATCAGACAGGAGTCCGAAACAACTGAAAAAACTGCTTGTCCCGGACAAACAGGCTTTTCAGTAGTCTCGGAAATTACTCCTGCAATGTTTGCTTAAAAATAGGGCGGATGGATATCCGCCCTTCCGCATACTAATTATTTTCTTAAACCTAATTTTTCAATCAGTGCACGGTATCTTTCGATGTCTGTCTTTTTCAGGTAAGCCAGAAGTCCACGTCTCTGACCAACCATTTTCAGAAGACCTCTTCTGGAATGATGATCTTTGTGATGTGTCTGTAAATGCTCGGTAAGCTCCTGGATCCTTGCTGTCAGGACTGCAACCTGTACTTCCGGTGAACCTGTGTCGCCTTCTGTTCTTGCATATTCCTTCATGATCGCCTGTTTCTTTTCTTTTGAAATCATTGTGATTTCCTCCTTATTTCTCTTATTTGATAACCGCCGCACATTAAGAAACGGTTGGAGATTCCAATCTCTGAATGTGGGCTGATTCACACCTCAGATAGTATAGCATAAAAGATATTTCCTGTAAATAATTATTTAGCTCTTCTGAAAAAATTCTCTTCCCTTTGCGATATCCCTGGAAATCTGTTCCTTCAGGGCTTCAAAGGAAGAGAACTTATGCTCCGGTCTCAGAAATTTTTTGAACTGGACGGTACAGCTCTTGCCGTAAAGATTCTTTTCACAGTCAAAAAGGTAGGACTCCACTCCGATAAAGTTTTCTCCCACCGTCGGCTTATATCCCACATTGGTGATCCCGGGATATACCTCCTGTCCGAAACTGGACACAGTCACGTATACTCCGTTGGGAGGAAGGAGCTTTTCCGGCATGGGGATCAGGTTCGCTGTAGGAAAGAACGTCCTGTGCCCCATCCCCCTTCCATGCTCCACGATGCCGGACACATAAAAATCGCAGCCAAGAAGAGAGGATACCTTTTCCATATTGCCGCGGTTCAGTTCCTCCCGGATAAAAGTGCTGCTGACTTTTCTCTGTCCGTCCATTTCTTTTGAAAGGATCTCTGTGGAAAATCCGTATTTCTCCCCGAATCTTCTCAGCATCTCCGGAGTTCCTTTTCTTTCAAAACCAAAGCGGAAATCCTCCCCTACAGCCGCGAAAGATGTGTGAAGAGCGCCCACTAGGACCTGACGGATAAAATTTTCCGCTTTCATATGCCTGAGCCTGCCGTCAAGTGGACATTCCAGAAGAACGTCCACTCCCAGGTGTTCCAGGAGATCCCGTCTTTCCGCTCTTGTAAGAATCATCTTTTTGTCTGAGACAAAGGCCAGCACTACTGCCGCCGCTCCTGTCTCCCTTTTATGCTCCAGTATTTTTTCAATCAGTTTTCTGTGTCCCCGGTGTATTCCGTCAAACTTTCCCATCGTTACCGCACAGTCGTTCATTCTGGGAAACTGGCCGTCAATTATCATATATTCCATAATACTTCTCATGATCTCCTTTGGTCCGCTGTTTTCCGGTTTCCCGCCTCCGTGAGCGGATACCGTCCGTCTACAGGAACATTTTTACAGGACGATAGCTGCGGCTTTCCGAATGCCACTGGTAAACTCCCACAAATCTTCCCGCGCTGGTGTGCATGCGCAGCCATCCCTCTTCTTCCTGTCCGGCGGCGTCCTCCGCGCCCAGAGCGTTTCCGTTCAGAAGAAGCCTGTCGGCCTCTTCGCGGCAGAAAACAGCAGGATAATCTCCCAGGACTTCCTCAATACTATGGATGTGTTCCTCAATGCATCCCTTCTCCACATATTCCTGTATCTCATCCAGCGTAAGGCTTTCTTCCAATGTGAATTGCCCTGACCTGGTGCGCAGAAGCTCTTTCATGCATCCGCCGCATCCAAGTTTCCTGCCTATGTCATGACACAGTGTGCGGATATAGGTTCCCTTACTGCAGGACACTGACAGCTTCACTTCCGGAAGAGACATATCCAGGATCTGTATCTCCCGGAAACAAACGGTTCTCGGCTTCCTTTCCACTGTGACGCCCTCCCGCGCAAGCTGGTAGAGCTTCTTTCCGTTCACCTTAACAGCAGAGTACATGGGAGGGATCTGCTGCTGCTCGCCCAGAAACAGGGCCGCCGCTGCGCGTACCTCCTCTTCCGAAACGGTTACAGGCAGTTCCTTCAGCACGGTTCCTGTCATATCCTCGGTATCCGTTTCGATTCCCAGCCGAAGCACTGTCTGGTATGTTTTTTCTTTGTCTGTCAAAAGCTCCGCCAGTTTTGTAGCCTTTCCCAGAACCACCGGAAGGACGCCCTCGGCTTCCGGATCCAGGGTTCCGGTGTGGCCGATTTTTTTCATGTGGAGGATTCCTCTCAGTCTCGCCACAACGTCGTGAGAGGTATAACCTTTTTCCTTCCGGACTACCAGAACTCCGTCCATCATGCTTCCTGCTCCGTGGAGAGCTGACGGTCTATTTCTGCGGAAATATTGTTGATCACGTCGTAAACGGAGCCCTGCATATCGCAGCCTGCGGCTCTTACGTGGCCGCCTCCGCCGAAATACACGGCGATCTTGCTGACGTCCACTTTTCCGTTGGACCGTAAAGACACTTTAAAAGTCTGTGTCTCAATCTCATAAAGGAACATGGCGACCTCCACACCCTTTGTCAGACGGAGCTGACTGACGATTCCGTCCAGATCTTTTCCGTCCACACCGTAGAAATCCAGATCTTTCCTGCGAAGATAACCTACAATAAACTTTCCGTGCTGCAGCATAATGCTTTCCGCCAGCACGCGGCCCATTACCTGATTCTGAAGATAGGTTTTTTCATAAAAGGAATGATCGATGATCTTGCTGAATTCAAATCCCGTCTTCATCAGTTCTCCCGCGATCCGCATCGTCTCCGGAGTTGTGGATGAGTACTGGAACACGCCGGTATCATGGATCATACCCGTATAGATAGCGGCCGCAATGGATCTGTTGATCTTCTCACTGTCAAACAGCCCGTACATTACTTCGCAGCAGGAGCTGATCTCCCCTTCCACATGGTTGATATCCGCAAAGCCCACGTTAGTGGCATGGTGATCAATACAGGCTGTTTTTTTCGCCCTGTCAAAAGATTCACTTACCAGAGCCAGACGCTTCAGCGCGCTGACATCGCAGGTCACAAAAAGGTCAAAACTCACATCGTCGTCCGGCTCCGTGCGGATCTCATCGATCCTGTCAATATGTGAGAACACCGGTCTGGGATGATCCAGATAGACTCTTACGTCAATTTCCGGATAATAAGTCTTTACATACAGGTATAATGCCATGCAGGAACCTACACAGTCGCCGTCCGGACGGATATGGCCGCCGATTCCCATGGTCTTCACTCCCGTAAGTATCTCTGAAATATTCTTCATGTCATTCCTCTTCTTCCAGCTTCCCCTGAGAAGCGTCTTTCTTGGCAACCTCGTCAATAAGCTTCGACATATTTACACCATATTCTATAGATTCATCCAGAATAAATCTGATCTCCGGAGTATTTCTGAGATTCAGGTTTTTTGCCAGCATCCGCCTGATATAGCCTTCTGCGCTGGAAAGTCCCTGGATCGTAGACTTTTTCGCCTCGTCGCTGCCCAGAACACTGATATAGGCCTTGCATGTTTTTAAATCAGGAGCCACTTCCACAGCCATGACGGAAGTCATGGGATGAATACGGGGATCTTTAATCTCGCCGCGGATGATCGCGCTGAGTTCCTTCTGGACTTCTCCGTTGATCCTGGTATTCTTAATGCTGTTTTTTCTCATTTATTATCAACTCCTATCTTGGTACTTCCACCATGACATAAGCTTCTACCTGGTCTTCTTCTTTCAGGTCGTTAAAGCCTTCAAATACAAGACCGCACTCATATCCTGCCTTTACTTCCTTCACATCGTCTTTAAAACGCTTAAGCGACGCCAGCTCGCCCTCGTAGATCTGCTCGCCTTCCCGGGAGATACGCACCTTGCAGTTTCTCTGGAACACGCCGTCCGTCACATAGCTTCCGGCAATAGTTCCCACGCCGGACGCCTTGAAGAGCTGGCGTACTTCCGCATGGCCGATTACTTTTTCCTCGTAAACCGGATCAAGCATACCCTTCATAGCGGACTCCACATCTTCAATAGCCTGGTAAATGACTTTATACAGACGGAGATCCACGCCTTCCTGTTCCGCAAGCTGTTTTGCCATAGCGTCCGGGCGGACGTTAAATCCGATGATGATCGCGTTGGATGTAGCCGCCAGAGAAACGTCTGACTCATTGACAGCGCCTACGCCTCCATGGATCACGCGCACGACAACTTCTTCGTTGGAAAGTTTTGTAAGGCTTTGTTTTACCGCCTCTACAGATCCCTGTACATCCGCTTTGACAATGATCGGCAGTTCCTTAAGATCGCTTGCCTGAATCTGGTCAAAGAGATTATCCAGAGACAGCTTGCCTTTTGTCTCTTCCAGAAGACGGTTTTTGTTTTCTGATACAAAGGCTGCGGAAAAGTTTTTGGCTTCTTTGTCGCTTGCAAAGGACATCAGGATCTCTCCTGCGTTCGGAACGTCTCCAAGGCCGAGGATCTCTACCGGGGTAGAGGGACCCGCTTCTTTTACTCTGCGTCCCTTGTCGTCCATCATCGCCCTGACTTTGCCGCTGCATGCTCCTGCTGCGATAAAATCTCCCACATGGAGGGTTCCCTTCTGTACAAGTATCGTCGCCACAGGCCCTTTGCCTTTATCCAGCTTGGCCTCGATCACCAGTCCACGCGCGGCCCGGTTCGGATTCGCCTTCAGCTCGCAGACCTCGGCAGAGAGAAGGATCATTTCCAGAAGGGTGTCGATCCCTTCTCCCGTATGGGCAGATACAGGAACGCAAATAGTGCTTCCGCCCCAGTCTTCCGGGATCAGTCCGTATTCGGAAAGCTCCTGTTTTACACGCTCGATATTTGCGCTGGGCTTATCAATCTTATTGACCGCTACGATGATCTCAACGCCTGCCGCTTTCGCATGGCTGATCGCCTCTATAGTCTGAGGCATTACGCCGTCGTCGGCGGCCACTACCAGAACCGCGATATCGGTGGCGTTGGCGCCGCGCATACGCATAGCTGTAAAAGCCTCGTGGCCCGGGGTGTCCAGGAAAGTGATCTTCTGTCCGTTGATCTCCACCACATAAGCCCCGATGTGCTGAGTGATTCCGCCGGCCTCGCCCCGTGTCACGTTCGTATGGCGGATCGCGTCCAGAAGAGAGGTTTTTCCATGGTCAACATGACCCATAACGCAGACTACCGGAGGTCTTGGAACCATGTCCGCCTCGTCCTCTTCTTCTTCTTTCAGGAGTTCTCCGATCACATCCACCTTTTCTTCCGGCTCTGCAATGATATCGTAGTCCAGAGCGATCTCCTGCGCCTTCTCAAAATCAATCTCATGATTTACCGTCACCATGACGCCCTGCATGAACAGCTTCTTCACGATCACGGAAGGCTGCATCTTCATGGCTTCCGCCAGTTCGCGGATCGTCAGCTTCTCCGGAAGGGTGATTTCTTTTACTTCCGGTTTCTTCTCTTCCTGCTTCGGCTGAGGAGCCGGTTTCTGGAGAGCCTTTGGAAGTCTGGAAAGTGTTTTTCTTCCTCCCTGGTTCGGTCTGTGTCCCGCGCCTGACATTTTATCAAAATCTTTCTTTTTGTTTTTGTTTTCTCTGTCGCGCTCTCTCTTGCTGTCTTTGGAGGTTTTTGTCAGTTCCGGTGTGAATACGGACTCATTTTCATTTCTTCTTCCTCCCGGACGCTGGCCTCCCCGGCTGTCTCTTCCGGCAAACCTTCCGCCTTCCCCTCTTGAGTCAGGTCTTCCCTGGCCTCCCTGAGAACGCCCCTGGCCCCGGGCAGGTCTTGCTCCGCCTTCCCCTGTCCGTGCCGGACGGCCCTCTCCCGGTCTCTGAGAACGGTTTCCGGGTCTTCCGCCCTGCTGGGCGCCTCTTTCAGAGGATTTTCTCTCTCCGCCTCTGGAATCACGGCCTCTCTCACGGCTGTCTCTTCCGTCTCTTGCCGGACGGTTCTGGTTATTTCTTGCCTGAGACTGTTCCTGGCGCTGAGGCGCTTTTGCCGCGTTCTGTGCAGGCGCTGCCGTCTCTGCTGTCTTTACCTCTGCGGGTTTCGCCTGCTCAGCCGCTTTCTCCACTGTTCTCTTTACTGCTTCCGCCGGTTTCTTTACCGCTTCCGAAAGTTTCTTCGCAGCAGTCTCCGCTGTTCTCTTTGCCGTCTGAGATCTCTGCTGAGATCTTGCTCCTGATTTTTTATCTGCTGCCGGACGTTTTGGTCTGTTCTTCCCGCCGTCGCTTGCATTCTGCGCGTGATACACGCGGATAATATTTTTTTTCTTTTTGGGAGCCTCTGTCTTTTCTGCTTCAGGCTTCGATGTTACCGTTTTTTCTTCTGTTCTGGAATTTTCCACCTTCGTGATCTGCTCCTTTCCCATCTGTAAAAATTTTTCTTTTATCATTCTGACACAGGGTTCTTCAAGACGACTCATATGGCTCTTGACGTCCACCCCGTTCGCTTTTAAAACTTCTATTACTTCTCTGTTCTGCCTGCCTAGCTCTTTCGCAAGCTCGCATACCCTAATTTCTGCCATGCAGTTCGCCTCCTTCAGGTCAATGATTTCTCAAGTTCTTTCATCATTGCTTTCGCAAAGTTTTCATCCTGCACGGCAATGCTGGCGCGAAACTGCTTTCCGCAGAACCTCCCCAGCTCTTCCTTATCAGAAAGGAAGAATACCGGAACACTGTAAAAATCACACATATTCTGGAACTTCTTTTTGGTGTTGTCCGAAGCGTCTCCGGCTACGGCCACCAGAAAAGCCTTTCCTGTCTTTACGGACTTTTCTGTTGAAAACTCTCCACTGACAGTTTTACCTGCCTTTGTGGCAAGCCCGATCAGAGATAAAACTTTATGATTGGTGTTTCTCAATCTTTTCAAACTCCTTTTTCAGATCTTCATAGACCTCCGGAGGTATCGCCGTTTTCAGCGATCTCTCAAGCCCGTGGTTTTTCACCGCTTTTTCCAGGCAGTCCATGGAGACGCACAGATAAGCCCCTCTTCCGTTCTTTCTTCCGGTAGTATCCAGAAGGATCTCGTTTTCCGGGGTCTTTAAAATCCGCATCATTTCTTTTTTATTTTTCATTTCCCTGCATCCGGTGCACTGGCGCATGGGAATTTTAGTTTTCGTCTTCATAATCTTGCGCATCTTCCTCCTCTGATGCGTATTCCGGCTCCTCTTCTACCGCTTCCCGCTCCTTCAGCTCTTCGGTTTCCTCTGCGCTCTCCGGGGCATCTTCTACCGCCGCGGCTTCCTCGTCCGCCGCATAGCCGCCGTCCTCTGCGGTTTCTTCATCTGCGGCATATTCTTCGCCCTCTGCCGCTCCTGCGTACTCGTCGTCATCATATTCATCCTCATAATACTCGTCGTCCTCGTACTCATAGAGTTCGCCGGATTCTCTTGCCTGGGTCTCGCTCTTGATGTCGATCTTGAATCCTGTCAGGCGGGCAGCCAGCCTGGCGTTCTGTCCCTCCTTGCCAATGGCAAGGGAAAGCTGGTAGTCCGGAACCACCACAAGCGCCGTTTTTTCATCGGGATCCGCCATAACCGCAATAACTTTCGCCGGGCTTAAAGCGTTCTCGATCAGGATCGCCGGGTTTTCATCCCAGTTGATAATATCTATTTTTTCACCGCGGAGCTCAGAAACAATGGCGTTGACTCTCGCTCCGTTCATACCTACGCATGCGCCTACCGGATCTACGTCAGGATCGTTGCTCCAGACAGCGATCTTCGTTCTGGAGCCCGCCTCTCTGGCGATGCTCTTGATCTCTACCGTTCCGTCCTTTACCTCCGCGACCTCAGATTCAAAGAGGCGCTTTACAAGGCCCGGATGTGTTCTGGACAAGAGGATGCGGGGACCCTTTGGCGTATCCTTTACCTCAAGGATATATACCTTGATTCTCTCGGTAGGACGGAATTCCTCGCCTTTCACCTGCTCGTTCTCGCTTAAGATTCCATCCGCTTTTCCAAGGTTGACGCTGACATTTCTGCCCATAACGCGCTGAACGATTCCGGTAACAACTTCCTTTTCTTTTCCATAATACTCGTCATAAAGGACTTTCCGCTCTTCCTCGCGGATTTTCTGCAAGATCACGTTCTTGGCGTTCTGTGTGGCGATCCTTCCGAATTCCTTTGACTGGATCTCCACTTTCACAGTATCGCCCAGCTCCGCGTTGGTGTTGATCTTCTGGGCGTCTGTCAGAGAAATCTCCAGAGCGGGATCCTCCACAAATTCTGTCACCACGCGCTCTGCGTACACGCTGAAATCACAGGTGTCCGGATTAATGGTAACATGTACGTTGTCAGCCTTTCCGAAATGGTTTTTACAGGCCTGGATCAGCGACTGCTCAATGGCTCCGAGAAGGGTATCTTTGCTGATATTTTTTTCCTTTTCCAGTATATCCAGGGCTTCCATTAACTCTCTGTTCATCTTTTCTATATTCCTCCTTATTGCGCTGTACCGAAAATTTTTATCAAAACTCAATTTTTAAACGGATAAGGGCAATTTCTTTCCTGTCAAATGCACGCAGGCTTCCGTCTTCATCAATGGTCACACTGTTATCATCATATGCAGTCAGTATCCCGCTGAATTCTTTCTGCTTTTCGATAGGACGGTACGTGCGGATCTCCACTTCCTTTCCCATGCTTCTGGCAAAATCCTTGTCCTTTTTCAGCGGTCTGTCAAGTCCCGGGGAGCTGATCTCCATAATATAGCTGTCCTCGATAAAATCATCTTCATCAAGTCTGTCGCTGAAGATCCTGCTTACCGCTTCACAGTCGTTTACTGTGATTCCTCCCGGCTTGTCTATATAGCCTCTCAGGTACCAGTTTCCTGCCTCCTTCACATACTCTACATCCACAAGCTCGAATCCCGCCTGTTCTACTATAGGCGCAAGCAGAGCTTCCGCTTTCTTTTCATATTCTTCCCGTCTGCTCATATTTCCACCTGCCTTTCATACATCCGGCTACATTGAAAAGAGTGGACCGCGAAGTCCACTCTTATGTTATCCGTTATCATGTTATCACCATCATAGCACCATCCTTCAGGAAAAGCAAGGCTTTTTTTCCATATCTGTGGCGCTTCCGCCTCCCAAAAGCGGCTTTTTTTATGATCAGATCCTGGGCTTTACGCCTTTTGTGTCGCGCTTTGCAAGACGCAGCCTGTTCAGGGAATAGGGCTTTTCATGGATGGCGACGGTATATTCCTGATGTCCTCCGAGAAGATAAGCGTGTTCCAGGCAGTCTTCTTTTGAAAGCTTCATTCCCCGTACTCCTACCGCTGTTTTCTTCATGGAAGAGACTTCTGTTTTCAGGAATTTAAGGAAATATCCTTTTTTACTCTGAAGAACCACCTGCTCCATCTCCGACGCGCTTCCCACAAAGACCAGGGAGTCCTCTCCGGAAAGTTTTGTGGAGGCGATCGTTCTCTTGGCCACGTCAAATTCCGCCCCGTCCACAAGCTTGCACATGGACGCCTTTGTGACGAACAAAAGCACATCCTCTTTCAGTCTGCTCACAGGAGCCACATACAGGATCTGCTCCGAGCTGCTGTCATAATTGCTGAGATTGTCCGCCGGAACACCCTTGTCCCGGAAGCGCACCAGGGGAATATCCGCAGCTTTTATGGTATGCATTTTCCCATTGTCGGTAAACAGGCAGATCTTATCTGTATTCATACAGGTAAACAGATATCTGTTCTCATTATGGGCCGCTTCCTTGTTTCGCTCGTAGGCGTTTTTGTCAATCAGCTTCATATATCCGAAACGGTCCATCAAAAAGCAGACTTCCGTTTCCTCCATTTTCTTTTCCTCATATACGGCTTCTTCCGCGTTTTCTATGGAGGTCCGGCGTTTCGTTCCGTATTCTTTTTTAATGGAGTCCAGTTCACGGACGATCACCGCCGCCATGGATTCATAATGATCCAGGATATCTTTATAGGCGGCAATATTTTTCATGGTTTCCTGATATTCCGCCTCCAGCGCCTGGATCTCCAGTCCGATCAGCTTATAGAGGCGCATGTCCAGAATGGCCGTTGCCTGGCGCTCCGTGAATTTCAGCTTTGCAGCCGCTTTCTCGCTTGCCTTACTCTTGAAACGGATCCCTTCCGTCACGCCGTTTACAAGACAGTTTTTTACCTGTTCCCTATTTTTGCTGCCTCTGAGGATCTCAATGATCAGATCGATCACGTCGCAGGCTTTGATCAGGCCTTCCTGCACTTCCCGCTTTTCCGTTTCCCTGTCAAGAAGAGTACTGTATTTCCTTGTGGTGATCTCAAACAGGAAATCCACATGATACTCGATGATCTGTTTCAGATTCAGCGTCTCCGGCCTTCCGTCCGCCACGGCAAGCATATTGACGCCAAACGTATCCTCCAGTCTTGTCTTCTTGTAAAGCATGTTGGTGAGGTTTTCCACATCCGTGTCGCGCTTCAGTTCCAGGACGATGCGGATCCCTTCCTTGGAGGACTGGTTGGAGATGTCCACAATGTCTGTTGTCTTTTTCGTCTCTACAAGAGAGGCCACGTCGTTGAGGAACTTGCCGATATTCGCTCCCAGCATGGTATAGGGGATCTCCGTTATCACAAGCTGCAGCCTTCCGCCTTTTTGCTTCTCCGTCTGCACTCTTCCCCTGAGACGGATCTTCCCGCTGCCTGTCTCATAAATCTCTTTCAGGCCGTCTTTGTTCACCACGATCCCGCCTGTGGGGAAATCCGGACCCTTCAGATAACGCATCAGGCCCCGTACGCTGATACTGTTGTCTTTCATGTAGGCTTTCATGGCGTCGATGACTTCCCCCAGATTATGAGGAGGAATGCTGGTAGCCATACCTACCGCGATACCGTCCGCGCCGTTTACCAGGATATTGGGGATTTTTACCGGAAGTACGGAAGGCTCTTTTTCTGTTTCGTCAAAATTCGGCACAAAGTCCACTACATTTTTATCAAGATCGGCCAGGAAAACCTCCTGGGTCAGTTTTTCCAGCCGGGCTTCCGTATATCGCATGGCCGCCGCTCCGTCTCCCTCTATGGAACCGAAGTTTCCGTGACCGTCCACCAGCGTCTTTCCTTTTTTGAAATCCTGGGCCATTACCACAAGGGCCTCGTAAATGGAGCTGTCGCCGTGGGGGTGGTATTTACCCATGGTATCGCCCACGATACGGGCGCATTTTCGATACGGCCGGTCATATCGTATCCCCAGCTCATACATATCATACAGCGTTCTTCTCTGAACCGGCTTCAGTCCGTCCCGCACATCCGGAAGCGCTCTGGAAATAATAACGCTCATCGCATAATCAATATAAGATTTCTGCATGATCTCTGAATAATCTGCACGAATTACATTTTCCTGTTTTGTCTCCATAATCTGTTTCCCTCATATCCCGGCGGCCAGGTCTGTACAATACCAGGTCTGTTCTTCATTTCCTGCTGAAAACAGCCGCCGCCTGTATTAAATATCCAGCTCCGCGTCCGCAGCGTGCTCGTAGATAAACGCTCTTCTGGGCGGGACGTCGCTTCCCATCAGAATTTCTGTGATGTCGGACGCCAGACGGGCGTCTTCGATCTCCACTCTTTTCATCCGTCTTGTCTCCGGATTCAGGGTCGTTTCCCAGAGCTGCTCCGCATCCATTTCCCCCAGGCCTTTATATCTCTGCAGGGTAAAGCTTCCCGGTTTGTGCTTCTTTCTGTATCTCTCTAGAGCCTTGTCGTCATAGAGATACTCTTCCGGTCCTTTTTTAGGCATAGCCTTATAAAGAGGCGGCATGGCGATGTATACATGTCCCTCTGTTATAAGCTCCGGCATAAACCGGTAGAACAGAGTCAGAAGCAGGGTGGAAATATGGGCGCCGTCCACGTCCGCGTCGGCCATGATCACGATCTTGTCATAGCGCAGTTTGGTGATGTCGAAGTCGTTTCCATATCCCTCGGAAAATCCGCAGCCGAACGCATTGATCATGGTTTTGATCTCCGCGTTGGCAAGCACTTTGTCTATTGTGGCTTTTTCCACGTTAAGGATCTTCCCCCTGATGGGAAGGATCGCCTGGTAATTCCTGTCTCTGGCAGTCTTCGCGGAACCGCCTGCGGAATCTCCCTCTACAATGAAGATCTCGCACTGGGACGGATCTTTTTTCTCGCAGTTGGCCAGCTTACCGTTGGAATCAAAGGAATATTTCTGTTTTGTGAGAAGATTGGTCTTCGCCCGCTCTTCTGTCTTACGGATCTTCGCAGCTTTTTCCGCGCAGGAAAGAATCGTTTTCAGCGTTTCAAGGTTGCGGTCGAAATAGAGGACAAGCTGTTCTCCCAGCACTTTGCTCACCGCCTTGGAAGCGTCCTGATTATCAAGCTTTGTCTTGGTCTGTCCCTCAAACCTGGGCGCCGGGTGCTTCACAGACACAACCGCGGTCATGCCGTTGCGGATGTCCGCGCCTGTAAAGTTGGCGTCCTTTTCCTTCAGCACGCCAATCTCACGGGCATAGGTGTTCATCACCGTCGTAAATGTGGTCTTAAAGCCGGTAAGGTGAGTACCTCCCTCCGCATTATAGATGTTATTGCAGAAGCCGAGGACATTTTCACGGAATTCATTGGTGAACTGGAAGGCTGCCTCCACCTGGATCCCCTCCGACTCGCCTTTCAGGCAGATGGGATCATGAAGGACTTCCGCCTTTTTATTCAGGTCTCTGATATATCCCACGATCCCGTCCGGTTCATGGTATTCTTCTGTTTCCGTAACCTCTCCCCGCCTGTCCTCAAACAGGATGGTAAGCTCCGGATTCAGGTATGCTGTCTCGTGAAGACGGCTTTTTACCTCTGTGGCTGAAAATCTTGTTTTTTCAAAAATCTCCGGATCCGGCAGGAAATTCACGCAGGTCCCTGTCTCTTTTGTCTTCGCCAGTTTGGGCAGAAGACCGTTTTCCAGTTCGATCGTGGGGATTCCTCTCTCATAATGGTCGTGATGCACGTATCCGTCTTTGCTGATCTTAATATCCAGATAGGTGGACAGTGCGTTGACTACCGAGGAACCGACGCCGTGAAGACCGCCGCTTGTCTTGTAGGCGGAATTGTCGAACTTGCCGCCGGCGTGGAGGGTGGTAAACACAAGCCGCTCCGCAGACATACCTTTTTCATGGAGATCCACCGGGATTCCACGTCCGTTATCCGTAACTGTGCAGGAACCGTCACGTTCCAGAACAACGTGGATATGTGTGCAGTATCCCGCAAGATGCTCGTCCACCGCATTGTCCACGATCTCATAGATCAGATGGTTCAGACCCTTTCTGGACACACTTCCTATATACATACCCGGACGCTTTCTGACTGCCTCGAGGCCCTCCAGAACGGAGATGCTCCCCGCGTTATAAGCTTCCTTTTTCGCCATGACTGTTTTCCTGCCTTTCCGTATATCTAAACACTTTCTCAAACATTCGTTCTGTATCATAACCTATTCCTGCGCATTTTGCAAGAGTCAAAGTAAAAAGGCAGGATTTCTCCCGCCTTCAAAAACTCTACATATCAAAATATTTTTAGGTATTTTTCATTTTTAACAAAAAAAGAAAAGGTGCAATCAATCTACTTGATCACACCTTAACAGCCAGTACGGGAATCGAACCCGTGTTTCCGCCGTGAGAGGGCGGCGTCTTAACCCCTTGACCAACTGGCCTTGTCTCAACCGACTTCGTTAGTATACAACAGAATAAAACAAAATGCAAGTACTTTTTTAAATTTTTTTATTTTTTTAATTTGTTTATCGTACGCCTGTTATCGCGCGTGATATCGTGCACGTAATAGCCGACAGGGTTGTATTTTCCTGTCGAATATTGTATACTTTAGCAAGCATCTTCTATTGTCCAAGACAGGGGCAGGAAGATAGATACAGCAGCGCAGATCTCAGGGCAGTCACCTGCTCTTATATTTCTGCACTGAGGATGACAATTACATAAAGGAGGAAAAAACATGCCAGGTCATAAAAAGCGGACAAATCTTCTGCTTCTTCTGATCGCGGTTCTACTGTGTTCAGGGTCTGCCCTGCTCTTTTCTCAGTCTTCTGCAGAACCCTCTATGATCAAAGACGGCACTATCGAACTGTTCGTTCCCAAAGGCATCGACGATTCCAACTCCACATCCGATACAGAAAAGCAGGAACAGGTTTCTTCTCAGAATGAAAACAGCCAAAAAGAAGTTCCTTCCGTTTCTCCTACGGCAACTCCGACTCCTGCGCCAACGGCAACTGCCTCTCCTGAAGCAGCCTCAGGGATATGGGCTTCCAGCGGAAGCAACTGGATGTTTCTTGTAAACGGAACTCCTTATACAGGCTGGCTGACGGATACAGACGGAAAAAGATATTTTTTTAATCAGGACGGAATTATGCACACCGGCTGGCTTGACTATGAGGGAAAACGGTATTACATGGATCTGGACGGAATCATGCAGACCGGAATTGTCACTGTAGACGGCAAGAGCTATGAGCTTCTGGAAGACGGCTCTCTGAAAGGATATACTCCGGAAAGTCCGACTCCCGCTCCTACACAGCCCCCTGAAGCATCCGCAGCTCCCGCGGAAACATCGACGGCTCCCACGCAGACTGCTGAGGAGCCGTCTGCTGTTCCCTCCGAAACACCAACGCCTTCTCCAGAACCCAGGGAAAAGAAGTATGCGGCTCTTACCTTCGACGACGGCCCCAGCTCTTTTACCGGACGTCTGCTGGACTGTCTGGAGAACAACCACGCAAAAGCTACTTTTTTTATGGTTGGAAAAGAGGTGGAATATTTTTCCGAAGAGGTAAAGCGTATGGATGAGATGGGATGCGAACTTGGAAACCATACATATGAACACACCGATCTTACAACTCTATCGCCAGAGGATATGACGGCAGCCATTGCCGACACAGACGAGCTACTTCTCAAGATTACAGGCCACGGCGCTACAGTTGTCCGGCCTCCCTATGGAGCTATAAACGATTCCGTAAAAGCAACGATCGGCACACCAATGATCCTCTGGTCCATCGACACGGAGGACTGGAAGTCCCAGGATCCTCAGCAGATTGTGGATCTGGCTTTATCTCAAATACAGGACGGCTCCATCATTTTGATGCATGATATTTTCAGCACTTCTGTTGACGCAGCCGAAATTCTGATCCCTGAGCTGATCAGCCAGGGCTATGAACTGGTAACTGTTCATGAACTTGCAGAAATACGCGGTATTGAGCTTCAGCCAGGTACTGCCTATCGCGATTTGAAGCCGCAACAGTAAAAAAAGATATAAATCAGAACAGGCGCAGGAAAAAACTCCTGCGCCTTAATTTCTCTTATTTTTCTTTTACCGATATCATCCGGAAAACATCATCTCTATTCAAGGAGACTGCTGTGTACATAACCGGTCTGACCGTCATAGTCAATCTGAACCCATTCACCTTCCACACCGCGACTTTCCACTTCAGTTCCTGCCTCCAGGCCGCCGATGATATCAGCGTCCGTACTTGCTTCCGCCCGGACATTGCATCCCTCTGTAACTGTCATCATCGTTCCGCTGGCTGCTGTCTCAGAAGATCCCGCATCCTTTCCCAGTCCATCCAGGAACTGAGCAAGAGCCTGATCGTCCTTCTGGGCCTGATCGTAATCTGCCTGTACATCCTCTCTCAGACTCTGAACATCTTCATCAGTCAGAAGAGTATCCATATACTGGGAAATTTCTGTATCCTGATCGGCAGCTCCGAGAATCTGATAGTTGCCGCCGCTGTCCTGCACGACATAAGCATAACCTAATGAAGGTACCGGTGTTGTAATTCCGCTGCAGATATAATTATAACAGGTATAAACTACATAAGAATTATCATCCAACCCCTTTTTCGTATAGACATTACCTACCTGATAGCCTTCAATGTAATCCTTTGCATTTGTAATCCTGGACTCATCGGAAGCCGTCAGATCACTGACTAACGTTCTTAATGTTGTAATATCTCTTTCCCCTAAAGCCTTGTAATAGCTCTGCATGAATGCAGTAATCTCTGCACTGCCCTCTTCCAAGGGATTCGTATCTTCTTCTTTCTTCCCGTCGTTTGCCTCCCCATCATCTTCCGGAGAAGAAGGAACATTTCCCTGGCTGTTGTCCTGAACTGTATTCTGTTCTTCATCAGAAGCACCCTTCCCACTTCCAACACAGGCACGAATGCCGAAGAACAATACAGCTACGATTATCAGAATCACGCCCCCAAGCATAAAATAGCGGAGGTTATCTGATAACCATTCCCTGAAATTATCCAAGTTCTTGTCCTCCTTAAATTACACAGCGCCGAAACCATCCTTTGTTTCGCGCAAACACACCTGAAGGGAATCGAACCCCCGCACATGGTACCGGAAACCACTGCTCTATCCACTGAGCTACAGGTGCACGTCAAAATTTGTGGTGCTGTTACCACTTCGACATCAGATATCATATCACATAATACACGAAAAGTAAAGTTTTTTCTTTTTTATCAAGAATCAAAAAAGTTCAAAAACATATTATCAATATTCATTCAGAAGGGTTACTTTATCTGTTCCCAACTGCGTCATGTAGGTTTTCATAGAATCTCTGCTGTATCCTGTCCGCCATCCCACACTGGCTGACGGATCTTCCGTCATCTTTGTTATCGTAAAATACGCAGTGTCATCTACAATGTCCAGATCGGCAACAAAAGTTTCTCCGTTCCCGGAATGACCGCCAATATCTGTGTATCCCAGAGAAGCACCTGCTTCCTTTGAAAGTACTATCTTGTACTGTCCACTGTTGTCTGTCAGCGTCTGGATACTGCCATCCATGCAGACGATATCCCCGATATCACTTAGCACGAAGGAACTTGGAGCCGTTTCTCCCGTTTCAAGATTCAGGCCATAAACATTTTCAGAAACCCATCCGTCCCATGCTCCCGTATTAGAGTATCCGTCCCCTGAGTAATAATACAGGGTAGAAACGCCGTCTGTCTCCTGAATATAAATCTTTGGAAAGCTGACCTGCTGCGGACCGGAAGGATCCAGAAGAGTGGAAAAGCTTCCGTCATATCCAATATGATAAACCCCTCCTGCCGAAAAGAAGATCCCTGTACCACCGTAAAATCCACAGGTAAAATAGATTCCATCATCCTCCATCAGAGTATCCCCTATAGAAAGCATCCCAAAATCCCCATAATCCTGGGGCATCACAACACTGCCGACTGCAGTCTGATTGTTTCCGTCCAGGCTGATACAGTAAATATCCATACGATTATCCGAAGCAACGCCGTAATACATACTACCGTCAGAAACACCAATATAAGAGGATTCCGCCGGAGCAAGAACCGTCTCGCTTCCATCAGCGGCAATAACAAGGATTCCTCTGCTGTAATCCTGCGCAATCACCGCTTCCTGCTGCGGAAGAGCTTCAAGAACATTTACAGAATCGTAGGATGTCACCGGTTCACCGCTCAACTGGCATACACCCCAGGAGGAATATCCCTTTTCATAATAGATCCGATCGCCGGAAATAAATAACGGTCCTGTTCCTGTATCCTGGGTAAGTTCTGTTTCTTCTCCATTGACATTACGGCAGACCAGGGTATTATTGACTCCCTCCACCTGGTTAAAACTGCCAAGAACGCCTGTCTGGGAAATGCTTCCCGGTGCAAACCGCCAGTAATAGACATTTCCGTTGTAGCTGACAAAACGCCCGCCATTATTCGTGACAACTGCGTTATCCGCTTCTTTTATTTCTGCCTCAGTTTCATATCCCCAGACAGCAGAAACCGGAACTGAAGTCATTGTCATAGCTGCCGCGAAAACTAACAGACCTGCTTTTTTTAATATTCTTCTTTTCATACGATCCCATTCTCCCTCTTAATTAATCCTTATTTTTTTGCATACGATCCACAAACAGCATTCCGCGAAACTCGCTTTTTGGCCAGCCCCGGAAACTGTTTCAGCCTTCCGGAAAAATTTTACCTTTCATTTCCTGAAGATCTGCCTCCAGCTTCTCCGCAGTATATGGGGAATCCTGATAAATAGCGCCTCCATAATATGCGGTTTTGTCGCTGTAAATACGGTTGTAATAATCGTCAAAAACAGACTGGTCAATTTCATTTTCATCCAGATAATACTTCATCCCTGTCACATAAGCGCCGGACATCTGTTCCTCTGAACGGAGTTTCAATCCCGTACTGAATGTCCCGTCCTTCAGGGACAAAAGATCAAGATCCATATCCGAGCCAGACCATCCGGTTACCAGATATGTAACGTCATTCAGAGTAGTATACAGACAGTGCCGACCGATATCACTCTGGGTAACCATGGCTTCTTCATATAAACAGACAGGCTTGCCGTTATCCAGCGTCCACACGTCCAATGCAGGCCATGCACAGTATTCAATCCCACTGGGATGGGGAACCGAATATCCGATCATAAGTTCCTCCACTCCGTTTCCGTCAAAATCCACAGTTTTCAGAAGGAATACACCCGTATAATTTGTACTGTACTCATTCTCGTAAAACTGAAGAGTTCCATACTGTTCTTCGTACTGCCTGACCACATCCCCATAAGCCGTTACATCGGTCAGAGACGTATCCCCGGAAGCAGGCAAAGTATCCTGATCAGCCTGATTCTCTCCATCACTGCTGACATTTCCCTCCTCATTCAATGCGGGAGTCATACTTTCGCTTATCTGGCTGGTGATTTCTGTAACTTTCCCTGAATATTCCTTTGCCTTTGCGGCATTATCTGAACCTGAGCTGTAAAGGATTCCCCCGCCCAATACAAAAATGCCTGTAACCGCCAACACCAACGGGGCAATTAAAAAAGCGTCACATTTTTTCCTGAAAAAATCCGTCATAAAGCACCTCGATTCTATGTGAATAAATCTGATATATTTTATAATTTGAATTTTACCATGCAGGGATTTTCTGTGCAATAAGGAATATGTTTTCGGGCAGCTCATCTACATAGACACGGATATGACTTTTTCCTTCAGGTTTATTTAAGAGTTTTTCCTTTTCAAAATACAATTTCAGCCCTATCTTTGAATTTGCACATCACATTTTTCGAAAAAATCAGCGCTAGTACACAGGAAACTATAACGTCAGTGTACACTGACGCTATTTTCCTTTTATATACTAACGCCAATCATATTCGATCATGTCTGAACCGGCATATTAATGAATTTCCTTATCAGTTTTTACTGTTGATATAGTTTACAAGACCTCCTGCCTGGATGATCTTCTGCATAAACTCCGGAAAGGCCTGCCCTTTAAACTCTGTACCTTTGGTGCGGTTATAAATCATTCCGGTATCAAAGTCCACTTCCACCTCATCGCCGTCCTCGATTCCCCTACTTGCCTCAGGACACTCTATAATAGGAAGTCCGATGTTGATGGCGTTTCTGTAAAAAATTCTCGCAAAGGTTTCCGCGATCACACAGCTCACTCCCGCCGCTTTGATGGCGATAGGCGCATGTTCTCTGGAAGAGCCGCAGCCAAAATTCTTGTCCGCCACGATGATATCTCCTTTGTTTACCTTATGGACAAATTCTTTATCAATATCTTCCATACAGTGGGTGGCCAGTTCCGCCGGATCTGAGGAGTTCAGATAACGGGCAGGAATGATCACATCTGTGTCTACATTGTCTCCATATTTGAATACTCTGCCTTTTGCCTGCATAAATTTTCTCCTCCTTATAATCCCAGTTCTTCCGGTGCGGAAATTTTTCCGGTTACCGCGCTGGCAGCCGCAACTGCCGGACTTGCAAGATAAACTTCTGAATCCACATGTCCCATTCTTCCTACAAAATTGCGGTTAGTAGTAGAAATGCATCTCTCGCCTGCGGCCAGGATTCCCATATATCCGCCCAGACACGGACCGCAGGTAGGCGTGCTGACAACAGCTCCCGCCTCAATAAAAATTTTCAGAAGTCCCTCCTCCATAGCCTGAAGGTAAACTGCCTGCGTAGCCGGGATCACAATACAGCGCACTCCTTTGTGTACTCTGCGCCCCTTCATGATTTCCGCCGCAATCCTCAGATCATCGATCCGTCCGTTCGTGCAGGAACCGATCACCGACTGATCCACTACGATATCTTCCTTAATCTCGCTGATCGTTTTTGTATTTTCCGGAAGATGAGGAAATGCGATAGTCGGTTCCAGAGTACTGAGATCGATCGTATACTCTGCATCGTAAACCGCGTCCTCGTCTGCCTCGTAAATCTTATAAGGACGTTTGGAATGTTCCTTCATGTAAGCTTCTGTCAGCTCGTCAACAGGGAAGATTCCATTTTTTCCGCCTGCCTCAATAGCCATGTTCGCAATCGTAAATCGGTCGTCCATCGTAAGATTTTTGATTCCTTCGCCGACAAATTCCATAGATTTATAAAGCGCTCCGTCCACGCCGATCATACCGATGATGTGAAGGATCACATCCTTTCCGCTGACCCATTTTTTCGGTTTGCCTACGATATTGAACCTGATAGCTCCCGGAACCTTGAACCATGCTTTTCCTGTCGCCATTCCGGCCGCCATATCGGTACTTCCCACTCCGGTAGAAAACGCGCCCAAAGCGCCGTAAGTACAGGTATGGGAATCTGCGCCGATGATCACGTCTCCTGCCACAGTCAGACCTTTTTCCGGCAGAAGGGCGTGTTCAATTCCCATTTGTCCTACGTCAAAATAATTGGTGATATCGTGGCGGCAGGCAAATTCTCTCACACATTTACAGTGCTCTGCAGATTTGATATCCTTATTTGGAATAAAATGATCCATTACCAGAGCAATCTTGTCCTTATCAAAGACAGATTTTACTGTCATTTTATCCATTTCGTGAATTGCCACCGGAGAGGTGATGTCGTTTCCAAGAACCAGATCCAGATCTGCTTCGATCAACTGTCCGGCCTCCACATGATCCAGGCCTGCGTGAGCTGCCAGGATTTTCTGTGTCATTGTCATTCCCATGGTCGATTTCCTCCTTATTTTCCGTAACGTTAATATACAAGGGACATTAACGCTATATTCTTTTCCTGACGTTTTTGATACGGCAGTTTGAAACGCAACAGGATTTCCTGTATACGTTATTAAATTTTCTTTCACTGTTGTCAGTATAGCACATTTATTGATATAATGCTAATACATATTAATCATATTTATTATGTTTTATAGTTATATCTATAGTCAGTATACAAGATACAAATAGGAATACCTTTCATGCCTGTATGAAAAAGTATATCGGCCTGATCCGCAAAATGCCATAAAATAATAAATAATAAAAGATATCATTTTATCACGGAGGAATTTATGAAGGAAAATCTGTCTTTATATCATGTTTTTTATGTCGTAGGAAAAACAGGAAATATCTCAAAAGCTGCCAAAGAGCTTTTTATCAGTCAGCCTGCTGTGAGCAGAGCCGTTCAGAAACTGGAATCCAGTCTGAATGTCTCCCTTTTTAAAAGAAGCTCCAGAGGCGTCATACTGACTCCTGACGGGGAGCTTCTTTTTCAGAAGCTTAAAGGGGCTTTTTCTCTTATATCTGAAGGCGAAGAGCTTCTACTCCACAGCAACTCTCATGCTGTTCCTCACCTCCGTCTTGGGACTAGCTCCACACTGTGCAGATATGTGCTTCTTTCCTATCTGAAGCCTTATATATCCGCTCATCCCCAGGTTCGCGTCAATATTTCCTGTCAGTCCACCTATCAGACGCTTCAGCTTCTGGATGAGGATAAGCTGGATCTTGGGCTAATCGGACGACCCGGTAAGCTTCAGGGCTACTATTTTTATCCTCTGCTCCACATTAACGACACTTTTGTAGCCACAAAGCAGTATCTCAAAAATCAACAGGCTCTCTATTCCGGTGGTTCTTTTTATCAGACAGCCACTTTTATGATGCTGGATGAAAAGAATATTACACGTCAGACCATCGACGCCCGGTTAAAAGAGCATCGGATTGAGCTGAATCACATTCTGGAGGTCACATCCATGGATCTTCTGATCCAGTTCGCCATTATTGGCCTTGGCGTTGCCGGAGTAGTACGCCAATTTGTCGAGACGGAACTTCGAGAAGGAACTCTTGTGGAGGTGCCGGTAGGTTTTGCCTTTCCTGACAGGGAAATTGGCTTTGTATGCCGGAAAGGTGATGAAAAACTGCCTCTGCTGAAATCTTTCTTTTCTCCTTCTGAGGTCTGTCAGAAATGATAGGATTCCTAAATTTCCGATTTCAGCCGTAAATTCCACTGTCTCTTTACGGTTCTTTTCCTGAAATCTTCATTTTCAGCCGTAAATCCTACCGCTATTCTACGGATACTTTTCCAGTTTCTCCGATTTCAGCCGTAACAATCTGTATAAGTCCGTCATCTCCGGAATTCGTGGCATTTCTGGGTATGTTTCCATCCATGCAGACAGCTTTATTACTCTCATTTTCTGCCTGACAGACAACATATCTATTAAATAGTTGATTAAGGAGTTGATTCATCTCCAGATTCCCATTTCAAGATCAGATAAAAAACTCTCTACAGGAAGAATCTCCTGGCCTGTAACACAAAACAGGGTGAGATTCTAAGAATCCCACCCCAAAATCCGCTTCGCTGCGTTTGAGTATCGCAAAAATTTGAACAAGCTCAAATTTTTGCTTAGTTATTGATAAGTTTGTCTTCGCCGTTCCAGCTATAGAGCTTACGGATTTCTTCTCCGACGATTTCTGACGGATGCTCAGCCGCAAGTTTTCTCATAGCTTTGAAATGAACCTGGCCGCCTGCGGAGGACATGTCAAGCAGGAAGTCTTTTGCAAAAGTACCGTCCTGGATGTCTTTCAGGATCTGTTTCATTGCTTTCTTTGTATCTTCTGTGATGATCTTCGGTCCTGTGATATAGTCGCCGTATTCAGCAGTATTGGAGATGGAGTATCTCATTCCTGAGAATCCGGACTGATAGATCAGATCTACGATCAGTTTCATCTCATGGATGCACTCGAAGTACGCATTTCTCGGATCGTATCCTGCCTCGCAGAGAGTCTCAAAGCCTGCCTGCATCAGAGCGCATACACCGCCGCAGAGAACTGCCTGCTCGCCGAACAGGTCTGTTTCAGTTTCCGTACGGAAGGTAGTCTCCAGAAGACCTGCTCTTGCTCCGCCGATAGCAAGACCGTATGCCAGAGCTTTGTCAAGAGCTTTTCCAGTATAATCCTGTTCTACAGCTACCAGACAGGGAGTTCCTTTTCCAGCCTGATACTCGCTTCTTACTGTATGGCCCGGAGCTTTGGGAGCGATCATTGTAACGTCTACATTCTTCGGAGGTACGATGCATCCGAAATGAATATTAAAACCATGAGCGAACATCAGCATATTTCCTTCTTCCAGATTTGGCTCGATGTCCTTTTTATAAAGATCCGCCTGCTTCTCATCGTTGATCAGGATCATGATGATATCCGCCTGCTTTGCAGCTTCGGCTGCTGTAAACACTTCAAAGCCCTGATCTTCCGCTTTTTTCCAGGATCTGCTGCCTTCATACAGACCAATGATCACATGGCACCCTGACTCTTTTAAGTTCAGTGCGTGAGCATGTCCCTGGCTGCCGTAACCGATAATAGCAATGGTCTTGCCATCCAGTAAACTTAAATTACAGTCTTCCTGATAAAAAATCCTGTTTGCCATTTTTGTTTCCTCCTGTGCTGTAAATTTTTTCATAATAATTTATCGTTAAGGGAGTGATCTCCCCTAGCAAGCCGTTAAAAATATCTTACGTCGTCTGCTCCTCTGGAAAGTCCGGTGATACCGGTTCTCGCCAGCTCCAGGATCTCATATTCATCCAAAAGATCAATGAAAGCGCTCAGTTTACTTTTGCTTCCTGTCAGCTCGATTACCATGGACTCTTTGCCTACGTCGATAATATTGGCCCGGAAAATATTTGCGATCGTCATTACGCCTTCTCTTTCAGTCGGCTTTGCCGCTACTTTTACAAGCACCAGCTCGCGGCTTACACTGTTTTCCGGCTCCAGAATCTTGATATCTCTTACATCCACCAGCTTTGCAAGCTGTTTTGTGATCTGTTCCAGTATCAACGCGTCTCCGCTGCACACGACCGTCATTCTGGAAAATCTCTCGTCAGCGGTCACCCCTGCGGAAAGACTGTCGATATTATATCCTCTCCTGCTGAAAAGTCCGGAAATCCGGCTTAAGACACCAGCGGTATTATCTACCAGCAAGGATAAAATCCTCTTTTGCATACCCCACCTGCTTTCACCACTTTAATCTTGTAATATGTAAAACATCTACATGAGTATCATTATAACAACATTCACCGGTTTGTCAATGTCAAAATCTTTGATTCCATTTTTTAAAATACTGTCTGCACAAGCACCATGTAAAGAACTGTTCCCCCTGCAATAGATAAAAGCATCTGCCTTTTCCATATGTGCAGCACGATCACCGCCGCAATAGAGATCAGCTCCGGAATGCCGTGGCTTCCCTTAAAAATGCTGACATTTCTCAGACAGTAGATCACAAGAAGCCCAAATACGGCCGGAGGCAGTACTTTTCCAAGATACTGGATATATTTCGGCGTGGCTTTGCCTGCGGGAAATAAAAGGAATGGAAGAAATCTTGTCAGCATCGTTCCTGCCACCACCACAGCCACTGTAATGATCTGTTGTATTACCGTCATCTCCCTGCCGTCTCCTCCCTCTGTTCTATAGGTTTTCTCATTCCGGTCAGCATCAGCAGCATGGCGGCCATAGACGGAATGATAAAGTTATCCGCTCCGAAGATCAAAAGACAGAGAACTGAGATTCCCAGGCCAAGAAGAGCGCTGATATGCTGTTTGTCTTTCAGCCATTGTTCCATAAAGATCACCACAAACATAGCCGTCATAACAAAATCAAGGCCTTCTGTATCAAAGTGGATAAATGAGCCGAAAATGCCGCCCAATGTAGAACCGGAAAACCAGTAAAAATGGTTCAGAAGCGTTACGAAAAACATAAACCATCCTCTGTCCACATCCGGCGGGATCTGTGCCGTATAATTGATGGAAAAGGTTTCGTCGCACATTCCGAAGATCAGATACAGTTTTTTTAGACCTGTACCCCTGAATCTGTCCAGCATGGAAATCCCATAGAAAAGATGCCTTGCGTTGATCATCAGGGTCATCAGAAACGCCTGAACAGGATTAAAGCTTCCCAGAAGCATATTTGCCGTGATAAATTCCATGGAACCGGCAAATATGGTAATACTCATCAGCATAGGGTAGAGAAAACTGAAACCGGAAACATTCATATAAATCCCATATGTAAGTCCCAGGAACCAGAATCCGGCAAATATGGGAATCGTATAAGGAAACGCCGCCTTAAATGCTTTTTTTATGTTTGTACTTTTCGTCATTTTTTTACACCAGATATTTATTTCTCAGCGCCTCGACGGCTTTTGGAGTCAGATAGAGAGCTTTTTTCAGGAACCGTTCCACAGTTCCGTAATCCTGTTCAATAGTCTCGAATACTGTGTCCAGGTATTCCCCTTTTACTTTATAGAGAAGACGTACCTTGTCCATGATCCTGCTGTCTACGATCGTCATTGTTTCCAGATAGCGGACCATATGCTGCATCTCTTCTTCCATATAGAGGTTTGTTTTCAAAAAGTCCTCGCGGATCGTTTTCCTGGGAACTCCCAGGGCGGACAAAAGAATAGCCGTTCCCACTCCCGCCCTGTCTTTCCCGGCGCTGCAGTGCCAGAGAACAGCCCCGTCTTCGTGATGGAGAAGGGTGTCAATGAACAGCGCGTACTGCTTGACGCAAAATGGATCTCTGATAAAGTTCTGGTACTGTTTATGTATAAATGTATCCGGCACCTGATCAAATTTGATGATCATTTCCGGAAGGCTTCCCGACTGGGAAATTCCCATTGTCTCGTCGTCCAGAATGGGAATTTCCGTATATTTTACACCCTCCATCACAATATCCGGTTTTTCCAGTATCTCCGCTTTCGTGCGGAAATCAATGACTTCCTTAAGATGATATTCATTCTGAAGCACATCCTGGTCCGACAGAGACGCATGGTACAGACTGCCGCTGCGTATCAGCCGTTTTGGAAGGATCAGTCTCCCGTCCTCGGTAGAAAGCGCGCCCAGATCCCTTGTATTCGGCAGACTCTTGAGATGGATCCTGCTTCCCTTGGGAAACCCTGTGACAATCCCGGGATTCAGAGCTTTCAGAAGCTGTATGCAGTCGCTGATCTCCTGCTCCGTCATATCAAATTTGTATCGTTTTCTCCTTCTCGTAACGATCACAAGATAACTGGTACTGATCTGCTTCTGAACTCCTCCCTCTACGCCCTCCCGTCTTTTATATGCCCACAGGATATCGCGGCAGGGAAGGTAATTCGCCATCATATGCTTGGTAAAGATCAGATTCCCGTCCTCAATTCTTATTTTTCCATATTTCACAACTCTTCCCTCCTGCGGTTCAGAATCTGTATACTGCCGCTTCGTATGCCCGGAGCGTCATATGTTCCTCCGGTCTGGAATCTTCATAGTTTGAAATCAGGACAGTTCCCTCTTTTCCGGAAAATTCTTCCGGAAGATCCATCTTCTGCTCTTCGCTGCTGAAGTTGCAGATCACAAGAAGCTTCTCCCCGTCCAGTTCTCTTGTGTACGCATAAAGAGCCTCGTGCTCCGGCAGGAGCAGTTTGTAATCTCCGTACACGATCACAGGATTTTCATGGCGGAGACGGATCAGTTTCTGATAATAATAAAATACAGAATCTTCTCTTGCCAGTTCTTCTTCCGCGTTGATCTCTATATAATTTGGATTTACCATGATCCAGGGCGTGCCTTCTGTAAATCCCGCGTTTTCGCCGTCGTTCCACTGCATGGGAGTTCTGGCGTTGTCGCGGCTTTTGTAGCGGAGGTACCGCATCATGGTATCGCCGTCAATAACGCCCTGTCCCACCAGTTCATGATAAGCGTTAATGCTTTCGATGTCCCGGAAATCTTCTAATGTCTGGAAAGGCACGTTCGTCATTCCAAGTTCCTCTCCCTGATAAACATAGGGAGTTCCCTGCATCATATGAAGACAGGTAGCCAGCATCTTCGCCGATACCTCCCGGTACTGCGGGGAATCGTTTCCAAGCCTTGACAGCATCCTGGGCTGGTCATGGTTGCACCAGTAAAGGCTGTTCCATGCTTTTCCCATAAGAGAAGTCTGCCATTTCGTCAATACCTGTTTTAATTCCGTCAGTTTGATCTTTCTTTCATTCCATTTGAAGGTTTCCCCTCCGTCCAGATCCATGTGCTCAAACTGGAAAACCATATTCAGTTCTTTTCCGTCAAGAGAAGCATACTTTTTTGCCTCCTCCACAGTCACTCCGGAACATTCGCCAACTGTCAGAAGATCGTATCTGGAAAGCACGCGGCGGTTCATTTCCTGCAGATATTCATGGACATGAGGACCGTTGCACACATAGGGGCCGTAATCCCCATATCCGTTCTTTCCCACTTTTCCGTCCGGAAGCTCCGGAACCTTGGAGATCAGAGAGATCACGTCCATGCGGAAACCGTCGATCCCTTTCTGGCACCACCAGTCCATCATATCGAAGACCTCGTCCCGTACTTTTGGATTGTCCCAGTTCAGATCCGGCTGTTTTCTGGAAAACAGGTGCAGATAATACATATCGGTCTGCCCGTCGTATTCCCATGCCGGGCCGGAGAAACAGGAGCCCCAGTTATTGGGTTCTTTTCCGTTTTTCCCTTCTCTCCAGATATAGTAGTCTCTGTACGGGTTATCCTTGGATTTGCGGCTTTCCACAAACCAGGGATGCTCGTCGGAGGTGTGGTTTACCACAAGGTCCATGACAATGCGGATTCCTCTCTCATGGGCCGCCGCCAGCATTCTGTCGAAATCCTCCATGGTTCCAAAATCCTTCATGATCCCGCGGTAATTGCTGATGTCATATCCGTTGTCGTCATTGGGAGATTCATAAACCGGAGAAAGCCATATCACATCAATTCCCAGTTTTTTCAGATAATCCATTTTTTCTGTGATACCGTTCAGATCGCCGATCCCGTCTCCGTTGCTGTCGTTAAAACTCCTTGGATAAATCTGGTATACTACGGCTTCTTTCCACCACGTTCTTTCCATATTGCAAAAGCTCCTTTTTGTTTCTGATTTTATTTATGCGTGAAACATTTCCTTAAATGTTTTCTTCCGCTCGACAGCCTCTGTGACTGCCGCCATCTTTGATGTATCTCCGATGAGGATCGCTCCGCAGAGACGGTTGTTCAGGAAATAATATTTTTCATACTGTTTGCGTCCCATATCCTTAAATTCCACAGTGCGGTAGATGAGATTCGGATTCTTTCCGTTGTCGCCAATGGCATAAAGCCCGGTATTCATTCCATGGAAAGAAAGGCCGGCGGAAACAGTCGTATAGGTAAGATGATCTCCCGCCGCGTTGGCGCCTGCCACCTTGCCCTGTTCCAGAGCCTGGGGCCAGATCGCGTAATTGACGCCCTCATACTCTGCGCAGTCTCCACAGGCATAAATGTCGCTGCAGCTTGTCATCATTTCTTCATTTACCACTACGCCTCTGTTGATCTTAAGGCCCGCATTCTGTGCAATCGCCGCATTTGCCCGCACTCCGGCGGAAACGATCACCAGGTCTGCCGGGAATTCTCTGCCGTCACCCAGTTTTACAGAAGAGACAGAGGTATCTCCTTCTATGGACGCGATCTGCACGCCGGCATGGATATCAATTCCGCAGCTCTGGCTGACAGCAGTCAGCATTTCACTTGCGGAAGCGTCTAACTGGCGTCCCATGATCTGCGGAGCCGCCTCCAGAACCACTACCTGTTTTCTTGCTTTTTTCATCTCCCAGGCCGCTTCAAGTCCAAGAACTCCTCCTCCGATCACTACCACATTGTTTACTCTGTCCAGTATGGATTCCAGCTTTTCAATATCGGACATACGGCGGATAGCGATCACCTCCGGCTTATCTGTTCCCGGAATAGGCGGAATAAAGCACTCAGATCCAAGAGCATAAACAAGTTTTGTATATTTCAGCTTCGTTCCGTCGGAAAGCTCCACTTCCTTCTCTTCTGTATTTACTGCGGTCACTTCTTTATCCAGAAGCAGGTGTATATTGTTTTCCTCATACCATTCTTTCGGCTCTACCTGGATCTGTTCGGCGTTCAGCTCCGCTACCATGGATTTTGTCAGCATCGGACGGTTATAAGTAACATAAGGCTCGTTGGAGATCATGATAATAGAGCCTGTCAGGTCTCTTTCTCTGATCGCCTTCGCCGCGCTTAAGCCTGCCGCTCCGTTTCCTATGATCACATAGAAATTCTCCGTATCATTGCGGAAGCTGCTCTCTTCCATATCTACCGGAACAAAGTTTTCTTTTCCTACGCCGCAAACAGGACAGATTTCCAGAGAAGAATCGAAAATTTCCCCGCATACGAGACATTTCACCAGAGTGCGGGCTCCCTTTGCTTTCTTTGGATTTTCTTTTTCCTGAAGGATGCATCCGAAATTATAGCCGTATTCATAAGCGTCCAGAAGATTATTTTCCGAAGGCTTGAAGCGGATCTTCAGGCCGTCCACCACCTTCATACGAAGCTGTTTCAGTCTTTCCAGAATATGGGGCACGCCCTCTCCGCTCCATCCGTAGCTTCCGAAAGCGCTGGCCAGCTTGCCGCCGTGGGTTCCCGCAAAGATGGCGGTAGTAAGATCCCAGATAGGTTTCAGAGCCTCTCCCACGATGGTAGGCGTACCGAACAGGATGCCGTCCGCAAATCCCAGTTCTTCCAGAACTTTGGCCTGATCCGCCTCCACCATGTCGTAGCTTCTGACATCAATATCGCCGCTGTCCTCGATTCCTCTCTGGATTTCCTGGGCGATCTGTTTCGTATATCCATAGGCGCTTACATATGGAATGATCACCGTTTTTTTCTTATTTGGATTGACTACCGTACACCATTCCTCATAGGTGTTATACATAAAGTCGATCTTTTCATCGATCACCGGTCCATGTCCGGGACAGATCATGGAAACGTCCAGTTCTCTTACTCTGGCAAGAGCCTTCAGCATATATGGCTTAAAAGGCCCTATGATACAGTCGAAATAATATTTTGTAGCCCGCATATAGCCCTCATGGTCTGTAACCTTGCTGGCCAGAACATCATGGAACCCATAGTGAGAGCCAAAGGAATCGCAGGTCACAAGGATCTGTTCTTCCTCGATATAGGTATACATGGTATCCGGCCAGTGAAGGTTCGGCACCACCAGGAACCGCAGAGTCTTTCCGCCGATTTCCATTGTCTGATTGTCTTTTACGGCAATGGAGGTGAAATCGCCGTTGACGATCTCTTTCAGAAAGCCGATGGCGCAGCCTGTAGCCACAATCTTCATCTGAGGGCTGTATTCCAGAAGCTTTTCAATACTTCCCGCATGATCCGGCTCTGTATGATCCACGATCAGATAATCAATCTTCGTCACATCTATGATCTCTTTCAGCTTGTCCAGATATTCGTCAAAGAATTTCTCTTTGGCAGTTTCAAACAGTACGGTCTTTCCGCCTGTTTTCCATACATAGGAATTGTAGGTCGTGCCGAACTCCGTGTACATGATGATGTCAAACACCCGAAGGTTATCGTCAACAATACCTGCCCAGTAAAATCCGTCTCTCAGTTCCAGTGTTTTCATAATCGTCCCTCTCTTTCTTTTTGTTCTGTTTTTTTATGCGTCTTACCCGTTCCGCCATAGCGCTCGTATACAAAAACCTTATATCAGGCGCAGTTCCTCCAGTCCCTTTTTGATCCCGTCGTGAAACATGTCCTCCGTCACATAATCGGCAAGATCAATGATCGCCTTTGAAGCGTTTCCCATAGCTACTTTTACAGCCGCGTATTCAAACATGGACAGATCGTTGTTGCTGTCCCCGAACACAACTGTATTTTCCCATGGAATATCAAAAATCCTGCATACCGCTGCGATTCCTACTGCCTTATTGTATCCCTTTGGCACAAATTCTATGGTAGTTCCCACAAAAGAATTATTTTCATGGCGGATAACGTCATAATATTCGGACAGCTCCCGGCAGGCCTTCTCGTCGTCGCAGCCTTCCTGCATCTTCGCGCTGATCTTGTTGATGTGCATCTGTTTCTCATTCCCACGGATAGGCTTCCATTTATCGCCCAGAGCCTCTGTGATCAGATCCCTGTACCAGTTTACTTCCGTAGTATATTCCTCCATATCGTAGTACATAAAATCCGCGCCCTCCATTACCGGCACAAGACCGTACCTGCGCAGGATCTCTACGGATTTTTCCGCTACTTCTTCCGGCATCTCCTTATTAAAAAGTCTCTGGCCGTCTTTCTCGATCGTAGCTCCGCAGGCGCTGATCATCCCGGTAAAAGGAATCTGTTCCAGGTACCACGGTACAAAAGCCCGGCTGCGTCCGGTACAGAGCCACGCTTCATGTCCATTGTCCACAAGGCGGCAGATCGCTTCTATGGCGCTTTCCGGCACGCCTTTCTTTATATCGCAGACCGTTCCGTCCGCGTCGAAAAATACTGCTTTTTTATCCATTTTTCCTCTTCTGTCTTTCTGCTATTCATCAGATGCCGCCTGTCTTTTTCCGGTTTTCAAAGCGTAGAAACACCTGATAATGCTGTCTTCCTGTTTCCTGTTTATTATACGTTATATTTTTCGTTAAGGCAAATACATTCTTACGTACAAAGAGACGGCCAAGCCATAAGCCGGGCCGTCTATGTTTAACAGACCATTTTCATCACACTTTTTACAGAGCCTGGATCCTCCTGATTGCTTCCCGGGTGTTTTCAAAGGTTCCGAACGCCGTCAGACGGAAATATCCTTCGCCGTGGGCGCCGAAGCCGGAGCCGGGAGTACCTACCACATGGGCGGTTTCCAGAAGATAATCAAAAAACTCCCAGGAAGTCATGCCCTTTGGCGTCTTCAGCCAGATATACGGAGCGTTGACGCCGCCGGATACGGAATATCCCGCGTCTTTCAGTCCGTTATAAATATAATGGGCGTTGCGCATATAGTATGCCACCTGCTCTTTAAGCTGCGCCTTCCCTTCCGGAGAATAAACAGCCTCCCCTGCCTTCTGGACAATATAAGGAGCTCCGTTGAATTTTGTTCCATGACGTCTCGCCCAGAGATCGTGAAGAGAAACTCCTTCCCGTACCAGTTCTCTGGGAACTACGGCAAATCCAAGACGGACCCCGGTAAATCCGGCATTCTTTGAAAAGCTGCGGAGCTCTATGGCGCAGGTGCGGGCTCCTTCACACTCATAAATGCTGTGAGGAACTCCTTCTTCTGTAATATAAGCCTCGTATGCCGCGTCATAAATGATCACAGCTCCCGTTCTGTTTGCATAATCCACCCATTCCTGAAGCTTGTCTTTCGTAATAGCTGCTCCGCTTGGATTATTGGGAAAACACAGATAGATCAGATCCGGCGTTTCCTTCGGCAGCTCCGGCAGGAATCCGTTTTCTTCCAGACAGGGCATATAGATCACGCCGTCGAAATTTTCCCGTTCTTTGTTATATTCCCCGGTACGGCCCGCCATTACGTTGGTGTCCACATATACCGGATATACCGGGTCGCAGACAGCCACCTTATTGTCTGTCCCGAAGATCTCCTGGATGTTTCCGGAATCGCTTTTTGCTCCGTCGGAAACAAAAATCTCGTCTGCGCTGATCTGGCATCCTCTGTCCTGATAATCATTTTTTGCAATTGCTGATCTTAAAAATTCATATCCAAGATCCGGCGCATAACCGTGAAAGGTTTCCGCATGAGCCATTTCATCTACCGCTTTATGAAGCGCGTCAATAATAGCCGGCGCCAGCGGCTGGGTCACATCTCCGATACCCAGGCGCACGATCTTTTCCTCCGGATGCGCTGCCTGATAGTCCGCCACTTTTTTCGCGATTGTTGAAAAAAGATAGCTTCCCGGCAATTTCAGATAATTTCTGTTAATTGTCACCATATTGTTTTCGCCTGCTTTCTATTTCTTTCGTCAGAGCCTCTCTTACGGCGTCAGGACTTGCCTTTCCTTTCAGCTCTCTCATCATTTTGCCGACAAAGAAGCCGAACACTTTTTCCTTTCCGCCGAGAAGTTCGTTCAGAGGTCCCGGATTTTCTTCCAGGATTCTTTCCAGTGTACTGGCCAGAAGTCCGGTGTCCTCCACGATTTTCAGACCCTTCTCTTCTATATATACTACAGGATCAATATCCTGGTCAAAGACTTTTTCAAAAACTTTCTTTGCATTCTGGGGACTGACTTCCTTTTTCTCCACCATAACGATCAGGCTGGATAGATGTTCCGGCGAAAAGGATACCTTTTCCGGCTCTCTTCCCTTTTCCCTTGCCAGACGCAGCACTTCTCCCATAAACCAGTTGGCGGCTTTCTTCGGACTTCCGCAGAGAACAGCCGTCTCCTCAAAAAGCTTTGCGAGATGTCTTGTCTCTGTCAGTATCCCCGAATCATATTCGGATAATCCGTATTCCTTCTGATAACGGAGCATTTTTTCTTCCCGAAGCTCCGGCTGGCTTTCTTTCAGTCTCGCGATCCACTGATCGGAGATATGGACAGGCGGCAGATCCGGATCCGGGAAATAGCGGTAATCTTTCGCGTCCTCTTTGGAGCGCATGGCATGGGAAGATTCTTTGTTGTCATCCCATCTCCTTGTTTCCTGGATCACTTTTTTTCCGGCTTCCAGAAGTTCGATCTGACGTTCCCGTTCGCCCTCGATCGCCCGGGCGATCGCTTTAAAGGAGTTCAGGTTTTTCATCTCCGTTCTTGTACCGAATGTTTCGCTTCCCGCCTCTCTGACAGAAAGATTCACGTCCGCACGCATGGAGCCCTCCTGGAGCTTACAGTCTGAAACGCCCAGATACTGCATCATAAAGCGCAGTTTCTCCAGATAGGCGATCACTTCCTCGGAGCTTCTCATATCCGGCTCTGATACGATTTCGATAAGGGGAACTCCGCTCCGGTTATAGTCCACAAGGGAACAGTCCTCCCATTCGTCATGGATCAGCTTTCCGGCGTCCTCCTCCATATGCATTTCGTGGATACGGATTTTCTTTTTTCCGGAGGACGTTTCAATTTCCACCCAGCCGTCGTAGCAGATCGGCAGGTAGAGCTGAGATATCTGATAGTTCTGGGGATTATCCGGATAAAAATAATTTTTCCTGTCAAATTTGCACATCTGATGGATCTTGCAGTTCGCCGCGATTCCGGCTTTCAGGGCGAATTCCACCACCTGTCGGTTCAGAACAGGAAGGGAACCGGGCATTCCCGTACACACCGGACAGGTGTGGGTATTGGGCGCGCCGCCGAATTCTGTGGAGCATCCGCAGAAAATTTTCGTCTTTGTGGCAAGCTCTACATGGACTTCCAGACCAATCACTGTTTCATACTGTTTCATCAGTCCCGGCCTCCTCTCTCAAAAGCTGCGGCGCTGCGGAAAATCTTTTTTTCCTCAAAACGGTTTCCGATCATCTGTATTCCTATGGGAAGGCCTTTGCTGTCCATCCCGCAGGGAACGGAAATTGCCGGAAGCCCGCAGAGATTTACCGCCACCGTATAGATATCTCCCAGATACATGGAAAGCGGATCCTTCAGGCTTTCCCCGATCTTCGGAGCTGTATGGGGAGCCGCCGGAGCCAGGATCACATCGTACTTTTCAAAAGCGCGGTCAAATTCCTGACAGATCAGCGCTTTGGCACGGAGAGCCTTCAGATAATAGGCGTCGTAATACCCGGAGCTCAGTACAAAGGAGCCCAGCATGATCCTGCGCTTTACCTCTTCGCCGAAGCCCTCTGTCCTTGTCCTGTAATACATATCGTGAAGCCCCTCATAATCAGCCGCCCGATACCCGTATTTCACTCCGTCGAAGCGTTCCAGATTGGAACTGGCTTCCGCGCTGGCGATAATATAGTAGGCGGGGATCATATATTCCATTGTATCGACAGAGAAAAACTCCACGATCGCCCCCTGTCCGGTAAGAATCTTCAGAGCCTCCATAAAACTGTTTTTTACTTCTCCGTCAAGCCCTTTTGCAAGGTATTCCTTCGGTATGCCAAATTTCATACCTGTGATTTTCTGATCCATAGCTTCGGAAAAATCAAGATCTTTCCTGTCAAGGGACGTGCTGTCTTTCGGATCCCGGCCCGCGATCACCTCCAGGAGAGCGGCGCAGTCTGCAGTATTCTTTCCTATAGGGCCGATCTGGTCCAGGGAAGAGGCGTAAGCGATCAGGCCGTAGCGGGAAACCGTTCCATAGGTGGGCTTTACTCCTGTCACGCCGCAGAACGAGCTTGGCTGTCGTATGGAACCACCGGTATCTGATCCCAGGGCAAGATACGCCTCTCCCGCCGCCACAGCCGCGCAGGAACCTCCTGAGGAGCCTCCCGGAACATGATCCGTATTCCAGGGATTCCTGGTAATCCCGTAAGCAGAAGTTTCCGTAGTGCTTCCCATGGCGAACTCGTCCATATTTGTTTTTCCGATTACTATCATTCCTGCCTGTTCCAGACGGCTGACCGCCTCCGCCTGATAGGGCGGCACAAAATTTTCCAGCATTCTGGAAGCGCAGGTAGTCTTTTTTCCTTTTACGCAGATATTATCCTTTACCGCTACAGGCACCCCGGCCAGAGGTCCTGTGTAAATTCCCTCCGCAATGCCTTTTTCTACCTGTCTGGCTCTCGCATAGGCCTCTTTTTTATAAATATCAAGATAAGCGTGTATCCGGTTTTCCTTTTTTTCAATTTCCGCAAACACAGTTTTTACACCGTCCAGCACGCTGATCTGACGCTGCTTTATCTTCTCTGCCAGTTCAAGGGCAGTCATTTTTTCCAAATCCATTTTACTGTCTCTCTGCACTTTCTGATTCATTCCACACACATCTATCCAATCGTCTTCGGGACCTGATACTGCCCCTCTTTCATCTTCGGCGCATTGGCAAGCATTTCTTCCCTGTCGTCGCCGTTTGTCACCACATCTTCCCGGAATACGTTCTCATCCCCGAAAAGATGCGTCAGAGGTTCCGTTCCTTCTGTGTCCAGCTCATTGAGCTTTTCCACATAGTCCAGCATTTTCTGCATATCCTCTCTTGCTTTCTCCCTGGTTTCTTCATTCAGAGAAAGCTTGGCCAGGATACATACATTATCCAGTGTTTCATCATCTATAAGTTTCGCCATCCTGCATCCTCCCTTTTTTGTCAGGCCGCCTTTCCCGGCAGTTCTGTCCTTTTCTTTTTCTTGATAATACAACTCCAAACCGCGGAATTTCAGCGATTTTCCATGTCATTCTCAGTCGGCGTATGCCCTTACGGCTCCAGCCGGTTCATATCTCTCGGGAACAGGCATGCCTCCCTTACGTTGTCTTCTCCCAAAAGCTGCATGGTAAGCCTCTCAAGGCCGATCCCAAGACCGCCGTGGGGAGGCATTCCATGTTTGAAGGTATCCAGATACTGCTCCATTCCCTCTTCTTCCATTCCTCTTGCGGCGATCTTTTCTTTCAGCATGGCATAGTCATGGATCCTCTGCCCTCCTGTCGTCACCTCAAGGCCATGGAACAGAAGGTCAAAGCTCAGTGTAAATCGGTTGTCCTCTGGATCGTCCATGGCGTAAAAAGGACGCTTTTTCGACGGGTAGTGAGTAACAAAGACAAAATCCGCATCATACTCTTCCTTGAAGTACCGTCCGATCAACGCTTCTTCTTCCGGCTCCAGATCATAAGGATTGCGTATCTTTCTGTTGTATTTTTCGGATACAAGTTCTTTTGCCCTGTCAAAACGCACTGCCGGTATCCTGTCCGTTTCCGGAATTTCTATTTTTAAGACTGACAGTTCTTTCGCGTAGTCTTTTTTCAGAAGGGCTGCCGCATACTGCAGGAATCCTGTTTCCATAGCCATGATCTCTTCAAAGCTGTCAATATATCCCATCTCGAAATCAAGGCTGGTATATTCATTCAGATGGCGCTTTGTATTATGTTTTTCCGCCCGGAAAACAGGTCCCGTCTCAAATACTCTGTCAAAAACGCCTACCATCATCTGTTTATAAAACTGCGGACTCTGGGCCAGGACAGCCGGTTTGTGAAAGTAGCTGAATTTGAAAAGATTGGCTCCCCCTTCCGCTCCTCTCGCGCCGATCTTCGGCGTGTGTATTTCTGTAAAGCCCTGACTGTAAAGATAATCCCGGAACGCCCGCACGATTCCCTCCTGGATCTTGAATTTGGACCGTTCCCGGATATTTCTGAGGGCAATGGGTCTGAAATTCAGTTTTGCTTCCAGAGAGGTATCCAGCTTCCATTTATCTATCGCCAGAGGAAGAGGCTCCGCCGGGCAGGAAAGCACCGTGATCTCCCGGATATGGAGTTCTCTTCCGTGAGGCGCCCGTTCTTCACATTGCAGGCAGCCCTTTACCTGCAGCGTCATCCCTTCTTTCAGATCATGGAGCGGCAGATTTACTTTTCCGCTTTCATAAACTGTCTGAAAGAGTCCCTCTCTTCTCCTTAAAATAAGAAAAGCCACATCACCCATATTTCGGATACTGTGAACGGCTCCCTCCAGAACAGCTTCCTGATTCAGCAGGGAATTTCCCAGAAGCTCTTCCCATGTATTTACTTTTTTCTCCCATCTTCCGTCCAAAAATTCCATTTCTTATCCTCCATATTATGTTGTTTGGCTTTTTATAGTTGCATATATATGTTTGTTCTTTCTTTACTCTTCAAAAAACAGCATCAGGATCATCTGGGCTGTTTCCACCATATTCGTCCCGGAGTCCATGCTGCTTTTCTGGATATAGCGGTACGCCTCCTCCTCGCTGAGATGGTTTCTCTGCATCAGAATCATTTTCGCGTTTGAAATATAATTCTGCTCCTTCCAGCTCCGGGGCTTCGGCCTCTTTTTTTCCTTCTTTCTCCGCCGCTCCTGCTTGGACAGGATCATATGGACCGTATTGATCAGATCGCTTGTCTTCAGAGGCATCTGAAGAGAAAGAATAGAATCCGGCACCTCGCAGATCACCCGCTCTGACGCCAGAAGAAGCATTTCAAATCCTCCCGGCAGACACTCGGAAAGATCCAGATAGTTCATATCCGGCAGCCGGTATCCGCAGATCAGTACTCCGCTTTCCAGCTCGGAAGCGCTTGCCAGGGCATTGGAGGCGGCAGAGCAGACAGAAGCCACCGAAAATCCGTGTCTTTCCAGAATCGTGCGGATTTTCTTTGCGTCTTCAATTTTCGGTAATGCGATGACAATGCTGCTCATAAAGACCGTTCTCCTCTTTCCCCTTGTTTCTCTCCCGGCTGTCTTTTGTCCCGGCTTTTACAGACGGTACAGGTATTCTTCAACCTCCCAGTCCGTTACCTGCCTGGTGTATCTCAGCCATTCTTTTTTCTTCGCCGATGCGTATTGACGGCAGAAATCCTCTCCCAGAACTTCTCTGATCCAACTGCTTCCCTCAAATAGATCTATGGCCTCTTTCAGAGTTTCCGGAAGATTCTCCGCCGGCAGGTTTTCCGCGCCGCAGTTTGCCGATTTTACCGGCGCTATCTTGTTTTTGATCCCGTCCAGACCTGCCGCCAGACACACTGCCAGAACGAGATAGGGATTTGCCGCCGAGTCCGGACTTCTCAGTTCGATCCTGGTTTCCTCTCCTCTTCCTACAGGTATCCTTACCAGAGAATTCTGGTTGTTTTCCGTCCAGGTAAGCTCAGTAGGAGCGCCGTAGCCGGGTACAAGACGTTTGTAGGAATTTACCAAAGGATTGGTGATCAGCGCCATTTCCCTGCTGTGGGCAAGAAGACCGCCTACGAAATAATATGCCTCGTCGCTGAGTCTGCCGGGCTCATCTGTTTTGTCAAAAATATTTTTTCCCTGCCGGAACAGAGAAAAATGAAGATGCATTCCGGAGCCTGCTGTCTCTGATCTGGGCTTAGGCATAAAAGTGGCGTGGAGCCCGTGACGTTTTGCCACCGTACGCACTGCCATCCGGAAGGTCATGATATAATCCGCGATCCTGCTGATCTCTCCGTAACGGAAATCTATTTCGTGCTGGGCCGGAGCCTTCTCGTGATGAGAGGATTCCACTTCCATACCCATATCCTCAAGAGTAAGGACCATATCCCGCCTTGCGTTTTCTCCCAGATCCAGCGGACTTACATCCAGATATCCTGCCTGCTCATGAGTAACGGTTGTGGGAATCCCGTTGTCGTCTGTGTGAAACAGGAAAAATTCACATTCCGGATCAATGTAACAGGTATATCCTTCTTTTTCCGCCTTTTTTGCGGTGCGCTTAAGAATGTAGCGGGAACTGTTTTTATAAGGCGTTCCGTCGGGACAGAACAAATCGCAGATCATACGCGCCACTTTTCCCTGCTGCGGCCTCCAGGGAAGAAGCGTGAAGGTATCCGGATCCGGATGAAGATAAAGATCTGTTTCATCTTCCCCGGCCTCCCCGGCGATCAGCGTCCAGTCCACTGTACATTTGTTGTCCAGAGCTCTCGGAAGCTCTCTGGACGTTACCGCGATATTTTTGATCACACCGAACATATCGGTAAACTGAAGACGGACAAACTCTACGTCTTCCTCCTCAGCCATCTGTAAGATTTCTTCTCTGGTATAATTCCCCATGTCATTCTCTCCTTAATCTTTCCAAAAAGAAAAAGGCGCACTTCTGACAGAACCCGTCAGAAGAACGCCCTTGTTCATGCAGGTATTATAGCAACCGTTTTTCTCTTTGTCAACGGCTTTTTCGGCGATGTTTCATTCGGATACTGGTCGTTCCCCGTCATTAGAACAGAGGCAGGCGTATACCTAGCTACAGGTTTGTATATCCCATCAGAGATTCGTCTACTGCTCTGGCGGCTTCTCTTCCTTCGCGTATCGCCCATACTACCAGGGACTGGCCTCTTCTCATATCTCCCGCGGCAAATACCCGGGGTACGGAAGTCTCGTATCCCTCCGGCTTTGTGTCCACGTTGGTTCGGGCGTTTACCGCCACCTTAAAAGCGTCTGTCACATACTTCTGGCTTCCCAGAAATCCTGCCGCGATCAGCACAAGATCCGCCGGGATCACTTCCTCGCTTCCTTCCACAGGCACCATTGCCATACGTCCGGTTTTTTCGTCCTTCTGGCTTTTCAGTTTTATAAGCTTAGCTTTGCACACATTTCCTTTTTTATCCGCAAGAAATTCCTTTACTGTAGTCTGGTATACTCTGGGATCATGGCCGAAAACAGCAATGGCTTCCTCCTGGCCGTAGTCCGTTTTCAGCACTCTCGGCCACTGGGGCCAGGGATTACTTTCTGTTCTCTGTACCGGAGGCTTGGGCATCATCTCAAGCTGGGTGACAGATTTTGCTCCCAGGCGGATTGCTGTTCCCACACAGTCGTTTCCTGTGTCTCCGCCTCCGATGACAACGACATTCTTATCCTTTGCCATCTCATAGGGAACCTTTTCAAAATTACTGTCCAGAAGAGTTTTTGTCACCTTTCCAAGAAAGTCTACCGCGAAATAAATTCCTTTCGCCTCTCTTCCCGGCACCTGAATGTCTCTGGGATTGGAAGCGCCGCAGGCAAGAAGCACCCGGTCGTATTTTTTCAGAAGCTCTTCCGCCGTGATATCCTTCCCTACATTTGTATTCAGGACAAACTGTACGCCCTCTTCCTCCATGAGCTTTATTCTTCTGTCAATAACTGATTTTTCCAGTTTCATATTGGGAATGCCGTAGCGGAGAAGCCCGCCGGGACGGTCGCTTCTTTCATACACTGTCACGCTGTGCCCTCTGCGGTTTAACTGCTGTGCCGCAGCCAGCCCGGAAGGCCCGCTGCCGATCACCGCGATCTTTTTTCCTGTGCGCACCTTGGGCTTCCGAGGCTGTACCCAGCCTTTCTCAAAGGCCGTCTCAATAATCGCCCGCTCATTATCCTTCGTAGCCACAGGCTCGCCGTTCAGGTTGCAGGTGCATGCGGCCTCGCAGAGAGCCGGGCAGACCCTGCTGGTAAATTCCGGAAAGCTGTGGGTTTTGCTTAAACGGAGATATGCCTGCTTCCAGTTTCCCGTATACACAAGATCGTTTGTTTCCGGCACCAGATTGTGCAGCGGACATCCGGAGGCCATTCCTCCGATCATCATGCCCGACTGGCAGAAGGGAACGCCGCAGGCCATGCAGCGGGCCCCCTGGAGCCTTTGTTTTTCCCTGCTCATTGGAGTCCGGAATTCATGAAAATCAGCGATCCTGACTTTGGGATCAAGCACTTTCGCAGTTTCTCTTTTATATTCTAAAAATCCTGTTGGTTTTCCCATTCCTTTCTTCCTCCTTACTGTTTTGCTCCAATGCTTTCATAAAAGGCTTCCATCTGCGCCTGCTCTGTCGTCAGGCCCTTTTCCTCCAGTTTGGCGCTTAAGGTAAGCATTCTTTTATACTCGTAGGGAATCAGTTTCTTAAAGTGGGGCAGATAATTTTCAAAATCATCCAGTATCTCTTTGCCCAGGCTGGAGCCGGTGGCTTTCACATGGGCTTCGATAAGATCCTTAAGTTCCTTCCTGTCGTATTTATTTTCCACCTTTTCAATGGAGATCATCGCTTTGTTCAGGTTTTTATACAGATTGTTGTGAGGATCCAGTACATAGGCGATTCCGCCGCTCATTCCTGCCGCGAAGTTTTTGCCGGTTCTTCCAAGGACGACCACCCGTCCTCCCGTCATATATTCACAGCCATGCTCGCCGACGCCTTCCACAACCGCGTTGGCTCCGGAATTGCGGACTGCGAATCGTTCGCCCGCCACGCCGTTGATAAAAGCGGTTCCGCTGGTAGCGCCGTAAAGAGCCACGTTTCCGATGATAATATTGTCTTCTGCCTTAAACCGGGATTTTTCCGGCACCCGCACGATCAGCTTTCCTCCGGAAAGTCCCTTGCCGAAGTAATCGTTGCTGTCGCCTGTCAGCTTCAGGGTAAGCCCTTTGGGGATAAAAGCGCCGAAACTCTGCCCGCCTGCGCCTTTGCAGTTTACAACAATCGTATCTTCCGGAAGCCCTGTTTTTGTTTTCCGTGTGATCTCCGCTCCCAGAATCGTTCCGAAGGTTCTGTCTGTATTTGTTACGTCCACACTGATCTCCACATGCTCTCCACTGGAAATGGCCTTCTCACATTTCTTCAGCAGAACCTTTTCATCCAGGGTCTTCTCCAGACCGAAATGATATTCCGCTTTTGGATCAAAAGTCACTTTCTGCCCCTTTCCGGCATAGGGATTATTCAGGATCGCGCCAAGATCCACCTTCCCCTTATGAGGCTCTTCTCTGTCTGAAGCCTTCAGAAGATCGGTACGCCCTACCATCTCGTCTACCGTGCGCACTCCCAGCTTCGCCATATATTCTCTCAGCTCCTGGGCGATAAATCTCATAAAGTTCTCCACATACTCCGGTTTTCCGCGAAAACGCTTCCGAAGTTCCGGATTCTGGGTAGCCACGCCCACCGGGCAGGTATCCAGATTGCAGACACGCATCATCACGCATCCCATGGTTACAAGAGGCGCTGTGGCAAATCCGAATTCCTCGGCTCCAAGAAGCGCCGCAATGGCAACGTCCCGTCCGCTCATCAGCTTTCCGTCTGTCTCGATGCGGACACGGTTTCTCAGTCCGTTCATCAGAAGAGTCTGGTGGGTTTCGGAAAGTCCCAGCTCCCAGGGAAGTCCTGCATTATGGATGGAACTCCTTGGAGCGGCTCCCGTGCCTCCGTCATAGCCGGAAATCAGAACCGTCTGTGCGCCGGCCTTGGCAACGCCGGCGGCAACTGTTCCCACCCCTGCTTCGGAAACAAGCTTTACCGAAATATCCGCGTACTTGTTGGCGTTCTTCAGATCGTAGATAAGCTGCGCCAGATCCTCGATAGAATAAATGTCATGGTGCGGCGGCGGGGAGATCAGGCTGACTCCCGGAGTGGAGTGACGTGTTTTTGCGATCCAGGGATATACTTTTTTTGCCGGAAGATGTCCGCCTTCGCCTGGTTTTGCTCCCTGCGCCATCTTGATCTGAATCTCCCGTGCAGACACCAGATAGCGGCTGGTCACTCCGAACCGTCCGCTGGCTACCTGTTTAATTGCTGAGCAGCGGTCGTTTTCTGTTCCGGCAGAGTCGATCCTTTCATCACTTTCCCCGCCCTCTCCTGTGTTTGACTTACCGTGCAGATGATTCATGGCAATAGCCAGAGTTTCATGGGCTTCCTGGGAAATCGATCCGTAGGACATGGCTCCTGTTTTAAATCTTTTTACGATCTCATCTACACTTTCTACTTCTTCCAGCGGAACCGGGGTCTTTGCGTACCGGAAATCCATTAGCCCTCTTAAGCTTCCTCTGCTCTCTTCATCCACAAGGCGGGTATATTCTTTAAACATTTCGTAATTTCCCTGCTTTGTAGACTCCTGAAGAAGATGAATCGTCTGCGGATTATATTTATGTTCTTCTCCCTGGCTTCTCATTTTGTGGGCGCCTACGCTGTCCAGGGTAAGATCTGTTGCCAGACCCAGAGGGTCGAACGCCTCTGAATGAAGCTTCTCCACATTATCTTCAATGTCTTCCAGGGTAATTCCGCCCACGCGGCTAACTGTTCCTGTAAAGTATTTATCGATCACGTCCTGGGAAATACCGATAGCTTCAAAAATCTGCGATCCCTGATAAGACTGTATCGTAGAAATTCCCATCTTGGATGCGATCTTTGTAATTCCGCTTAAGACCGCATGATTATAATCCTCTACAGCCGCATAATAATCTTTATCCAGCATGTGATTATCGATCAGTTCCCGGATCGTTTCCAGCGCCAGATACGGATTGATCGCGCTTGCGCCGTATCCCAGAAGCGTTGCGAAGTGATGGACTTCTCTGGGCTCTCCAGATTCCAGAATAATGGCGAGGGAAGTGCTCTTCTTTGTTTTTACAAGGTGCTGGTGCACTGCCGACACGGCCAGCAGCGATGGGATAGGCATATGATTCTCGTCAACCCCTCTGTCGGAAAGAACAAGAATATTCGCTCCTTCCCGGAAGGCTTTATCGACCTCTACAAAAAGCCGGTCGATAGCTCTTTCCAGTTTGGTGCTCTTATAATACAGAGTGGAAACCACCGCCACCTGGAAGCCGTCCTGCTTCATGTTTTTGATTTTCAGCATATCCGTATTGGTCAGGATCGGATGAACAATTTTCAGGACCTTACAGTTTTCCGGCTTCTGTACAAGAAGGTTTCCGTCCTTTCCCGCATAAACGCTGGTAGAGGTAACGATTTCTTCACGGATGGAGTCAATAGGAGGATTCGTTACCTGCGCGAAAAGCTGCTTAAAATAATCAAACAGCGGGCGGTGCTGATGAGAAAGCACTGCCAGAGGAGTGTCGATACCCATGGCTCCGATGCTTTCGCTTCCATTTAAGGCCATGTTGCGGATAGACGTCCTGTACTGTTCATAAGTGTATCCAAACGCCTTCTGCAGACGTGCCCGCTGCTCCTCGGTATATTCCTCCATACGGATATTCGGGATTTTAATGTCTTTCAGACATACCAGGTTGCTGTTCAGCCATTCTCCATATGGCTGCATCCGGGCATATTTTTCTTTCAGTTCGTTATCGTCGATCACTTTTCCCTGAACCGTATCCACCAGAAGCATTTTGCCTGGATGGAGGCGTTCCTTCAGGACGATCTTCTCTTCCGGTACCGGCAGCACCCCTACTTCCGAGGAAAGGATCACATAGCCGTCCGAAGTGATATAGTATCGGGAAGGGCGAAGGCCGTTTCTGTCCAGTACCGCTCCCATTACGTCTCCGTCAGAGAACAGAATAGACGCCGGACCGTCCCAGGGTTCCATCATTGTAGCGTAATACTGATAAAAATCTCTTTTTTCCTGGGAAATGGTATCATTGTTGGCCCAGGGCTCCGGAATGGTGATCATCACCGCCAGCGGCAGATCCATACCGCTCATCACAAGAAATTCCAGAGTATTGTCAAGCATCGCGGAGTCGGAACCGCTCCGGTTGACTACGGGAAGGACTTTATGAAGCTGCCCCTTCAGATAAGGAGATTCCATATTTTCTTCCCTTGCCAGCATTTTGTCCGCGTTTCCCCGGATCGTATTGATCTCGCCGTTGTGAACGATAAAACGGTTAGGATGCGCTCTCTCCCAGCTTGGATTGGTATTGGTGCTGAACCGGGAGTGTACCATGGCAATGGCTGATTCATAATCCGGGTTCTGAAGATCTTCAAAGAAGGTACGGAGCTGGCCTACCAGAAACATTCCTTTATAGACGATGGTCCTGCTGCTCATAGATACCACATAGGTATTGTCGTTGCTCTGCTCGAATTCACGGCGGGCGATATACAGCCGGCGGTCAAAATCAATTCCTTTTTCCACATCCTGGGGCTTTTCGATAAACGCCTGCATGATATAGGGCATACATTCTCTTGCCTTATGGCCCAGAACTTCCGGGATCACAGGAACTGTTCTCCAGCCCAGAAGTTTCAGCCCTTCCTTCTGGATAATGATCTCGAACATCTTTTTCGCCTGGGCTCTTCTTATCTCGTGCTGGGGAAAGAAAAACTGGGCGATTCCATATTCCCTTTCCTGACCGATATCAAAGCCTTCCTTTTTGCAGGCTTTTTTGAAGAATTTATGAGAGATCTGGAGAAGGATCCCCACTCCGTCTCCGGTCTTTCCCTCCGCGTCTTTTCCGGCTCTGTGTTCCAGATGCTCTACGATTCTCAAAGCGTTTGCAACTGTTTCGTGGGTTTTTTTGCCTTTAATATTCACAACTGCTCCAATACCGCAGTTATCATGCTCAAATTCGGGACGGTAAAGTCCCCGGGCTTCTCTTCTCGCTTCTTTCATCCTTTTCATCCTTTCTCTCCTGATCTCTCTCTCCGATATGTCACAGCAGCACATACAAATCCCCGAAACAGAGGGTGCGCATGGTTGGGGCGGGACTTAAATTCCGGATGCCCCTGGGTTCCCTCGTAAAACGGGTGATCTTTGATCTCTATCATCTCCACAATGTGTCCGTCCGGAGATGTGCCCGCTATGTTCATGCCCTTCTGGGAAAGCTCTCCCCGAAAAGCATTATTAACCTCATAGCGATGTCTGTGGCGCTCCTCTATCTCTTTTTTCCCGAAAAGCTCATATGCTCTGGAGCCGTCTGTAAGGACACAGGGATAGCTTCCCAGTCTCAGGGTTCCTCCCAGATCCTCCACGCTTTCCTGATCCGGCATCAGAGCGATCACCGGATGCTTTGTAGACGGATCCAGTTCTATGCTGTTGGCGTCTTCATATCCCAGCACATGTCGGGCGAATTCCACAATGGCCATCTGCATTCCCAGGCAGATTCCAAGGTAAGGGATCTTATGTGTTCTGGCATACTGGGCTGCCAGGATCATTCCCTCTGTTCCCCGGTTTCCAAATCCGCCCGGAACAAGGATTCCATCCGCCGCGTGAAGGACCTGATCCAGGTTTTTCTCGTTCAGTTCCTCGGAGTCCACCCAGGTGATCTCCACTTTTGCCCTGCAGGAGATTCCTCCGTGTTTCAATGCCTCCACTACGCTTAAATAAGCGTCGTGAAGCTGTGTGTATTTCCCTACCATGGCAATATTTACAGAGCCTTCCGGGTTTCTCAGGTTCTTTACCATTTCCTGCCAGTCTGTAAGATCCGGTTTTCTGTTTTCCAGACGGAGGGTTTCCAGAACTACATCCGCCAGCTTTTCCCTCTCCATGGCAAGAGGCGCCTCGTAAAGATATTCCACATCCAGATTCTGAAGGACATGGGTAACCGGAACATTGCAGAACAGAGCAATCTTTTCTCTGATCTCCTCGGTCAGCGGATATTCGCTCCTGCATACAAGCACATCCGGCTGGATCCCCATTCCCTGCAGTTCTTTTACACTGGCCTGGGTAGGCTTTGTTTTCATTTCGCCGGATGCTTTCAGATATGGGATCAGCGTCACATGGATCAGTGCCGCGTTGTCCTGTCCTACTTCGTGCTGAAACTGCCGGATCGCCTCCAGAAAGGGCTGGCTTTCAATATCTCCTACTGTTCCTCCTACCTCAATAATGGCGATTCTCTCTTCATCCGGAGATTTTGCCCGGTAAAACCGGCTTTTGATCTCATTTGTGATATGAGGGATCACCTGAACAGTGCCTCCCCCGAAATCTCCATGACGCTCTTTCTGAAGAACGGACCAGTATATTTTCCCTGTTGTCACATTGGAATTTTTATCCAGGCTTTCATCAATAAAACGTTCATAATGTCCCAGATCCAGATCTGTCTCCGTCCCGTCGTCTGTTACGAAAACTTCGCCATGCTGTATAGGATTCATTGTTCCCGGGTCGATGTTGATATAGGGGTCGAATTTCTGCATGGTCACCTGATAACCTCTGGACTTTAGAAGTCTTCCCAGGGAGGCCGCCGTGATCCCCTTTCCCAGACCGGAAACAACTCCTCCCGTCACAAAAACATACTTTACTGCCATTACCGATTTCCTCCTCCATGTAACATTATGCTTGCAGAAAACTCTGCGTCCTGCTGATCTGCTTTTCCCTAAAAACAGAAAAAGGCGCCAGAAATCCGGAAAAATCCCTTCTCCGGTTTCTGACGCCTTTGTCAGTTCAGCACGATCTTCAATATGTCCAATACTATAACCTATTTTTTTTCATTTGTAAATATGAAATTTCTCCAATTTTACTCTACATCCATGGGATATTTTCCGTCAAAACATGCCTTGCACAAAGGAAGTCCGCCTGCCATGCCTTCCAGATAATCTATTTTCATATATCCGAGGGAATCGGCGCCGATCATCTGCCGTATCTCCTCCGTGGTATGTCTGGAAGCGATGAGCTGATCGTTGGACGGAACGTCTGTCCCAAAATAGCAGGGATACAGAAAAGGCGGCGAGCAGATCCTCACATGTACTTCCAGTGCCCCGGCCTTTTTCAGCATATGGATCAGATTGGCAATAGTCGTTCCCCTTACAATGGAATCGTCTACCAGAACGATCCTTTTCCCCTTTACCACGGAATCCAGAACACTGAGCTTCATATGAACGCTGGATTCCCGCTCCTTCTGGGTAGGCTTGATAAAGGTTCTTCCGATATAGCTGTTTTTATAAAAGGCAAGACCGAAGGGAATGCCTGAGGCTTCAGAAAAGCCCTTTGCCGCCGGAATGCCGGACTCCGGTACGCCTGTCACCAGATCCGCATCTACCGGATAGGATTTTGCCAGAGACTTTCCTCCACGGATCCTGGCGTCATAAACGCCTACTCCATCCAGAACGCTGTCCAGACGGGCAAAATAAATGTATTCAAAAACGCAGTGAGCATGTTTTTCCGTACTCAGCTCTTTATTGGATTCCACTCCGTTTCTGGAAATCGTCACCATTTCTCCTGGCTCCACATCACGGATGAACTCTGCGCCTACCGAAGCGAGAGCACAGCTTTCCGAAGCCAGTACATAAGTATTTCCCTTTCTGCCAAGACAGAGAGGTTTTAATCCAAATGGATCGCGAAGACCGATCAGCTTTCTCGGGCTCATGACTACCAGCCCGTAGGCGCCTCTCAGTTTCCTGGCTGTTTTCAGGATGGCTTCTTCCACAGATTTGGAATGTACACGCTCCCGGGCAATGTGAAAAGCAATTACTTCCGAATCCGTAGTCGTATGAAAAATCGCCCCGTTCTGAATCAGCTCCCACTTCAGTTCGCGGGTATTGACCAGGTTTCCATTATGAGCCAGCGCAAGGGTTCCCTTGATATAAGACAACACCAGAGGCTGAGCATTCTCCGCTACAGACGCTCCGGTAGTAGAATAACGGACATGGCCGATACCGATGTCTCCGGACATTTTTTCCAGGGTATCCTTCCTGAAAACTTCGCTGACCAGTCCCAGGTCTTTATGAAACTGTATATTTCCGATTTCTCCGTCTGTCTTTGATACCGCCAGTCCGCAGGACTCCTGCCCCCGGTGCTGCAGGGCGGTCAGGCCGTAATACACAGAGGGAACTACATTTCCCCCGTCAAGATCGTAAATTCCAAATACGCCGCAGGCTTCCTTTAAATCCGCCATATGTTCCTTGTCCTCCTTTTTCTGATCGCGCAAAAAAAGAGACACTCCGGACAGGACCGAAGCGCCTTTGCTTACATTGCAATTATAATAGAAGAACCGATTTTGTCAACCCCTCTCCCTTTTGGAAAAATTTGATTTTTTTCAAAAAAATTATTGACAACTCTTTTTTTTTGTGTATACTACATCACATAAAGCAACGGCGCTTTGGAGGAAATCCAGAGCGCCTTTTTTATTTTCCATCGAAAGGAGAACTATTATGGCACAGAATATTCCCGAACTTTACGGCAGTCTGGTTTTTAACGATAAGATCATGCGCAGCAAGCTGCCAAAGGACATGTACAAGGCACTGCGAAAAACTATTGAAAACGGCACGCACCTGGAGCTGGACGTAGCCAATTCCGTAGCTGTGGCTATGAAGGAATGGGCTATTGAAAACGGAGCTACTCATTATACCCACTGGTTCCAGCCCATGACAAATTTCACGGCGGAAAAACATGACAGCTTCATATCTCCTACCGGAGACGGACAGATCATTATGGATTTTTCCGGAAAAGAACTTGTAAAAGGCGAGCCCGACGCATCCAGTTTTCCGTCCGGAGGCCTGCGGGCCACCTTCGAGGCAAGGGGCTACACTGCCTGGGATCCTACCTCTCCTGCGTTTATCAAAGACAGAACTCTTTACATACCTACGGCATTCTGCTCCTACAGTGGAGAAGCGCTGGACAAAAAGACTCCTCTTCTCCGTTCCATGGATACTCTGAACAAACAGGCGGTAAGGATTCTTCATATACTTGGAAATAAAGAGGTCCGGCACGTATCCACAACAGTGGGACCGGAACAGGAATATTTTCTGGTTGACAGAGATCTCTACAAAAAAAGAAAAGACCTGATCTTCTGCGGCCGCACCCTTATCGGCGCCCCTGCTCCCAAGGGCCAGGAAATGGAGGATCACTATTTTGGAACCCTGAAGCCCCGGGTGGCCGCCTATATGCACGATCTGGACGAAGAACTCTGGAAACTTGGCATTCCGGCCAAGACAAAACATAACGAGGTAGCTCCGGCTCAGCACGAGCTTGCGCCTGTATTCGACACCACCAACGTGGCGGTAGACCATAACCAGCTCACTATGGAGATTATGAAAAAGGTTGCCGCAAAGCACAACATGGTCTGCCTCCTCCACGAAAAACCCTTTGAGGGAATCAACGGAAGCGGCAAGCACAACAACTGGTCCATGTGCACCAATACGGGCGTCAACCTTCTCGATCCCGGCAAAACTCCTGCGGAAAACACTCAGTTCCTGGTATTCCTGGTAGCTGTCATTAAAGCTGTGGACGATTACGCGGATCTTCTCCGTATCTCTGTGGCGGACGCCGGAAACGACCACCGTCTTGGAGCCAACGAAGCGCCGCCGGCCATTGTGTCCATTTTCCTTGGAGACGAACTGACAGAGGTACTGAAGGCCATTGAAAACGATCAGTATTTCAGCAGCCATGACGCAGTACAGATGGATATCGGCGCGAAGGTTCTGCCTCATTTCCTGAAGGACAATACAGACAGAAACCGTACTTCACCCTTTGCTTTTACGGGAAATAAATTTGAATTCCGTATGCTTGGCTCCTCTGCTTCTGTGGCAAACCCCAACATTATCCTCAACACAGCAGTCGCCGAGGCTCTGCGCCAGTTTTCCGATCAGTTGGAAAACGTTCCGGAAGAGAATATGGAAGCGGCAGTCCACAAGCTTCTGAAGGAAACGATCATCGCTCACAAAAGGATTATTTTCAACGGAAACGGATACACTGACGAATGGGTAAAGGAAGCAGAAAAGCGTGGGCTTTACAATCTGGTTTCCACTCCGGACGCTCTGCCCTACTATATCTCTGAGAAAAATGAAAAACTTCTCACAGAGCATAAGATTTTTACAAAGGCGGAACTTTATTCCCGTTATGAAGTGAAACTTGAAAACTATGTGAAGACTCTTCATATTGAAGCCTGTACTATGGCTGAGATCATTCAGAAAGAACTGCTGCCCAGCGTTACTGCCTACATGGAACAGATCGCGCAGACAGCCAGTCTGAAAAAGTCCGTTGTTCCGGATATTTCTGTATCCAGCGAAGCCGGTCTTTTAAAGAAACTCACTTCCCTGGAAGACGCCATGACTGCTGATCTGGAAACGCTGAAGACAGATACAGCAAAAGCGGAAGGCTGTGAAGATCTTCTGGAAAAGGCAAAACTTTATCAGAAAGAAGTACTGGCGGATATGGAAAAGCTCCGCAAGTCTGCAGACGCCGCCGAGCTTCTGATTCCGGAATCCATCCTTCCGTATCCTACATACGGAGCCCTTCTGTTTTCTGTTTAAGAACAGGTCTGTACCGGCGCAGCGTAACTGCTGTTCCGGTATAGACAGAGTTCCTGTATAAAATGGTAAACACAGGGAATATCCGCAGATCATAAGCCACTCATAAATTCATTATTGATTTCCTTATCCATACCTTTTTCAAATGTTCCCTTTATCTGCTGTGGAAACACGGCAGGGGATATGGTTTTATCACCCCGGATATTCCCTGTTTTACATATACGCCTCCTTAACCGGAGGCTTTTTTATTTAGTGCGTCAGTCTTGGAAGATTCCAGTGATAACGGGCCGCAAGATACCGGATCATGATCACTGCCGCCGAAGCTCCTACCATGGCCTCCACAGCGCCGAATCCTCTGTAGATATAAACGCAGGCGACGGCCCCCACAATGGACGCGCAGGCATATATGTGGCGGACAAAAATATAGGGCGGTACTCCGGCCATCATATCTCTTAAAAGTCCTCCTCCCACTCCGGTGATCGTACCGAGGAACACCAGGAGAAAAGTCTGATCCATATATCCGCTGTTGATCCCGGTATTCACGCCCACAACTGTAAAGATTCCAAGTCCTATGGAATCCATTACCAGCATTACACGGTCGTAAGTTTCTCTGACATGGCCTTCCAGAAGCTCTTTTTTTACACTCAGCACGAAAAACACAATGCAGGAAGTGATCGTTGCCACAATGGTATACACCGGATGCTGAAACATATTTGGCGGAATAATACCGAGGACCAGATCCCGGATCATTCCTCCCCCTACGGAGGTCACTACTCCAAGCACACAGACGCCGAAGATATCCATTCCTCTTCCTGCGCCTACCATGGCGCCGGAGGCGGCAAAGGCCACCGTTCCGATCATTTCCATAATAAATGTTACTGTTTCCTGTATGTTCATCTTTAAAACCTCAGATATCTTTTTTTCTCCGGTTATAAGTATAACGCCTCCCTGTCGTTCTGAAAAGATATTTCTGTACGATTTTCAATGTCTTTCTTAAATTTTTAGAAAAAATTCCCGGCGATTTTCCGCCGGGAACATTAAATATTTGCGTTATGATTCTGACGTATACAGCTCCACGCTGCCCTGAATTCTGTGGATAAACCTGTTTTTCAGTCCATATACAGCGCTGCTCACCACATATTCGCCGTCATTTACAAAAATCTCTATCAGATTTTTGTCCACCAGCACTTCCAGCCGGCATCCTTCCTTCAATTCCGGTGTCTCGGATTTCAGGTGCGCTCCCTCAAAATTCGGGAATACTGCGGTGCGGTCAGTTATGAGCCTGTTATCCTCTCTTTTGATCACATAACCGCCGATATCCACACTTTCTCCGTTCTCCAGACTGAATCTGGCCATATACCCATTTTCCGAAGCTTCTCCTGCGTCCGTTATTTTCCGTGAATAGGCCTTCCTTATTTCCGGATGCAGTCTGAAATAAATGTGGCCCCTCTTTATTTCTACTACACGGGGTGAACAGAACATCCCGATCCACCCCTCTTCTGTGACCTTTGGCATCCTTACCCAGGCTATCATTGTCCTTCTGCCTTCCGCGTCCGGCGTTGTCTGAGGAGCATACAGATCCATTCCGTAATCCAGAAACTGATAGTCGTCAGAAAGTTCCATTCGTCCGTCTTCTTCCCTGAGAACCGCCCGGAAACAAATGGCATGGTTTTTTTCATTCTCATTGTTTTTTGAAAATCCCATGGCCGATACAAGAAAAACACCGCCGCCTTCCGTCTCAAAATAGTCCGGGCACTCCCACATCCATCCATACCGGGGACCTTTTGAGACTTTGTTCAGATACTTCCAGTTATGAAGATCTGTACTGTGATAAAGCAGAGCCTCTCCATACTTTCCATGAACAGTACTTCCCAAAATCAGCATCCATCCGTTTCTTCCCTTCCATACCTTAGGATCTCTCGTATGAGTTCTGTCGCCGATTTCCGGATCCTGAAGCGCTGGGATGATCACTTCTTTTCCCTTTTCATTGTCAAAGGTAAATCCATTTTCCGAAGAAATCATAAGCTGGGAAGATTCAAACTGATCGTCCAGACATAGATGCGGATCGTCGGGATTTACCGCCTCATATCTTACCCCCGTATAGACCAGGTACATTTTCCCTCCGTCCTCTACAGCGCTTCCGGAAAAGCATCCGTTCCTGTCCTCCTTCAAAGTAGGGTAAAGAGCCAGTCCTTTGTGCTCCCAGGATACCAGATCTTTGCTCACCGCATGTCCCCAATGCATGGTCCCCCAGCGGGGAGCATAAGGAAAATACTGATAAAATAAATGATAATAACCTTTGTAATAGATAAATCCGTTTGGATCGTTTACCCAGTTGTCCGGTGCTTTTAAATGTAATTTCTGCCTCTTCATTCTGCCTCCGTGATTACTGTTCCATATAATTAACACCTGTATTCTTATCAAAGAAATGGATCTTTGACGGAATAAATTCAAAGCTGATCTGATCTCCGATCTGAGCGATCTCATATTTCGATACACGGGCCACCGCCTGGCTCTTTCCGAACGTAAAGTACAGATTGTTTTCATTTCCCATGACTTCTGTATCTGTGATCACCGCTGTCTGCCTGTGCGCCTTATTTTCTTCTCCGCGTCCTGCAATTTTAATATCCTCTCCACGGATACCCAGTGTCATTTCCCCTTTACGTCCTCTCAGCTTTTTCACGATTTCGTCTGGCAGACTAAGACTTCCGCCGTCTGCAAACCGGACTGTATCGCCTTCCACAGTCACATCGAAGAAGTTCATCTGCGGAGATCCGATAAATCCCGCCACAAACTGGTTTACCGGATGATCATAAAGTTCCATTGGTTTCCCTACCTGCTGGATAACGCCGTCTTTCATGATCACGATCCTGTCCGCCATTGTCATGGCTTCTACCTGATCGTGAGTAACATATATCGTAGTGGCTCCAAGCTCACGATGCAGTTTACTGATCTCTGTTCTCATACTTACGCGGAGCTTCGCGTCAAGATTGGAAAGTGGTTCGTCCATAAGAAACAGCTTCTGATTTTTTACAATAGCACGTCCAAGGGCCACTCTCTGACGCTGGCCTCCGGAAAGATTTTTGGGTTTCCGGTTACGGTATTCTTCCAGCCCGAGAATCTTAATCGCCCAGTCCACTTTTTTCTTAATCTCAGACGCAGGCATTTTCATATTTTTCAGTCCATACCCGATATTCTTTTCCACAGTCATATGAGGATACAATGCGTAGTTCTGAAAAACCATAGCGATTCCCCTGTCTCTGGGAGCGACGTCGTTGACTTTTTTTCCGTCTATAAAAAGTTCTCCCCCTGTAATTTCCTCAAACCCCGCGATCATACGGAGAGTAGTAGATTTTCCGCAGCCGGAGGGACCGACAAAAGCAATGAATTCTTTTTCCTCAATATTCAGATTAAAGTTGTCCACTGTGTTCACTTTTGAACCAGGGTACATTTTACATACGTTTTTAAATTCTATAAAGCTCATTTTTTATCCTTCCTTTGATCCTGTTGATGTTACGCCTTCCACTATCTGTTTGGAAAACAGCGAGTAAATGATGATCACCGGTATGGTGACAAGAGTGATAACCGCAAGAGTCTGTCCCATTGTTGTATTTTCGTTCGATGTAATGGAATTCAGGCCGATCTGAGCTGTCAGAAGATCACTGGAGGTAAATACCAGTGAAGGCCAGAGATAGTCGTTCCATACGTTCAGGAATGTAAATACGCTGACTGTTGCCACAACGGTCTTTGACATCGGAAGGACCATGGTAAAGAAATATTTTACCGGTCCGCAGTAGTCCAGCTGGGCAGCTTCATATACATCGTCCGGAAGACTTACAAACACCTGCCGGAACAGAAAAATATTGAACGGATTTACGATCAGCGGAAGAATATATCCGATGACGGTGTTCAAAAGCCCCGCTTTGGCTATGATCAGAAAGTGAATGGTGATAACTGTCTCTGTAGGAACGATCAGAAGCATTACGATCAGCATCAGCCATTGATCCCGGAAAGGAAATCTGATTTTCGCCAGCGCATACCCGGCAAGGCCATTTACAATTACACTCAATACAATCAGGATCGCCGCATATAAAAGCGTGTTCGCCATGTAGCGCAGAAAATTTGTATCTGTGATGATTGATACATAGTTATCAAAGAAGCTTCCGCCAGGCGCCGGAGGTATAAAAGCCGCAATGGAATTCATGTCTGCCGTAATGGCCGCATCCGGCTTAAAGGAGTTCGCAAGCATCCAGATTACCGGAAACAGAAAGAAAATGGAGAGAACCAGCAGCACAGCCACCAGAATCCAGTTAATCCGTCTTTGCTTTTTTGTGAACATGTTTTCTTCCCTCCTTGTCTTTCGTCAGTGTGTTCTGTATGATCGTCAGAATAACTACAAATATCGTAAATACGATCGCCATTGTGGACGCCAGTCCCATCTCCCAGTTAACGGTACCTGTCTCATAAATATCATATACAATGGTGTATGTGGAATGATCCGGACCTCCGCCGGTCATAACCATTGGCTGCACCAGCATACGGAAGGCTCCGATCGTAACTGTAATAAATACAAAGACACATAAAGGCTTCAGTTCCGGAAGTGTGATATCCTTAAATTTCTGCCATGCACTGGCGTGATCCATCTCCGCGGCTTCATAAAGAGCAGGATTGATATTCTGCAGACCGCCGAGAAAAATGATCATCTGATATCCCACACCCTGCCATACGCTCATAATGGCTATGGAGGGAAGAGCCTGACCGGCGCTGTGAATAAACGGCTGCGTGTCGATTCCGATATGCGCCAGCAAAGTATTCAGAATTCCCTCCGGACTATAAATCTGCATCCAGAGTGTAGAAACTACCGCAAGAGACATGACCACCGGTACAAAGAAGGCCACCTTAAAATATTTCTTGCAATGTGCCGCCCTGTTGATGGCAAGCGCCAGAAGCAAAGCTCCTCCGCACTGCAGCGGCACAATAATGATCACAAATTTTACCGTATTTAAAAATGACTGTACAAACAGATCGTCTTTAAAAATATTTATGTAGTTTTCCAGGCCGACGAAATGAGTTAATTCCGGATTCAGCGCAAAATAGTCTGTAAAACTGAATCCCAGAGTAAGAAGCATCGGCAGGAACAAAAACAGCGTCAGCAGCACCAGCGCAGGCCCGAAAAACGCCATTCCCATTATTGAATTTTTTCTTTTCATTCTTTATTCCCTCGTGTATCGTTCCAGTTTCGCATTGATTCGTTCCACAGCTTTGTCAAGCTCGGTGTCCGTGTCCTTTCCGCCCAGGGCGACGCTCTCCAGAACCTCCTGGAAAGAGGTGCTGACCTGGGGATAAACAGGCGTCTTCGGTCTTGGATGTCCGTAATTACTGAGCTGCTCGTATAAAGCTTTATAATTTTCATCAGTCTGGAAAACGTCAATGTTTTCAAATGCTCCATATGTAGACGGAAAGCTTTTTGCCATCTCCCAGATTCGGATCCCACTTTCCTCTCCGCTCATCCATTTGACAAGTTCCGTAGCTCCTTCTATATTTTCTGTCTCGGAGGACGCGGCAAAAGCCCAGGAACCTGTAGGCGTATAAGTCCCGCCGTCCCAGTCGTCGCTTACAACGTAAGGAGCGACGCCCAGATCGATATCCGGATAACTGGTATAAACCGTATTGACCTCCCATGCTCCGTCAAATTTGAACGCGGCTCTTCCGCTCTCAAACAGATGGTCGATAGGCGCCTCGGACATGTATTCCTTTTCTACCACAGAACGGAAGAAATTCATGGCGGCCGCAGTCTGCCCGGAATTGAAATAACCGTCTACTGTCAGTCCGTCGTCGCTTACTAACTCTCCGCCTCCCGACCAGACGAAGGGAGCAAAATAATAGATGCTGGTTTCTCCAACCGGAAATGTCATATCAAGCGGGTATCCGTCTTTTTCCTCCATAAGAGGCTTCAGCTTCTCAAGGATATCAGAAAATTCCGTCCAGGTCCATGGATGATCCGCGTCAGGCACCTGTATCCCGGCCTCTTCCAATATATCCCGGTTATAGTAAAGGCCTACGCTGGACTCCATAACGCCCAGAGCGTACAGTTTATCATTCACAGTCCCCTGCTCTATGATAGACGGCAGGTATTGGCTTTTTTCCTCCTCCGTCATTTCTGCAAGAGGCTGTATGATCCCGTTCGCCGCATAGGCTGAAATATTTGGTCCGTCTACCGTCAGCACGTCAGGCAGTCCTCCCGCCATTACGGAAGCGTTGACTTTGTCTGAATATCCCCCTCCGCTGTCATTACGGGGTACAAATTCAATATCCGCAAAGTACTTTCCGTCAAAAGCTTCGTTGAAACTGTCTACTGATTCCCGGTATGCCTGTCCTTCTTCCGTATCCTCAATTGAATGGACCCATATGGACAGGTATTCTTCCCCTTCATCATATCCGGCAAGTTCTCCGGGTTCCGGATCTTTCTGCTGACATCCCGAAAGGCAGACAGAAGCCAGAATCACCCCTGTCAGACACAGCAGTCGTTTTCTCATTCCCTCTCCTCCTTTTTGCATTTTGTTTGTGTAACCGGTAAAGTAACCGGTTCCTTTACAAAAAGAATATTATAAAGACTTTATAATGTCAATGGTTTTTTTTGATTTCGTCATTTGTTACATTTTCTTTGCTTCAATTCTGTGCACATGTTATAAAACCGGTTTTGTAACCGGTTACTCATTGATTTTTCATCTTTTCCTCTGGTATACTTAAAGCAGCGTCTCCCGGCAGCCTGCCTGCCGTCCGGATAAAAAGAGCCGGAAGAGACTATGGAAAAGGAGTCATGATCTATGAAAAAACAAAAAGTAACCTTTGCAGATATCGCGGCATATACCCATTTTTCCAAAACCACAATATCCCGGTATTTTAATAATCCTGATTCCCTCACCCTGGAAAACCAGCAGAAAATCGCAGACGCCCTGGTTGCTCTTGATTATAAGGAAAATAAAGTAGGACGGATCCTCGCAAGCGGCCGTACCGAATTTGTGGGGATCATTATACCAAATCTTTACATGCATTACTATTCAGAAATGCTGAACCAGATTCTTGCTACCTATGAGACTTATGGCTATAAATTCCTTGTATTTGCAGGAAATGATATGGCAGATGTGGAACGGAAATATATCCGGGAGCTTCTCGCCTACAACATTGAAGGGATGATCATTTTAAGTCCTACACTGAGTTCTGAAGAGCTTGCATCCTATAATCTTCCCGTGGTCGGAATCGAACGGGAGGATCAGTATATCTGCAGCGTCAACACAGATAATTATATGGGCGGAATGCAGGCTGCCAGCCTTCTGAAAAAAAGCTGCTGCGACATTCTGATCCACGTCAATGCCAGAATGCCGGAAACCACTCCTGCTTTCGGACGTATTCAGGGGTTCACGGACATCTGCAGGGAAAACAATCTCCCTTATGATCTTACGCTTACAGATCTTGGCAACACTTTCAGGGAAAACCGTGAGAATATTATGGAGCTGGTAGACTGCTGGGAGCAGAAATATCCGGACAAAAAAAAGGGGATTTTCATGCCCAACGACACTCACGCCAACGTTCTTCTTAATATCCTGATCCAAAAATATGGAAAGCTTCCCGACACATATCAGATTATCGGTTTTGACAACTCTCCCATATCTGAAGAAGCCGTTGTTCCTATCAGTACGGTAGGGCAGCAGATTCCCGTCATCGCCGGGGAAGCCATGAGCCTTTTATCCTCCCTTATGGACGAGCGAAAAAAAAGAAAACCGGTTCCTTTAAAGGAACCGATCCACAAAGTTATCACACCTATTCTTATCCGTAGATCTACAACAAAATAAGAATCCGGCAGATGAACCTTCGGCAGGATATTTCCTTCCGAGGGTTCATTTTTTCCTTCTTAAAAGCTTTCCGCTCCCGGTATTTTTCCAGCAGTCGTTCTTTACTGCCACCGCTCCTCCTACCAGTACATAGTCAAATCCCCGGCAGAGCTGCGCGGGATTGTCAAAATCGGCGGGAGCTTTCAGATTTTCCAGACGGAAGATATTAATATCCGCCGGCCTTCCCTTCTCCAGGATTCCCTGCGCCAGCTTTAAAACCTGCGCCGGTTTCCCGGTCATCTTATAGACAGCCTCCTCGATAGAAAAAATCTTCTTTTCCCGTACATAATCCACAAGAACTTTTGGAAACGCGGCGTAGACTCTCGGATGATATTTCCCGCCTGTAGGATAGGTAGCGTCTGAGATCACATTGGCATATGGATCCTTCAGAAAATGCAGCATATCCTCCTCTGAAGCAATAGTATCCAGCATAGTTGCCTGACATTTTTCAGCGATCAGGATATCATAAAGCGTGTCATAGGGATCTTCCTTACAGATCTTTGCAATCTCCGCAATAGATTTCCCCGTCATTTCTTTATATTCTTCAGAATGGAGCGTGCTGGCATAAATCTGGTCAAATCCGGCAAGCTCCACAATGTTTTCAAAATGTCTGGACGGTTTTCTGAGAATCTGCGTCAGATGCCAGCGATATACAGAATCCCCAAGTCTCTCCAGTATCGCTTCCGCTCCTCCCTCCTGGCTTTCAGGCGGAAGAAGATGGACCAGTTGCGTGGAGCCTGTAAGATATGGATATAAATCAAAGTCCAGGGACACGCCTTCCTCTCTGGCCTGCCGGAAAAGCTCCAGAATTTCCCGGCGGCGGACACGCCAGTTTTTCTTTCCGATACATTTCACATGACTGACATGAAGGGGAATATGCAGGGATTTCGCCACTTCTATCACTTCCCTGACAGATTCCAGGAAACCGTCCCCCTCGCTGCGCACATGGGTGGTAATGGGAATATCCATATTCTTTAAAGGCATCAGAGCCTCTGTAAAGCCCCGGACGTCATATTCAAATTCCGGCGCATAAGCCACTCCCAGACTGACGCCAAGAGCGCCTGCGCTCAATGACTCTTCCAGATTTTTCCATACAAGGTGAAGCTCCTCCTTTGTCAGTCTTCCCGGAGCGTAGCCGGCTGCCGCCGCCCGGATAGTTCCGTTGCCTGCAAGCATTCCTGTGTTCACGCTTCTCTTCGTAACTGCAAGAGCGTCCATATAGGAGGCAAAAGATTCCGCCACAGGACAGAAACGCTTTCCCTCTCTGTCTTCTTCCAGATATTCCCCCGGCAGATCTCCGGTAACGCTGCTTAAAAAGTCCAGAATCTCACCGGCATATTTTTTTCCTACAGGAGCCACCGACAGGCCGCAGTTTCCATTTACCACCGACGTGATTCCCTGGCGGTTCAGAAGTTCGTCGTCTCCGCCGCACAGAGCCTTCCAGTCTCCATGTCTGTGTATGTCGATAAATCCCGGCGTCACATATCCGCCTTTCGCGTCCAGGATCTGCTCCGGAGGGAAGTTCTTCGGAATTGCTTCCGGTTTTGTAATCTCGCCTATCGCTCCATTTTCAATCACAATATTTCCCGGAAAAGGCGGTTCATTTTTTCCATTTACGATCAGTCCGTTCGTTATAATGTAATCTGCCATCGCAATCACCTGCTTTTATTTTTCTCTTCTCAATGCAAAACAGATGCCCGGCGGACATCTGTTTTACGTCTCATTGTCGACCATATTGTTCCCTTGCACACTGCCGCTATTCTATAGATTAATACACTCCAACAGCATTTACAAGCTTTTTTGTAATAGGAAGCCAGAACTGTACCAGCGGCCCTGTAAGACATACCGCCACAATGGTTCCCACTCCCACGGTTCCTCCCAGGAAAAAGCCCAGGACTACGAAGAAAAGGTCGCATCCCACTCTCACCCAGCGGAATTCTACTTTCTCGATCTTATCGGACAGGATCACCGCCACAAGATCGTTTGGGCCGGTACCTGCGTTACTGTTGATCACAATAGACATTCCGGCCGCCAGGATCACACATCCGATCAGCATGCTCGCCACTCTGACGACCATGGAAGCGTCTCCGTTTATGTATCCCCCGAAAAGCCATGTAAAGAAATCAATGATCGGTCCGCCGCAGAACGCGCAGACAACTGTTCCCGGTTTCACATATCCTTTCGTAGTGAAAAGCATCACTACCATCAGGATGCAGAGAACGATCACATGGACCGTTCCAACGGTCAGGCCGAAGACCACCGACAGACCCTGGATAAAGACGGTAAAAGTATCTGTACCCAGAGCAGATAAAAGAAACAGCGTTACTCCCAGATGCGCTACCGTCAGGCCGATCAGCAGCACGATCAGGGCGACCGCCCAGTCTTTTATGCTTCTGCCTGAGGTATCAGACGCGAACTTCGTCTTCTGCTCACTCATGATCTACCTCCCCGTCATTACAGCATCAGCCGGTAAATATTGGCAACATCCTCTTCGTGAAGTTCAACAAAACCGCCCAGGGATCCTGTTCTGGCATCGCCGTAGCATGCGGTGTGAGCCATTTTCTCAATGTCTTCCTCTTTCGCGCCCAGCTCTGCAAAGTTACCGGGCATTCCGATGGATTTCAGGAACCGGCGCAGACACTCGATGCCCTCTTTTGCCGTTTCCTCCGGATTTTCGAAGTTCATCTGGCAGCCCCAAACGCGGACTGCGGCCTGAGCGAAACGCATTACATTATGTTTCAGATTATAAGTGAACACCGCCGGCATCACTACAGCCAGACCGGCGCCGTGAGCGCAGTCATACTGAGCGGAAAGTTCATGTTCAATGTCATGGCTCGCCCAGTCCTGCGTCCTTCCTACGCCGCAGGAGTTATTATGAGCCATCATACCGGCCCACATAATATTGGCTCTTGCCTGGTAGTTATGAGGATCCGCGATCACTCTTGGGCCTTCATGGATCATGGTCAGCATCAGCCCTTCGATCAGGCGGTCTGTAACTTCCACTTCTTCTGTATTGGTAAGATACCGCTCATAAAGATGAGCTATGATATCCGTGATCCCGCAGGCTGTCTGGAAAGCGGGAAGTGTCTCGGTCAGAGCCGGATTCATGATCGTGAATTTCGGACGGAGCGCTTCTCCTGTAGTAGATCTCTTAAACATGCCCTCTTCTTTGGTGATAACAGAATCCGGAGAACCCTCGCTTCCTGCCGCGGAAATCGTGGTGATCGTTCCGATGGGAAGCGCTTCTTCCACAATTCCTCCCTGATAGTAATCCCAGAAATCACCGTCATAGACAGCTCCCGCCGCAATCGCCTTGGAAGAGTCGATGGTGCTTCCTCCGCCGATGGCAAGGATAAAATCCACCTTTTCTTTTCTGCAGAGATCGATTCCTTCGTATACAAGTCCGCTTCTGGGATTCGGCTTGACTCCTCCCAGCTCCACATAGGTGAGACCTTCTTTTTCCAGAGATTTCTTTACTCTGTCAAGGAGACCGGACCGTACTACCGAACCGCCGCCGTAATGAAGAAGGACTCTGCTTCCCCCGAATTTCTTCACATATTTTCCCGTTTCATTCTCCGTATCTTTTCCAAACACAAAATATGTAGGAGCGTAGAATGTAAAATTGTCCATAATATAAATACCTTCTTTCTTCTGTTCTTATGACTTCCTGCAACGAATTTTCCGTCACATTCATATTATAAAACCCGTATATTTTTACCACAAGAAGGAACCTTTTTTGTACCAGGGCACCTTCACTTCCCCTAATCGCCAATGCGCAGGGGACAATACGGTCGATAAAGAGCTGATCCCACGCACACCCTAGTTGTCTGTACAGTAGGCATTTGTCATGATATATTTATCCCCTGCGTTCTTATATCCCCAGTCGCACATCAGCTCCACAATCGGCTGAAGGGTCTTTCCATGTTCTGTCATGGCGTACTCCACCTGTGGAGGAACCGTGGGATATACGGTCCTTGAAACGATCCCGTCCTCCTCAAGCTCCCTGAGCTGGGTCGTCAGCGTCCTCTTATGTGCGGTCTTGAGGAAACGGAGGATTTCATTATAGCGCTTCGGTCCCTCATCCAGAAGGTAATGGATGATAAGAAGTTTCCATTTCCCCCTATGATCTTCAGCGTAACCTCCATCTCACAGGAGACTTCAATCCTGCCGTCCTTCTGCTTTTCTGTTATTTCCCTCTCAGCATTTTCCTGTGCTGTGTTCTCTTTCTTTTTCGTCATGTTTCTCCTTTTTATCCAATGTTGATACATATTATCAGGAATGAGCAGTTTTTCTGCCTCACCCATAAATGTAATGCCTGTACTCAGGTTTATGCCAGCGTCAGTGTACATCTTCATATTATTGTACTACATTTACATCTGTCCGAAAAGCAGAAAAACGATCCGGGAGCATATTCGCACGCCGGATCGTTTTCTCTGATTTTATGTTGTCATTTTTAATTGTCCCGAATCCATTCAGACCCGTAAATTATTTTTCTACCGGAACTTTCTGATTAAAGTAATCCAGTACGAGCGCCGCCACAACGCCTATGATAAGCCAGATCAGATTAATGGCAAACTGTCCTGCAGAAGAAGCAAAGCTTCCAAAAGGAATAATCATGATCGTAGCCGCGATCACAATTCCCACGATGGCATGAAAAGCCAGATTATAATGATGATCAAACAGCGAGTTCACTGCCTTCGCCAGACAGATTACTGTAACAAGGGCTCCAATACCGCCGGGAACCAGCACGGACATATCAAGATGACCGATACCGTCTACAAAGGGAGTATATAGTCCCAGAGGCATCAGCAGCGTGGAAAAACTCATTCCCGGTGCGATCACACTCAGCGCAAGACAGAATCCGCAGAATAAAAGCCATGCAAAGCTGGGTTCAATCTTCACAGACAGTATATTTAATGTTCCCAGAAGTACAAAAATAACCACCATGGCGATTCCCATGGAAATAAAGGATCCTTTCGTTCTTCCCTGTTCTCCCGCTTCGCGGAAAAGTGAAGGAAGCATTCCGCCGATCAGACCTACGAAAAGACATACCGACGTATCCGGATACCTGTTCAGGAAATACGCCAGAAGATTGGCGATTCCGAGAAAACCGATGCCCATTCCGATGATCACAGGGATCAGCCTCGGCACATGGGTTTTAAAGTTCTTAAAGGGATGGGACAAAAGTTCCATCACGGGTTTATAGATTCCAAAGACAACACAGAGTACTCCGCCTGAAATTCCCGGAAGCACGGCTCCCAGTCCGATCAGCGCCCCCTGGAAAACCTGGAGGATCAGGCGTGAAACCGACGGACTGCTTTTTTTGTTCGTATTCATATCTGCTCCTATCCGCCCCGTTAAAAGGGATCTTTATTCTTCTCATACTTATGTTCGAAAGACAGAGGTTATTATATAACAGGAACAGAGAATTTGCCAGTGTTTTTTTATGAATGACATAAAAAAACGGAAATGTCTGATTTTACAAACATTTCCGACTCTTAGAGAGCAGGGGATGAGAGAATCGAACTCCCACCAAAGGTTTTGGAGACCCCTATCATACCATTTGACCAATCCCCTATATATAAGAAAATGTGACTATTGCTAGTCACTTTTCATATAAGATACTTAGTTGTACCTTCAAAACTGCACACATGCTGACATTTTATGATGAATCTCTCTGACCTC
>CBJMC01400__coassemble_554_pt1 | contig 165953 bp, 141 predicted proteins | sample CBJMC01400__metabat2_low_PE_023 | metagenome-assembled genome bin CBJMC01400 | reverse complement strand
ATTAAAACACTGTAACCTCTGTTGAGAGGTCATAATTTACTGATATTCAAATTTTGATTTAAAAAGTCTCTGACATCACGATATGCTTCCGTAGAAAATTCTTTTGCCAGCCAACTTATATTCCTATTTTTTCTTAGAGATCTAAGATCATTATCATCAAAAATATCTACTATAACTCCCCATAAAGGAACACATATTTCTTGAATCTTTTTAAACTCCCCAGGAACATTTGTTGGCAACAAAGCCTCTTCACGAATCATATCTATACTGTTCTGGTATATCCCATACAATAAATCATCGTTTTCATATTCATAAACTGGAAATATCGTATTAAATCCAGAAACAGATAAATACTGATGATTTTTCATCCATTGGAACGCAAACCATATCAATTCTCCTATTGCTTTTACGAGTTTGATATTATGCTTACCATATTCTGCACCTTCTTTAAAGTTATCTCGTGCCGGTGTTGTGTCAAATGGTGCATGTATGTAAAAATTTTGATGTGCTTCTTTTGCGGTCGGAAAAAAAGCATAAATTTTACTGTTTTTTATTGCTTTCAGTTCTTTTCCATCGACCCGGAATATGATTGCTGTCGCTTCTGCATTTGCATCTGTAAAAAACAAGTAGTCTGCATCCCTTGTTCTGGTCCGTTTAGAACAGATATTCGTTATTGTCGTATTCATACTCAATCCAAACACATTATCCGGATGTGCTTTTTTATCTAAGGAATACTTTGCTTTATTTATTTCTATCTCTTCCGGATATCCATCAATTTTTATCTTTACATCCGAAATCCGGTTTAACATAATGATACTTTCGGCGGTTATTTTCTTTGTTAAAGCATCCCTTATTTCTTGATATGCAATGTTGAAAGGGACTTCACTCTTATCAAAAGGAAGAATCATACATGTTTCGTCATAAGCGATTTCTTGCCTACTTGGTACTTCATTGGGAAATAATCGATTCTGAATTACAAAATGGTATTCACCAGAATAAATACGTGGATGTTCCGTATAGCAGTACACTGACTTGAAACCTATTCCAAAGTGTCCAATTCTGGTTCCGTCTTCCTTAGTCCCGTTTGCAATACCACATACTCCTTCAATGTCTTTCTCATTAAAAGGACGTCCATTATGTTCTATAACCAGTTTTTCTTTTTGCAGATGAAACTGTATTCTTGTAGCACCGGCATCCTCAGCATTTTGCAGAATTTCATAGATAAAATGCGTCCTGTCACTGTATTGGTTAATAATGATCTGCAGAATCTTTTCAGCCTCTGTACCATACTTTATTCTATTCGCATCACTGATTTGTTTGTATAACTCCATTTTCTCTATCCTTCTCCATGAAAATCATCAGATATTGTAAATATTTTCTCGTTTCCTCTTCGGTAAATCCCAGTTCCGTTTCTGTCATCTTGATTACTCTTTCCAGATTTTCCGAATCACTCTTTAACTGATCAACCGCACCTATATCAAATAACAGCTTCAATTTCCTTCTTTCATTATACTGCTCGGGTGCCAAATCTGATATTAGTCCCAATAATCTTTTTGGTGATTTGAGTATTTCCGATCCATATTGATTCCGAATATATTTCATTGTATCAAGCATTGACTGATTCACCGCTTTTTGTGAGTCAGGTTCTACATCAAGAACGCCATAGGCTAATAATTCAAATAATATGTCTGCTCTGCTTTTGGCTTCTTCCAGCTGATGCATATGTAAATCATAATCTTCCTGAGCAATACGAATCTTTCCAGTCATCATCTGAATATAGTTCTTCTTCCCACTATTATTCTTTAAAGCATCCTCTAGCGCCTTCATCCGTGCAGTATGACTTGTACGCAGACTAGCTTCTTTATAATTGATCATTTCTTCTGTTTTTTCTTTATGTTCTTTCAATGCTACAATCCAAAAACTATGATGTGTTGCATCTACCGCTTTCCAACTTTCTTCTCTTATATCAGTTAAAAAGTTGATGCCGCGGCTTTGTTTTAATAATTCCAATAATATTCTATTTAAATTCGTATTGGATGAAACCGGAGTCATTTGAATGTCCTCTCGTTCTCCAGATAATTTCCACTGATATATTGCAAACGGATACACACCAGCAGCAAATTGATTAGATTTTACACGCAGTGAGGTCACAATCTTGCCCTTACTCTGTAAATAATCTGCTGCAAGTTTTACAAGGGGATGTGTAATAGAAAGTAACGTTGCTGACGGATTTTCTTTCCAGCACTTACTCTCAAAAGTAATTTCCATTAACTGTTCTCCGGATTCCAGCCATCTGCGCCATGACTTATTGATTTCATTCCGAGGCAATTTTGCACGTTTGAAATCATCCAGGAGTGACATTCTGGCATCCTGAGATAAGCGCAATTTTTTCAATTCCTTTGTCCCCAGGATATACTCTTTATCCGCTTCCAGTCTTTGTTTTAAATAACACTGTACTAAATTCTGTATATTTTCCGATGAAAGCCAATAATTCGTAGCATTTTTTAACTCACTATCAAAAGCAGACTGTGGAACATGAATTCCAAACAAATCCCTTTGTTTTTCCTCAAGTTCTTCCTGTTCTTTGAGAAACCGAACTTTATTATCTGTCATCTGCTGCATCATCTCACGGCGATCTTCATCGGATAATTGGAAATTATTAACCAGTTCCCTGATCTCACCTGTAATTTCTCCCAAAATATCTTCACAATCACCAATTGAACTATGGAACACTCCTATTCTCATCAAACATCTTTCATATATATCTGCATCTACAGTTCCCGGTGTAACCATATTATAAATAGCCACACTCTCGCTGGTCTGTCCATTACGATCAATACGTCCAATTCTCTGTTCTACTTTCATCGGATTCCAAGGCAGATCGTAATTTACCATACAATCGCAGAATTGATAGTCTAATCCTTCACATCCAACTTCCGAAAACAATAGAATGTCCAAGGCAGTTTTATCCTCACAAGGTGTCTGATTCGGATTAAAACGTTTTCTCAATTCGCGTCTTTCTTCATCTATGACATCCCCATGAATTAGGCCAACTCTTAAGCCTTGTTCTGTCAGTTTGTTATATAAATAATGCAACGTATGTCGGAAGCCACTAAAAATCATAAGTTTATTTTTTGGTTCCGTCTGTTTTTTCTTGACAATTTCCATTAACGCATCAAATTTAGGATCCTGATCCGGTAATGCGTCAGCAATCTGTAAGATCTCTTCTATTTGATTCTGGATTAGAAAAAGTGATTTATCATTATTCAATGCAAAAAGATCTATAGATTCATCATCATTGTCTGTAATCTCACACAGATGTCTGTAAAGAATACTTCTCAACATCGGCGCCAATCCAAACAGGCAACTGGCTGTCTGACGTCGAATCGTTGTCATCATGAACTTTGTATTATCCGTACAATGAATCGTAGAAAAAATCTCATGCACAACCTCCAGTACTTTATCATGCAGTTCTCTTTGTTCGGGAGTAAATTCAACTGTAATTGTATAAGGCTTACGTATTGTAAATTCTCCAATATCACGCCGCCTTGTACGACTGATTAAATTTGAAAATGTATGCATGTTTTCAATATCAGAAATCAGTTGTACTCTTTCTTCAACAGAAATTTCTTTTTGATTTAGTACCCGTATAATCCTTTCCATCGTTGGATTCCCCTGAAATACTTTTTTTCCCCAAGAAGTATTACAGGCATTTATAATCTGCTCATAGGCATTTTCTTTCCAACCCTCTTTAAATCCTCTGACATAAGTTGATGCCATATTGATAAATTGGTTTGGTTCTGCCATATCCTGAAATGTCTTTCTGTCAATAATCAGATCTGGGCGTAAAAGATTCAATAAAACAAATAAATCGTCGTATTGAAGCTGAACAGGGGTTGCCGTTAATAAAACTACGGCTTCTGCCGCATCACAAAACCGACTAACAGCACGATAGCCATAAGTCGCTGTATTCCTAATGTGATGCGCTTCATCGACGATTACCAGATCAAACTCTGGTGGATCTACTTCCATCAGGCCTTTACGTTTTTTATTTCCAAATACATTACTTTCATCAAACAGGGAATATGGAATAATAGCTTTCTTATATTTTTCAGGCCATTCTCCTTCCATATCAAGTTCATTAATACAATGGCGGAATAAATCTCCATCTAATGCCGTAAATTCCTCACCAAATCGCTTCATCTCTTCTTCCCATTTACGTTCAGAGACTAATGGGCGAGGACAAATGATCAATACAGAATCTAAATTCCTTCTAGCCTGCAGTTCTCGAAGAATTAATCCTGCTTCTATCGTCTTTCCGACGCCAACACCATCTGCAATTAAAAGGCGTGGTCTGTCCGCACGTATAAATTTAAGAACTGGTCGAAACTGATGTGGAATAAAGTCAATTTTAGCAGTATTTAAAGAATACAATGAAGATATAGATGGATTGCGAATCAAAGACGCAGTAAGACCTGCATTGAATCTCTCTGCATCCACTTTCTCCATTTCTGCATCTGATTCTTGAATATCGATCTGCGATTCATAATATGTTTGCATGCCGGTTGCTGTAAACACTTGATACCTTGTCTCCGGATATCCTTCACTAATATTCACTATTGCTCCGGTAATACTCTTATCAGACTTTAAAGTAATTACCTGCCCCTGTTTAAATCTGCTCATAACTCATTCTCTCTACTCTTATTTGTAATCAATGCCATCCCACAGCCTTACCAACTTCATCCGCACAGATAAATCCCAGTATCGCCGCAAGAGACCAGATATTATGATTTATAATACCAACAACACATATAACCAGTATAGCCCTGCTTCCAACCCATACTCCATTGGGTCCGTGATTATGATTTTTTCGGACTTTAAAAAGTAAATATTGAATCAGTAACGTACACAAGAAAAATCCAATCCCATAAATCATTAATTCCATCATATCTTTAACCTCTTCAAGATATTTCTATACGGTATATTCCAAGATTCCTGTTAGAACACGTTTTTATTCCAACACTGTTTCTTCCCTGCTCATGAAATCTCTGTACAATATGATCGGCTATTTCTTTCTCTATGGCAGACTTATTTAATCTGCCCTCAGCACGAAATTCATATACCTGTTCATTCTGCTCAATCAACCTGTCTATATATGCCATAAGCCGATGCCTCATCTGAAAAGAACATCCTCTCTGCACATAATAATTCGCTATTTTACTTTTGCAATCCGGCAATCTGATATCCGCTTTGTGATCCGAATTCATCAGCTCGTCCGTCAGATTAAAGTAATCATGTGCAATTTGATTTTTCCTCTGTCCCGTCGCACCTATATCCCAGGTAACATCCAACTGGTACGGCTCTCCATCAATATTTACAATATTCCATGCATGTAACACACTCCGTCCGCTTTTTACCGAATAGCCAGTTGCAACAATACATTTCACATCAACCGCATTCAGAAGAACTTTCACTGCCTTTGCAATTCCTTCACACTGGGCTTTATGATATGCAAAAACACCAAGGATATTGTGAGAAGCAATCACTCTGGACACTTTATCCTTATCGGCTCCTTCATAATCATACACAACATTCTGGCAAATCCAGTCATGCACTCGAAGTTCTTTTTCATAATCATTACATTCCAACAGATGCAGTTTTCCCGCAAGTTCATTTACTACTTTTTCAATTTTCTGATTATATTCTTTTACCTTCTCTTTCAGAAAAAAATACTGCGGACAGATCGCAACATGGCCAAACATATCACGGGCAGTGCTGCAAGCCGACTGATTCAGAAAATAAATCAGTGGATTATCCCTCGTCATCGCCAGAAATATGCGTTCAAAACTTTCCTGGCTAAATTCACCTCTCACTGGAATCGGAATAATTTTCTGATGTGATATCACTCCGTTATAAAATGCCTTGTAGATCGCCTGTTCCTGTTTATTCAGTTTGTAATAATAATAGCGATCTGCAATCATTTTCCTGATACTCCCTTACTCTTTTGCAAAATACACCATCACTACCGTAATGTCATCTCCACATCCAAGCTCACTGGTCTCTGTCAACCAGTTCTTCAGATTTGCCTGTACTGTATCTGCTCCATGCTCCTGAAGCGTCTGCAGATAATCCTTACATGTCTTCCGATACTCTTCATTCGAAGTATAACTGTTGGCAAATCCATCTGTGGAAAGGATATACATATATGGCTCTTCGCTCTCCGTTTCCCGTCTCCGTACCGATGCTACTGCTTTTCTCCAGGCATCCGGTTTTGACAGGGAATGTGTTTCTGTTCCAAGAAATTTTTCCGGTTCTACCAAGGGCTCAACCTCTTCTTTTGTCACAACACTGATATCCCCGTCCCCGATCTGGAAGGAAAATACAAAGCTGTCAGTCACCAGCATTCCTAGCAGCGTCGTTCCGTACAGAGAAAATACAGACGGCCACTTAGTATTTCCATCCTCATCAGTCATTCCTTCTACTTTGTTTTTATAAAAGGACTGTTTCACCCTTACCTGCCACTCTTCACATACATCCTGGGCGAACCGCATGTCACCTTCCCGGTTAAGAAAAGTAATCAGATTGGAAAGGCCTGCTTCGTCTTCTCCATAGACCTTCAGATAGTTCTTCATAACTTCGCAGAAAGAATTGACAGCAATCATGGAGCCTCTGCCACTTCTGGGGCATTTAGAACTTCCATGACCATCCGCAACGGCAACGATAGCAATCTTATCAGATATTTCTACGATTCGTTTATTATCCTGACAAGGCGTCTGGTTTCTTACGTGAGTCGCACCTTTGACGATTCCGTCACATATATAGCGTTTCATCCGCCCCCTCCTCTTCTTACCAGACAGCTCCTTCATCGAAATCATCTGGATTTGGAATATTGCTCATATCAAGTACCAGTGGTACTCCGTTGTTTGCTGGTGCAAACGGATCATCTGCCGGTGTAGAAACTCCTGATACAGGCGTAGATGCAGATACTGCAGGTGTAGATATCGCAACTGAATTCATCGGCTTACTTGATGGTGCAGAAACCATAGAAGCTGTTGTAGATGCCCATTTAATCATCTTCGCAAGTGCTGTTGCATTATTTGCCTGCAGAACAAGCTCTTTATTTCCGGTAAACTCAATCAGTACTTCGTCATCTGCATCCTGTCCGATGGAAATTGCAATCTTTACTGCTTTTCGGAACCATGGCAGCTTTTTCAGTTTCTCCATACTCTTTTTATAATCATCTGTCGGCTGTCCATCCGAAAGAAGCACAATAACCGGCGGTAGTGCTCTCTCCGGCATTGGTGGAATACTTAACTGTGCAGCCAGAAGATCAAATGCTTTCCCAAGTTCCGTCAAACCATTAGCATCCATATCTTCCCAGCCATAATCCTCTACTGGTACCGGACTCGATGTGATCCAGCTTGCTCCCGAGGAGAACTGTAATGCACGGATCAGAAGCTGTGCATTAGGATTATTGTCCGCTGCTGAACGCATTTCCGGTATACACTCCTGAATCGTATTATTTACGATTCCAATTTTCTCTCCATACATAGATCCGGAACAATCTACTACCCAAAAGAAATGAATCGGTCTTGTTGCTAATTTTCCACCTGGTCTCTGTAATACTTCCATAGCAAATCCCTCCCACATGTGTTTTTTATTATTTTCTCAAACCTTTATTTGAACTCTCCTGTTGATTCAGGGAATAAGATCTTTACACCTTTTGCAATTCCGGCTGTCTTTCCCGGAGCAACAGGAATCTGCGTTCCATCTGCTTTCTGATAAGTCCAGTTCACTTTATCTTCATTCCGGATTCCCCAGAGTAACGGATTCTTCGGATTCTGAACCACGGACCCTGCTACGGTATCCATATCAAAATCATCGTAAACATGATGGTGTAACAGCTTCGTATTCTGATTCAACAGTACCCGGTTCTTTCCGATGATGATCATATTGGGTACCTGTACTGCCTTTCCGCAATTCCAACAGGTATGTGCCACACCCTTTGCTTCCAGATCTTCATCATAAAAAAGCTGCGCTCCGCAGGGACACTGCAACACTCCGCTCATCATATTTGAAAATAGTGTCATCCATTCCGGTTCTGTAATGCGTTTGCTTGGCTCATTCAGTCCGACTGTAAATGCTCTGGTAAACATCTGCCGCAGTTTCTCCGGATATAACGGCCAGTAAATCGTTGCATTATCATGAATTCCTTTCACCGGTCTGTTTGTCTTATTATCCGGATCAAATATAAATACTGGATCCGTACCATACAGCTTCACTCTCGCTGCCATATCCATACACCGGATACTTGCCTCCAGCTTTCCTTCCAGCGGATGGTTCACCATAAAAAGATAAAACAACAGCACAGAAAGAGAATACCGATCCGTATCTTTGGATGGTCTTTTCTCACCTCTTACAATCTCCGGCGCCATGAATCCCGGTGTACCAAGTACACCACCCGGTTTGCCGTTATCAAATGAGACATTGTCATTATCACAGATCAGTACATCTCCATTATCCGGATTGAAAAACAGATTCCCAAATGAAATGTCCTGATACTTTGCTCCCATAGCATGCAGTTTCTGGTAGCCTCTGGTCAAATTAAAAGCGGTTCTGCAAATGGTATAGAAAGACGGATTCACACGTTTTTTCATCAGATCCACGATACTTTTGTAATTCTTTGGGCGAAGCGGCATGATATAGCCATACAGATTGCTTTTTGCCGGTATAATCATTTCCATAGGCCAGAGAAAACTTTCATCTGGAGAACCTTTTGCTATAATTGTCTCCAGAATCTTTTTCTGACGCTCAGTAGCACTGCCCTTAAAATACCATTTCAGAGCATAATGATTGCCGCCACATTTCACATCATAGACTTCCCCCTGGCCCCCAACGCCCAGAAGGCTGACTACCTCATATTTATTTCCACTCTCCGAAATGAGAATCGTTCCACTTTTTAACTGTCCTTCCATTACGGTACCTGCCTCCTTTGTCTGATCAACAGCAATACCTGATTGACCACACTTCCGTCTGCCACGATCATACAATAGGATTTATTTCCAAACTGCATCTCACAGGCATTGCTATATGGAGTAATTGCGGTCAGATAACGATAAGTTTTATCAAATCCCCATTCCGCTGCCTGAAACACAATTCTCTGATTCGTTATGTATAAAATCCCCCGATGTTGCACAAGTTCTGTATGCTCTACCGTTCTTCCTCTCCCATGGCTCCATCTGCTTCCCTCAAATAGACCTGGAACACTTCCACCTGTATGCCGAAACTCCTTCACTGTTTTCTGCTCCATATTAACCGCCTTATCAATAAAGTGAATCTTCTCTCCACGCTTCAGGAACAGCTTGTCTGTATTCAAGATTGGAAGCCTGCCAGCAATGATTTCCTGCCTTGCTGCATCCGGCAGTATCGTTGTCACCGTAGGGATCCGGTTCCGATTTCCAAACAATGCATCAAAAAGTCCCATCCTCTCACCTCTTTACCCCGTCAATATACCTCAAATCTTCTCCTTCGTTGTCGCATGGCAGGCGACAATTGGAAGCTTATTCTACACCAGCTGATATTTTAATTTGTTCTTTCTGGCATATTCTTCTGCATAAGAGCCGAAAGAGCATTGAATAATAAACTGCTGGTCTGTATTGGCAAATGCGTCCTGCCCGATCTGTTGTACGCTGTCCGGAATCATAATAAAATCCAAAGAATTGCAGCCGAAAAATGCACGTTCACCAATGCCTTCCAGTTTTTCATGCACTTCCACTTTTTTCAGATTGATGCAGCCTTCAAACATATGATCCGGGATTCTTCCTATATTCTCCGGGATTGTTACATGCTCCATGGACTGACAATCTGCCATCACTCCATTACCTAACCAGAACACACTCTTAGGAATCTCGATTGTCCGCAAACCAGTTCCTTTCAATGCACTATCTCCGATTGTCTTCAATGCCATTGGCAAGAATATAGATTTGAGACTGCTACAGTTTTCAAAGGCTGAATCTTCAATCTCTTTGATACTGATCGGCAAAACCACCTGATGCAGTTTGTTGCATCCAGCGAAAGCATTTCGTCCAATATACGATATTCCTTCTGTCAGAATCGCTTCCTCTGTTTGGGAATTGCTGAAACTGTTATCTGCAATCTCAATTACCGGCATATTTCCTGATCTGTTCTGAAAAATAATCGTCTTATTCTTATCCCCACGGAATCCTGTCACGGCAAGACCTTTTCCCCTGCGGCTTTTCTCATATGTAAAAAGATCTCCATAAAATTTGCCCGAAGAGGACTGTTCGCTCTGAATAGCCGGTCTTCCCCCTTGCTTCTGAATGGAAATATCACAATCTTTTCCCAGCACTCTTCCTCCATAACAGAAGCACCATACCGATACAATCCAGTCTGCATTGACACGGCTCATGCCAAAATCATCCATGAGGCGCTTCACATAGCGGAAAGCAAAGGTGTTATTGATATGGGATGCACCCTGGATATCCTGTGCAATTCCCATGTTATATGCCATCAGCAATAGATTGACACTCTTTGCCTGATCTGGAAATAAGTCTTTTACCAATGCAGTAAATTTCTTCCTATCGTCCAGAGATGCCTGGTGCTGCCACAACATCTCTTCAAAATCCTGTTCAAAAATAACCCATCACCTTCTTGTCTGCTCCTGCGCTGCGCCAATTCCTTATTCCACACCAAGTGCTTTAAATACTGCTTCTTCTGCGGACGAATAGAAAATCAGGCTGAAAGCTCCAACCAAGTCTGATGGTACGGTTCCCAGATCTCCTGCAGAAGTAATAGGAAGTAAAACTTTCTTCGCTCCGCTGTCCAGACATACCTGTAATGTGCTCGCCAGCTCATCCACCTTAATCAAGGTGCCACCAATACTGATCTCACCAAGAATCGCAAGGCTGCTCAGCGGTGTCTTTCCAAGTGCCGCGGAACAGATTGCAACCAATGTCGGTAATGCCAGATTCCCCGTCATTCCAATACCCTGCATATCCTGATAATTGATGATATAGTCCTTTGTAGTGGTACTGATCTGACCGGAAATACGGTTTCCATTGGCTTTCAGATAATTGAAAGCTGTATTTGTTGCTTCTTTCGGCTCTTTTCCTGATCCAATACCAGTACAGATCAGCTTTCCATTACCAGGCATCATCTGAGTTTCCAGCATATAGCAGCCGATCATTCTTGTCTTTGATTTTGAAACTGTATAAACAGAGCCTGGTTTTCCCATTCCTTCCGGAATCAGCTTACCTCCGCCCTGCTCAGGAACGGAAACGTAATGCTCCTCAAAGCTGTCATTATCAATATAAGAAAAGTTCACATCGTAAAATTCCATGCCGCCGATTTTCTTCAGCTGCTCTTTTACCCTACGGCGAAGTTCCAGTGAGATCTCCACAATCTCACGTAATTCTTCTTTTGTTACCTCTCCATCCGGATACAGTAATTTTGTAAATCCAGAAATCATCTTGCGGACTGCAATGGTATCACGCTGGTTCAGATTGTTTCCCAGATGGAAATATCTGTCCATCAGGTCGCTGTAGTTGTCTTTACGCAGTTCACGCATGAACTCCGACAGATAATCGGTGATAAACCCATAATCGTCCGTAAAGGAATCCGGTCTGTATTTCGGGATCTCCCAGCCAGGAATATAGCAATGCATACGATCCAGGAACGCAGTATCTGTTCCCATTTCCGGCGGGAATGGATCAAATAAACTGGAAGTCTTCAAAAGGGTATCTACACTCTGGTTTATATTTCCTACGAATACCATAGAAGCCTTTGCCTGAACCTCTGCTTTTCCTCGCGAAAATGCTCCAGATGCCATGTAACCTTTCATAATCTGGACACCATCTTTATCCTTAAACTTAATACCGGCAACCTCATCAAAAGCCACACAGTCCCACATACCGACAAGCCCTACCGTATGATTAGACATGTTATAAAAAAGATTGGCAACTGTTGTCTGTCCGCCGGCAACCAGAATACTGTTCGGAGAAATCTGCTCATATATGTAAGATTTACCAGTAGAACGTGGTCCCAGCTCGCAAAGGTTGAAGTTATTCTCTACCAGCGGAATCATACGAGCAATCAACAGCCACTTTGCTCTTTCACTGAAACGATCCGGCTCCAGGCCAGTGGAACGAAGCAGAATGTCCATCCATTCTTCTTTGGTAAATGCTTTTCTTCCGTTCTTCACCTCATCCATATCCACATGCGGCATCTGAATCGGTGTCAGCTTGCGGATATGAATTGGTTGTGTATTCTTTTTATCTTCCTCGATAAATTCATACTCCATCTGCAGGATACACCAGATACCACCACAAAGCAGTCTGTCATAATCTTTTACATAATCCGGGTGAATTGGAATTCCCTTCACCCCAAGGTTTGAGAATGTCGCTTCATAACGATCTTCTTTTGTATTCAGTACAACCGTGATACGATCAATCACAGTATAGCTGCCCCTTTCACGCAAAAGAGAGAGAATCTTCTGTGCCTCATCCGGACGCACATAGTTATCTCTCAAAATACGCTTTACGTTCTCTACACCTTCTTCAATGATCTCTTCGTCGTCGGAATTGCAGTACTGCCCGAGAAGATATTCCAGCACATAGACCGGAACATTGGCTCCCTCACGGATGGACTTTGTTAAATCCTTCCGAACAATGCGGCCATTATAGTATTGACGGAGTTTTTCCTTTATTTCTTCTCGCTTGTCTTCTATTGTATTTTCCTGAGTAATACCAAATTCTTCCATATCATCCCTCTTTTTTACTTATTTACATGTGTATATCTCTTTTTCATTTCAAAATAGTGGTCTATAATAAAATTGCAATTGATTTTTGAGGTCATTTCGGCCTCATCTAATATATAATTTGATATATATCCATATTTTTTCAAATGTTCTGCATTCTTTTTGGGCATTCTAAAGTCAATCTCCGTACTGTTTACTTCGTCTATTCTCCTGCATATTTTTTTTAGAAAATTTTCATTTTCCTTGTCCAATACTGTAAAGTTATCAACAGACATAAGTGTTTTTTCGAATTTATATTTATGAAATGATTTCTTACGTCTATAAATATTGTCAATATTTTTTATTGCTATTTCCATATCATAAGTAAGCAAATTATATTCCAATGTAATTTGAGTGATCCCTTGAACAAAAGTTTGTTTCCCAATTGCTATCGCATTAATATCATTTAATATTTTTTCTTTAGTTTCCGGTTGAGTATTTTGATTTAATAGATAATATTTTTCCTGTGTTAATTGAATAAAATCCCCATAATAATCCACAAATTCTTTCAGAAACAATCGGCGTTTCAGTGGATCAAATAGAAATCTTATATTTGCCCAGTTATTAGATAAATCTCGATACAATTCAACATATTTTTCAAACCATTCTACAGAATTATCCTCTTTAAAAAATGAACAGTGATCAAATAATGCTCTTTGAGAAAAAATAAATGCTTCCATGTCTTTTCTCCTGCATTCACTATAACTGACTATCCCTAATATCAATGATATAATTGAACTTCCCCAAACTCCCAAAACGATATTTGATATATATGTATGCAAATGATATCCTTGAGTCCCCACATCAGGGTTCCATTGAAACACACAATACGCATATATCAATGCCGAAACAATACTTCCAATCACCGTGACATAAATAATATTTCTTTGGATTTTCATTATATCTGGTCTCCTTTTAAAACCCAAAATCATCCACAAACGCAATATCAATCATAAATTCATACTGCTGCAGAATATTCTTCTCGTCATTCGCATCTGCCAGCACCAGATAATACTTATCACCATACTTATATTCTCTGGACTTCAATGTAAATTTCTCATGGAATGTTCTCTTCTCTGGTGCATCTTCCCGACTGTTTGCTACAATTGGTACATCGAAGGATATCTTTTCTCCATCTTCCGTCGTAAAATATGCCACCAGACTTCTTGCCTTCATAGTATCAGTCACTTTTTCTGTCTGGATAAAATCAAAGTAAGTAATCAGATTCGTCACTTTTCGATTCACGGAAGTCAGAATCACATCTACATAATCATAAGCAACTGCTCTGGTGTTCGTTGTCAATTCGATAACTGGAATCAACATCTCCTGCAGAGAAGAGCCACCATGCACATAGTTCTGTCCGCCACCGGCCACTTTGAATATGTCTGCTCCAATCGGTGTCGTCACATATAAGTTATTCATATATTTCATCAATCTGGATTTCATTCCCGGTTCATTTACCTTCTGTGTTGTAAGCAGGAACCGTTTATTGGAGTATGCACAGATTTCCCGATCATAGGATACTTTATCAAATTCATGCAGCTTGTCTCTCTTATACAGGAAACCATGATCTGCTGTAACAAAGAATTTCGGTGCTGATATATAGCTGGTCAGCTTCTTGATCAGCTTATGAATCTCTTCGATTGCTTCTGAGCAAGCTGTAAATACTTCATTTTCACTGACAGGTTTATCCCCACGAGCATCCACCTGATTGTGATAAATATATACGATATTCTTCTTCTGCAGCAATTCACGGATTTTCTCTTTATTGGCACTTGCCACTTCATCAAACGCTAAAGCTACGCTATTTTCATTCTGCGCTTTTAAAATCTTATCCCTGGATGCCAGATCACCACAACTCTGTCCATCTACTGTGACATTCAATTTATCATCTACCTGTAATTCCTTATGAGGCAAAAGACTTGCCATTCCCACCGATGTTACAGACGGTAGTCCACTGATCATACATTCCAGTTTCGGTGTACACTTTTCATCCAGTTCCAGTTGCTCCATCAACTCTTTTGCACACTCATATCGGAAAGCGTCAGAAATAATAACGATGACACGATTCTTTCCTTCATAAGCCTTCAGGTAATTGCTATAAAAGTCTTCCTGCTGTTTTAATCCGGTATCCGCCATCAGATTATCCGTCAATTCCTGATTCCATTTCGGTGTTACTTTCTGCAGATAAGTAAAGGAATACATATTCTCAATCCGCTCTCTTACCTGCAAAAATCTCTCTGCATCTTCGATACAGTCATAGGCACTATAAAACCATCTATAATAAGAATCCACCAAATATGTCTGTTTCTGATAATCAGCCACCATAGCTTTAATATCACTGGTCACTTCCAGAACAGATATCGCCTTCATCATCTGGTAAGCATATTTGATCGCCTGATATTCATTTTTATATACATTTCCAAAATGGCATGACTTGGCAGTTCGCTGCTCTGCGATCTGAGCAAGGTTCATACCATCAATCTGAGCATCCAGGATCTCATCATTCAGCTGATCCAGCGCCCAGTCAATTAAGATATTATCCAGTTCCAGGAAAGCATCACAATTTGCAATATCCAGAAGCTGCGCAGACTGATCTTTTAATTTGTCAGCATCCTTTTTTAGTTCATCCCGGATTCTGCTCACTACCCGTAATGTTTTATTCACTTTTTCTGATAATGCATCATAAGCATCCTGATAAAGTACATTGTCCATCAGGTTCCGCACAAATACGACCACATCATTTTTCTTTTTCAAAACATAAGATTTCAAAACAGCCGGCAGTGTATCTTTCAGCGTAACCGATGCATAAGTCAAAAGCATACAAGCAGCCAGATCATTTGTATTCGGATTGTCAGACTGATATCCAAAGTATTTCTCACATAATTCCCAGAACTTTTCTAATAGTCCATTGTCCTCTAAGGCTTTCATGTATGCTTCACTGTTGTTTAATAATAACTGTCTTGTAATTTCCTCAAAGTTCGGAGTCTTCACATCTGTAAGCACGGCAATAAGACCAATATCAATGGTTTCCACATTGAAATGGTCTATGCCGAGTTCCTTAAACTTCTCAATACGATTCTTGTTTTTCCAGAAGTTGCTGTACTGTGACAGATGTTCTTTAAACCGGTTATCAATTCCGATCTCCTGTGACATCTGGGATACCCGGTCCGTGTAGTACGGAACCGAGTAATAATACATATCTGCTAATGGATTTTCTGCATCACTTGGTCTGGGAAATGGTGCATATACAAGATACTTATTCTCTGTATCTGATTCGTTCAATAACCATTTGGAATAAAACCAGTTCGTTCCATCCAGAATATGTAATTTTGCATTGTCCAACTGCAACTCAGATACTTCGTCTTCATACTCCCCTTTGTCATCAAACCAGAATATAATACGAGTATCTTCTTTGGAAAATTCAGTATTTAACTGATCTTGTATATTTTGTAAATCCATCTTTTCAGTCTCCTGGCAAATTATTTTTATTCTCCAAAATGTAATATGACGGCTTTTACCCGATATATGTTATGCAGCATTAATTCTCAACTGAAGAGTATGTAAAAATCGATTAAAACTTGGTGAAATGTTACCTTCCAGATTTAATTCTTTGCCAATCTTATCAGCCCATTCACTCTTGGCAATTCCGGTTATACTATAACTATTTTGGGACTTTTTCTTCAGGGCTGCCAACCCTCCGGGATATAACATATTTGCCAATACTTCCCATGTATCACAGATACCGTCTTGTTTATACGATTTCAAATATTTTCTTTTCGCATTTGGATATGCCCTGAGAATTGCACTCTCGTCGCCCAATAACCAAGCTTCCATTTCTATTACCGCAATGCAGATTGCACAGTCAGTTGACCGCACAGATTCTTTTGCAATGTTATCCAAAGTATTCTGGAATTCTATACAATCACGTTTATCGTTGTCGACTACAACAATAATAGCTGCCTGCTGCATTCTCTCAAGCGAACGGTCAAATCCTCTCAAGTATAAATTAAGATTATTCAACAATCCACTTCCTTTTCGTTCTTGTAAACTTCCCCGTTTAGATAAGTGTCCGATTCCCTTAAATGACTTAATATTGAAATCAATCCACTTATCAGGATACTTTTCCTTTATTTTCTCCATTATATGATTGATCAGAACCTCTGTCGATTTATCTTCCAACAAAAACTGAAAGTACATAGCCGGCCTCCTGTTATCCGAAATATTTACTGTACCACATATCCCCTAGTGGAACTCCTTCGGCTGAAAGTTCACTTACAAACTCATAATCTGACGCACGTTTAATTTTTGAAAAGCCATCATCGCCTTTCTCAAGTACCCACACATTATCCGGAGACAGCGCATTTACAAAAAAAGGACTATGCGTCGTAACAAACAGCTGTTTTGAAAAGCCCGTTCCGACACTTTTTACCATTTCATCCGCCAGATATTTTAAATATTGATGATACAATCCATTTTCCGGTTCTTCAATAAATACCAGCTGCCGCGGATTACTTTCATGCAATAACAAATAGTATGCAAACAGTTTTAACGTTCCATCCGACATCTTTGGCGAATAAATCGCATTTTTAAATCCTTTTTCCCAAAATTTAAGCACCATCTGTCCATTATCAAATTTTACAGGCTCAATTTTTTCAATGTTAGGCAGTTTGGTCTGGATTTCTTTTAAGACCTTCGCAAATTCCTTTTTATTTTCACGGTACATATACTGCGCAACGTTATTAATATTACTTCCGGTTCGATTCAGATATGGCTGCGGTGCTGCGGTTTGTATAATACGCGCCGCATCTGGTGAAAAATAACAGAGATACCAACTTTTTAAAAAATTCAGAAATTTTTCAATTCGCTCATATTGTTTCATTGCACCCAATGTAACAATTCCAAGCTTTCGGATATCCGCCAGTTCAACATCTACTTTTTCACCCTGTACACTGCGGCCTTCATCATCTGCACCGCCTTCCTGCCCTTCATACGCATAACCCCGGCCATTTTGAAGAAGTAAAAAAGACAACGGACGTCCTCTTTTCGTTACACGCTGGCGCAGCCGCTCCTCTTTTACATATGGCCGTCCCATAGAATCCTCATCTATTTCCAGTTCATATGTGATTGGACGCGTGTTGCTTTTTTCTCGATAATATAATTCAAATTTTACCGGTTCGATAACTCCCTGCGAACGGATTTGCTGGAAACCACCTCTGTTTTTCGTATCACATGCTTCTTCTACGCCCATTTCCAGACAGTCAGCCAAAAATCCAAATGCATCTGCCAATGTACTTTTTCCATTTCCACTCGGTCCAATAATAGCTGTAATATTTCCAAGTGCACTCCCCTGTTGATAATTTAAAGTTTTTCCCATTACAATATCTCTAAGCGGACCAAAATTCTTAATCTGAACACCCTCAATTTTTCCCATATTAAGCCTCCTGTTTTGATATTCAATCTCTTGTATGCGTCCATATTCACTTCATTTGATTCTTATCCATTTGTGTTATTTAATTTTAGCCAAAAGATCCACTTTTAATGCTTTCTTTCCTTCCTGCGCCACTTCCACACCCTGGAATTTCGCGTAATTCACCTTCACGCCGTCATCCAGGTCAATCTCGATTCGCTGATTGGCAATGTGGGCAATGGCCTCATCATAGATCTTCATTTCCGCAAGCTGTTTCGTGTATTTGGTCACTGCTTTTGTCGCTTTTGATTTTTCAGAAGCGGATGTTGCATTGTCAATGGTATACTGAGCACTCTGCATAGCTGTCTCCACATATTTCTGTGCACGATGCAAATAATCTGTTCTTACACGTCCGACAGTATCCGCATCATAGCGGTGCATGTAAATCAATGCTTTGAACCCATTTTGTTTTCCACTGTCAAATAACCAGTAGATTGGGCGTTTCTGATAGACTTTCAAATGATCCGTATAAAAATCTTTCAGGAAGTAGTTGCGAATTACTTCTCTGGAAGTGTCTCCTTTGTTTCCTAATGCATTTGCAATAAAATCAAGATTTTCTTCCAACGTGTCTGCACCATAGACTGTTTTAACAAATTCTACAAAACGTCCCACAATATCATCTGAGAAATATTCTTCGTCTGTGATTGGAATGCAGTTATCTAAATCTGGAGCAAACGATACGTCTTTCCATTCATCTTCCACTTTTATTTTTCCATATCGTTCGCCAACTTTCAATGCACTGCCATCATCTGAAATTAACAGAATACTTCCATCACCATTCGCTAATACCAAATCCTCTTTTTTATAAAAGTCATTGAAGTTACCACCAGCATATATCAATCCCTCTTTATCAAGAGAATAGCGGCCAAACATACAGCCTACAGCATAGGCGATAAAACTGCGAATATCTCTGGATAGATCGGCTTTGCGGACGGTAATATCTTTGTCATCAACTTCTGGTGTGAGTTCATCATGTAATCCATAAATATTGATGAAAATACGGTTCAATTCTTCTTCATTCCGTTTTAAGTTATAAAAGCGATCATTGCATTCAGCCTGCCATTGGTCAAAAGCCTCGCCAATAGTAGGCACTTTGCGAAGCAGTGGATGGTACTGGAAGTCTAACGAAATTTCAAAAGAATCCCAGTCATCTTTAGATTTACTTACACAAATTTTTCCAATTTCCATTGTCTCATTTTTTACAGTTTTCAATTGATCTGGCAAAGGAATTGAACAAATATCCTGTAACTGAAAATTTAATGTTGGTGCCAAAAATGAAAGAAAAAACTGTGCGACTTTTGTATTTAACACACTCAGTACCATTAGTGTATCGTTTTTGTTCTTTTGTAACACAGCAGTTTCTTGATACATCTGTTTATCATTAAGAAAGCGAAAACTCGGTGACGCAGAACTAATTTTCCCCCATGTTACTCCAGACATATTCCAAAATTCTTCACGAATAATACGTCCCGCTTGATTGGTTTTATAAAAATTCCGTGCTTCCAAAGACCAATCTATAACGTTTACAATATTACCATACCATTTTCTATAATCTCCTCCCATAGCACATGGAAGCCATTTATAGTCGAATGCACCTATATCCTTTTTATTTACTTCCCACGCAAACAAAATATACTTTGCATTATTAGTTGTTACATTTTTACCTTCGCCAAAGGCGAAATTTTTTATACTTTCATTGCTTTTATCGAATACATTGATAACCGCATCTGATAGCCAATATGCCACCGGACTTCCCGGTATTTTGGAAAAATTATCCTGTTCTGCATAATATCTATTTTCAGCGTCAAGAAACATTTTTTCTTTTCCCTGCTGTGATGTTGACTCGATTAATCTGCAGTATGTTCCTTTATACCTTTCAATATTGCTTTTTCTAATCACAAAACTGGTTGTCTGTACCACTTCACCGCCAATTTCTTCAAATGCTCTTGCTCCAAGGTGTGCCATATTTACAATGTCATTTAACTGCAGTTTATTTCTTAATTTTTCAAAACTGGAAAGGAACATCCAAGCATGCTGTGTAATCATTGCCTGGTATGCATTTTTCTTTACCATCTCTCCACATTTTTCGATAAATACAGCAAATAGATCACTCTTGCTGTCCGGATAATGATCTTTCACATATTTTGACAACTTAGCTCCCATACCGGATGAGCCCATATACGGCGGGTTTGTCACCACCGCATCATATTTCTGCCCCAAGTTTTTTGCCACTTTCACCAGTTTTCTTAGCGCTTCCTGTGTTTCTTCACTTCCCACACTTTCAAAGGAAATCTGTCCATCTGCATCCAGATCTTCCACAAATTTCTCCAGCACATCCCAGTCACAGTTGTCCACATTCAAAATGGAGCCATACTCTCTGGCATCTATAAAAGTATCCAATAATCCTTCTATCTGCATCACGGCCAGATTCCGTTCCATTTCACTCAAATGTGTCCCAAAGAATTGCAGATGATTCCGATTGATTTCATTACTCTCTACAATGGCATATACCTTCGGTTCTGGCTTTCCTTCTCTTCCTCGCAGAAATCGTCTGTTGTATCCACGCCCTTTCATCATAACCGCAAAGTATGCCAGATGATATGCTCTCTGGTCAATATCCAGTCCGTGCAGATTGTGCTCTACAATCTCAAACGCTGCTTCTCTCTTGTCGTATCCGGCGCTCTCATAGATATCCATTAGCACATCAAACATGGTAATCAAAATATGCCCGCTTCCCATACATGGATCGATACAGGTAATATCCGTCGGTTTCAGATCTTTGTATGCAGTACGAATTTCCGCCAGTTTCACATTAACGAATTCTTCCTGCTCTGCTTCCGGAAGATAATATTTCCATCCGAACCATTCTGCTGTTGCTTTCTCATCAGTGCTTGGATCCACGGCACGTAAATGTTCAATCCAGATTCTGCCTACAGAATTTTCTACCATATAGCGGACGATCCAGTGAGGGGTAAAAAGCTGGGTTGCTGCCGGAATCCGTTCCTTTGTGATTTTGATGTTCTTTTTCAGCTTTGCAAAGGTATCATCTTTCAATTCTGTATTGTAATACTGATACAGCCAGCCGATAATCTCCACCTGTCCGGTTGGTTTGCCTTCTTCATCCAGTGTGGATACATTGAAGTCCGCTTCCGGAATACCTGTCTCCGGATTCACCAGCATATAGATGACGTCATCCTTATTGGTATAGGAAATACCAAACAGCAATTCCATATAGTCAGAATCTGCCTCGAAAAGTCCCGGCAGAATATCATGCAGCTGATGACACTGCTTCAAGAACAATTTGCAATACAGTTTATCTGTATCTTCTGATGTACCACTCATTTTCCAGTTAATGATTTCTTCTTTTTCCTGTGCTGTCAGATCTAAATCTACATCCGGCGCCTGTGTCACAAGATCCGGCTCCAGCTTTCCTTCTTTTTCGGAAGAAAGTACACGAACTCTGTTTGGAAGATAGTCGTTCACTTCCATAAAACGAATCGCACAGATTCTGTTAAACCAGGTATAAGCCACTTCTTCTACAACAGCCTCAAATCCACGGGATTCAATCTGGGATACCAGCCGTCTTCTCTGCTCACACTGTCTTTTATTCAATGTGACTTCTGTTCCTGCAACCGTCTGGTATACTTCAAAGTCTGCTCCCCTGGTAATCGGTTCACTGCATGATTTTTCTGTAATACCCAGCATACCGGCTTTATCTGTAACAGAATCAATCAGTTTTTTTCTTGCTTCTATGGCAAATTTCTTTATCGCATTCTTGTTCATGTACTGTTTCCTCCAGAATAAAAGTTCTGAGACCATTTATTGGACTCTTGCAGACCATCAGAGACCATCTATGCGCTCCATCAAGACCATTAGAGACCATCTATTCATTCCGCTAAGACCATCAGAGGTCACTTTTTAGTTTATATCTTGTTTTGGGACCATTCCCAATTTTTTCAATCAGTTGCTTCTCCTGCATGTTATCGATAATTTTTCTTGTTGCTGATCTTGCTTTATAACCACACAGCTCTGTAGCCTCCTTCATGCTGATACTTCCATGGATTTTTATATATTCTATAATCCCTTGTTCTTTATCAGCTGCGTGGCTTTCCTGAATTTCACCTTTTCTCAAATCAGCCGCTCCCGGAATATATACCACCTGCCCCACTTCGAGATGCAACGTCACCCGCTCTGCCCGCAGTGAGATATCATACTCCGGTTTTTTCCAGTTCTGCTCCTCCCATGCGCTCATGATCTTGTCCACGCCGCTTCCGGCGCGTTCTCCTACATTGACAAAACCAAATATTTTCAATAAGTTTGGGTTTCTGGGATCACTGTTTCCACCCGCATAGAACTCTTCTTTCGTAATGCGGATCGTTCCGGGATTGGAAATCGTAAGTTTCTTTCCATGCTTTACGATGACGATGCCCCGTTTCCCATAATAGTTTGCATGCACCAGCGCATTCGCCACTGCCTCGCTGAGCGCGTCATGTACATCCACACGGTCTACACGTACTCCTTCTCGCCGGTTCACAAATGGCACTGCCACATCATCGTCAATCCGGGTAGTTACTTTATAGAAAAAATCAAAGAGATTTCCACTCCAATCTCCTTCATTGGAATGGGTCCGGTACAGCCAGCGCACATTTTTATCATCACATTCTTCTCTGTAATCCAGAAAATAGTTCGGGAACACATCGGTGATCCGATCCGCATCTCCAAACATGAGCAATCCTGCGACGGTAGGGGATACGGCGCCTTTTTTATTCTTTGCTGCCGCTTTCAATTTGATCAGAAACTCATCTTTCATCAGCTTATTCCATGGATGTCCTTCATGCAGCTGTTCGAAAATCACCCGGTATCCTTTGATCGTATCGGAATTTAATGCATCCAGTTCCATATCTTCCAACACTTCTGTATCCACAGAAATATCCCTCTGATCCGCAAACATAGCTCTGACGGATGCCTCTGTACAGAGGAAATCACCTTCGTAATCTCTCCGATAAGTTCCCCGCATCGGATCCGTCCCCACATATACCGGCTTATCATGCCGATCCGCTGCCGGTACATCTATTTCCAGTAGTTTCTTTCCTTCATACTCTACAACTTTTACATGATGGTTTAAAAGTATATTTCTGGATATTTTATTGCGGTCATTGAGCACACTCCAGAAATTTTTCTGATATTTCACGATCTGCCTGTCCGTTAATCCATTTACTGTAAAAGAATCTCTGTGTTCTCTCACGCCAAGGAGTATTGTCCCGCCATCTGTATTTGCAAATGCCGAATAGGTCTCCCATATACTTTCCGGGAGACCTCCTTCTGCCAGCTTGCATTCACGCTCATGGTTTTCATCCAGTTGTAATGTGTTCAAAAACTCCTTTTTCAAATGAATAACCTCCACTCTGCTCTATCAGCTCAATGTAATGATGGTATTTTCTTCCAGTTCTTGTAATAATTTTCGCTTCATCTCTGCCAGGAACCTGTCAATATCCTGCTCATTTTCGATTGAATAAGTTCTTGCACCGGCCACGCTGCTGATTGACACATTCTTGCGTTTCTTCGGTTTTGCCTGAACCGGCGGCGTTACCGGCTTCACTGGGTGCACATTGCCCCCGCCTGTTGAAGATGTCACTGGATCTACTGGCAGTTTCGGATCTGGTTTCGAACAATGTTCCTCTTCATAGTCTGTGATATCATCCATACAACGAAGTTTTAATGTATCACTTTCCAGTTTGATATTTTTCACTGCCGCAATCTCATGAGATGTATCCAGCTTCTGTTTCAACTCTGCAAAAGCATTTACGAATTTATCCCGAAATACAGCGGCAAATTCTTTCTCATCCAGTGTATGTAATACTTTCTCCAGATCATCATCCACGATTGGACGCATTTCTTCTGCTTCTTTTTCCAGTAAAGTTCCATACTGCTGCACAAATTTCATGGACATATCCGGCAATTTCTGGATTTGTCCAAATGGATTCTTAGCATTCACAATGGCTTCCATCTGGGCCACATTATCAATGATCTCCTGTTCCCGGACGTAGGTCTTGCTGTTTTCAAACATCTGGATCTGCTCCAGTGCTTTTTCAAAGATCTTTTTCTGACCGCCTTTGAAGAAGTCAAATACCGGCGCGGTGTCGTCGGCATCATCCAGCAGATCGTCACGCTTTTTATCTACCGTTTTAAAGAACTCTGACGGCTCTTTGATTGCCAGAAGTTCCTCTAAGTTCTTCTTTGCCCGCTCCATCAGGGATTTACACGGCAGTTTCGGATTCACACGGTATTCGATCATGATTTCACCGAAAATCTCCAGCTTATCCTGAACTTTATTCTTAAAGCTTCTCATAATGGTATCGTCATCATCACTGGATAAGGAATAACCGAAATAATCCTTCAATACTTCTTTTACGGAACGGATCTGTCCGTCTGTCGCTCGTTCCCGGATATCAATGAGCAGTTTCTCCACAAATTCACGTTTCGTCAGATATCGTACTAGCTCCTCTTTTGTATTGGACAGCATAGATAAGCCCTGGCTGTTATATGTCAGGGATACTTTCCCCATCTTAAAGAGCATGGCAACCAACCACTGCACATCTTTCGGATCAAAGCCATAAGGAACTGCCCCGAATTTATCCTGCAGGGATTTCAGAGAAGTTTTCATATGTCGTGCATTGTTCAGGCTGATCACCTGAATCACTTCTTCCAGCGCCAGTTTATTCGGTGTAGTATCACTGGTTCCAAGGAAAGAAAGCTGTCCATCGTTGCCATTGAACACAGCTGCGATATCTGAAAGTTCCGGAGCTGTCTCCATATAGGTCAGCTTGTTATACTGCATGGCTACCAGCTTGCCTAGTGCTTCATTGATACGGCTTGCCGGTTCTTTGGCTGAGATATTTGCTTTATCACCATTCACATAAATATCTGCATATTTCAGCGCATCTTCAATAAAGATACGGATACGGTCTTTCTTTTCAATACGTTCGTCCTCTTTTGCACGACGGATGCTGTCAAAGCTCCCCCTCGCCCCTGCTGCATTTTTATTCAGGAACTTATAAATCTTGATGGACTCTGTAATCTCATCCAGAAAGGTACTGTCATTTGGCAGTTTCACAATGACCGTATGTTCCTGTGCGGAAAGCATACGCAATGCAGAATCCGGATAATCGCCGCCATATGGTGTGATGATAGACACACCGATATCATTAGACTGGTTGCCCTTGAAATACCGATCATCGACTTTCTGATTGAATGGGAATAAATAACGACTGCTGTAACGGTATTTCTTGTCTGTAAAGATTTCCTCGAAGATTACTGTGGATGCTTCCCCGATTATCTCCCCCATTTCAACAGACTCATTATTGATGGCATTATTGATTTCCTGTTCTTCATTGGTCAGGAAGATATAGATTTCTCCATTCTTCTGTACCAGCGTCTCACGGATCAGCTTCTTTAAGGATTTTTCGATCCTGCCACGGATTTCAATCCGGTCATCGTCAATGTTGGAGACCATCAGTGTAGTAAGGTTATCTACGTTTGCCTTGATTTCTTTGACGTATTTAATCATAAACAACACTTTCAGCAGCTCCACATCGAACTCATCCAGTCTGCTATTGTCCTCCGCATCGCTGATCACCTGGCTATGCTGATGGTCAATGAATTTATGCAGCGGATCATAGAAATAGCTGAACGGTACCAGTGCGCCTTCCTGGCTGTCTTTTAATCGGATTGCAGACTCCTGGAACAATGCCAGCATAGAACGAGACTGATCGGATAAGTGCTTTCCACTGGCTCCATGGGTACGCACAGCTGTCAGCACTTGTCCAAGCAAGTTAAACTGGTATGGGATAAACGGATAACAGTCTGCAAAATCCGTCTTGTCTGTATATAATTTCTTATCTGCTGTATCTGCCGTAAAGGTGATCAGATTCTTGATAATAGACTCCTTCTGCTCATATAATAACTTCAGGGATTCTTCCGCGATCTCATTCTTCTCCAGGATACGTTTCCGGATAACCTCATCTACATTAGATGCCGACAGAGACAATCTGGTATCAAAACGTCCCTGAATCTTGGAGAAGTCGTTTCCTTTTGTCTTTGTAATAGAATCAATGTCTTCCTGGCTGGTAACGATGACCCACGCTTTTCCTCTGCAGGCTGTTCCCAGATCTTCTACGATCGTCTGCAGATTCAGCATTAACTGGGTATCGTCTGCAATATACTGTCCAATCTCGTCTACCAGGAAAATCACATGATGGTTCGGACCTTTTTTCTCACAGTATTCTTTGACCAGAGATACGAATTTCTCGATGCTAAGATCATAGCTCCCCTTGGCATTTTTGCACCAGTTACGGGCTGCTTCCTCACTCATGAAATCCATAGCCACGATGGTTTTTACGATTTTATCCTGAATAACCGCAAAGGCCTGTCTCTTTTTCTCCCACGGCGCGCCTGCGATCTCCTGGAATTTTTCTTTAAACTCTTCAAATCTGCCTTCGTTATCCAGCTGGCGTTCAAATTCTGCAAGATACGGAATAGAGCCGCAATATCCCTGCATTTCATTGAATACTTTCATAAAGACTTCCACAATAGCTTCCTTGCCGGAGCCGACCTTTGCAGATCCTTTGGAATCAATATTAAAGAGCATGACATCAGAAGAAATCGTTCCGGAATTGGTCATTTTGGCAATCAGCATCGGATCTTCAATTTTTTTACCGTCTGTAAAGTACTCGATGGCTCTCTTTCCCTCTACTACACTGTTTTTTAACAGGTAAGAAAGAATTTTTAAGAAGTGAGATTTACCACTCCCAAAGAAACCGGAAATCCAGACACCCATTTTGTCTGTATAACCGTTAATGCCCTTTTCATAGTTATCGAAGAAATCACGAAAATGCTTTAACAACTCTTTTGTTACTACATATTCTTCCAATTCCTGATATACATTTTCTTCATCAGACTGACCGACTTTGATGACGCCCTTAATATCACGGTCAATCTGCTTCTCAAACATGTCTTTAATCTGCATTTTTCTTCCTCCGTATCTACACAAGCCTGAAGGCACGGTAATAATTTCTGGAATCCATGGTCCCAAATAGTTTCAAATCCTGTCCGCTGTATTCTCCCGGATAGAACAGCACTACCGGAACACTGTCCAGTACCTGATGCAAGTTGTTTAAGATATTATGGCTGGCAATGATTGGATGGCACTTGCCTACACCTGTCAGAAATACCACACTGTCTGTGAGATCTTCCTGCAAAATCTTTGAGATAATCAGGTTCAGTTCATTGGTTTCATCCAGTCCCAGTGTCTCCACCAGGCTGTCTGCCATATCAAAAAATCCATTTTCTTTTTCTAAATCAAAGAAAGCTTCCAGATATCCTTCTTCCTCTAATACCTGAATCATGGTATGAAACAGGTCAAATTCTATGATTCTAAAATCTTTATTCCCATTGTTGATTCTGTCTTTTAAGTATGCGATATGATTCCGCACTTCCAGTTCTGCTCTCGGATCATAATCAAACACATAATATCCAACTTCGTTTCCAAGTCCTTTATTTTCACGGAAAGACTTTTCAGAGATCTTATCCTCAATCTGGTTCAGCCTTTCCTCCAAACTTAATCTTGCCATCCTCAGACTCCCTTCACTGCCTTCAAGTATTCTCCCAAGCCATTAGCAGTCAGTAATTCTTCTGTGCGATAGTCGATATGGATTGGCTTAATGGTTCTTGGCTTTGCACTGCTTTCCAACAGCCCCGCCTCAAACATCATTCTTGTGAAACACTGCTTCAGTTTTCTTACCGCAGTATCTGTCCATCCTGCTACTACATCGCTTTGCATTGCCTTATCTGAGAAGAATACATTCAGATCACGGTCTGTGATTTCTTTCTCACCTAAACGTATCTTCTCATCATAAACCTCATGAAGAAATTCAAAGAACAACCGACTGTCCATCAGAATTCCGACTAGGTTCAGAATCTTAGCTGTCTCCACATCACAGGTAGTAAATACTTTAAGCACTGCCTCTGGGAAAGCGGATACTCTGCGGTAAGTCCCGTTCAGTACCTCATAGGCACGATATTCTGCTTTTACCTGATAAATGTTTTCTTCCCAGGCAATCTTCCTGATATCCTCTTTGCTGTAACCCTCCAGGATATATCCCGCTGTCTTTCTGGACTCCTGCAGCCAGAATAACTTTGATGTAAGTCCTGCACTGTATTCCATTACTGTCCACCTGCCTTCGTTTCCTGAAACGGCGGACACTCGCAAGCCGCTTTCACTACTTGCTCATGTACGCGGCCGCCTTGCGGCTTGCGCTCATAATGGACAATATCTCCGAAATCACAATCCAGCTTCTCGCAAATCCTCGCCAGAACCTTCATGGAAACCAGCTCCCCATTGGTCATCTTCGCCACGGTACTGCTGCTGATTCCCACCTGGTTCATCATATCCACTTTCTTCATATTTTTATCAATCAATAGCTTCCATAATCCATTGTATGATACTGCCATATGTACTACCTCTTCGTTATGCAAAACTTATGGTTTTTCTGTATTTTGAAAGTATATTTTTAATTCTTGTTCTTATACGTCCAATCCATATCATTGTATCATACTGTATGTTTTTCTTCAATGATAAGTGCAAATCAAAACTTCGACTTTGCGAATGATTTATTTAAAGAATCGACTGAGAACACATAGATCCTACCCTCTTTTCTGTCTATGGCTTTTTTCATGATATTCCTCAATTTCATCTTTCTCATGTTAATATAGCTGAAATTTAATTCAAACACACATCCTACTAAGTCATGACAATCACTTATCCTCGAATTTTTCATAAGTAAATCTGAAGAATATTAATGATATTAGTTATAAGTGTTCTCTTATCTTTTAAATTGGAAGGAGGTGCCAAAACAATTCTAATTGATTTCACACTAAATTCCCTCTAATTCTTTTATCTTGAATTATTTTTCTAACATACTAATGGTACTTTTCCTTGATTGCTTTCTGTATTATTACGCCACCTTCGCATTATCATTTATCCCTTCAATAACCTTTCTTATCCCCATCCATACATTCAAATCAGTAAAAATATCCACAACACTTCCCTGATCTGTGAATGGTGGTTCCTGCAGCACAGATAAATCTTTCATCAAACCATTATGTACAATATATTCCACGATCTGATTCACAAAGTAAATCTGTCTGCTATCCAGATTGGCTTCATTCAGGTATTCGGAAAATGCTTCTTTTGCAGCGTTCATATCCAAGCCGACGATTTCACGAACAAATTCTCCCAGAGGCTTGTCTCCATACTCAGCTTCGTATTCATCCTTCGTTCCCAGATCACTCCACAGAATCTTTTCCAATGTTTTGATATCCTCCTGAGTCATTGGTTTATTCTTTTTCAGTTTTGCAATGACAAGATCATCCTGATGCTGGCGGACATAATATTCTGCCTTGGCCTTATAATTCTTTAAATCATCATTTTCCAATTCTGACTCTTTCCATTCAATGGACAGAATATCATCTTCGAAATTTGTGTCATAGCGCACCTTCTTTTCAGGAAGATATTTCATCAGATCACGAAGGCTTTCCCGAATATGTTCAAATTCATTGATTCCGGCACGATCCAGATAATCCGTATGCAGAATCTGATTGATCAGTTCTGCCTGTACCATAATTTCCGGTATGTTTGCTACCGTAGAAATCGCACTGACTTTTTTCAGCAGATCACTCCGGGCTTTTCCATATTTCTTTCCAATCAGATATGCCAGCTCTATGCCGTACATCAGCGCGTCAAACCGAACTGCACTTGCATCATCTCCATCCGGCAGGATCAAAGGGGCTAATTCTTCTCTTACCAGCAATGTATCCTCATAACTCAGAGTCTGGTAATTAGACTGATCAGAGTACAGATCCACATATTTTAGATGCTGGCGAACCGCAAAGTTTTCCCGGTTCAATTCCTGCACTTTTTCACTCATATGCCGTGTCAATGCGTTCCGATAAGTAATCAATCGTTCTGTCTGATATTCCATATCCTGCAGTTTGTATGCGATCTGAAATTCCAAATTGAAAATGGCACCTTGCAACGCCATCATATTAGCAGTTGCCTTTCCTTTGTTCATGCGGAAGAACTCAAAATTACCACAAAAATCGAAAATATAAAATTTCTGCTTGTCCTCTCCGTCTAACAATCCGGGGCACAGACGGGTTCCCCGACCAATCATCTGCCAGAATTTCGCTTTACTCATAACCTTCTTAAAAAAAACAAGATTCAATACTTCCGGTACATCGATTCCTGTGTCCAGCATATCTACGGAAATAGCAATCTGAGGAAGTTTATCCGGCTCCGAGAATTCATCTATGGCACTCTGCGCATAAGTCATATAATTATCAATGACTTTTGCATAACCCGGCAGATTCGGATATTCTTTTCCGAAGATTTCCAGAATCTTTTCCGCATGGTCGTGATTCTTGGCAAAGATAATTGTCTTTCCTAAAGTTTCTCCATAATTAATACGAATCCCTTTGGTCATAAGAATATGCAGAACCTTTTTTATGGTATCCTCATTAAACAGCCAGGAATTCAATGCGGAAGAACTGATTTTTTCCGGAAGTTCTCCGTTCTCGTCCTCAAACGTAGCTTCATAGGCTTCCTTGTCTTCTTCTGATAATTCATCATACACAATTCCCTCTTCAATAAATTTTAAAGAAGATTCTACGGAAAGAAAATCTACCAGATAGCCGTCTTTGACGGCCTGAGCCAGTTCGTACCCATATGTAGGCACACCATTTTCCAGTTCAAAAATATTGTAGGTATTCTTATCAATTTCGTCCTTTGGCGTAGCTGTCAAGCCTACCAGCGGCGCATCAAAATAGGTAAAAATATCTTTGTATTTATTATAAATGGACCGATGGGCTTCATCACAGATTACCAGATCAAAATGCCCGCAGGTAAACAGTTTTCCCTCCTCATCCTTTACAGAATCAATGCAATTCATCATGGTCTGATAAGTCGAGAAAACACAATGAGCCTGATAATTATCCTTTTCCTCACACAGATTTGTCACAGATAAATCCGGAAGAAGATTCACAAAACTTCGTTTTGCCTGTGTGACCAGAGAATTTCGATCCGCCAGGAACAGGATATTCTTTACCCAGCCATGCTGCAGTAACACGTCGCACAGGGAAATAACAGTTCTCGTTTTCCCCGAACCCGTCGCCATAACAAGCAATACCTTCCTACGATTCTTATTTCCAAAGCTGTCACAAACTGCCTTCACCGCGCCTTCCTGGTAATACCGTCCCGCAATATTCTTATCTACAGTAATATGTTTCAGACTTGCCTTCATAGACTGTAGATTGAACCATTTTTCCAGATCTCGTTTGGAATAGATCATAGATACTTTTCGTTCCGGATACTGCCCGTCATCAATCCTCGTATCAAATCCATTGGTCAGGAAAATAACCGGTCTTCTGCCGTACTGTTTTTCCAGAATATCTGCATATAGCTTTGCCTGCTGTCGTCCTTTTGCCACGTCTACGCAGGTTCGTTTTGCCTCAATTACCGCAAGCGGTCTATGAGCATCATCATAGAGCACATAATCTGCATAGCCCACCTCTGATTTATTTGGCATTCCCGGAAGTTCTACTTCATTGATCCAGTTTTTCCCTTCCGTCCATCCGGCATCCATCAACATGGTATCGATGTAAATCTTTCTGGTCTTATATTCGGATAAATCAAGAGGTTTCGGTACATACGTCTGTTGCTGTTCTTCACGTCTTGCAGTCAATTGCTCTTTCAATGCCTGATTTTCCGCAATGAGAGATTTCAGATCAATTTCCGAAATTGGCGGTACTTCTTCTAAAACAGGCTGTTTCTGTTCTTCAAGCAGTTCTGCATGAAACTCTCCTTCCGTATAATCTTTGGCATAGCAATACGCCACAAAATCCAGAAAAATATACAGATTTTCCAGACATAATTTTGCTTGATCCAGAGTGATCTTTTTTCCATTGTGAGCCGCATTGTTCCCCACTCTACGGATAAAATCCAGTCTTCTCCAAAGATCCGGATCTACAATGTCCCGAAACTCTTCTGTACTCATCAAGCTGACCAACGTATCCTGATACGGCATGACAAGCGAACCATCTACGGAATACATCCATTTAATGGCAAACTCCATGGCCCGGCGGCAATTGATCACGCTGGCTTCCATATCAATATGTAATATTTTCTCAGCCGAAATGGCCACATCCGCGAAAGAATCAAATTGTGGTTCTTTCTTAAGGAAATCAAAGTTGGTCATGAAAATCACCCCGTTCACTCTATTATTCGAATCCAAATATTTCCTTCTTGTTAATTCAACGGTTTATTTTTCCATTTAAGTACTTTTATCAACCATTTTCTATAAATTAGGGTCTGGTACTTGTTAAGGGAAGCTCAAATATATCTTCTAACGATAAGTGTATCCTATCTCTTAGCAATTCTACTTTTATTCCTGTATTTTTACTATATAATTGGAGTTTATCTATTAGAGAATCCATTTTTCTTATCCATCCAAACTGCGAAGATCTTGAGAAATGGTCATCATGTTCAAAAATAATTAAGTGCCTGTCTTTTGCATCATTTAGCCATGAAATAATTTTTTTCCACCATAATAAATCTGTTTCACCTAAGGACATTCCGTATATACAGATGATTCTACTTCTATTTATCATATTAGAAGCAGTACTTGCATTTCCCATTCTATATAATTTATTTAGTGAAGGCTTAATTAAGTATTTAACAAAAGCAGAATCATTTGCTAATTCAGGATTCTTTATTTGTTCCACATCATTTAATCCCATAAGTGGAAATTGATTACACAATCCATGCACATGTATAATACCCCCAACTGTATCTGTATATATCATATTTGATACTTTTCTTGTATTAATTTTCTTATTCGGTATTTTTTCTAAACACTTATCCAACGCTTGTGTGTAATTAAAACAAATAAAATTATAATTATGTCCACTGTCCTTATATGCATTAAAGACTTCTTTGATAGTAATAATAGATTCTGGATGAAGCGTTTCATAAAATTTTAAGATTTTTTCTTGAAAAAATTTCCCTATTTTCCCTGAATCATTAAATTCAAGTTTTTTTTCTTCTTCTAAAAGATAAGCAACAAACGCCTCCTCAAAATCCTCTATTTGATCTATCAAATCCCGTTTATTATTTTTAGAAAATTCTAATGTGTATTCTCCGATTTGCTTTTCAAAATACGCCCATTTGTCTATATTTTTTCCCAATTGTTCTGAGAAATCTTTGAGAACCGTTGTCTTATCTTTTCTATTTTTAATATAATGAGGTATAAATTGTGAATACTGTGTTCTCATACCTAAACCGATATCAAATCCATTTCCAATCAAAAAAGTAACTTCCATATAACTCCTTTATCTTTTGCAGCAAATTGTCCTAATTCCGTATTCAACAATTCGATATTTTCGTTAAACAATGCTTTTATTGTCCAAAATATTTCTGCATTAAACTATCAAATAATAACTTTGCCTCGTCTAATGCTTTTTGTATTACAACTTTTGATTTGTCGGTCTGTTTATAGAATTCTACGAACTGGTTTTGGAGGTTAATAGGCGGGATACGGAAAGACAATCCCTTAATTATTGTTAAGTTCAGTCCATCCATAATGGCACCTTTACTCTGATTTTGAAGTTGCATACGAATGCCTGGGTGAATCTGAAATGCACAAGACAAAAATTGAGCATTGACCATCTCCACGTTCGGCGTAATACAAGCAAGATGCTTTGTGTTAATTGCTTTAGGCATATCAGCAGGAATAACGGCAGAACGCCCAACCGTTCCCATGATGGTAATAATCACATCCCCGGGATAAACGGTATATCTCTTTAATTGTTGATACTTTTCTTCTGTAATGTATCTCATACGGTTGTATGAAAATTTATTTTCTACCGCATTGTCTATACCTAACACAAACACGCCACTATCGACAAACTCGTCATGATGTAACGCACTCCCAAAGGGTCCAGTTCTCATATCATTGGAAACATCGGCTATAGTGCAATATGGCCACTCGGAAGCCACATCGGTTGCTATAAACATTTCGATAAATCGGGCTTTGATAAGTTCATCCATTTTTTGAAGTTCTTGTTCTCTAATATCAATTATTTTTTCGATATTTTCTAGTACAGAAACTATGTATTTTTGTTCTGTCTTTCTATGCCAAACAATCCTTTCATTTTGGTAATCTTTAAAATAAATATGAGGAATCGTTGTCCCTGTAAAATATTTTTCTAAATGTCGAGATTTTACGGCATAATACAAATACTTGGCATTTATATCTTCTTTCGGAATTAAATATTGTAATGTACCAATTACAGAAGACTTAGCAGGCAGAAACATTGTACGCCCTATACCAGCTCCATCTTTTACTATTGCAACATATTCTTTATCTTGATGATACACATTTATCTTTTTTATCAAACCACTTGCACCGTAAACTGGATAGCCCCCTTCTAATTTTTCCAAATCTTTTTGCGCAAATTTCGAAGATTGTTTAATACATATATCACCTAACCTGATTTTTTCCATCCTTTCTTCCCCTTTAAATCCAATTTCCCACGACTTATCTATTGATTTCATCAGACATTTATGCTAGTATAAGTATCGAAGAAGCGGTTTTCTACCGTACAGTCATTTTGACTCAAGCGGCGTACTCGCTTCTTTTTTTATATTTATAATATCATACAAAAACATTCCTTTTTCCGTTTTCCGCACAACAAGCGTTGCCTTATAAACATTTTTTCTTTCCACAGTCTCACTGCTTCCTTTTACCGGAAGAACGAAAAGAGTGTCATATCTATACCATCCTTGTGAAGCATTTTTCAAGTGTTTCTCATTTTGATTTTCAATCCATCGTCTATTATCTGCATACAAAATAAGCTCATCTATTATTTGTGCTACATTAGCTTTAGCTTTTGCTACGGCCCCTCTTAAAGATTTTGTGTATTTCGATTCCGCATATTCATCAGGAAAATCTCCAGCAATAGAAATTTTATCCTTATATGCCTCAACAACATATGTACGTCCGATATATCTTTTTAAATATTCTTCCACTTTATTCCATGGAATATTTTGTTTGTTTTTGAATATTATGTTTTGAATTTCCGGAATTCGTTTGCTGTTTTTAATGCCCGTATTCCTCCCAACTTTTTTATTTATCCCCACAAATCCGAATTTATTCTTCCGTATCTTTCTCCAGCATCTCATCCAACTCAGCCAGATTCTTGGTAATTTCCATTTCCAGCTCATGCAGATTCGCCATAATCTCCTGGGTAGACGGATATTCTACCGGTACATATTCCACTTCTTTATACTTGTTAATGGAAAGATCATACTCATTGTCAACGATATCCTGCTTTTCTACAAAGAAGGACTGTTCTGTCCGTTTTCTTTCTGTTTCCTGATCTCGATTTCGGAATCTCTCTATAATATCCGGTATATCATTTTCATTGATTGGATTACGTTTATCATCCAGACTGAATCCATCTGCTTTCATGTCGTAGAACCATACTTTATCCGTTCCACCATGTCCTGTTTTTGTAAAAATCAGGATCGCAGTAGAAACTCCTGCATAAGGCTTAAACACACCGGAAGGCATGGAGATCACTGCCTCCAGACAATTTTCTTCCACCAGTTCTTTGCGGATCGCCTTATGAGCTTTGGAAGAGCCAAACAGAACTCCATCCGGAACGATGCAGGCACATCTTCCGCCTGTTTTCAGCATTTTCAAAAACAGTACTAAAAACAGAAGTTCCGTTTTCTTCGTCTTCGCAACTTTCAGCAAATCCTGGGATACGATATCGTAATCAAGACTTCCCTTAAACGGCGGATTTGCCAGAATCAGACTGTACTTTTCCCTATCCGTATTCTGATCAGAAAGACTGTCTCTGTATTCAATATAAGGATTGTCTACTCCATGCGTCATCATATTCATGGCTCCGATACGCAGCATGGTCCGGTCCATATCAAAGCCGTGGAACATATGATTCATATAATGATCTTTATTCTTTCGATCAAAAAATACTTCTTCTCTTCTGTTTGCTTTCAGGTATTCACTGACTGCCACCAAAAAGCCAGATGTTCCGCAGGCAGGATCGCAGATGATTTCATCCGGTTTCGGCTCCATCAGTTCCACCATCATTTTAATGATATGTCTCGGAGTGCGGAACTGCCCGTTTACACCTGCTGTTGCCAGCTTCGACAAGAGATATTCATAGACATCTCCTCTTGTATCTGCATTTTTCAACTGTGCCATCTGATCGTATATTTCATCCATGGCAGTCACAATTTTATCCAGCATCAGCGGTGTCGGTATTTTAAAAATTGCGTCACTCATATATTTGGCATAGGCGCTTTCTTTATTTCCATGAAGATTTTTGATAAACGGGAACACCCACTCCTGCATGGTACTGTACATTTTCTGAGCCGGGAAATCATGGAATACGCTCCATTTCAACTGATTGCCTGCAATCCGGCGATCACCGATCAGAACTTCTTCTGCAAAAATACTCTCATATGGAAGTCCCAACATTGCACTTTCTTTGATATGAAGATTATCTGCATCATCCAGATCACGAATAAACATCAGATATGTCATCTGTTCAATTACATCCAAAGGATTGGTAAGTCCTCCGGTCCAGAATATTTCCCATAAGCCGTCAATTTTATTTTTCAATTCACCTGTTATCATGTTATTCATTCTCCCTGTTCCATATATAGGCAGTATAACGACCGCCCCCGATTTTTAATATTTCCCCTTTTTTCACCATATCTGTTAAAGCCCGTTCCACCGTTACACGGCTGATATCCGGACATTTCTCCATAATCTGCGCTCTTGTCATCTTTCCTATTGATCCACGGACAATCTCACGAATACGCTCCGGTTTCGACATCCCGCTGGTGGCTAACAGCTGTACTCTGGACGAAAAATCACGGTAAGCCGCAACAATAACTCCCAGCATATACCGGACAAATGGTGCATCATCATTTTCCTCTTCATGCCAGTTATAAGAACTCTCCTGCAGGGTTTCATAATAAGTTTCTTTCGTCTGTTCAATCAGTTTTTCAATACTGATATACATTCCCACAATATATCCTGCTCGGTATAACAAAAGCAGCGTCAGCAAACGACTCATACGGCCATTTCCATCATTAAACGGATGGATGCACAGAAAATCCAATATAAACACAGAAATCAGGATCAATGGATCACACTGGATATCTTTGCAGGCATCCTGAAAAGCATCACAGATTGCGTCAATATATGCCGGCGTTTCCCATGCTGGAACCGGCTGAAACCGAATTAATTTGTTTCCCTGTTCATCCTCCTGCGCAATCACATTATCAGATGACTTAAAACTGCCACCCGCATTTCCTGCGAATTTATACAAATCCCGATGTAGTTGAAGGAAGATGGATGATTTTACAGGTATATAACCATAATTTTGATGTATCGTATTTAACACATCACGATAACCTGCAATTTCTTTCTCACTTCTTGTTTTCGGCATCGTCTTATCACGGACAATTTTTTTTAAACGTTCATCCGAAGTATAGATACCTTCGATTTTATTGGAAGCCTCCGTACTCTGAATTTTTGCAATTTCCAGCAACTGGGTAAGCGTATCTGCTTTTGCCTCCACAAACAGTGTCTGCTCCCCTTTATACTCATGAATCTGCGCCACGAAAGCAACAATATCCGGTTGCAATAAACGTTCATATCTTTTCTTATAATCAAAAGTTCTCATGAAATCTCCTTACAAAATCTCAAACTTAATTTAGTTTTATATTATCACAAAACATCGTCATAATCAATTTTAATCTCGTCATTTTTTTATTTTTGACGATGTTAAATCTCCTATTAATACCAAAGTCCCAATATCGGGCAGACTTGGGACTTGCACCCTTGAAAAACGTACGCCGCCAAGCGCACCACATTGCGTAGGAGGGAGTGATTAGCCCCCGTCAGTTTATCCTTAGCTTTCTTCCATGTTTTCCCGGTCCACTTTCCGCTTCAGTGTTTCCTCCGGATATTTCGTACTGGATTCCAGCAACCCTTCTGCAGCCCTTTCACTTTTCGCCAGCAGTACAATATCATCTGCATAACAGCCAGCATAACGGCCAGCATAATTGGCGCAACAAATATAAAATGTGTGACTTTAGGGCAAAGGAATGATAAGATATATGTGGATTACCATAAACGAAAAAATTATAATCGAAACAGAATAAGCTCTGTGTTGAAAATAAAGGAGATTCTTATCATGCCGACTTTAGAATGGATTGGAAAGAGTAAGGTTGTGAATCATCATCTGGATGTTCCCTATCACATTCTTGAAAGAAAATATAGTTATGACGAAACTGGTCAGCACGAAAAGGACAACGGCAGCAGGAACATGATCATTCATGGAGATAACCTGCTTGCTCTGAAAAGCCTTCTGCCGGAATATGAAGGACAAATAAAGTGTATTTACATAGATCCGCCATATAATACAGGAAATGAAAACTGGGTTTACAACGATAATGTAAACGATCCGAGAATAAGAAAATGGCTCGGCGAGGTAGTCGGCAGAGAAGGAGAGGATTTGTCCCGTCACGACAAATGGCTGTGTATGATGTATCCGCGGCTAAAGCTGCTGCAGCGGCTGCTCAGTCATGACGGCGCTATTTTCATCAGTATTGGAGACGATGAATTTGCCTCATTAAAGCTTATATGCGATGAAATTTTCGGGTTACAAAATTTTATCGCGGTTTTTGTGTGGAAAAGCAGAGCCAAACCTTCCAATACAGGAACAGCTAGAGTTAATCCGCAGAATGATGCCGAATATATACTATGCTATGGCAAAAGTTCTTCACCGGCTTTCCGTCTGGTAAAATCAGGAAACGACCGAAAGTACCCGCATCATGATGAAGACGGAAACTACCGGCTGCAGACCATTCTGAAATCAAACCGCGGAGAAAGCAGACGCGATACCATGACTTTCGAGCTGAACGGCTATAAACCTCCCTCTACAAAGCGGTGGCAGGCAGGTGAAGATACGATCAGAGATTTATATGCAAGAAACAGGATCACCTTTCAGACCGGCGAACCAATGCTGAAGTACTACGAACACGAAGAAAACGCGGAAAACGCGCCTTTTTACTGCTATATCAGCCGCGATGACAGCAGCACTGCTGAAAACGGAAAAAAACTTCTTAACAGTATTCTGGGAAATCTGCACGGTTTTGACACTGTAAAGCCTGTTGAGATCATAACCTATTTGCTTGCGCATATTACAGATAAGGACAGCATTGTACTTGATTCTTTCTCCGGTTCAGGCACTACCGCTCATGCGGTTCTTAAGATGAATAAAAAAGACGGCGGAAAACGCAGGTTCATCCTGATTGAAATGATGGACTATGCGGATACTATCACATCCGAGCGTGTTAAGCGTGTTATCAAAGGATATGAACAGGAGAAAAGATTAATTCCCGGCACCGGCGGAAATTTCAGCTTCTATGAGCTTGGAGCGTCTGTTTTCAGCGGCAATATGCTGAATGAAGATATAGACGAGGATCGGATAAGAAATTATGTATATTTCACAGAAACCAGGCAGCCTGTCTCTCCGCAAAGAACTGAGGAACCATATTACATGGGTACGCATATGAATACCGCCTATTACTTTAATTATGAAAAGGGAATCATTACAACTCTGAACCGCAGTTTTCTGCACAAAGTCAAGACGAAAGCAGAGGCTTATGTCATATACGCAAATCTTTGCACACTCAGCCAGCGGGAACTTGAAAAATGGCATATCACATTCAAAAAAATCCCCCGTGATATCAGCCGGCTGTAAAGGAGAACATATTCATGGAATTAAAAAATTATCAAAAAATTGTAATGAAGGATCTCACTTCTTTTATAACTGCGGTAGATCGGGAAAACAGCATTACAAAAGGATGGAATCGTTACTGGGATGAAAAAGGTATTCCCGTGGGATATGAGGGTATCCCTTTCTATCAGAATAAAATTGCAGGCGCTCCCCATGTATGTATGAAGGTTCCCACAGGCGGCGGCAAAACCTTTATGGCCTGCTCTGCCGTCAGAAGAATATTCGATTTTCTGCCTGCTGAAAAACCGAAGGTAGTTGTGTGGCTAGTCCCGTCAGATTCTATCCTGACGCAGACCATCCGTACCCTTTCTGATGTCACTCACCCATATCGCCGGCGCCTTGATATGGATTTTTCCGGTCGGGTCGGCATTTATACAAAGGAAATGCTGCTGAACGGACAGAATTTTTCCCCGGACACGATCCGCGAAATGCTGACAGTCTGTGTGCTGAGCTACGCCTCTCTTCGCATCAACAGCAGAAAAAAAGATGTCCGCAAAGTATATCAGGAAAACGGCAATCTGTTTCGCTTTCCGGAGCTTTTCGGCGACGGCTCAACAGGACTTGCCGATACTCCGGATACAGCTTTGATACAGGTGCTGCGATACTTGTCGCCTGTTACCATTGTGGACGAAAGCCATAACGCCGGATCAAGCTTAAGTGTGGAAATGCTTACAAATTTAAATCCTTCTTTTGTTCTGGAACTGACTGCAACGCCGCGCGGCACCAGCAATATTATTTCCTATGTAGATGCACGGGAATTAAAAAAGGAGAATATGGTGAAACTGCCGGTTGTAGTATTTAACCGAAACAGCAGACAGTCAGTCATCCAGGACGCAATTCAGCTCCGGGACAATCTGGAGAGACAGGCCCTGGCAGAGCAGGCGGCCGGCGGAAAATATATTCGTCCCATCGTTCTGTTCCAGGCGCAGCCAAAAATCAGCGAAGACAGCGATACCTTTGATAAAATAAAAAATCTGCTCATTGAAATGGGCATTCCGCAGGAACAGATAGCCATAAAGACCTCTAAAGTAGACGATATTGGAAATCGTGATCTTATGCATCCAGACTGCGCAATCCGGTATATCATTACAGTCAATGCTTTGAAAGAGGGGTGGGACTGTCCTTTTGCCTACATCCTCGCATCACTTGCAAATAAAACGTCAAAGGTGGACGTAGAGCAGATCCTCGGAAGAATCCTGCGGCAGCCTTATGCCTGCCAGCATTCCGCTTCTCTGCTCAATATGTCCTATGTGCTGACCTGTTCCAATGATTTCCACGCCACGCTTGACAGTATTGTTTCCGGTTTAAACAAATCGGGCTTCAGCAGAAAAGATTACCGGATTGGCGAGGAACTTCCTTCTCAGAAAGAACCGGATCCGCCCGCGCCGGAACAACTGTCGTTTCCATCGGCCGAAATACAGCCGGATGAAGATAAAGATTCTTTTTCTGATATAAATCCTCAGGAAATTTCCCACGCTGTCTCGCAGGAATCCGTTGAAGGAACTGGCGATCATCCTAAAGTGGAAAAAAATATTGCTGCCATGATTGAATCCGCCACAGCTCAGTCTGAACAATATGACAGAGAAATGAATCATTCACCGGATAATAAGATTGGAGGTGAACTTAGCAAAATGCTTACTCAAAACACTGTTCAAAAACAATTTCAGGAAGAAATTAAAGAGCTTCGGGTTCCTCAGTTCTACATTGAAGGTTCTCCGGATCTTTTCGGAAGCGCTTATGAATTACTTGAACCCGAAAATCTTTCCGAAGGTTTCTCTCTGTCCGGTCAGGATGCGCAGATCAGTTTTGAACTTGCTGCCGGAGAAATATATCATGTGGATATTCAGGAAGAGGGAGAAGCTGTTCCAAAGTATAAACGTTTTTCCAAATCTGAAAGTGAATATATTCGGAAATATCTGGAAAGTCTGCCTCCGGAGAACCACATCCGCCAGTGTGCCGGCATAATCGCAGGACAGATCAATAAAAACAACCGTTATGCTTCATCTGAGGTGGAAGAATATGTACGAAGAATCGTTGCAAATATGACGGATGACGAACTTGCCGCAATGGAAACCGCTATTCCGATATACGCTCAGAAAATACAGAAAAAGATAACCTCTCTGGAACAGGCATACCGGAGAAATCTTTTCAAAAAATGGCTTGACAGCGGCAAAATTGTCTGCCGCGGCTCATATGCGCTTGAGCCTGTAATTACATCCGCATGTACCATTGATTCTATCCCTTATTCGCTTTATGAAGCAGAAAAGGACGATATGAATAATTTTGAGCGGAAAGTCATTGATATTGTTGTCAGCACAGACAATATCCGCTGGTGGCATCGGATCATTAATCACAAAGGTTTCCGGTTAAACGGATATTTCAATCATTATCCCGATTTCATGGTCATGACAAAATCGGGGAAGCTTCTGCTGATCGAAGCAAAGGGCGACTATCTTGACGGCGACGACAGCAAAGCAAAACTGGAGCTGGGCAGAAAATGGCAGGAACAGGCCGGGCGTATGTATCGGTATTTTATGGTTTTTGAGGACAAAAGTCTTGGAATGGACGGAGCGTACACACTTGATCAATTCGTGAATATTATGAAAGAAATTTAATAAAACAGGCAAAGACCTCATAGGATTTTCTCCCCCTGTCTGGTCTTTGCCTTTAATCTTCTCCCCATACGATCGCTCTGCTTTTATCCTTCCTTCCGGCTTCTGAACAGGATAAAGAACACCGCGCTGATTCCCATCAGGATGGGATAGTAAAGATAGGGCATGATCTCCACCGGGGAGACGGCCGCCATGCCCGCCGCCGTAAGAAGCTGTGCTCCATAAGGAATCACTCCCTGTCCCACGGAAGCAAAGATATCAAGCAGCGACGCGCTGCGTCTGGGGGAAATATGAAACTCGTCGCTGATCTCTTTGGCTATAGGGCCCGCCATAACGATCGCCACCGTATTGTTGGCGGTACAGCAGTCCACCAGGAAAACCAGAAGGGAAATTCCGAACTCTCCGCCTTTCGCTCCGTTGATCCTCTTCTTGATCACATTGAGAATATACTGGATTCCTCCGTATTCCCTCACCAGTGCCACGATTGCCGCTACAATGATAGAAATCACGGTAATATCATACATACTGGTAACGCCCTCTCCCATTTTCTGGAACAGTTCCCCGAAGGCGAAAGCGCCTGTCGCCACTCCAACAACAGCAGAAAGGACAGTTCCTGCGATAAGGATCAAAAATACGTTTATTCCCGCCAGGGCGCCCACAAGTACCACCAGATAGGGAATGACTCTTACGACCTCATATTCATAAGCGGATTTGTCCAGAACCAGACTGGCAGTCTCCGCTCTCGCTACAAAAAAGAAAATCACCGCCGTGATAATTGCCGCAGGAAGGACAATCAGGAAATTCTCCTTAAACTTGTCCTTCATCTCGCAGCCCTGGGTGCGCACTGCCGCGATCGTGGTATCGGAGATCATGGACAGATTGTCGCCGAACATGGCGCCGCATACCACCGCGCCCAGGCAGATCGCCGTTCCCAGGCCGGTCTCCTGCGCAATGCCGATCCCGATAGGCGCCATGGCTGTAATGGTTCCCACCGAAGTTCCCATGGAAACAGAAATAAAACAGCCTATGATAAAAAGGCCCGTCACCGCTATGGACGGCGGCATAATAGAAAGTCCCAGATTAACGGTACTTTCCACTCCTCCCGCTGCGCTGATGGTACCGGAAAAGGCCCCCGCCGCCAGGAAGATCAGACACATGGTCACAATATTTTCCTCTCCGATTCCTTTGGAGATGATCGCCAGCTTCTTCTGAAAGATCACTCTCCGGTTCTGGCAGAACGCCACCGCCAGGGCGATAAGAAATCCTACAATAGCCGGCATGGTATAGAAATCGCCGGACAGTATCCCTGCTCCCAGAAATATCGCCAGAAATACGCCGATGGGCAGCAGCGCCCACGGATTCCCGTTATTTTTGTCTCTCATATGCTCCTCCCGTAATCCTGTTTACAGTTATGTTTCCGGCAATTCGCAAATAAAGTACAGACTGCCATTTCACAGGGAACCTGTTTTATGCATATCAAACAAATTTTCTGTGAATCAGAAAGCCGGCTTTCTGAAGCCGGCTTTCAAAATGTTGTGCAACTGTATATTATCTTGTAACGATGTCAACCGGTACGTTGAAGATCTTCGCAACCTTAAGGATCGTATCGATATGTCTTCCTGTTGCAGCCGCAAAGTGATGTGTCGGGCCGCACTCGCTCCAGCGGTTTACGAACTCTCTTGCGCCGCAGGTAAAACGTGTTCTCATGTTGGTATCGCCGAAGGACAGGATCGGGCCTTCCTCGTTTACGCCCTCAGCCACGATGAACTTGAAGTGTCCGTCGCCGTCCTGAGTGATTGCAAGATATGTAACCGGGCCGGTATACGGATAGAACTGTGTCAGATATCCGCCGCCTGTCTTGCCGTGGAACACTTTCACGATCTTCATGGTCGGTTTCTTATCGGAAATATCCGCGTCGCCGGATCCACTGTGGCCGATGATCGCGATATCGTCGTTAAAGTCAAGAGAATACATCTCAGCCAGCTGACCTGTTCCGGAGATGGTCTTCAGAATGCTCATTGCCATGGCAACCTTGATATCTCCCTCTACCGCGCAGGCTGTACCCTGTTTGATCAGCATGGAGAATGCCGGGATCAGCATACTGTCAAGAACGCCTGCCTTGCCCTGTGCGAATCCGTCGTAATGAGAAGCGATCAGGCCGAGTTTCTCATCCTTAACCCATTTCTCAAAAGCCACGACATATTTTGCCATTTCCCATACTTCTTCGATGCTTCCGCCGCCCTCGATATCGAAGGTGTCGAGGATATCCTGTGCTTTCGCGCGGATCGCGTCCTCATCTGTAATATCGTCGGCGATAGCCCACATCTTCTCCCAGTCGAACTGCTTGGTGTAAAGATGCATTCTTCTGTACAGGTTGGACTCGTCGATATAAAGGTCCATCATACCCGGATACGGTCTTCCGATCTGCGCGATATTGGTATCGCGGAATCTTCTTCTTACCTGAGCCGCGCGGCACCAGTCTTCGATCTCCGCCTGAACTCCGGGATCCCCGCCCTCTACAACGCCGGTGATAACCGCATGTCTCTTGCCGTATCTCTCCAGATCGGCAACCATCTCGCCTACAGCTCCGCAGGCATAGCCTTCGCCGAGCCAGGTAGCGATATCTGTGTGGTCGTAGTCAAGAGCTTTCAGTTTCTGAATATTTACAAGAACTACCGGCACATCCAGATCCTTCACTGCGGGAAGCATGTTGTAGGATGTAGCGTAGGTCAGCAGCTGAAGGAATACAAGGTCAACGTCTGCCGCGCGGAAAAGATCTCCCGCTGCCTGGGACTGCTCCTTGGTGGTAACCATTCCGCCGTCAATGATCTCAACGGTATCCGGAAGAGTTTTCTTGAACGCCTCGTACTGAGACTGGAATTCCGGTACCAGTGACGGGAACTGGGGAAGATAAGCGCCTAAAGCGATAGAAAATACGCCAACTTTTGCTTTGGTATCAACTAACATAACAAGCCCTCCAATAAAATTTTGTTTGAATAAGGCATCCGCCTCTGGGAAATATTATACCTGCCCGCAGCATTTCACGCAATATATGAACTGAAATAAATCACAGCAATTTCTCATATGCGATCCGTCCGCTTCCTTCGTAGTGAACCACGCCGCACTTCACGAATCCGTGTTTTTCCAGAACATGCTGCATCCGCAGGTTCTCGAATCCTGTATCCATTCGGATACTTGTCACGCCTTTTTGGAGACTCAGAGACTCAATCTCATGAAATACCATATCTGTAAGGCCCCGGCCCCTGAAATCCCGGTCAAAAGCCATGCGATGGACCACCACATAGGGCCCGTCCGAAAGCCACGCGCCTTCCAGACGACCGTAGGCTGGTTCTCCTCCAAAATCCACTGTCATATAAGCCGCTATAATCCCGTCTTCTTTCAGAACATATCCTCTGTTTTTCTCTATATCTTCCCTGATAGTATCTATGGACGGATAATCATCGGTCCACTGCACGAATCCCTGCTCTCTCTGGAATTTTCTTCCCATATCCAGGATCTCATTGCAGAGCTCTGCTTCCTCCATCTTTGCCGGTTCCAGCATATACATTTCTACTTGTCCTTTCTGTTCCGCTTTGGTTTGTACCGGTACTTTATCTGTCAGTTGTTTTCCTGACTGTTTCTGTTTTTATCTTCCTCCCCGGGACACTCTGCTCTCCCGCCGCCCTTATCTGCGAATTTCTTCCTGTAATTCTCCATACAGTATTCGATCACTTCCACCGCGTCGATGGGGCCGCCGAATTCCGTGACTGTAGTGCTTTTTCCTTCCAGGCTCTTATAATTGGTAAAGAAATGCTTCAGCTCCTCAAAAATGTGCTTCGGCAGTTCCTTGATATCTGTATAGCCCATATAAGTGGGATCACTGTAGGGAATGGCGATAATTTTCTCATCCCCCATACCGTTATCCTCCATCTTCATAACTCCGATAGGATAACATCTCACCAGTGTCAGCGGCTGAATAGGTTCGGAACACAGCACCAGAACATCCAGAGGGTCGCCGTCGTCTCCGTAGGTTCTCGGAATAAAACCGTAGTTCATTGGATAATGAGTCGCCGTAAACAATACACGGTCCAGCATCAGAAGCCCTGTCTCCTTATCCAGCTCGTACTTCTGCTTGCTTCCCTTGGTAATCTCGATCACAGCCATAAAATCTGTAGGATAAATTCTTTCTTCATCAATATCATGCCATATATTCATTGCCGCACCCCTTTCTGTCCGTATATATTTTTGTGTTCGTTGTCAGTGGATTGTCCTATCTTTATATTATACGCCGATAGCGTCAGTATACAAGGGGTAACACGCCCCTTATACACTGACTCTAGTCTTTTTTTCAACCATAATTTCCCATGCTGAAAAACCGCCGGAGCTTCTTTTCTGCCCCGGCGGTTTTATAACAGCACACTTAAGTTTCTTTATTAATTTAAAACAGACTTCCTATCAGGTATACCACAAAAGCTGCGATCCATGCAATCACACATTGTCCCACAACCACGCCGGCAGCCCATTTTCCGCCCAACTCACGCTTGATGGAGGCGACGGCCGCCACACAGGGCGTATAGAGAAGGCAGAATACGAGAAGGCTTACCGCGGAAAGAGGCGCGATCACCGAAAGCAGTGTCTCTGTACTTCCGAAAAGAACGGACAGTGTGGAAACCACGCTCTCTTTTGCCATAAATCCCGTGATCAGGGCTGTGGAAACTCTCCAGTCTCCGAAGCCCATGGGCGCGAACACAGGAGCGATCACGCCCGCCGCCATTGCCAGGATACTGTCTCTGGAATCTGTCACCACGTTCAGGTGCAGATCGAAGGTCTGAAGGAACCAGATCACAATGGTGGCGATAAAGATAATGGTAAACGCTCTCTGCAGGAAATCTTTTGCCTTGTCCCACAGAAGATGAGCCACATTTTTCGCTCCGGGAAGGCGGTAATTGGGAAGCTCCATTACGAAGGGAACCGCCTCGCCGCTGAACATGGTCTTCCTCAGAAGAAGGGCCATGAGAATTCCCATTACAATGCCGCCGAAATACAGGGCGATCATCACCAGCGCGCCGTATTTCGGGAAAAAGGCCGCTGTGAAAAAGGCGTAGATCGGAAGCTTCGCCGAGCAGCTCATAAAAGGCGTCAGAAGAATAGTCATCCGGCGATCCCTCTCTGATGGAAGCGTCCTGCTTGCCATAACGCCGGGCACCGTACATCCGAACCCGATCAGCATGGGTACGATGCTTCTGCCGGAAAGTCCGATCTTACGCAGAAGTTTGTCCATGACAAACGCCACTCTGGCCATATATCCGCTGTCCTCCAGAAGAGAAAGGAAGAAGAACAGGGTAACGATGATGGGCAGAAAACTGAGAACACTGCCCACGCCGTTGAAGATCCCGTCGATCACCAGGCCGTGAAGCACGCTGTTCACATTGGCTGCCGTCATCCAGGAATCCATCAGATCGCCGAGTCCGGTGATCCCCATGTCCAGAATATCCGAAAGGAACGCGCCGATCACTCCGAAAGTCAGCCAGAAAACCAGCGCCATGATTCCCACGAAACATGGGATCGCCGTATACTTTCCGGTAAGCACGCTGTCGATCTTCGTGCTGCGCACGTGTTCTTTGCTTTCTCTTGGTTTTACCACAGTCTCCTCGCAGACTCTCTCTATAAAATCAAAGCGCATATGCGCGATAGCTGCCGAACGGTCCAGTCCCCGCTCCGTCTCCATCTGTTTTACGATATGCTCAAGCATTTCCTTTTCGTTCCGATCCAGGTTCAGTTTCTCCAGGATCAGCCCGTCTCCTTCCGCCAGCTTGGCCGCGGCGAACCGTACCGGGATCCGGGCCTGTTTCGCGTGATCCTCGATGAGATGCATGATGGCGTGGAGACATCTGTGTACCGCTCCGCCGTCTTCCTCCGCGTCGCAGAAGTCAATGATCTCCGGCTTCTCCTGATATTTCGCCACATGAAGGGCGTGGGCCACCAGCTCGTCGATACCTTCGTTTTTCGCGGCGGAGATGGGAACCACCGGGATCCCCAGCATTTCCTCCATCTTGTTGATACGGATGGATCCGCCGTTTTCCCTCACCTCGTCCATCATGTTCAGGGCCAGGACCATGGGAATATCCAGCTCCATCAGCTGCATGGTAAGGTACAGGTTACGCTCGATATTCGTAGCGTCCACAATATTTATGATTCCTCTGGGATGTTCGTCCAGGACGAAGTTCCTTGTCACGATCTCCTCGCTGGAATAGGGCGACATGGAATAAATGCCCGGAAGGTCAGTTACCAGTGTGTTTTTCTTTCCCCGGATAGAACCGTCTTTCCGGTCCACCGTCACGCCGGGAAAATTCCCCACGTGCTGGCTGGAACCGGTGAGCTGATTGAAAAGAGTCGTCTTTCCGCAGTTCTGATTCCCTGCCAGGGCGAAAGTCAGCGTCTCGTTCTCCGGCAGCGGGTGCTCGGTCTCTTTGAAGTGGTATTTACCGCCCTCGCCCAGGCCGGGATGAGGAATGGACTGTTTGCGTTCCCGCTGTTTTTTATTTTTTTCGGCCGCGTTCTGATCTGCGTCCCTGATATTCTCGATTTCTATTTTTTCCGCATCGGCAAGCCTCAGCGTCAGTTCATAACTGTGGATCCTCAGTTCCATGGGATCCCCCATCGGCGCGTACTTTACCATGGTCACCTCGCCTTTGGGAATCAGTCCCATATCGAGGAAATGCTGTCTTAGCGCTCCTTCCCCGCCCACTGACTTTATGGTTGCCGTTTTTCCGATCGGCAGGTCTTTTAATGTCATCTTCTGTCCCCTCTTTTATGTATCGCCGGACTTGTAAAGGCGCGTAACAATCCGCGATCCGTCCGGTTTTATATAAATATTTTCTCAGGGTAAGCCTAATCTAATCTATAAAGTTTGTCAATACGGAGAAGTTAAAATTTCAGAAAAATTTAGCGTGGCAGGATGATCCGGACCCTCGTTCCCAGATCCGTCCGGGAGAGGATCTGAAAACATCCTCTGTGCTTATCCACGATCCACTTGGCGATCGCCAGGCCCAGACCGGTTCCCTGCTGCGCCCGCGCCTCGTCCGCTCTGTAAAAGCGTTCAAACATATGCTCCACGTCAGCCTCCGCCATACCGATCCCCATATCCTGCACCTGCAGATATATATTCCCCTCGTCGGTGCGTCCCAGGCTGAAAACGATCTCATCTCCCTCATGCGTATACTTTGCCGCGTTATCCGCCAGAATACGCACCGCCTGTTTCAAAAGAGCGGCGTCAACCGTAGCGCAAAAATCCTCCGAAGGCTTTGTGAAGCGGTAGATATGCTTCTCATCGATCATCAGCGATTCCTCGTATATCTCCTCCATCATTTTGTTCAGATCTGTTTTTTTCAGGGAAAGTCTGGTCTTCCCGCTGTCACCTCTTGCCAGAAAGAGGAGCTGTTCCACCAGATACTTCATATGATCTGATTCGTGCAGGATCGCCTCTATGGATTCTTTCAGAACCTTCTCGTCTTTTGCGCCCCACCGGGCCAGCATATTGGCGTAACCCTGGATCACCGCGATGGGGGTTCGGAGTTCATGGGAGGCGTCGTTGACAAACCTGGCCTGCTGCCGGTAGGAATCCCGCATCCTCATCAGCAGATTATTCATAGCGGCCTCTATTCCCTGCAGATCCGAGTCCCCAAAAGAAAGCAGCTCCGGCTCTTCCGGCTGCAGGCTGGAAATTGCTTCCTCGATCTGCTGATATTTATCCTCCGAAAACGTCATCCTGCTCAGCTCGTCGGCTTTCAGGGCAATCTCATTGATAGGCGCAAGGATCCGCCGGATTTTCTGTTCCTCCTTCACATAGGAAAAGCCGATATCCAGAAGCTGAAAAACCAGAACGATCCCGGTGAATATCCCGATTACCATGAGAGTATGATACACCGGAATGTCCATCAGGATCTTTCCTGTTTCGTCCTTCACCACATAGGCCAGTTTCTTAACTGACGGAAAATGGGCGAAGCTTCTTTCATAATTAAATTCAAATGATCCCAGACGGGTAAACTCCTGATCCAGAAGCCACCCGATACAGAGCGCCACAAAAAAGAAGAAATCCCATCCGATATACATGGAAAGTTTTCTTCCGATCCAGCTTATATGAAGTTTGCGGACAATAGAAGTCATCCGTTTCGTTTCCGCCGCGCTTCTGTTCTCACTCATATCATCCGTCCTGTTCTTCCTTGATCACATATCCCACGCCCCGCACCGTCCGGATCATTTTTACTTCGTATACCTCGTCGATCTTGGAGCGGAGATACCGGACATAAACATCCACCACATTAGTCTCTCCCATATAGTCGTAACCACAGACCTTTTCCAGAAGAGTCTCCCGTGAAAGTACAATATCTCTGTTTTCCAGAAGGGTTTTCAGCATCCGGAACTCCCGGTTGGTAAGTCCGATCTCCTCGCCGTCCCAGGTTACCTGGTGGCGCTGTTCGGAAAGGGACAGCTTCCTCCAGGTAAGATTTCCCGGTTCGTCCGTTTTCCGCGCCGCCGCTGCGGCAGTTCCGTGAAGCTTCAGCGCCACACGGATCCTGGCAAGCAGCTCTTCAATGGCGAAGGGTTTTGTGATATAATCCACCGCGCCTCCGTCCAGTCCCGCCACTTTATCCATCACCGCGTCTCTGGCCGTGAGAAGAATCACCGGCACAGTGTTTCCTTTCTGCTGGAGACGGCGAAGGATCTCCAGCCCGTTCAGGCCCGGAAGCATGATATCCAGAAGGATCAGATCATAGCTGTCCTCCTCCGCCATCTGAAGGCCCTCCCGGCCGTTCCCGCTTCTACTGACCTGATAGCCTTCATGAACCAGCTCCAACTCCACGAATCTTGCCAGCTTCTCTTCATCTTCTATGATCAGAATGTGTGCCGCCATATATTTTCCCGCTCCTTATGATTCTGCAGCACGTCCCCGGCACAGTCCTGCGCCGGGTGACGTCTGCGCATTTTACAGCTTCTCATACTCGTCTTTCACCCTGTCGGCCAGATCCCCGGCCTTATCCATAGCCTTGTTCACTCCGTCCAGGTTATCTTTTCCCTTAAAGGAATACCGGCATTCAAAAAACAGCGCCACGATCATAACCGGGATCAGGATCTTCCAGAAGAAAAGAAGGAGGAGCACCAGCGCCCACACAGGCACATGGAAGATTTCCTCTTCCCTTCGCTTAACATAAAAAGAGTTATCCATACTTTTCTGAAAAAGGATCTTGCAGAAATGCCCCAGCTTCTTAAAAAAGCTGTCGCTTTCACTCTCTTCCTGTTCCTGCACCTTGTCTTTTACAGAGACATACTGATCCTGTTCCTCGTAACTTGTGGTAAAGCTCTCTTTCGACGGGCCTTTCGCTTTCCCTCTTTTTTCCAGCCATACCATGGCGTCCAGAAGATCCCAGTCGCAGGCCTCCAGGGCCTCTTTCGCCTCCTCGTAGGAGACGTCTGCTCTTTCTCTTAATTTTTCAACTTTTTCCAGCTGTTCCATAATATCCACCTTTCCTTGCAAAGCAATGTATTTAAAATTGTTTCTCCTCTGTTTACAGTACCTACTTTAACAGTGGTTTCTTAATTTCACTTTGAAGGAAAATTAAAATCACATTAAAATTTAGTTTTTATTATAATTTAGAAATCATGATTATTCAAGAACTCGATAAGCCAAGTCAGTGCCAAAGAACAAGCCAGGACTTTTATATACAATTAATACAATTTAACTGTAAAATATTCCCCAAAAATTGTATCTTTTTGAGTGGTAATTTTTTAACAAAAGGTGTATCATATGATAAAGTTCCTAAAATACCAGTTAAAAGGAGTGTGAATATGGAACAAATACTCAACAAATTATCCGAGATAGAAATCACTGCCCGACGTATTATGGAGGACGCCGACAGGACAAAGGCTGCGCTTTCCGCAGAGGCGGAGCAGCACTGCAAGGCGTTTGACGCAGAATTGGAGCAGGATACCAATAAAAAAATAGAAGAGCTGCGCAGCAGTCTGGAGGAAAAGAAAAACACTGAATTAGAGTCCCTCAGACAGAGCATGGAGACTGCGCTCAGAGAGCTGGACGTCTATTACAGCCAGAATCAGGAAAAACTGTCGGAAGAACTGTTTCACAAACTTCTGGAAGGCTGAAGGAGGTGTGACAAAAGATGGGAACGCTCCTTTCTTACAGCGGAATTTCCGCAAAGATCCGCGCCATGCAGAGCAAGCTGATCACAGACGAACAGTTTCAGGAAATCGTGCAGCTTCCCAGTGTTCCCCAGGTAGCCGCTTATCTGAAACGAACCCAGGAATATGGAAAAGCCTGGGCTTCTCTGGATGAAAACACCCTGCACCGGGGACAGATCGAGAAATTGCTGAAAACTTCTATTTTCTCCAATTTTTCCAGGATCTACCAGTTTGCCAACGCTGAACAGAGAAAGTTTCTGGAGCTGTATTCCAAGCGGTACGAGATCCGTGTCCTAAAAGAAGTCATGACAAATCTTTTTGATCACCGGGATACGGATCCTGTGGATATTTCCCCTTACCGTGAATTTTTCCGGAAACATTCCAAGCTGGATGTAGACCGGCTCGCCGCCTGTACCACAATGGAAGAATTTGTGGACGCGCTGAAGGGAAACGAATTTTATCAGCCTCTGTCCAAAATCCAGAATCATGAAAGCGCCCTGCTTTTTGATTATGGTATGGCTCTGGATCTTTACTATTTTGCACAGATCTGGAACGTGCGCAAAAAGCTTTTTTCCGGAAATGATCTGAAAGAGATCACCAAAGCATACGGAGAAAAATTTGATATGCTGAATCTGCAGTTTATATTCCGGTCCAAGCGTTTTTTCCGCATGGCCCCGGCAGATATTTACGCTCTGCTGATTCCTATGACATATAAACTCAAAAAAGAGGAAATCCATGATCTGGTAGAATCCTCGTCTTATGAGGATGCAAGAAAAATGTTCCGAAAGACCTATTATGGTAAGAAATACGACTATCTGGCCGCTCATAACCTGGAGGAATTTTACAATCGCATGCTCAGAACGACCCTGGAAAAAGAGGCCCGGAAGGATCCCTATTCTGTAGCGGTTCTCTATTCTTACCTGTATCATAAGGAACACGAAGTCAACCGTCTGACCATCGCCATTGAATGCGTGCGGTACGGTGTGGCTGCAGATGAAGCGCTGCAGTATATTCGCAGCAATTAACAACCCGGAGGTAACATCGTGATTGAGAAAATGAAATTTTTAAGCATCACCGGGCCAAAGGCGGATATTGACAGAATGACGGAGCAATATCTTTCCAAATATGAAATTCACCTGGAAAACGCTCTGTCAGAGCTTACAGAAGTGGCTAATCTGTCGCCGTTTTTGGAAATCAACCCCTACAAGGAAGCGCTGAATACGATCAACAGCTTCTACGAACAACTGAAAGAACCGGAAAAAACGCCGGCCCGGCCCATGGATACCGGGGAGGCAGTCTCCACTATCCGACGGATCCAGAAGGAATCCGCCGAACTGGCCGCCGAGCATGACAGACTGGCCGCCGAACATGCGGAAATGGTAGATTCCCTGAAGATTATCCGCCCTTTCCGGAATCTGGATTATGATGTATCTGAAATTCTGAATTTCCGTTATATTCATTACCGTTTCGGACGGATTGAAAAACAGTATCTTCAGAAATTTGAGAAATACATCTATGAAAACCTGGACACTATCTTTATTAAATGCGGCGAGGACGAGCAGTATGTATACGGGGTTTATTTTGTCCCCAGACATCTTGCTCACAAAGTACATGCAGTTTACTCTTCCATGCACTTTGAACAGATTTTTGTCCCGGACAGTTATACCGGAACCGCCAAAGAAGCTTTCGCCCGGCTTGACAGGAGACACCAGGAAATCCACGCGGGACTGAACGCCAATAAAGAGGCGGCGTACAGGTTTCTGGAAAAAAATAAAGAGGAGATCGTCTCCGCCAAGGCGGCTCTTGACGCCTGCTCTTCCAGCTTTGATATCCGCAGACTGGCCGCCTGCACTCCCGGAGATAATAATACGTTTTATATTTTGTGCGGATGGATGACGGAAAAGGACGCTCTGGCATTCCAGAACGATATCAAGAATGACGAGCGGGTCTTCTGCCTCATGGAAGACCAGCAGCTTCCCTCCCGGCAGAAGGCTCCCACCAAGCTGAAAAATCCAAAGCTTTTCAAGCCTTTTGAGATGTATGTAAAAATGTACGGTCTTCCCGCCTACAATGAAATGGATCCCACCTGGTTCGTGGCGATCACTTATTCTCTCATTTTCGGCGCCATGTTCGGAGACGTAGGGCAGGGACTTCTGCTTTTTCTCGGAGGATTGTTCCTGTATAAGAAAAAGAAACTTGATCTGGCAGGCATTATAAGCTGCGCGGGAATTTTTTCCATCTTCTTCGGATTTATGTACGGCAGCTTTTTCGGATTTGAAGATATTCTTCCCGCCGTATGGCTGAAACCCATGACAGCTATGATGGACGTTCCTCTGGTGGGCCGTCTCAACGCCGTCTTCGTGATCGCCATTGGATTCGGAATGTTTATCATACTGACCTGTATGGTGTTTAATATCATCAATTCCATACGGAACCATGATCCGGAAAAAACCTGGTTTGACAGCAACGCGGTAGCCGGACTTGTATTTTACGGTTCCATTGTCCTCACGGCCGGCCTGTTCGTCTCCGGAAAGAAGCTTCCCGCAGCCGCCGTGCTGGCGGTAATGTTCCTCGTTCCGCTGATCCTGATGTTTCTGAAGGAGCCTCTCACCAATCTGGTGGAGAAGAAAGCGAAGATTTTTCCGGAACAGAAGGGCATGTTTTTTGTCCAGAGCTTTTTTGAACTTTTTGAAGTACTGCTCAGCTATCTTTCCAACACGCTGTCCTTCCTGCGTATCGGCGCTTTTGCCGTCAGCCACGCTGCCATGATGGAGGTGGTCCTGATGCTGGCGGGAGCTACGGAGGGAGGCAGTCCCAACTGGATCGTAATTGTTTTGGGAAACCTGTTTGTCTGCGCTATGGAAGGTCTGATCGTAGGTATTCAGGTACTGCGTCTGGAATATTACGAAATTTTCAGCCGTTTTTATTCCGGCAGCGGACGGGAATTTCATCCGTTTCTGAAATACCGTCCCCAGAGCCGTCAGAACCACTCTTAGGCTGTTCCTGCAGGGCCTGCTCCCATACAGCGGGCCTCAAGATATAATTTTCATATAATTTCAGGAGGATATCACCATGAACATGATTATTCAAATTGTAACCGCAATCGCACTGATCGTCAGCATTATCGTACCTTTCGGCTGCTTTTTCCTGGGAGAAAAAAACAGGAAGCGCTATAAAAGGACTCTTGCCGCCAACTGCTTTATGTTTTTTGGCGTGATCCTTGTGGCTTCTGTCGTAATGTTCGCCGGAACTGCCGGCGTACAGGCTGCTGAAACCTCAGCCGACGGCCTGGCAACCGGACTTGGATACCTTGGCGCGGCTCTCGTAACAGGAATTTCCGGTCTGGGCTCCGGTATCGCAGTGGCAAGTTCCGCAAGCGCGGCTCTCGGCGCCCTCAGCGAGGACGGTTCCCTTTTCGGTAAATCTATCATCTTTGTCGCCATGGCAGAAGGTATCGCCCTTTACGGCCTTATCATCTCCTTCATGATCCTTGGTAAACTTTAAGAGGCTGGTATTTATGAAAATGTACTTGATCAGCGACAATATCGACACTTACACCGGAATGCGTCTGGCTGGCGTGGAAGGTACTGTCGTCCATGAACGCGCCGAGCTTAGGGAAGCTCTGGAACGCACCATCGCCAACAAAGAGATCGGGATTATTCTCCTGACGGAAAAATTCGGCAGGGAATTCCCGGAAATCATAGATGAAGTCCGGCTTCACCACAAAACGCCCCTGATCATCGAAATCCCTGACAGGCATGGAACGGGCCGAAAACCGGATTTTATCACATCCTATGTAAATGAAGCCATTGGACTGAAATTATAGCAGGCGCAGTTTAAGCGCCTGCTTCCAAATCTACCAGAACAGCGCATCTAGTGCGTTTGGAGGAGGAAAATATGACAATAGACGAAAAGCTCCAGCATTTCTACGAGATTTCTGTTGAGGAGGCCAAAGAAGACGCCGCCAGAGCGATTCAGGAGCATAAGGAATATCTCGCTCAAATGCTGGAAGAGCATAAATCATCCCGTATCCAGAGCGCGGAGGCAGAAGTCAGAGCAGAAGCCGGCCATGTGCGCCGCGAAGTAAATAAAGCTCTTTCCGCGGAGCAGCTCACTCTTAAACGCGACTGGTCCCAAAAGCAGGAGGAACTGAAGACAGATCTCTTTGCAAAAGTCAGAAAAAAACTGGAACTTTTTATGTCAACGCCTGAATACACAGAATATCTCTGCCGTCAGGTCAAAAAGGTAAAAGAATTTGCCGGCGAAGACCAGGTGGAGATCTCCCTTTCCCGGGAGGATAAGGATCTTGCCGGAAAGGTCTCCCAGGAGACAGGCGTTCCCCTTACCGTTTCTGAGGAATCCTTCCTTGGCGGTATCCGGGCTGCCATTCCGCATAAAAATATCCTGATCGACAATTCCTTCCAGGAAGGGCTGAATACTCTCCGCAGAGAATTTAAGTTTGAGGGAGGTCTGAAGCATGAATAAAACAGGTGTTATTTATGGGATCAACGGCCCTGTTATTTATCTAAAGGGCGATCCGGGATTTAAGATCTCCGAAATGGTTTATGTGGGACACGACCGCCTGGTAGGAGAGGTGATCGGCCTGAAAAAAGGCATGACCATTGTTCAGGTATTTGAGGAGACCACGGGCCTTCGCCCCGGAGAAACTGTTACGGGAACTGGGGACGCCATTTCCGTTCTTCTTGGCCCCGGTATCATCCATAATATTTTCGACGGTATCCAGCGTCCTCTGGAGGAGATTGCCAAAGCCTCCGGAAAATATATTTCCCGTGGCGTAAGCGTAGATTCTCTTGACACAGAAAAGAAATGGAAGGTGCATCTCACCGTAAAAGAGGGAGATCTTATCGGTCCCGGAACTATCATCGCGGAAACCCGGGAGACGGCTTCCATTCTTCATAAATCCATGGTTCCGCCCAATATTGGCGAAGGAACCGTCGTTCATGCCGCTTTGGACGGCGACTACACCATCCTGGAACCTATTGTAACGATAAGACTGGCTGACGGTACGGAAAAAGAACTGGCTCTGGCCCAGAAATGGCCTATCCGTATCCCCCGTCCCGCCCGGACACGTTATCCTGCAAGCATCCCTCTTATTACAGGGCAGCGTATCCTGGACACTCTTTTCCCCATTGCGAAGGGAGGCACCGCCGCCGTCCCCGGAGGTTTTGGTACAGGAAAGACTATGACCCAGCATCAGATCGCAAAATGGTCCGACGCCGACATTATCATTTATATCGGCTGCGGCGAGCGAGGCAATGAAATGACACAGGTTCTGGAGGATTTTTCCAAACTGATCGACCCGAAATCCGGCAATCTGATGATGGACCGTACCGCACTGATCGCAAACACCTCCAATATGCCTGTGGCGGCCCGCGAGGCTTCTATCTATACAGGAGTGACACTGGCGGAATACTACCGCGATATGGGTTACGACGTAGCCATCATGGCCGATTCCACTTCCCGTTGGGCGGAGGCTCTCCGCGAACTTTCCGGCCGTCTGGAGGAAATGCCTGCGGAGGAGGGCTTCCCCGCATATCTGGCTTCCCGGCTTTCCGCCTTTTACGAAAGAGCCGGAATGATGCAGAATCTGAACGGTACAGAGGGATCCGTTACCATCATCGGCGCGGTTTCTCCTCAGGGCGGCGATTTTTCCGAGCCTGTCACCCAGAACACCAAACGTTTTGTCCGCTGTTTCTGGGGGCTGGATAAATCCCTGGCTTACGCCCGCCATTTCCCGGCGATCCACTGGCTGACAAGCTACAGCGAATATCTGGAGGATCTTTCTCCCTGGTACCGCAAAAATGTATCGCCGAAGTTTGTATCCGACAGGAATCAGCTCATGGCGATCTTAAATCAGGAAAGCTCCCTTATGGAGATCGTAAAGCTTATCGGAAGCGACGTACTGCCTGACGATCAGAAGCTTACTCTTGAGATCGCCAGAGTGATCCGTCTTGGTTTCCTCCAGCAGAATGCGTTCCATGAGGAGGACACCTGCGTTCCCATGGAAAAGCAGTTCCAGATGATGGAGATCATTCTGTATCTCTATGAAAAATCCCGGGCGCTGGTGAACCGCGGAATGCCGGTTTCTGTTCTGAAGGAAGACAACATTTTTGAGCGGATCATTTCTATTAAATATGATGTTCCGAATAAGGAACTGGACCGCTTTGAACAGTACCGCAAAGACATTGACGAATTTTATGACAAAGTATTAGAGAAAAACGGCTGACAGGAGGAATAGTTTATATGGCAATCGAATATTTAGGATTAAGCGAAATAAACGGCCCTCTGGTGGTTCTGGAGGGAGTGAAAAACGCTTCCTTTGAAGAAATCGTTGAATTTCACATGAACGATGGAACCCGGAAGATCGGCCGCATTATCGAAATCTATGAGGATAAGGCTGTGATCCAGGTATTTGAGGGAACCGACGGCATGTCTTTAAGCAACACCCATACAAGGCTTACAGGACATCCCATGGAGATCGGGCTCTCTCCGGAAATCCTGGGCCGTACTTTTAACGGCATCGGTCAGCCCATAGACGGGCTTGGCGATATTACGCCGGAGGTCAGTTTAAATATCAACGGCCTTCCCCTGAATCCCGTTACAAGAGAATATCCCCGAAATTATATCAATACCGGAATTTCCGCCATCGACGGGCTTACCACCCTGATCCGTGGACAGAAGCTTCCCATTTTCTCCGGGAACGGGCTTCCTCACGACAAGCTGGCTGCCCAGATCGTACAGCAGGCTTCTCTGGGAGGCGATTCCGACGAGAATTTTGCTATCGTTTTTGCAGCCATGGGCGTAAAATATGACGTTGCGGAATTTTTCCGCCGCACCTTTGAAGAAAGCGGCGCCGCCGACCATGTTGTAATGTTTCTGAATCTGGCCAACGATCCTGTAGTAGAACGTCTTCTGACGCCCAAGATCGCCCTTACCGCGGCGGAATATCTTGCCTTTGAAAAAGGAATGCACATCCTGGTCATCCTGACGGATATCACCTCTTTCTGCGAGGCCATGCGCGAGGTTTCCTCCTCCAAGGGCGAAATTCCCTCCCGTAAAGGCTATCCCGGATATCTTTACAGTGAGCTTGCCACTCTCTATGAACGGGCGGGCATTGTCCGGGGCGGTACGGGTTCGGTAACGCAGATCCCGATCCTGACCATGCCAAACGACGATATCACCCACCCCATCCCCGACCTTACCGGGTATATTACCGAGGGACAGATCGTACTTGACCGCCAGCTTCACGGACAGGCGATCTATCCTCCGGTGAGCGTGCTTCCGTCCCTGTCACGTCTGATGAAGGACGGCATCGGAGAGGGCTTTACCAGAGAAGATCATCAGGACGTGGCCAATCAGCTTTTTTCCTGCTACGCAAAGGTGGGAGACGCAAGGGCCCTGGCTTCTGTTATCGGAGAAGATGAACTTTCTCCTATGGATAAACGATATCTGGTATTTGGAAAAGCTTTTGAAGAAGAATTTATCGGGCAGTCTGAAACGGAAAACCGCAGTATTACGGAAACGCTGGACAAAGGCTGGGTGCTCCTGGGATTGCTTCCCAAAGAAGAGCTCGACCGTATTGATACGAAGATTCTTAACAAATATTATAAAGAGACAGTACGGTGACCGGCATTGTTTCCGGTATGCTGCTGACCATATCCAGGAGGTGATTGAATGGATCCGAATACCTTCCCTACAAAGGGAAATTTAATACTGGCGAAAAATTCTCTGGCTCTTTCCCGCCAGGGCTTTGAACTGATGGACAAAAAACGGAACATCCTGATCCGGGAAATGATGGAGCTGATCGACCAGGCAAAGGATATCCAGTCTCAGATCGATCAGACCTTCCGTACTGCCTACGCCGCCCTCCAGAAAGCTAACATGGAGATCGGCATTGCTTTTGTACAGCAGATCGCCTACACTGTCCCTGTGGAAAACTCCATCCGTATCAAAACCCGCAGCGTCATGGGAACAGAAATTCCTCTTGTGGAATATGACGCAAAAAGCAACGTGCCTACTTATGCCTACTACAGTACAAAAATGTCGCTGGATCAGGCAAAGGCGGCTTTTGAAAAGGTGAAAGAGCTTTCTATCCGGCTTTCTATGATTGAAAACGCAGCCATACGTCTGGCCGCCAATATTAAAAAAACCCAGAAGCGGGCCAACGCTCTGAAAAACATCACCATACCCAGGTATGAAGCGCTTACAAAAGAGATTCAGAATGCTCTGGAAGAGAAGGAGCGCGAAGAATTTACAAGGCTGAAGGTGATCAAAAAAATGAAACTTGGCTCCTCCTGACCTATTTTTAAAAAAGAAACTTCCCGCAGACTGACGGATCAGTTATGATTCCCACGTTTGTCGGGAAGTTTTTTTCTTTACATCATCAATCTTCTGTGCGCCTTCGACACCTTGTATTATTATCTGATAATTCTACTTTCAAACATCAAATTTGTTCTTATAATAAAAATATTATACAATATTTTCACTTCTAAAATGTCAATAGATTTTTCTGTTTTTTTGTCGCATAATGCAATTTTATGATTTTTCACCAAAACATTCGTTTTTTAATTTTTTATGTAAATCCATTCATCCACATCCTTTTCATGTGGATAATGTGGATAACTTTGTGCATAACTTGATTCTATAAGGTTTTCCACGTTTTCCTAATGTGGAAAACTCTTGTATAAAAATCTGTACAATCCACATATTCCGACAGGCTTTGTGCAATCTGCCCAAACTTCGATTATTTCAGATAAAATCCGAGTTACAGCGTGTAAACTGTAACAAATCCGACACCAGCCGTCGTTTCCGCAAAAAATACTTGACATCTGTGGGGGAAAGCTGATAGATTTAGAGCTGGAAAAAATATCAGAACTTGCCGCCGGGTAAATAAGCGTTGATTTTGTATCGATAGGCCTTTGAAGATACAAATTAACGCTTTTTCTTTTGGGCGGCAGAAAGGATGTGTATTAAATGGAATGGATTTTTTTATTTTTCGCAGGGCTTTTGGAGGTATTCTGGTCTACCTGTCTGAAACTCTCCGAGGGCTTCAGTGTACTTAAGTTCTCTGTTCTCACAGTGGGAGGCATGATCTTAAGCTTTCTGTTTCTTGCCCAGGCCACAAAACAGCTCCCGCTTGGAACCTCCTACGCCGTCTGGACCGGCATAGGGGCGCTGGGAGCTGTTATCGTAGGCATTGTTCTTTTTAAGGAATCACTCTCGCCTGCCCGTCTTATTTTCGTAGCGCTTCTGTTAATCGGCATTATCGGCCTCAAAGCTACGTCAGGGCACTAAGACTGCCCGGAAGAGTTCTGCGCCTCTGTTTCCATCAGATATCTCTGTACAGAGGCCACGGCGTTTGCTCCGTCAGATACAGCGGTAACTATCTGACGGAGTTTTTTTGTCCGTATGTCCCCTGCGGCAAAAAAGCCGGGTGTGCTGGTGTCTCCGTCCTCTCCCGCTTTGATGTATCCCCCTTCGTCCAGCTCTGTTACACCTCTTACAAGTTCAGAGTTCGGGGTGATTCCCACAGCAATAAATACTCCGTCCAGAGGAAGGCTTCTTTCCTCCCCTGTCTTCACCTGGCGTATCCTTAAGGACTCCACCTGGTCTTTTCCTTCAACAGAAACAGGAACCGTATCCCATATGATTTCCACATTTTCACAGGCAAACAGCCGCTCCTGAAGTATCTTTTCCGCCCGGAGCTGATCTCTCCGGTGGATCACATATACCTTTTTACAGGAACGGGCCAGCAGAATGGCGTCCTCTGCCGCCACATTTCCGCCTCCTACCACGGCAACAGTACAGTCCTGGAAAAAGGCGCCGTCGCAGGTGGCGCAGTAGGACACGCCCATACCGCCCAGCTCTTTTTCTCCCGGAATTCCCAGAGTTCTGTGCTCTGCTCCCATAGCCAGGATCACTGTTTTTGCCCTGTATTCATTGTTTTCTGTACTGATGACCTTTACTTTCCCCTCATCCCTTAAGGAGACGACCGTTTCTCTTACAGGAGCTAGGCCCAGCTTCTCCGCGTGGGCAGCCATAGCTTCTCCAAGTTCCATACCGTTTATTCCCGGCATCCCCGGATAATTGTCCACCTCATAGGTATTGACGATCTGACCTCCCTGCACAAATTTTTTCTCCAGCCAGAGCGTATCCAGCCTTCCTCTGGCAGCGTAAACAGCGGCGCAGATACCGGCAGGTCCGGCGCCCAGAATAGCTAAATCATATATTTCCGCCATAGTTCCTCCTTTTCCGCTTTCGTCTTTTCTCATCTTTTTCCTTCCGGAAATCATCTGTCATTTATTTTCTCTTTTCTCAGTTTAGCATAGAACTCTCCCTTTTCCAATATGATTATATAAACGCCAGCTTCTGAGGTCTGTATGTCTTTATCATTCCGTAAATGCAGGAAACCTATTCTTATAGCTCTTCTTTTATGCCTTACGCTTCTGACCGGAACCGGGATCGGCTATTTTACAAATCATGTCTGGTCCGAGGACGGAAGATTCCGTTCCTTTACACGGAAAGTTTTCCAGAAAGAGGTATCCGGCAGCCTGCTTTCACTCCACTATTCCCTCGCCCACCCGGAAAAAGAAAATATCGACCGTCCCGCTCCCACTCTTGGAACAGTAACTTCTGATATGACGGATACATACCAGCTTTGCCGGGACTATATCAGTAAACTGAAGTCCTTTTCTTATTCCGAACTTTCCCGGGAAAACCGGCTCACTCTCGATATGCTCCTGCTTTGTTTTGACACTCAGCTTTCTCTGGAAGGCCAGGAGCTTCTGGAAGAAATGCTTTCCCCCAGTCTGGGGATCCAGGCGCAGCTTCCTGTCCTTCTGGCTGAGTATGCCTTTTATGAGGATCAGGATATTTCCGATTACCTGAACCTTCTCACTTCCATAGAACCATATTTCGATAGTATTCTCCAGTTTGAGGAAGAAAAGGCTGCGGCGGGTCTTTTTATGAGCGACAAAACTCTGGAAAGGATTCTCGAACAGTGCAGAGCCTTTATCCAGAACCCGGAATCCAATTACATGCTGGAGGTCTTCAGCGAAAAACTTAAGGACTACGGAAAATTTTCTCCGGAGGATCAAAAGGAGCTTGAGGAACAGCATAAAAATATTCTTTTGAATAAAGTAATCCCCGCCTACCAGAAGCTTATGTCCGGACTGGAGTCCCTGAAAGGCTCCGGGGCGTCCAGCCGGGGACTGGCGCATTTTCCGGGAGGACAGGAATATTATGAATACCTTCTGAAAAGTCAGGTGGGAGCCTATACTTCTGTGGAACAGATTCGCCAGCGTCTTACCGCGCAGTTAGAAGAAGATCTGAGAACCATTCAGCTTATGCTGAAAGAACAGCCTTCCCTTCTGCGGAAACTGACTGACGGAACAGATCTTTCCTCCATTTCTCCTCAGAACACCCTGGAGCTCCTCAGCCGGAGTATCCAGAAGGACTTTCCCGCTCTTGGGGAAACCGATTACGAAGTACGTTATGTACATGAATCCATGGAGGATTATTTAAGCCCTGCTTTTTACCTTACCCCGCCTCTGGATACCGGAAGTCCCAATGTAATCTATATCAACCGCGCCAGCTCCGGCTCCAACCTGGAACTTTTTACCACTCTGGCTCATGAAGGATTCCCGGGACACCTGTACCAGACTGTCTATTTTGCCTCCTGCCGCCCTGACGACATACGGTACCTGTTCTCCTCAGGAGGCTATGTAGAGGGCTGGGCTACCTATATTGAATCTTACGCCTATCAGTATGCGGCGGATCTTATGAACGACAGCGCGGCAGCGGATCTCACCAGACTCGCGTGGCTGAACCGCAGTGTCAATTTATGTCTCTATTCCCTTATGGATATCGGCATCCATTATCAGGGCTGGACTCAGGCTGTCACGGAGCGCCTGCTGAACTCCATGGGCATCACCGATGCTTCCGCTGCCGCTGAAATATATCAGTACATTGTGGAAACGCCTGCCAACTATCTGAAATACTATTGGGGATATCTGAATTTTCTCGATCTGAAAAATGAGAAGGAAACCACCCTTGGAGATGATTTTAACCTGAAGGAATTTCACAGACAGATACTGGAAATCGGGCCCGTACAGTTTCCTGTTCTGGAAAAATATATGAATCCGGATTAAGGCATGGTAACGCAATCGGCAAAAGAATGATTTCCGGAAATCAATAAGCCGCAAAGTCAGACAGCCGGAGGCGTTTCATTGCCCCCGGCCGTCCTCATAGCTCCTGAAAAAATTCTGCAGGTTTTCCAGCGCCTTCACCAGAACCTCCGTCTCCTCTTTGCCAAGACCTTCCAGCACTGCCAGAACCATTCTCTCATGGAACATGCGGTGATGGTTATATGCTTTCTCCCCTTTCTCCGAAAGAGAAACCAGGACGATCCTCCTGTCTTTCTCGCTGCGCACGCGCTTTACATAGCCCTTTTTTACAAGATTATTGATCGCGATGGTAACGGTTCCCACCGTTACGGAAAGCTCACGGGCCACGGCCGACATATTTTTTTTCTCATCTATGCCTATGGCTTCGATTACATGCATATCATTCACAGAAATGTCTTTATACTCAGAGGTGATCAGCGCTTTCTCTTCAATTCCCATAATTTCCTTGAAAAGTTTTACCAGTACGTCGTTTATTGTCTCATATGAATTCATGGCTATCCTCCTTCCTGTTTATCTGATACTAAGATTATACTCCTAATTATTTTGAAAATCAAAGTATTTTTTTTAACAAATTCTTTCCATAAACAATCCGATTTGCTATAATAGTACAGAACACAGCGTTAGTATACATTTATCTCTTCCGGTACTTCCCGTCGCAAAGGAAAGAACCGGAAATATATCCAAAGGACTATACCATGAAAAAAAATCAGAATATCCCGTTAAATTATAAAGAGAAAAACAATTCCAGGATTGCTCTTCTCTGTTCTGTTGTGGTGCTTGTTCTTCTGGTTCTCTTTTTTCACCAGCTCGACAATGTGCTGATCCAAAAGCCCCGGGAGGAAGCCGCCAGAAAACAGGAGGAAGAAAAGGCTGCGGCGGAGCTTGCGGCCAATACGCCGGAAGTGACTACTGCCTCTGTTATTGCCGTAGGAGACAATCTTTACCATGATAACCTTATCTGGAGCGGGCAGAATGATTCCGGTGAATGGAACTACGACCACATTTATACCAACGTCCTGGATGAGATCCAGGCCGCAGACGTGGCCATGGTTGACCAGGAAACCGTCCTTACAACCGATCATGACGCGGTAAGTGGCTATCCGGCTTTTGCGACGCCTACAGAGGTAGGGGACGCGCTGGTCAAAGCCGGCTTTGATGTGATCGAGTCCGCCACCAATCACGTTGACGACTATGGCTATGATTATATGGCGCAGACTCTGAACTTCTGGGAAACCAATTATCCGGAGATCCCTGTTCTCGGCATCCATTCCACCCAGGAGGACGCGGACACAGTAAAGACACTGGAGGTAAACGGCATCACCATCGCGTTTCTTAATTATGTATATGGAACAAATAATTCCGGAGCGGGAGAAGGACGGGAATACATGATCGACATCTTTGACCGCGAAAAGATAGCTTCCATGGTTGCCAGGGCAAAGGAGATCAGCGACTGCGTAGTCTTTGTGGCCCAGTGGGGACGCGAGGATGAGGCCATGCCTACCGAATACGAAAAAGAATGGGCCGTTTTCCTGATGGAGCAGGGCGTAGACGTAGTGATCGGCGGCCATCCCCATATCCTTCAGCCCTACGGCTGGCTGTCAGACGATAACGGAAATGAAATGCTGATCTTCTACTCTGTCGGCAACTTCGTCTCCACTCAGGAGTCTCTTACCGGGCTCCTTGGCGGCATGGCCGGGTTTACCATCCAGAAATCCACTCTGAAGGGAGAATCCACCGTTCAGATCCTGGATCCGGAAATAAAGCCTCTTGTTATGCATTATAATCATGACACAGGCGAATACGGGCCCTACATGCTGGAAGACTATACGGAAGAGCTGGCCTCCCAGCACAGTGTGCGTGAGATCATCGGCGATGAATTTACCCTTGCCAACCTTCAGGCAAAGTTTAAGGAAATCATGTCCATGAACGTGGAACCCTCCACAAATACAGATCTTCTGGATGTAAGCTTTGACTATGAGATGAATATGTACGATTCCAGCGGAAATATCGTGGAAGACGTCTGGTCCGTTACTGCGGATCAGTACCTCCAGGAACAGGCGGAAGGCAGTCAGGGCGACGCCGGAGAGGGAGAAAGCTCTGACGGTTCCGGGGATTCTTATGAGGACGATACTGGCGGGTGGGAAGATTACGAGGATTCAGGATATGAATAAAACCGCGGTTGCTTTACGGCAGACTGCCGCCCGCTCTTCTTGAAAAACACAGGCTTCTCAGGATATTTGCCTTAATCTTTGTTAAGATTCAGGCAGAACCTTGACAAACCTGTGTTTTTTCTTTAGATATTATGCGTATTGTACGCCGTCTTTTATTCCTGCAATAGCCAGTTCACCTTCCACTCCAAAAAGAAAAGACAGAACCCGCAAACGTTTTTTTCTATAGAATATAATATCATGAGATGTTTTTCCTGCTTGACAGTTGGAATTTTCAGCGCTACAATTATACAGCATGCTGTATATTATCCATTAAACAGGAGGCTCTTGCTTCGTTATGAAAAACAGTGAATATGAACTGGCCAGAAAGGTTCTGAATTTAGCCAATCAGATTATTATCAACAGAAACAGCCATCTGAAAGAACTGAATCTGACTGCGGCCCAGGCGGACAGCCTTTATTTTATCCATGCGCATTCCGGCTGCAGCATTTCAGATTTAAAAGAATATCTTCACATCAGCCACCAGACCGCCAGAGGCATCGTTATGCGGCTGGAAGAAAAAGGCTTTATTGCTCTGTGTGTTTCCAAGAGCGACGGCAGATATAAGACGCTCTCTTTAACAGACGTCGGAATAGAAATCGTAAAACGTATGAAACAGAATGGGACCCACACAGGTTATCAGCTCTTAAAGGGAATGACTGTCCAGGAACAGCAGCAGTTCTCTGAGCTGACGTCCCGGGCTCTTAAAAATATATCCAGGGAGGCGTCTCATGAAAAGTAAAATGTACAGTAATGATATTATCCTGATCTTAATCGCAAGTTTTTTCTATTTTTCAAGCCCCATGCTTGTCACTCCGCTGATCACAGGCTTTACGGAAAGTCTCGGAGCAGGGGGCGCGCTTATGGGGATCGTCGGGGGACTTATGAATATCTGCTCCCTTTTCTGCCGTCCTTTCGTGGGCAATCTTGCGGACAAAATCAGCAAATATAAAGTGTCTTTTATCGGAGCGGCTCTTATGACTGTGGCTTCCATCGGATATATCGCCGCTTTTGATCCTGTGGTCGTCGTTCTCTCCCGCATTGTGAACGGCGTCGGCTATGCCTGCTGCTCTGTCTGCATGTCTACCTGGATGTCGAACCTGCTGCCCGAGAATAAAATCGGCTCCGGCATGGGGATTTACGGCACGATGAACGCTCTCGGAATGGCGGTAGCTCCGGCGATCGGCGTGAGCCTTTACCAGAAACTGGGATACCGTCCGGCTTTTGTGGTAGCGGCTCTCTTTTCTGCAGCCATCGCCGTTATCATTCAGTTTGTGCAGAACAAAGGCGAACCGTCGGCTGCTTCTGCCGGAGTACATAAAAAGCTGGAGCTTATAGACGTCAAAGTTATCCCTATCGCTGTGATCATCATGCTGTTTTCTATTCCCTACTGCGCTACACAGTCTTTTCTGGTGACTTACATTGACGCCCGGAATCTCCCCGTTACCGTCAGCCTGTTCTTCCCTTTATACGCCGCTATACTTCTGCTGCTCCGGCTGACCATGCGGAATTTATTTGACAAAAAACCTTTTTCCTTTTTTATCGTACTGAGTTCTGTCAGCGCTTTCCTGTCTATTTCTGTTCTGGCTGTTATGAGGCACAATTTTTCCATGTTCTTTGCAGCCGTTTTTATGGCGGGCGGCTATGGGATCATGTGCTCTGTGTGCCAGTCAACCGCCATTCTGCTGGCTGGAAAAGAAAAAAGAGGGCTGGCAAACAGCACTTACTATATCGGACTGGATCTCGGAATGGCCCTTGGCCCCATTATTGGAGGACTTCTCTATGAGCATCTGGATATCCGTTTCTTTTATCCAGTTCTCGCCCTTACCGTGCCCCTGGCTCTGGCTGCATACTGGCTGAACCGCAGGAAATTCCGTCTCAGAAAAACCTCCTGATTATTTACTGCGCTTTTGATTTGGGGATAAATTCGATTTTCAAAATCATCCCCATCCCATCAGCCAGTCTTTGCAGAAGCTTTAATGATGGATTTCTGGTTCCATTCTCCAGTTTGCTGATATCCGCCTGATTAATTCCGGTTTTCTCAGCTAACTCTTTCTGCGTAAGATTCTGAGAAACTCTGGCATCAACAATTGCTCTGATTATATCCATTTCCGGCTGTATTTTTTCATATTCCTTTTTAAACTCAGGATTCTTCATCTGCTGATCAAAAAATTCATTTAAAGTTTTCATGAGTTTTGCTCCTCTCTATATAATCAGCTTTTCGTCTTTTAGTCAATAGAATTTCTTTCCTGGGTGTTTTCTGTGTTTTCTTGATAAATCCATTGGTAAGAATTATTTTTCTTCCATAATAAAAAAAGTACAGCACCCTTGTTATATCTGTTCCATTCTTTGTCCGAAGTTCAAAAATACCGTCTTCCAGATATTTGCTATAAGGTTCTCTTAATTGATTTCCTTTTTCCTGCAGGATTTGCAGCATACCTAGTAATTTTGCCTGCATTTTTACATCCAAAGAAAGCAAAAATTTCTCTACTGGTTTATCTTCATTAGTATCTTCATAAAATTCAATGATAAAACCTGTTATTCCATATTTAGTCCTTCCTATAACATATAATATGGCATATATGCCATATTGTCAATATAAAAAACTGCTGGTCAGCTTAAAGGCTGATACCCAGCAGTTTTCCGGCGTTTTTCTCCGTAGTTTCGATCACTTCTTCCGTAGTGATCCCCTTGATCTCCGCTATCGCCCGCGCCACATAAGGCAGATTCAATGAACTGTTTCTTTTTCCCCGGTTGGGCTCAGGGCTCAGATATGGGCAGTCAGTTTCCAAAACAATCTGAGAAAGAGGCGCATACTCTACCACTTCTTTCAGCTTTCTGGCATTTTTAAAGGTTGCGACGCCTCCGATTCCCAGATAAAGTCCCATGCCAAGATACTCTCTGGCCATCTCTTTTCCATAGGAGAAACAGTGGATAATGCCCCCGTACATTCCGTCCCGCATATACTCCTTTACAATGTCCAGGGTATCCTTCGCCGCCTCCCGGCTGTGGATCATGAAAGGCAGTTTTTCCTCTCTGGCAATATCCATCTGGGAGCAGAACATTTTTTTCTGAACCTCATGCTCCCCGTCTTCTTTATGCCAGTAATAATCAAGACCGATCTCACCTATGGCTTTCATTTTATCCATCCGGGAGATCCTGCGGATCTCTTTCAAAGTTTCCTCTGTCATTTTGGGAGCGTCGTCGGGATGTATCCCCACAGCTCCGTAAACAAACGGGTACTTTTCCACAATCTCTACAAGTTTTCCCAATCCCTCTATAGAAGCGCCTACGTTGACGATCGTGCCGATTCCGCCTGCTTTCATGGAACTTAAGAGTTCCTCCCTGTCCGGATCAAACGCCTCGTCATCATAATGCGCGTGGGTATCAAATATCATAGGTCTGTTCATCTGTTTTTTGCTCCTGTTCCTCAGCGCCGCTTTCCGGCGCTGGTCTTGTTGCCAATCTGATGACATTAAGGTCAGGTCGTCATGTCTTCTCGTACAAATACAAAGCCTGTCTCTATTTGCCTCCGGCGTCACCCTGTTCTTCAAATAGTACAAATTCGTCTCCCTCGCGGATGATCCCACCGTGAAGCACCTTTGTAAAAACTCCCTCTCTGGGCATAATGCAGTCGCCCATTTTCTGGAAAATAGCGCATCCATGATGGCATTTCTTTCCTATCTGAGTCATTTCCAGGAGTACATCTCCACAGGAAAAACGGGTTCCCACAGGAAGAGAAGCAAAGTCAAAGCCTTCTATCACAAGATTTTCGCCGAAAGCCCCGTCCTCTACTTCCGCTCCCCGTTTTCTGAATTCCTCAATTTTATCATAAGACAGAAGGCTCACCTGCCTGTGCCACTTTCCCGCATGGGCGTCTCCTTTGATCCCCCAGTCCTCAATAAATTCCGCTTCTTTTACCTTATGCTTCTGCGTGCCTTTCTCCTCGCTTACGCAGACTGCGATCACTTTCCCCATTTTTCTCCTCCGTCTGTTTTTCAAAGGCAAACGGATGTATATCCCGTCTGCCAATGACAGAACCTGCTATTGTTCCCAACGGTTTTGCCGCCGCAATATAAAAAGGCAGTTTTCCGTCAGCACTCCCTGACTTGTTACTTATTCTTACTTTGCCGCGCAGTCGGCGGCTTCTCCGCTTAAAATCTCCAGCCCGTGGTCAAGAGCTCCGATAATATATTCCAGGCTTTCTCTGACCGCTTTTGGGCTGCCAGGAAGATTGATGATCAGGGTAGTTCCCCGGATTCCCGCCGTTGCGCGGCTTAACATCGCTCTCTTTGTGATCGTCATGCTGTATGCTCTCATGGCCTCCGGAATCCCCGGAACTCGTCTCTCGATCACTTCCTCTGTAGCCTCCGGAGTTACATCCCTCTGGGAAAATCCGGTTCCTCCTGTAGTCAGGATCAGGTCCGCCTTTCCGGAATCCGCGATCTCCTGCATCTTTCCAGCCAGCATAGCCCTGTCGTCCGGCAGAAGCTCCATTGCAACTACCTCGTATCCCTCTTTTTCCAGAATTTCACGGATAGCCGGGCCGCTTTTATCCTCCCGCTCGCCCCGGTATCCGGAATCGCTTGCCGTAATAATTGCCGCTCGTTTCATTTTTATCCTCCTATCTGGGACATACAGAGCTTTTCTGTATCATCATTTCCGGCTTTTTCCAGAAAATGATGACCGTCCGGCTTCTCATTAAGCGCGGCTCTGATCACGTCCTTTAATTCATCGTCCGTCCCGCCGTTTCGGATGATCTCCCGCAGATCCCGTCCTGCGGTATACTGCAGGCAGGTTTTCAGATATCCCTGGGAAGTCAGCCGGATACGGTTGCACTCCTGACAGAATTTATGGCTTACCGCGCTGATAAAGCCGATCTTCCCCTGGAATCCCTCTATCTCAAAATAACGGCAGGGCCCGTTTCCCAGGGTTTCTCCCTCATATGGGATCAGCCTGCCAAAACGATCCTCAAGAAGTTCCTTCAGCCTGTCCTCCGTCATTCCGGAAAATTCTGATCCGCAGCCAATGGGCATCATTTCAATAAACCGCACATGGACAGGGTTTTCCCTGGCAAGCCCCGCCACAGCGCATACGTCCTGCCTTTCCGTTCCCAGAGGAACGCAGTTGATCTTTACGGAGATCTCCGGATATCGCAAGGCCTCCCGGATCCCCTCCAGCGATCTTTCCAGAAGATCCCGTCTTGTGATATGGCGAAAGCCTTCCCTGTCAAGAATGTCGAGACTGATGTTAATCCCGTCCACTCCTGCTGCGGCCAGACGCTCCATCTGTTCTTTCAGAAGGGTTCCGTTTGTCGTAACCGTCACCTTCCGGATCCCTGGGATCTTTTTTATCTCGCCCGCAAGCTCCGGCAGGCGGCAGTACAGAAGAGGCTCCCCTCCTGTAAGTTTGATCTTGGAAATACCAAGCTCAGCCATTACTCTTACGATCCGCAGGATCTCTTCCTCTCTGAGAAGCATGGAACGATCCACCAGCTTCACTCCATCCTCCGGCATACAATAGATACAGCGGAGATTACAGCGGTCTGTCACAGAGATTCTCAGATAATCAATTTTTCTTCCCATGCGGTCTATCATGATCACTCAAAGCGGAAATCTCCGCTTTTTCCTCCTGTCTTTTCTACCAGATGGATATCCGACATCACCATATGCTTGTCAATGGCTTTACACATGTCATAAATGGTGAGAAGAGCTGTCTGGACTCCTGTAAGAGCCTCCATTTCCACGCCGGTCTTTCCTTCTGTTTTTACAGTACAGTACACATGGATCCTGCTTTTTTCCTGATCCAGTTCAAAATCCACAGAGCATTTCTGAATAGGAAGAGGATGGCAGAGAGGTATCAGGGAAGAAGTCTTTTTCACTCCCATGATCCCCGCCACTCTGGCTACGCCTAAAACATCGCCTTTTTTCACGTTTCCGGCAGAAACCGCCCTCATGATCTCCGGTCCTACGGCGATATACCCTGTAGCCACGGCTGTCCGGAAGGTTGGCTGTTTTCCGGAAACGTCCACCATAACAGCATTTCCCTTTTCGTCGAAATGTGTAAATCCCTCTCCCATCATGTACTCTCCTGTCGCTTTCTTGTTCTGAAACCCTGTATTCCGTCTGAGCTTGCCGCTCCTCCTGCAGCGGATGTTATATAGGAATAACGGACTTATCGCGGCAGATACAGTCTGCCGCCGACGACCGTATCTTCATATGCATCCAACTGCATACTTGCAGCGCTCTCTCAGCAGATCTCCGCTCCGGCCGGCATCTCCTTTTCCGGCGTTACAAGAGAAAGATTGCCCTCCTCATCCTCCGCGCAGAGGATCATTCCCTCGCTGAGCACTCCGGCCAGCTTCGCAGGTTTCAGGTTGGTCAGCACCATTACTTTCTTTCCCACCATCTCCTCGGGAGTATAGTGAGCCTTGATCCCGGATACGATCTGGCGCACCTGGCTTCCGATCTTCACCTGGGAACAGAGAAGCTTCTTGGATTTCTTCACCGCCTCGCAGGATATGATCTCTCCCACCTGGAACTGCATTTTTTCAAAATCTTCAAAAGTGATCTCCGGCTTGGGCTCCAGATCGATCCCCGCCTTTTCCTCCGCGGCAGGCTCCTCCACATGGGGATGGAGCTTTTCTACTTTTTCCATTACCTCTTTCACGTCAAGACGGGCAAAGAGGATCTCCGGCTTGTCTGTGACTTTGTTTCCGGAAGGATAAAGCCCGAATACATTCAGGGCCTCGAAGCCGCGTTTTTCCGCGTTAAGCTGCTTCAGGATACGTTCTGTCGTCTCCGGCATAAACGCCTCCAGAAGAGAAGCTCCTATGGAGATGCCTTCCACCAGATTATAGAGTACTGTCGCCAGACGGTCCTGTTTCGTCTCGTCTTTTGCGAGAGCCCAGGGCATCGTCTCGTCGATATATTTATTCAGACGCTTAAACAGGGAGAATACCTCTGTAATGGCGTCCGCCACACGCAGTTTGTCCATTTTCGCGGTAACCCGGCCCGGAACTTCCAGCGCGAAAGCTTTCAGGTCATCGTCCACCGGTTCCGCCGCTTTACGGTTCTCCACTACTCCGCCGAAATATTTATTGGACATGGAAATGGTACGGTTCACAAGATTGCCCAGGGTATTTGCAAGCTCGGAATTCAGTCTCTCCACCATAAGCTCCCAGGTGATCACGCCGTCGTTTTCAAAGGGCATTTCATGAAGGACAAAGTATCTCACCGCGTCCACGCCGAAGAAATCCACCAGCTCGTCCGCATAGAGAACATTTCCTTTGGATTTGCTCATCTTGCCGTCGCCCTGGAGCAGCCAGGGATGTCCGAACACCTGCTTCGGCAGGGGAAGATCCAGAGACATCAGGAAGATCGGCCAGTAGATGGTATGGAAACGGATGATGTCCTTTCCGATCAGATGAAGATCCGCCGGCCAGAGTTTCTTAAACTGCTCCGTGCTGTCTCCGTCGCAGTCGTAACCGATTCCGGTGATATAGTTGGTAAGAGCATCCAGCCACACATAAACCACATGTTTCGGATCAAAATCCACGGGAATTCCCCATTTAAAGGAAGTTCTGGACACGCAGAGATCCTGAAGTCCCGGAAGCAGGAAATTGTTCATCATCTCGTTCTTGCGGGATTCCGGCTGGATGAATTCCGGATGATCCTTGATATACTGGATCAGGCGGTCCGCATATTTGCTCATCTTAAAGAAATACGCCTCCTCCTTTGCGGGAACGCAGGGGCGTCCGCAGTCCGGACACTTACCGTCCACAAGCTGGGATTCTGTAAAGAAGGACTCACAGGGAGTACAGTACATTCCCTCGTAATGCCCCTTGTAGATATCCCCCTTGGCGTACATTTTTTTGAAGATCTTCTTCACCTGTTTCTCATGGTCCTCATCTGTGGTGCGGATGAACTTATCATAAGAAGTATTCATAAGATCCCAGATATTTTTGATCTCACCGGATACCTTATCCACAAATTCCTTGGGTGTTACTCCCGCTTCCTCCGCCTTCAGCTCGATCTTCTGACCATGCTCGTCCGTTCCTGTCTGGAAAAACACATCGTATCCCTCCAGTCTCTTGTAACGGGCGATCGCGTCCGCCAGGACAACCTCGTAGGTATTTCCGATATGCGGCTTGCCGGATGTATAGGCAATGGCCGTAGTAATATAATACTTCTGCTTTTCCATATTGATTTCCTCCTGCATTTTATAGAAATAAAAAAACGTCCTCTCAAATTCCAATGAGAAGACGAGTCCTGCCCGTGTTACCACTTCTTTTCACTTCCGCCTCGCGGCCGGAAGCCTTAACGGGTACGAGTTTTCCGCCGGACGCTATGGCGTCCGTATTTTCCCTGCTGATACCCTTCCGCTGTAACAGGCGGTCCTGTCACTGCCTACTCTCCTTCAGCAGCGCCTCTCCCAAGCCATCTTCCATCTGCCGCCGCACTTCCCTCTCAGCCCCGGATCTCTCCTTCGGGGAATTCTCTGTAATGCCGCCGCGCACATGTACTCTCTTGTTCCGTGAGTTTTCACTTATTTCGCAGGCAACGCCTGCCTTAAAGAAAATACTAGCATATTTGCGGTCTTTTGTAAACCCGGAGTTCTGTTAACAAAGATATTCTGATATATTTTTAAATTTTATTGAACCGCTTTCCCTGATGTGCTATAGTAATAATAGAAAGGGGAAGCCAGAAAAGCGGCTCACCCTGGAAAAGTAATTGGCAGATTACTTACAGTAACAGCCGTCAACTATTTCCGGTAGTTGGCGGCTTATTTCTTCCCTTTAAAAATCTGATAAATCAGACTTGCAAGGGCTGTGATGAGTATACCTATCTCTTCAATCAAATCCCTTCGACAAATTTCCCCTTGACAGTCAGCCAGGAAATTGTCACTTCTCATGATCTATAAAATATTTTTATAGAAAATAAAAAAAATCAATTTCACATTCCCCGGAAATCGCGCTAAAATCTCCTGTGGAAAGAAAATAAGGATACAAACTGTTCGCTCATGAACATTTCTATTTTCTGAAAAGGAGGTGCATACGGCAATGACAGAAAGTTCCGAAACAGAAGAACTGCTTTTTATGATTAAAAAAATCGGTCTGAACCTGTCGGCCCGGATGGAACTGAGTCTGAAAAACAGAGATCTGACCGGCGTCCAGGTCTATTTTCTTGTCTACATATTAAGGCACCATCCCGACGGTACATATCTTACGGAGCTGTACCATGAGATCGGCGTGTCCAAGGCAACTCTGTCCGCGCTGATCAAAAAACTGAAGGGAAAAAACTATCTTTGTTTTCTGGAAGATCCGGAGGATATCCGGAAGAAAAAAATTCTCCCCTCGGAAAAGCTCCTCAAGGAGAGAGAAGGTTTTCTGCAGGAAACTGAGCGGATGGAAACAGAAATCTTAAGCGTGCTGGACCGGCAGGAACAGATCCAGCTTAAGAATCTGGAAGAGAAACTGATCCGTCAGTTTGCGGAAATGGAACAAAAAGAAAAAAACAGACAGGAGGTAATCTACAGTGAAAAAAGTATTGCAGCAGCTGGGAAAGTATAAGCGGGACACCTTTCTCTGTATCGGTCTTACCGCTCTGGAAGTGATCATGGAAATACTGATGCCATTTGTCACTGCCATCATTATCGACAGGGGATTGGAAGTAAGTAATCTGTCCGTCGTTTACCGCTACGGCGCGCTTATGGTCGCCATGGCTTTTCTGAGCCTCATTTTCGGCGCCCTTGCCGGAAAGAACGCGGCAAGCGCGGCGTCCGGGCTGTCGGCGAATCTCCGGGAGGCGATCTACGCCAACATCCAGACATTCTCTTTTTCCAACATTGACAAATTCAGCGTACCGGGTCTCGTCACCCGTATGACTACGGATATCACCAACGTGCAGAACGCCTATATGATGATCATCCGTGTGGCGGTCCGCGCTCCGCTGAACCTGGTCTTCAGCTACGCCATGTGCCTGATCATCAGCCCGCGGTTAAGTCTTATGTTCCTGATCGCCGTAGTCTTCCTGGTAGCGGTCATCGGATCCATTATGGTGGTTACTCTTAAGATTTTCCGCCAGGTATTCCAGCGGTACGACGACCTGAACGCCAGCGTGCAGGAAAACGTCACCGCCATCCGCGTGGTCAAAGCATTCGTGCGTGAAGATTACGAAAACAAAAAATTCTCCAGAGCGTCCAAAATGCTTTACGATCTTTCGGTGAAAGCAGAGGGCCTTCTGGCGTTCAATAACCCGGCCATGATGGTCGCAGTTTACTTCTGCATCATCTCCGTATCCTGGCTTGGAGCGCAGTTCATCGTGGGCGGTTCTCTGACCACAGGCGATCTCACCAGTCTTTTCAGCTATATCATGTCTCTTCTCATGAGCCTGATGATGCTGTCCATGGTTGTGGTCATGATCAGTATGTCCATGGCAAGTATCCGCCGTATCAGCGAGGTGCTGAACGAAAAAGCGGATCTGACAGACCCTGAGAATCCGGTGGCGGACGTTGCGGACGGAAGCATTGATTTCAATCATGTAAACTTTTCCTATAAGAAGGGAAGCGGAAAGAATGCTCTTACGGATATCGACCTTCATATTAAAAGCGGCGAGACCATCGGCGTGATCGGAGGAACCGGCTCCGGAAAAAGCAGCCTGGTCAATCTGATCTGCCGCCTCTATGACGTGGATTCCGGCTCCGTCTGTGTGGGCGGTACGGACGTCCGAAAATACGACACAGAGGTTCTTCGTAATCAGGTTTCCGTAGTTCTTCAGAAAAACACTTTGTTCTCCGGCACTATCCTGGAAAATCTCCGCTGGGGCGATCCCGACGCCACCGACGAGGAATGCGCGGAAGCGTGTAAGGCGGCCTGCGCCGATGAATTTATCGACAGGATGCCCGACGGTTACCAGACCAGGATCGAAGGGGGCGGCTCCAATGTATCCGGCGGACAGAAGCAGCGTCTCTGTATAGCGAGGGCCCTCCTGAAAAAACCGAAGGTCCTGATCCTGGATGACTCCACCAGCGCCGTGGATACCTCTACGGACGCCAGCATCCGGGCGGCGTTCGCAAAGAAGATCCCCGGAACCACCAAGATCATCATCGCCCAGCGTGTTTCCAGTGTGGAATCCGCGGACAGGATCCTGGTGCTGGACGACGGCCGCATCGACGCTTTCGACACACATGAGAATCTTCTGAAGACCAACGCGATTTATCAGGATATCTACAATTCACAGCTTGAAGGCAGCGGCGACTTCGACCAGCCGGCCTGAGAACGGAAAGGAGGAAAACTGATCCATGAACGAAAAAGCAAACGCAAAAAAACCGGAAGGCCGTATGAATACAGCCACCAGGCTGATCAACAGGGTAATCCGGTACATGCTTCATTATTATAAAATACCGTTTCTTATTGTACTTGCCTGTATTCTGGTCACCGCCATCGCGACCGTTGTGGGAGCCACCTTCCCTCAGAAGCTGGTGGACGATTACATCACCCCCATGCTTCAGAACGGATCCCGGGACTTCAGCGGACTGGCGTCCGACCTCGTACAGCTTGTGTGCATCATGGCGCTGGGCGTGATCACCGCCTTTTCCTACAACAGGATCATGGTCAACGTAAGCCAGGGCACCATGCGCAGACTCAGGGACGATCTGTTCAGCAGAATGGAATCCCTGCCAATCAAATATTTTGACACTCACGCGCACGGGGATATCATGTCCGTGTACACTAATGACGTGGATACCCTCCGCCAGCTTTTAAGCCAGAGTATCCCCCAGATCATCAACTCTGTGATCACCATGGCGGCTACTCTCGTCACCATGATCGTCCTGAATCCGGCACTGACCGTCATCTCCATCCTTACCGCTGTGGTGATGCTTCTGGTAACGTCGAATTTCTCGAAACTTTCGGGAAAATATTTTATCCGCCAGCAGATCGATCTCGGCGCTGTGGACGGATTTATTGAGGAAATGCTGGACGGGCAGAAGGTTGTAAAAGTATTCTGCCACGAAGAAGCTGCAAAGAGAGATTTTCATGAAGTGAACGAAAGACTGAGAGACAGCACCAACAAGGCGAACCGCTACGCCAACCTGCTGATGCCCATCAACGCCAACATCGGCTGGATCAGCTACGCGCTGGTAGCTATTGTAGGCGCGGTTCTGGGCATCAACGGTCTGGCAGGCGTGACCATCGGTACGGTAGTCACCTTCGTCGGTCTGAACAAAAGCTTTACAAACACCATTACCCAGGTCAGCCAGCAGATCAATTTCGTTGTCAACGCAGCCGCCGGAGCCCAGAGGGTATTCGACCTTATGGATCAGACGCCGGAAGCGGACGCCGGCTATGTGGAACTTGTCAACGCAGTGGAGGACGAGAACGGAAACCTCACCGAATCTCCGGTGAGAACGAATCTGTGGGCCTGGAAACATCCTCATAAGGCCGAGGGAACCGTCACCTATACCAGACAGGAAGGCGGCGTTGTATTTGACGATGTGGATTTCGGCTATGACGAAAACAAGATCGTGCTCCACAACATCAGCCTTTATGCAAACCCCGGCCAGAAGATCGCTTTCGTGGGAGCCACCGGAGCGGGCAAAACCACTATCACCAACCTGATCAACCGCTTCTACGACATTGCCGACGGCAAGATCCGCTACGACGGCATCAATATCAACAAGATCAAAAAACCGGATCTGAGGCGGTCTCTGGGAATGGTTCTCCAGGACACCCATCTGTTTTCCGGAACAGTTATGGATAATATCCGCTACGGTAAGCTGGACGCCACCGACGAGGAATGCATCAAAGCGGCAAAACTTGCAAACGCGGACGGGTTCATCCGCCGGCTCCCGGAGGGATATGACACCATGCTTACCGGGGACGGGGCCAATTTAAGCCAGGGCCAGAGACAGCTTCTCGCCATCGCCCGCGCGGCAGTGGCCGATCCGCCGGCCCTGATCCTGGATGAGGCTACCTCCTCCATTGATACCCGTACCGAAAAACTGGTACAGGCAGGTATGGACGCCCTGATGAAAGGAAGGACCACCTTCGTCATCGCCCACCGTCTCTCCACTGTCAAAAACTCCAACTGTATCATGGTAATGGAGCAGGGACGCATTATTGAAAGAGGTACTCATGACGAACTGATCGCAGCCAAGGGAAAATATTATCAGCTTTATACCGGAAACTTCGCGTCGTAATTCTGACAAAACACCCCTCCCAAACCGGCAGGTATTTTATAATCTGCCGTCCCGGGAGGGGCATTTTTATCTGCTGTCCTTTTTCTCCTGCAAATCTTATCCCCAGGAATCCAATCCTGTTCTGTATCCTTCTTCCTGTATGATGACACGCTTATTTATCTTTTACCTGGAACACGATCGTTACTTTAAACAGATCTCCGTCCAGATAAAGCCTGAACTCTCCGCCCTGAAGCTCGGTAAGGCTCTTCGCTATGGAAAGCCCCAGACCGCTTCCCTCTGTATTTCTGGAAACATCTCCCCGGATGAACCGCTCGGTAAGCTCGTCTGCGGAGATGTTCAGAGGCTGGGCGGAGATATTTTTCAGCGAGAATTTCACCGTCGGCTTTTCTACTTTCATTTCCGCATATACTCTGGTATTCTCCATGGCGTATTTCGCCACGTTCCCGAAAACATTTTCCAGAACGCGCCACAGTCTCCTGCCGTCCGCGCAGATAATTGCCTCGTCCTCTTCAAAGTGCATCATCAAAGTCAGATTCTTTTCCTGGAACTTTTCTTCAAATTCCCCGATCACCTGATGCACCAGCTCCACAAAGTTCAGGTCTGCCATTTCCAGAGAAATATTTCCAGTGCTGGCTTTGGACGCCTCCACCACATCTTCGGTAAGATGTTTCAGCCTCTGTGCCTTCTCTTCCAGAATATCCAGATATCCGCAGATTTTAGGATCTGTGGGATGCTCTCTTTTCAGAAGATCGATATAGTTGATAATGGAAGTCAGAGGCGTCTTAATATCATGGGACACATTGGTGATCAGCTCTGTTTTCATCCTCTCGTTTTTCACACTGTTTTCAACCGCCGCGTCGAGACCGTCTCCGATACGGTTGATATACTCCGCGATGGTTTTCTGCTCTCCCGTAAGTCTGTCCAGAGGGATTTTGTACTGCAGGTTTCCGTCTGTGATCTCCTTTAAGCCTTTCAGGATTTCCTCCCGTCCCCGGGCTTTCCTCAGAAGATATACCAGCCCTGCGGCGTCCGCAGCCCCCAGCACGAGGATCAGGATCCACGCTCCGCCGGCGAAGATCATTCCACATACCACAAACTGGAAGAAGCAGAATCCACCGAAGATCAGCGCCATCTTCAGACGGCTGGAGGTATTAACGGCAAACAGCTCTACAATCTCTTTCAGCAGCGCCCATCCTTTTTTAAGAAGTTTTCCCGCCGCCAGGATGAAGCATCTGGTAAAGCTGTTTTTCCAGAGCGCTCCTGCTTTAATTCTTCTCACCAGACTAAGCCAGCCGATGAAAAACCAGATTCCCGTCCACAGGCCAAGAATATTAAAGATGATAAAATATCCAAGCGTATCTACTTCCAGACTCCAGGTGATAATATTCAGTACCGACGTCGTTCCGGCAAGCCAGATACCGACTACCAGAAGAGCCGCTATCTCCGTAAACCACCGGTCAAAGAAATTCAGGCGGATCTCTTCGCCCTCATTGGCGCGTCCTGCTCCTGCCGTCAGGAAGCCCACGCAGACAGCCAGAAGGACAATGGAAAAGAGCCCGCAGATCAAAATCGGCGTCAGCCATCCGGCATACTTCTCATAATTTTCCTGATTCTCCGCCAGGACGTCCGGTATCTCAAAATTCTCATCCGTCCACATTGCGAAAAGATAATCGCCTTTATCAGTACTGTATCCTTCCACCAGATTCTTCCAGTCCTGGAGACTGTTTATAGCTGTATTAAGGTTGGTTCCCCCTTCCTCGGGCGTAAGGATTACATGGGATGCGGCGTCCTGATCGATCCGTTTCCATACGCTGTCATAATCTGTATCTTTCAGGTTTTCCACATTGGTATATACCTTATCCGCACCATTATCCACAAAAACATAATTCAGATTGGTAAGTCCCTCTCCGTAGGTTTCTTCAAGAGTTGCACGGGACTGTACCGCCAGTGCCGCCTGGTTCAGAGCATCCGTCAGAGCATCATATGCGTCATAGATCCTGCCCTGCCACTGAGGGTCTTCATTCAGCACTTCCAGAATGCTGTCCGCGTCCTGCGGATGATATTTTTCCGGAAAAGCATAGTCGGAAAAATTCTTAACGTCTGTATAAACAATCTCTCCGTCCTTATCTACTACACAGGCGCTGTAATAGCTGTCGCTGATCCCTGTATCATACATAAAATTCCGGTTCCTGAGCCATTCCAGCAGTTCCTCCTCCAGATCAGATTCCGCCGCCTCCCTGGCCGCTTCATAATCCTCTGTGGTGGCATACTCCACCGCCTGGTCCTCCCCGTATCCGTCAATCGTTCCGTTGATCTGTATCTTCAGCTCTCCGCTGCGGATCTTATCATTAAATTCGTCAAAGTAGAGATACTCTTCGCCGCCATCTTTCTTCGTGCAGATAAGGATATTTTCCGTATCTTCATTCCCCCATCCGCTTTCCGCCCACTCTTCCAGATCCTTCACACTGTAGGCCAGTCCTGAAGTATCTTCATAGCTGATGGGTTCCTCGGAAAACACTTCCTGAAGATCGATCACCCCCTGGCCGTCTCCCAGGAACCCGGCGTTCTGAACAGCGTGCAGTATGTCGCCCGAACTCCTGTATACTTCATTTGCAAAACTCCGGGATTCGGTATAATTGCCGCTGTCAAAAGGATAAATTCCCATGGAGGCTATGCCGATCACCATTCCCGCGCTGACCGCTGCCGCCTCCACGGATATGATTCCCAGTGCAACCAGTATCCCTTTTGCCCATTTATTTCTGTACCATCGCTTTTTCATAACCATCTACCCCTTTCTGTCCGTCCTGATCTTTTCCTGTTTTCTTCCCTGCGGCGCTGATTCATAAATCTGCCGTCTGGAACTGTCCGGTTCCTCTACAGTTTCTCCACTTTGTATCCCAGACCCCAGACTACTTTCAGATATCTGGGCTCTTTTGGATTGATCTCGATCTTCTCCCGGATATGCCGGATGTGGACTGCCACGGTATTTTCTGCGGAAAACGCCTCCTCGTTCCAGATATTTTCATATATCTGGCTGATAGAAAATACTCTTCCCTTATTTTTGATAAGAAACAGAAGGATCCTGTATTCGATAGGCGTCAGCTTTACCAGGTCGCCGTCCACCCGGACTTCTTTTTTGTCGTCGTCCACAGACAGGCCGCCTGTCTCGTAAACGTTCGCCTTCTGGATTCCCGCGGCGGCTCCAAGCTGCGTATATCTTCTGAGCTGGGATTTCACTCTGGCAACCAGCTCCAGCGGGTTGAAGGGCTTTGTCACATAATCGTCCGCTCCCACGTTTAATCCCAGGATCTTGTCCGCGTCCTCGGATTTCGCCGAGAGGATGATGATGGGAAGGGACATTTCCTCCCTGATCTTCAGGGTAGCCCGTATCCCGTCAAGCTTCGGCATCATCACATCGATTACCAGAAGATCCACCTGACTGTTTCCGAGGATCCGCAGTGCTTCCTCCCCGTCGTATGCCTTCAAAATATGATGTCCCTCCTGGGTCAGATAAATTTCAATCGCTTCCACAATGGCTCTGTCGTCGTCGCAAACAAGTATTTCCGCCATTTTTCTCTACCTCCTGCCCTCTTCTCTTCTCACATCGGTCCGCATCCTCTGTGATCTGTTATCCTAAGAATATCAGCCTGTTTTTAAGATGAAAGGGGTAATTTATTAAGATATCCTTAAGATACGGATTTTATTATATATTGTCTTCATGAGGATTTCCAGACTTTCTGTCTTTCATACAGCCCGCAGTCTTCAGGAATTCTCCCATGGCGCGGCTGAAATACCGTCCCTTTTTCCAGTAGAAAAAAAGGTTCCTGAAGCTGTCCGCGCCGTCCAGCCTGTAATAGACCACGCCGGGGTTCGCTCCTCCGTAAATGATCAGGGTGTCGCTGACAAAAGAGACGCCCAGCCCGGAGCAGGTGACATGGTACGCCGTCTGCTGCTGGTCAAGTTCAAAGATCATTCTCGGTTCAAAGCCGTGAAGCCTGCACAGATTCATGGCCCGTTTTCTTGTATCGTTATCTGGTTTCAGAAGAGCGAAGGGCTCATCCCTGAAATATTCCAGGGGAACCGTCGGTATCTCTGACTCCGACAGCTTTCCCCTTCGGATTTCCCTGGCGGGAACCGCATACTCCTGAAGCTTCCCGTTGACCGCAAAGGCGCCGGGAACCGCAAGAAGAAGATGTTCCTTCTGATACACGCAACTTTCAAATACGGCATTGTCCAGATCGCAGTTATCCATCATAAGATCCACCCCTCCGTTCTGCAGAAGCTCCTCCAGACGCGAAGTGCTTTCCTCCACAAGAGAGATCTTCACCATGGGGTATTTTCTGGAAAACCTGCCCATGATCTGGGGCAGGATCCAGGAAGAAAAAAGACTGCTGCCTCCCAGAGTGAGATTTCCGGTCTTCAGTTCCCCCAGATCATTAATATAATGAAAGAACTCCTGCTCCGCAGCCATCATTTTTTCCACAGCGGCAATATATTTTTCGCCGCATTCCGTAAGCTTCAGAGGCTTTGTGCTCCTGTCAAAGACAGGATAGCCGATCCGTTCCTCCGTCCTTTTTACAGCCGCGCTGAGGGACGGCTGGGAAATAAACAGCTTCTGGGCGGCGCGGGAGAAGCTTTTTTCCCGGTAAACTGCATAAACATATTCTCTGCCCTGAAACATCCTGGTATCGTCTTCCGCCATTTCCATCCTCCTCTCCTTCTTCTATAACATAATTATTATATTATCTATACTAATATATGTATTTGATTATATTATATCCTGTACGTATACTGAAAACAACAGAAAAGATTCCCGGGCCCCTTCGTCCGCCCGGTTTTTACAGGAGAAGGAGAAATAGCACAATGGATAATACACATACAACCGACTACCGCCGGGAAAAAGATTCCATCGGCGTAAAAGATGTTCCGGAAGACGTTTACTACGGAGTACAGTCTCTCCGCGCTGCGGAGAACTTTCCTATTACAGGTCTTAACATGCATCCAGAGATCATCAACAGCCTGGCTTACATAAAAAAAGCCGCAGCCATCACCAACTGCGAGATCGGAATTCTTGATAAAAAGAGAGCCACCGCCATTGTTCAGGCCTGCGACGAGATCATTGCGGGAAAATTCCATGACGATTTTATTGTGGATCCTATACAGGGCGGCGCCGGCACTTCCCTGAACATGAACGCCAACGAAGTCATCGCCAACCGGGCCATCGAGATCCTGGGCGGCAAAAAAGGGGATTATTCTCTGGTCAACCCCAACGATCACGTAAACTGCGGCCAGTCCACCAACGACGTGATCCCTACCGCCGGAAAGATGACGTCTCTGCGGCTGCTGAAAAGACTGAAAAAGGAACTTCTTCGCTTACATAAAGCCTTCTGTGACAAAGCTGCGGAATTCGACCATGTGATCAAAATGGGAAGGACCCAGATGCAGGACGCGGTTCCCATCCGTCTCGGCCAGGAATTCCAGGCTTACTCTGTAGCTGTTATGCGGGATATCAACCGTATGGATAAGGCCATGGACGAGATGCGCACTCTGAATATGGGCGGTACCGCCATCGGAACAGGCATCAACGCCGACGAGGCCTATCTGGAAAGGATCGTTCCCAACCTGGTGCAGGTTGCGGATATGGATTTTGTCCAGGCTTTCGACCTGATCGACTCTACCCAGAACCTGGATCCCTTTGTGGCCGTTTCCGGAGCTATTAAGGCCTGCGCCGTCACTCTTTCCAAGATCGCCAACGATCTCCGCCTTATGTCCTCCGGTCCAAGAGCCGGTTTCGGGGAGATCAATCTTCCCGCACGGCAGAACGGATCTTCCATTATGCCCGGCAAGGTAAATCCTGTGATCCCGGAGGTAGTCAACCAGGTAGCCTTTAATATCATCGGCAACGACGTTACCATCACCATGGCCGCCGAGGCCGGACAGTTGGAACTGAACGCCTTCGAGCCCATTATCTTCTACTGCATGTTCCAGTCCATCGACACGCTGGCTTACGCTGTCCGTACTTTTGTGGACAACTGCATCACCGGCATCACCGCCAATGAAGACCGCTGCCGCTATCTTGTGGAAAACAGCGTGGGAGTCATCACCGCCATCTGTCCCTATGTGGGATACCAGAAAGCCGCGGACATTGCCAAACAGGCAATGAAAACAGGCGAATCCGTGCGCAGCCTTATCCTGAAAGAACAGCTTTTGAACGCGGAAGAACTGGACCGTATCCTGGACCCTGTAAATATGACAGAACCCGGCATACCTGACAAAGATCTTTTACGCAAAATAACACAAAACCAGAAATAAAAACCATAAGCCTCATCCGATCCTCCGGAATCTGAACAGATATCTGTCCTGATTCCGGAGGATTTTTTTATTTTTCTTGACAAACAGGCATATACCTCCATATAATATCAGTAACCATTATTGTTATCAATAAAGGAGCTGCAAATATAAACCAGAAAAGAAGGGAGTGAGTTTATGGCCGCATTGAAATACAGCCGTCAGCGAGAATCCATCAAGGAATTCCTTATGACCCGCACGGATCATCCGACCGCAGATACAGTATATGAAAATATGAAGATCTTATATCCCAATATCAGTCTTGGAACTGTTTACCGCAATCTCTCTCTCCTGTCTGATATTGGAGAAATACAGAAGCTTGAAAGCTTTGGCGGAGCCGACCGTTTCGACGGCAGGACCGACCCCCACTGTCACTTTATCTGCACCGGCTGCGGATGCGTACAGGATCTGGAAATAGGGGATCTTCAGGATATCATCCACAGAGCCGAAAAAGATTTTAGCGGAAAAATTACAGAATGCACCGCAAGATTTTCCGGACTCTGTGAAAACTGTTTTAAAAAAGAAAAATGTTAAGATTTCCTCTTGACATTTAAAAAACTTTGTGATAGATTAAAGGCATAGCAAAACAGTAACAATTACTATTATTATTAAAAACAAATTTAGAAAAGGAGATTATTACTATGGCAAAATGGGTATGCAGTGTATGTGGTTATGTTTATGAAGGCGAGACAGCTCCGGAAGTATGTCCGATCTGCAAGGCTCCGGCTGAGAAATTCACCAAGCAGGATTCTGAGATGACATGGGCTGCCGAGCACGTTGTAGGCGTTGCAAAAGGCGTAAGCGAAGATATCCTGGCAGATCTGAGAGCAAACTTCGAGGGCGAGTGCTCTGAGGTTGGTATGTATCTTGCAATGGCAAGAGTTGCTCACAGAGAAGGCTATCCGGAGATCGGCTTATACTGGGAGAAAGCAGCTTATGAAGAAGCAGAGCATGCAGCAAAATTTGCTGAACTGCTTGGCGAAGTAGTAACAGACAGCACCAAGAAGAACCTTGAGATGCGTGTAGCGGCAGAGAACGGCGCAACCGCTGGTAAATTCGATCTTGCTAAACGTGCGAAAGAAGCAAACCTTGACGCAATCCATGACACTGTTCATGAAATGGCAAGAGACGAAGCCCGTCACGGCAAAGCATTCGCAGGCCTTCTGAAGAGATACTTCGGCTAATCCGAAAATATATTACAGAAACAGAACCGGCAGCTAATGTCCGGTTCACGTAAAACAGGATATTTGAAAAGGGACTTGAGACATCGGCAGTATCGCAAGTCCCTTTTTTACAAAGATAAATAGGAGGTATTTATATGTCTAAATATGCAGGAACGAAAACAGAAAAGAATCTTATGGAAGCTTTCGCGGGAGAATCCCAGGCAAGAAATAAATATACATACTACGCTTCCGCAGCAAAAAAAGCCGGATATGAGCAGCTTGCGGCTCTTTATCTGGAAACAGCCGACCAGGAAAAAGAACACGCAAAAATGTGGTTCAAAGAATTCCACGGAATCCATGATGTAGCAGAAAACCTGGAAGACGCGGCTGCAGGCGAAAATTTTGAATGGACAGATATGTATGCACGCATGGCCAGAGAGGCCAGAGAGGAAGGCTTTGAAGAACTGGCGCTGAAGTTTGAAGGTGTTGCAAAGGTAGAAGCGGCTCATGAGAAACGTTACAAAAAGCTCCTGGAATCCTACAAAAATGACAAGACCTTTAAGGGCGACGCTCCTTTAGGCTGGAAATGCCGCAACTGCGGTTATGTGCATATGGCTGACGAAGCTCCGGAAGTATGCCCGGTATGCGCACATCCCAAAGCTTATTTTGAGCGCAAGGTAGAAAACTACTAAGATTACACAATCCGCCGGTTTTCCGGCGGATTGAGATAAAATATATATTCTGCCGCGCCTGTATAAATCAATTCAAATATCCCGGCTTTCCTCTTCTCTGATTTTCCGCATACTGTCCTTTCGTACCTCATCTCTCAGATTTTTCATATAATCCGAAAACTCTGCTTTATCGTTTCCGTAAGTCATCTGCAGAGAATACTCCAGCGGAAGCCATGTATGAATGTCTGATTCATTATGCTGTATTAATGCCTCCAGATTATCAAGCGCCTTAAAAATTTTAGCTTCCAGAGATTTTCTCTCCGACATCTCCTGGAAAAGTTCTGTCATCTCCCGGTTAAATGGTTCCGGTAAGGACATGAGCCATTTTTCCAAAATCTTTTCTTCTTTTTTCTCGTCTTCCTCTGTTTTTTCAAAAGTAGGAATATCTCCCGTAAATGCTTCTCCCAGATCATGGATCAGGCACATTTTCAGAAGCTTTTCCAGATCCGCATCCGGAAATTCAGCGCTGACGAAGTACGCCATTAGAGCCGTCCTCCAGGAATGCTCTGCCACACTTTCTCTCCGCCCGCCGGAAGTATAACAGTGGCGTACTGTATCCTTCAGCCGCTCCGCCACATTCATAATTTCCACCAGTTTCTGTGGTTCCATTGTTCTTGCCCCTTGTACGCTGTTATTTTCTTATTTTTAGTATTCTCCAGTCATTCATCATGTAAGGCCAGCGCCGCTTCGCCCAGGCGGTTGTAGATTGTCACCGCGTCTGTGATATGAGGCGTCCCGGCTGAAAAAGCTCCGGCTGTCACCAGTATGTACTCTGTTCCATCAATTTCCGCAAAGCTGGCAAGGCAAAGACCGGCGTCATTGGTGAATCCCGTCTTTCCTCCCAGGATTTTCCCACCTGTCACGGAAGGATCCGGCAGATTGTTAAACATACTGCTGTAAAAAGTAATCCCATCCGGATGTATGTTCGTTCCCGGAGTAGAATAATACGGACTTTCGATGATCTCCCGGAAAGTATCGTTTCGGATGGCATATTTCAGCAGAATCGCGATATCCTTCGCCGTACTGTAGTGATCCGGATCATGCAGGCCTGTAGTGTCGCAGAAATGCGTCCCGTCCATTCCCAGTTTCTCCGCCTTCTGGTTCATCAACTCCACGAACCCTTCCTCAGATCCCGCTATAGTGTCCGCCAGGGCGATACAGCACTCCGCTCCCGAAGGCAGCATAACGCCGTAAAGCAGGTCTATGGCCCGGACAGTTTCGTCCGGCTGAAACCCCGCCTGCGTGGCGTCTCGTTCATACAGTCCTGCAAACATATCGCTGGTCAGGGTAATCTCCTGATCCAGATCATCCAGTTCTTCGATAGCCACTATAGCCGTCATGATCTTTGTCATGGAAGCCGGATACATAGTCTGTTCTCCATTGATCTCTCCGATGATCTTTCCTCCTCTGGCCTGCATCAGCACCGCGCAGGAACTGTTGATTCCGGAGATATCAAGCTCCTGCACCACAGGCTTTCCAAGCTGGGAGATCCAGCTTCCGAAATCATACTTCCAGCCCAGCATTACCACCAGCGCAAGAACCGCCGCTATTTCCACCGCTATACAGAGAAACAACGTTCCTTTTCTGTTTTTTCTTCTGCGTTTCCGTCTCCTGTTATCCGGCATATGATCTTCTCCTTTTCCGCCCGGACCGCGCCGGGGCAGATTTTTCTCCCATGTTCCTGCGCAAATAAGCCTTGCGGCAGGTTTCTTTTCATTTTTCTTATTATACTATACTACTGCGGTTTTCTGTAAAATGTCTTTATATTTGAAAGAAATAAAAATGGCTGTGAAAAAACGGATTTACGCTTTCTCACAACCACTTTTCATGCATCTATTAAGCTAATTTCATCGGGTTGATCTTTACGCCAGGTCCCATTGTAGAAGTCAGGGTTACGCTCTTCAGATACTGACCCTTTAAGGTGCTTGGTCTTGCCTTCAGAATAGCTTCAATAAGCGTCTGGAAGTTGTCGCTTAACTGTTCCTCAGTAAAGGAAGCCTTACCTACCGGAACATGGATGATATTGGTCTTGTCAAGACGATACTCGATCTTACCTGCTTTAATATCATGAACCGCTTTGGTAACGTCCATAGTTACAGTTCCGGCCTTCGGGTTCGGCATCAGGCCTTTCGGTCCAAGTACACGGCCCAGACGTCCTACAACGCCCATCATGTCCGGTGTAGCAACAACAACGTCAAAGTCCAGCCATCCCTCGTTCTGGATTCTCGGGATCAGCTCCTCAGCGCCTACATACTCAGCTCCGGCAGCCTTTGCTTCTTCTGCCTTCGCGTCCTTTGCGAATACAAGTACGCGAACCTTTTTACCTGTTCCGTGAGGAAGAACAACTGCTCCACGGATCTGCTGGTCAGCGTGACGTCCGTCGCAGCCTGTACGGATGTGAGCCTCGATAGTCTCATCGAATTTGGCAACTGCGGATTTTTTTACAAGGCTGATAGCCTCTGCGGTATCATATAATGTTGCGCGGTCTACTGCTTTTGCAGCTTCCACGTATCTTTTTCCTCGTTTCATTTCTATAACCTCCTGTGGTGATTGCGGGAATTTCCCTCCCACTTCATTCTGTAGTTTCTGTCGTAACTTACTTAGTCTGTTACTTCGATTCCCATGCTTCTTGCAGTACCTGCAATCATGCTCATAGCCGCCTCAAGAGAAGCTGCGTTCAGGTCTTTCATCTTCAGCTCCGCGATCTCCTGGACCTGGGCTTTTGTAACCTTTGCAACTTTTGTCTTGTTCGGAACGCCGGAACCGGATTTGATATTTGCTGCCTTCTTCAGAAGAACTGCTGCCGGCGGAGTTTTGGTTATGAAGCTGAAACTTCTGTCTGCATAAACAGTGATCACAACCGGAATGATCAGATCGCCCTGATCTGCTGTTCTGGCATTAAACTCTTTTGTAAACTGTACGATGTTTACTCCGTGCTGTCCAAGAGCCGGACCTACCGGCGGTGCTGGGGTTGCCTTGCCAGCCGGAATCTGTAATTTAATATAACCTGTTACTTTTTTTGCCATTTTTCGGCACCTCCTATGTGGTATTGGCGGGGGTGTTTCCCTCCCACTTGAATGTGTTACGCCTTCTTGATTTCTGCGAAACTTATTTCTACCGGCGTTTCGCGGCCAAACAATTCAACATTGATGGTAACCATCTGTTTCTGAGTATTAATTGCAGTAACAACTCCGGCAGTGTCCTTCCAGGCTCCGCCTGTGACAACTACCATATCGCCTTCTGCAAAATCCACCTGAACGGTTTCTTCCCTGATTCCAAGAGGTTTCATCTCCTCTTCCGTAAGGGGCACAGGCTTGGAACCCGGTCCTACAAATCCTGTAACGCCTCTGGTGTTGCGGACAACATACCAGGTGTCGTCATTCATGATCATGTTGATCAGTACATATCCCGGAAACATTTTTTTCTGAACCTGCTTTGCAGCACCGTTCTTCATTTCCACGACTTCCTGCAGAGGAACACGAACTTCAAGGATCTGGTCTTCCAGGTGTCTGTTCTCGATTGTTTTTTCAATGTTGGCTTTTACTTTGTTTTCATACCCGGAATAAGTATGAACAACATACCATTTCGCTTCTGACATACAATCACCGTTATCCTTATTTCATTAAAAGATTAATACCTTCCAGAATAGCTGAATCCATAATGCTGATCATCACAGCCAGAATAATTGTAATCACTGTCACAGCTACTGTCTGTTTTGCCAGAGTGGGCCTGTCAGTCCATACAATCTTCTTGAATTCCGATCGAAGTCCCTGAAACCAGTTTTTCTTCTGACGTTTGCCAGTAGATTTTACTTTCTCCTGCATAGTCTAAACCTCACAATCTCTGTGATTACTTCGTTTCCTTGTGCAGAGTGTGTCTATGGCAGAACTTACAATATTTCTTGGTTTCCATACGCTCAGGATGGTTTTTCTTTTCCTTAGTCATATTGTAGTTACGCTGTTTGCACTCCGTACAAGCCAATGTAATCTTAACGCGCACAACTTCCACCTCCAGTGTTTTCATTTGCATGGTCTTCTTCCGCCCGATTTCGGGCATAAAAAAAAGACCCAACTTCCATGTCGCCTGTCCAGTTTAGCACAGAACCCCCGGATAAGTCAAGCCTTTTCCGCGAAATTCTCCCGTTATCGGCGGCGGTTTGATCCGCCTTGTCCCGAAACCCGGAACATTATGTTTTCCGCGCTGCGCCGCCGTTTTTCTTCCCTAATTGTTACAGTCCACACCTGACCGCCGCACACATGCGCACTCGTCGCACTGACGCGCCGCCAAAATACTTCCTGTAAATCCGCAAATTTCCCTTGTCAACCCAGAATGGGTAGTGTATGATAAGAAATGTTAATTATATAGAATACAGGAGCGGATTTTATGTTAAAAAGATTCATGGATGACATGAAGAAATACTGGAAGTATGCTATCTATTCTTCCAAAGCGCAGTTAAAATCCGAAATAGCCAATTCTTATCTGAACTGGCTGTGGTGGATACTGGATCCTCTTTGCTTCATGTTGATTTATGTATTTATGTTCGGTTACGTGTTTAAATCCACCGAACAGTATTTTGCAATTTTCGTTTTTATCGGTATTACACTGTGGGACTTCTTTAACAAGTGCCTGATACAGAGCGTACGTGTCATCAAAAATAATAAGGCCATTGTCTCCAAGGTTTATATACCGAAATTTATTCTTCTGATCATCAAAATGGGAGTCAACGGTTTTAAGATGTTCATTTCTCTTCTGATCGTTGTCGCCATGCTGATCGTATGGAGAGTACCGATCACCTGGAACGTCTTATTTTTTATTCCGATCCTGCTGACTCTCTTTGTGGTAGTTTTCGGATTAGGATGTTTCCTGCTGCATTACGGCGTGTTTGTGGAAGACCTGTCTAATGTGCTGAATATTGTTCTCCGGCTTTTGTTCTATCTGACCGGTGTATTCTGGAGCGTTATGGACCGCCTTCCCGCCCCCTACAACAGTTATATCGGAAAGGGAAATCCCATCGCTTTCCTTCTGACTGCCATGAGGGACTGCGTGATCTACGAAAAAACGCCGGATCTGCCTCTGCTTCTGATCTGGTTCCTGGTGGGACTTGTGATCAGTATTCTGGGCGTCCGTAAGATCTACAAAAATGAAAACAGTTATGTCAAAGTGATCTGATGTATCAGGAAAATGCCTGAAGGCCCGGGAGACGGGCAATAAGGAGGAATATAGTATATGGAAGAAAAACATGCGATCGAGGTAAAGGATCTTGTCATCAGTTACCAGAATCTGAAAAAAACTTCTATTAAAAAAAGTCTTTTGAGTTTCAAGCGGCGGTCTGTGGACCGGTTCGTTGCGGTAAAAGGAATCTCCTTTTATGTGCGCCAGGGAGAAATTCTCGGGATCATCGGCAAAAACGGAAGCGGCAAGTCCACAACACTGAATGCTCTGGCCGGGATCTTTTCACCTGACAGCGGCACCATCGATCTGAAAGGGCACAGTATTTCACTTCTGTCCATCGGCGTCGGCTTCCAGAGAGAAATGACAGGACGGGAAAATATCATCCTCTCCGGAATGCTTCTTGGTTTCTCCGAGGAGGAGGTTCGGGCAAAGGAACCGGAAATCGTGGAGTTTGCAGAGCTGGGAGAATTCATTGACATGCCTGTGCGGACATATTCCAGCGGTATGTATTCCAAACTTGCTTTTTCCATCACCGCCATTCTGGAAACAGATATCATGCTGATCGACGAGGTATTAAGCGTAGGAGATCAGAAGTTTAAGAAAAAAAGCTACAATAAAATGAAGAGTCTTATTTCTAACGAGGACCGGACCGTTGTCATCGTGTCTCACAGTATCGAAACTCTCAAGGAGCTCTGCGATACGGTAATGTGGATGCACGACGGCCAGATCAAGCGCATCGGCGAACCGGAGCCTGTTCTGGAGGAATATGTAAACTTCATGGAAAACAATTAAGAGCTTCAAAAAAACGCTTCGGCATCCGTCATTTTCGGATATCGAAGCGCTTTTGTTTATTTCTGTTTATTCTCTTTTCTCCGCATGCCGGGAAATCTCCCCGGCATACCTGCCGTTATTTTTCTTTTTCCGTTTCCGCAGTCAGATCCTCCACAGAATCCTTCAGAGCGTTTCTCTGATTATCGTCCACGCCCTCGGACACCTCTTTCTGGAAGAAAATTTTTACTGTCATTAAAAGAAGCTTCAGATCCAGGAAGAAAGAATAATTTTCTATATAAAACAGATCCAGTTTCAGCTTATCGTAAGGCGTTGTATTATATTTCCCATATACCTGCGCATATCCTGTCAGCCCTGCCTTTACCTTTAAGCGGTAGTAAAATTCCGGAAGCTCTCTTCTGTATTCCCGCATGATCGTCTGACGTTCAGGACGGGGGCCTACCAGAGACATGTCCCCGATAAACACATTGAAAAGCTGGGGAAGCTCATCCAGATGAAGATCCCTGAGAACTCTTCCAACCGGGGTGATCCTGGAATCATGTTTGGACGCCAGTCGGGCGCCGTTCTTTTCAGAATCTACCCTCATGCTCCGGAATTTACATATTTTAAAAGGCTTTCCGCCAAGAGTCAGCCGGTCCTGGAAATAGAATACCGGGCCGCCGTCGTACAGCTTCACACACAGAGAAATGATCAGCATCAGAGGCGATGAGATAATGATGCCGATACCGGATACCACGATATCAAGAATCCTTTTCGCCGCTCTCTGCTCAATGGACAGCCCCATGTTTTTCGCAACAAGAAGAGGCGTGTCAAAAAGATGTATCCTTTCGCTTCCCATCAGGATCACGTCAGAGATCTTCGGGCTCAGATAACAGCGTATGGAGTGCGCGAAGCAGTATTTCAGATATTTGTTCCGGATATTGGAAGGCAGATCCCAGATAATAACGCCGTCATAATTCCTCATCATCTTGTGGATCTCTTTTTCTCCTATGTCAATGTGTACTTTTCCGCTGATGTTATATTTATCCCGGCGGGAATTCATCTTCTGTATCAGATCGCCGGGATCCCTGTCCCCATAGATCACCAGCAGTTTCCTGGCCTGATACAGCCGGGAATAGATGAATCTGGAGCCGAATATCCATATTACAATGACAACAAACTGAACCAGCGTCATCTCCACCATAGGCCACGGATCCAGAAACCAGCGGTTGATCAGGGTGATCTGGAAATACGTCACCACATTGGTGCATATAGCGGCAAGGATCATTGAATAAAATACATCTATCCGCTTCAGATATCCTACCCTGAGTCCTCCATAAAAGGTGGAAAACAGCACATTGATCAGGGCATAGATGGCAATCAGGACCCAGTTTCCTTTTCGCCAGAAGGGAGCAAAGATAAGCCCTCTGTAAAAGTCGTACCAGACATAGGCGAAAACTGCTGTCTGGGCGATCACCGCAAGGCTCGCCAGACAAAATATAATAAATCTTTTAAAATCTTCTAATTTATTCTTCACAGTATCCCTCGAATCTGTATCAAACGCCCGTGTTTTCCGACGTTTTTTTATTTTTATCATTTCCTCTTAACTTTGTTATTATAACGTAAAACCTTCATCCCGTCCAGTCATTCCAAATGGTTTCGGTCTGCGGCGCCCATTATTTTTATGATTTTTACATTTTTCGTCATTTCTCTATAATTATTAACATATTTTTTCATTTTTTTGCATTAATTTAATATAGTTTTAACAATACCCGTAAAATTTTGCAGAATATAATTACACTTTTTTTCTCAAAATTATGGAAATTTAAGAACAAAAATTGTATAATGTAATATATATCAGCATATAAAAGGAAAGTGAGGGTTCACTATGAAACAGAACAACATGTTAGCGATGATTTTGGCTGGCGGACGCGGAAGCCGTCTCCACGAGCTTACCAATAAAGTGGCCAAGCCTGCAGTTTCATACGGCGGCAAATACCGCATCGTTGACTTCCCTTTAAGTAACTGTGCCAACAGTGGGATTGACATCGTAGGCGTACTTACCCAGTATGAATCTGTGCTTCTGAACAGTTATGTAGCTGCAGGAGGACGCTGGGGCCTTGACGCAAGAGAGAGCGGCGTTTTCGTACTTCCTCCCCGTGAGAAAGCAGACTCCGACCTTGACGTATACCGGGGTACGGCTGACGCTATTGCACAGAATATCGATTTTATCGATCAGTATTCTCCGGAATATGTCCTGATTCTTTCCGGCGACCATATTTATAAAATGAATTACGCAAAAATGCTTGCTTATCATAAAGAAATGAACGCTGACGCCACGATTGCGGTTATTGAAGTGCCCATGAAGGAAGCAAGCCGTTTCGGTATTATGAATACAGACGAGCAGGGACGCATTGTAGAGTTTGAGGAGAAACCGGAACACCCGAAGAGCAACCTTGCGTCCATGGGTATCTACATCTTTGACTGGAAGCTTCTCCGCAAAATGCTTCTGGCAGATATGAAAGATCCGGATTCTCATCACGATTTCGGAAAGGACATCATTCCTGACCTTCTTGCCGACGGCAAGACACTTGTTGCGTACAAATACAAAGGGTACTGGAAAGATGTAGGAACCATCGATTCCCTCTGGGAGGCAAATATGGATCTCCTGGACAGCAACAACGAGCTTGACCTGAACGATTCTACCTGGAAGATCTACACAGAAGATACACCTGCTCTTCCGCAGTATATCGGACCAAACGCAAAGATCAACAAGGCGTTTATCACACAGGGCTGCATCGTAGAAGGAGAAGTAAAGAATTCCGTCCTGTTTACCGGCTCCAAAGTAGGAGAGGGCGCTAAGATCATTGACAGCGTTCTGATGCCCGGTGTGGAAGTGGAAGCCGGAGCCGTTGTACAGAGAGCTCTTGTAGCCGACGGCGTAAAGATCGGCAAAGAGGCCGTTGTAGGCAGTGCTGACAGCGAACATATCGAGCTTGTGTCAAAACGTGTTAAGGGGGTAGAATAAGATGGCTAAAGCATTAGGAATTATCACATCTTCCGGAACTCATATCAGGGTGGAAGGTATGCAGAAATACCGTCCCATTGGAGCATTTTCTTTCCTTGGAAGATATCGTGTTATAGACTTTCCGATTTCCAATATGAGCAACAGCGGGATCGACCGCATTCAGGTATATGTAAGACGCAAACCGCGCTCTCTTGCAGAGCATCTGGGCACCGGCCGTCATTACAATATCAACTCCAAGAGAGGCAAGCTTCAGCTTCTTTTCGCTGAGCACAGTTCTGAAAACGATATTTACAATACAGATATCGCATACTTTATGGAAAATATCGAACTGATCGAAAGATCACATTTTCCATATGTGGTAATCGCGCCGAACTATATGGTTTACGCTGCGGATTACGCTGACCTCCTTGAAACACATATTGAGTCCGGAGCTGATATCACTCTTCTCTATCACTCTGTCGACAACGCCAAGGAAGCTTTCCTGAACTGCGATATTCTGAACCTGAACAAACAGAAGGGTGTGGAATCCATCGAAAAGAACCGCGGAAGCGCAAAGAACCGCAATATTTTCATGGATACTTATGTAATGAAAAAAGATCTCTTTATCGAGCTGATACATAAGGCAAGAAAAATGTCCTCCATGATCACTCTTCCGCAGATCGTCAACGCTTCCTGCGGAGAGCTTGACATCCGCGGAGTTGCCCACAGAGGATATTTCGCAAGCATCACTGATTTCAAGAGCTATTACGATGCGAACATTTCTCTGATCGATATCAAGACGGCTCAGAGTCTTTTCAATCCGGAATGGCCTATTTATACAAGGACCAACGATTCCTGCCCGACCCAGTATTTTAAGGGAGCAGAGATCAAAAACTCTATCGTATCCAACGGATGTCTTATTGAAGGCACTGTAGAAAACTGCGTTATCGGCAGAGGATGCCAGATCAAAAAAGGCGCCGTTGTGAAAAACAGCGTGATTCTGGCCAACACTACTATCTGTGAAGACGTTCACCTGGAAAATCAGGTTGTTGACAAGTGGGCGAAGATCACCCGCGGAAGAGAAATCATCGCTGATCCTCAGCATCCCGGTTACATTCGTCGGGATGACATCCTTTAATATGCAAGAACAGCCGGCAGGTTTTCTGCCGGCTGTCCTTATTTATATCACGCTTTATTCATTTCTGTCTTTTCGCGTCAGCCATTACTCCAGCTCAAAGGCCCCTGTATAAAGCTGATAATACTTGCCTTTTTTCGCGATCAGTTCATCATGGCTTCCCCGTTCAATGATACGTCCCTGTTCCAGAACGATGATCACATCAGAATTCCGCACAGTGGAAAGCCTGTGGGCGATCACAAAGACCGTCCTTCCCTTCATGAGCGCATCCATACCTCTCTGGACGATCGCCTCCGTACGGGTATCGATAGAGGCCGTCGCTTCGTCCAGGATCATTACCGGCGGATCCGCCACCGCCGCTCTGGCGATTGCCAGCAGCTGCCTCTGTCCCTGGGAAAGATTGCTTCCGTTCCCGGTGAGCATGGTGTTGTAGCCGTCTGGCAGACGGGTGATAAAGCTGTCCGCTCCCGCCAGCTTCGCCGCGTCCATGCACTCTTCATCCGTGGCCTCAAGACGGCCGTAGCGGATATTGTCCATTACCGTACCTGTGAACAGGTTGGTGTCCTGGAGAACGATTCCCAGAGATCTCCGGAGATCCGCTTTTTTGATCTTGTTGATATTGATGCCGTCGTAGCGAATCTTGCCGTCCGCGATATCATAAAAACGGTTGATCAGGTTGGTGATGGTCGTCTTGCCGGCTCCCGTGGCTCCTACAAAGGCAAACTTCTGCCCCGGCTCCGCCACCAGTGAAATATCATGAAGCACTGTTTTCTCCGGCACATAACCGAAGTCCACATCAAAAAGCTGAACCTGTCCTTCCAGTCTCTGATATGTAACCGATCCGTCAGCAGTATGAGGATGCTTCCACGCCCAGAGGCCGGTTCTCTCTTTGCTCTCTGTCAGAGTGCCGTCCTCCTGCTCTTTCGCGTTTACCAGAGTCACATAACCGTTATCCGGTTCCGCCTCCTGATCCAGAAGATCAAAGATACGGGAAGCTCCCGCAAGTCCCATAACAACCGCGTTGATCTGCTGAGATACCTGGTTGATATTACCGGCAAACTGTTTCGTCATATTCAGGAAAGGAACGACAATACTGATCCCCAGCACCTTTCCGGAAAGGCTTACGTTGGGTACGTTCGCCAGAAGAAGGATACCTCCGGCCACAGCTACGACCACATAGAGGATATTTCCCACGTTATTGAGGATGGGGCCCAGCGTATTGGCGTATTTGTTGGCTGTTTCCGCTTCATGGAACAGTTCTTCATTGATCCTGTCAAAGTCTTCCTTTGTCTCTTCTTCGTGACAGAACACCTTGACAACCTTCTGACCGTTCATCATCTCTTCCACATAGCCTTCCACATGGCCCAGGGCTTCCTGCTGGCGGATGAAGTAACGGGTGGATTTGCCTCCAACCTTCTTTGTAATAAAGAACATACAGACAACTCCGGCGATAACTACCAGCGTCATCCATACACAGTAGTAGATCATGATACAGAACACTGTGGTAACCATGATCCCCGATACCAGAAGCTGGATAAAACTCTGAGAGATCATCTGGCGGAGAGTATCGATATCGTTGGTATAGTGGCTCATGATATCGCCGTGATTATGTGTGTCAAAATATCTTACAGGAAGCGTCTGCATCTTATCAAACATCTTCTCCCTGAATTTCATCAGGGAACCCTGGGTAACCGTAGCCATCATCCTGTTAAAAGAAAAGGATGCGATCAGAGAGATCAGGTAAAGGATCAGAAGGGTAAGCACCCACCGGGTGATGGTTCCCGAAACCGCTCCCCAGTCTCCCGTCTGCCAGGATTTTTCCATAAGGGCGATAATATTCTGCTGGAATACCGCAGGGATAGAAGATACTACCGCATTAATCACTACGCACACAAGAACGGCAGGCATCATAACCGGATAAAATTCAAATACTGTTCTGATCAGCCGCCATGCGGTTCCTTTTTTTGCTGTTTTCCTATTCTTCATCCTGATCACCTGCCTTATTCTGTGATTCATAAACTTCCTGGTAGATCTCGCAGGACTTCATAAGTTCATCGTGAGTACCTGTATCCACGATCCGGCCGCCGTCCATGACGATGATCCTGTCCGCATCCTGCACCGAGGAAATCCTCTGGGCGATAATGATCTTGGTCGTCTCAGGAATATATTCTTTAAAACCTTTGCGGATCAGGGAGTCCGTCCTGGTATCCACGGCGCTGGTGGAATCGTCTAGGATCAGAACCTTCGGCTTCTTCAGAAGGGCCCTCGCGATACAGAGACGCTGCTTCTGTCCGCCGGACACGTTGGAGCCGCCCTGTTCTATGTAAGTATCATACTGCTTCGGAAGGCGCATGATGAATTCGTCCGCCTGTGCAAGCTCGCACGCTGCCTTCATCTCTTCGTCTGTGGCGTTCTTGTCGCCCCAGCGGAGATTCTCTTTGATCGTGCCGGAAAAAAGCACGTTCTTCTGCAGCACCACCGCCACCTGATTTCTCAGCGTGTCCAGATCGTACTCCCTCACGTCCCTGCCTCCCACCTTTACAACGCCCTCTGTGGCGTCGTACAGTCTGGAGATAAGCTGGATCAGGGACGACTTGGAAGATCCCGTTCCGCCGATGATACCGATCGTCTGGCCGGACTTAATGTGAAGGTCTATATCCGCCAGAGCCATTTTGTCTGCTTTTTCCGAGTACTTAAAGCTTACATTGTCAAAGTCAATGGAACCGTCTTTTACGTCGTACACCGGGTTTTCCGGATTACTGAGGGTGCTTTTTTCATCCAGCACTTCCACGATTCGCCTTGCCGACTCGCTGGCCATGGTAATCATAACAAACACCATGGAAAGCATCATCAGGCTGCTGAGGATCTGGAAATTATAGGTAAGAAGCGCGGAAAACTGTCCCACATCCAGGTCAAGCCCTTTCGAAGTGATAATGGTATAGGATCCGAAGTAAAGCACAAAAATCATAACTGAATACAGACAGAACTGCATCAGGGGATTGTTAAAAGCCAGGATCTTCTCCGCCTTTGTGAAGTCCATGCATACGTCCTCCGCCGCCGCCGCGAATTTCTGCTGTTCAAAATCTTCGCGGACATAGGATTTCACCACGCGCATGCCCTTGATATTCTCCTGAATGGAAGCGTTCAGCCGGTCGTACTTGCGGAACACTTTTTTAAACAGCGGCATAGCGCTTCTGATCACCAGCCCCAGGCCCACAGCCAGAACAGGGATCACAAACAGGAAGATCACCGCCATCTTACCGCCCATGATAAACGCCATGACAAAAGCGAATACCAGCATCAGCGGACAGCGGATAGCGATACGCACGATCATCATGTATGCCATCTGCACATTGGAAATATCTGTCGTCAGCCTGGTCACAAGGGATGATGTGGAGAATTTGTCGATATTGGCAAACGAAAAGTTCTGGATATTGTAGAACATATCCTTGCGGATATTTTTGGCGAATCCGCAGGACGCCGTAGAACAGGCATTCCCGGCTCCTATGCCGAATATCAGAGACAGAGTCGCCATCACGATCAGGATCACACCGTACCTTATGATCACCGAAAGCTCGCATCCCGCCTTGATCTCGTTGACCAGCTTGGAAATGATAAATGGGATGATGCATTCCATGACCACTTCCAGCGATACGAGAACCGGCGCCTGCAAAGATGCCTTTTTGTACTCACGTACACACTTCATCAGATCTTTTAGCATAACTGTTCCTCTCCCGTTTATGTAAAATTTGGAGAACGCCTTTTCAGCGTCTGTCCATACCTGTATATATATATTACACAGATAAAAATTTCTTTTCAAGACTTGAAAAGTTTTTTAGAGACCATCTGACAGTCTTTTCAGAGACCATTAAAATCCGTCATAGAAAAACCGGAAGCCAGCGTTTCCGCCGCAGCTTCCGGTTTCCCGTTATTACCTCATATATTCCACTGTGCCGGATCTCTTCGTGCATGTACAAACGAAAGAAGCAGCACGGTGTAAACTGTAACATATTATCAAAACTTCCGGAACCGCCGATAGCGTCTGTCAAGAAGCTCTCCCTCCGATAACTGCGTGTATGTCTGAAGGAAACACTCAATCTGCGGTTCCAGACGTTCTGTTACCTGGTTCAGATTATCCTGGCAGAATCCCTCCGGCTCAGGAATGATCTGTTCAATGATCTCTCTGCTGTAAAGATCCGCCGCCGTCAGCTTCATAACCTCCGCCGCTTCATGGGCCTTGGAGCTGTCCTTCCAGAGAATACTGGCAAAGCCTTCCGGAGACAGGATCGAATATACGGAATTTTCCAGCATCCATACTTCGTCGCCTGCGGCCAGGGCAAGAGCTCCGCCGCTTCCTCCCTCTCCGATCACAATGGAGAGAACCGGAACGGTAAGTCCCGCCATTTCCCAGAGATTTTTCGCAATAGCCTCTCCCTGGCCCCGTTCCTCGGCCTCTATGCCGCAGAACGCTCCCGGCGTGTCAACAAAACAGATTACCGGACGTTTGAACTTCTCCGCCTGTTTCATAAGGCGGAGAGCCTTGCGGTATCCCTCCGGCATGGGCATGCCGAAGTTTCTTTTAATGTTTTCCTTGGTGCTGGTTCCCTTTTCCTGGGCGATCACCGTCACCGGCATTCCATGGAATCTGGCGATTCCGCCGATCACCGCCTGATCGTCCCCGTAATTCCGGTCGCCGTGAAGCTCGATAAAATCAGTAAACAGCTCCCGGATATAATCGCTTCCTGAGGGACGGTCGAGCTTACGGGAAAGCTGCACTCTGTCCCAGGCTGTAAGAGACTGATGATGCGGGAAAGCGGACGAATCCTCTTCTGCGACTGCCTGCTTTACCGTCTCATTTGCATCTGCAAAATCCTGCCGGGACTCTTCCCGTTGTTCGGTCTCTCCATTACCTTCGGCTGCTTTTTCCGCCTCATACCCGTGCAGGCTGAGGATCTGGGTCAGAGTTTTTCTCTGATCCTCCCGTTTCACTATAGCGTCCACAAAACCATGTTCTTCCAGAAATTCCGCTCTCTGGAACCCTTTTGGAAGCTTCTGCCGGATGGTCTGCTCGATCACCCGCGGGCCGGCAAAGCCGATCAGCGCTCCCGGCTCCGCCAGGATCACATCACCAAGCATGGCGAAGCTTGCAGTCACTCCGCCTGTGGTGGGCTCCGTAAGAACCGAGATATACAGAAGTCCGGCGTCGCTGTGCCGCTTCAGGGCTGCCGACGTCTTCGCCATCTGCATAAGAGAAGTAATCCCCTCCTGCATCCTGGCTCCTCCGGAACAGGCATAGATGATCACAGGAAGTCTCTCCTCAGTTGCCCGTTCCACTGCTCTGGTAATCTTTTCTCCGACAGCCCATCCCATGCTTGCCATGAGGAAACGCCCGTCGCAGACACCGATCACCGTCTCAATCCCGTTGATCTTTCCTTTTCCGGTCACCACCGCTTCACGGAGATTTGTTTTTTCCCGGGCTGCGGCAAGTTTTTCCTTATACCCACGGTAATGCATGGGATTTTCGCCTGTCAGGTCTTTGTCCCATTCTTCAAAAGTCCCCTCGTCAATGAGCATCTGGATCCTGCGGTACGCGTGAACACGGAAATACCCTCCGCACTTGGGACAGATATAGTATCCGGCTTTTACGTCCTCCGCAATGATGGCTCCTCCGCATTTATTACATTTTCTCAGAAGTCCCTCCGGCACCTCCGGCCTTATAGTCCTTCCGAATCCGTGTCCCTGCGTCCTGGAAGATATCCTGGTCTTTTTGAACATATTCTCCAACTTCATAGCCCGTTACTCCTGTATTTCATCCAACCTGTTCTTATTTCCATTAACTAAAGCATTCCGCAAATAACCGCTCTCTATCGCCGTTCCTTCTCCATCCGCTCAATAAACTCTACGTCTATGTTGCCGGACAGAAAATCCGGATGATTCAGAATTTCATACTGATAATCCACATTGGTGTCGATACCTTCTATGATCACCTCGCCCAGCGCGCTCTGCATTTTCCGGATCGCTTCGTTCCGGTTCTTCGCCCATACGATCAGCTTAGCGATCATGGAATCATAGTAGGGCTGCACTGTATATCCGCTGTAAACCGCAGAATCAATACGGATTCCCTTTCCTCCCGGGAAGTACATATCGGTAATCGTTCCCGGAGAAGGCATAAAGCCTTTTGACGGGTTTTCCGCGTTGATACGGCATTCAATGGCATGTCCCGTAAGGCGGATGTCTTCCTGCTTATAGGACAGCGGCTTTCCTGACGCGATGCGGATCTGTTCTTTTACCAGGTCCACTCCCGTCACCCACTCTGTCACCGGATGCTCCACCTGGATCCTGGTGTTCATCTCCATAAAATAGAATTTCTCATCTTTTTCCAGAAGAAACTCTATGGTTCCCGCGTTGACATATCCCGCGGCCTTCGCCGCTTTTACCGCCGCCTCTCCCATCTTCTGGCGAAGCGCTTCGGAAATAGCGATGCTTGGGGATTCCTCGATCATTTTCTGGTGATTTCTCTGAATAGAGCAGTCTCTCTCTCCAAGATGGATCACATTGCCGAATTTATCCGCCATGATCTGAAATTCAATGTGTCTCGGATGACGCACAAAATGTTCGATATACATGGTGCCGTCGCCAAAGGCCATCTGCGCTTCCTTCTGGGCGGTCTGAAAGCTTTCTGTAAACTCTTCCGGCGTATCGGCAACTCTCATGCCTTTTCCGCCGCCGCCAAGAGCCGCCTTGATGATCACAGGATAGCCGATCTCATCCGCCTCTTTCGCTCCGTCTTCCGCTGTGTATACCGGATTTGAGCCGCCCGGGATAACGGGAACTCCCGCCTCCGCCATGGTATTTTTTGCCGCCTGCTTGTTTCCCAGACTTGCGATCACACTGGAAGGCGGTCCGATGAAGGTAATATTGCACTGTTCGCAGAGTTCGGCAAACTTGCTGTTCTCAGACAGAAAGCCAAACCCCGGATGAATGGCGTCCGCGCCGGATACGATCGTCGCGCTTATGATATTTTCCATACTCAGATAGCTCTGGGTGGAGGGAGCCGGCCCGATGCAGATCGCCTGATCCGCAAGCTGGGTATGAAGGGCTTCCCTGTCCGCCTCAGAATATACGGCTACCGTCTCGATTCCCATTTCCCGGCAGGCCCGGATGATACGCACGGCAATCTCGCCGCGGTTTGCTATCAGTACCTTTTTTATCATATTCTTCCACCTATCCAATCATAAAGGTCAGTTCCGCGTCTACCACGACTTTTCCGTCCACACTGGCTACGGCATGGCCGATTCCCAGAGGACCTTTGGCCTTGATGATCGTGGTTTCCAGCTTCACCTTATCTCCGGGGCTTACCTTGCCGCGGAAACGGCAATTCTTAATACCGCCGAAATAAGCGGTCTTTCCCTTGTTTTCTTCCTTGCTCAGGATTGCCACAGCTCCTGTCTGCGCCAGAGCTTCTACTGTAAGGACTCCCGGCATTACCGGCTCCTGGGGGAAATGTCCCCGGAAAAAGTCCTCGTGGAAAGTCACGCATTTATATCCTACCGCATACTGTCCCGGCTCATAGTCCTCAATATAGTCTATCAGCAAAAAAGGATGTCTGTGGGGAATGATCTGTTCGATTTCTTTGATACCCAGTTTTTTCATATCTCCGCCCCCTACTGATTTACAATGCGGAACAAAGGCTGTCCATACTCTACCGCCTGTCCGTTTTCCACATAGATCTCAGCGATCTTTCCGCTGTAATCGCTTTCTATCTCGTTCATAAGCTTCATTGCTTCCACAATGGCAAGGGTCTGTCCCTTTTTCACTGTATCCCCAAGAGATACGAAGGGATCCGCGTCCTCGGAAGGAGCTGCGTAGAAGGTTCCCACAAGAGGAGCTTTTACGATCATTCCCTCCGGCTCCGCCGCTGTTTCCCCGCCTGCGTTTCCCGTTTCTGTTACGGCTGCCGCCTGAGGCGCCGCAGCGGCAACAGTCTGTACCTGTACGGGGATCTGCTGGGGCTGTTCTTTTACAAAATGTATATTCGTGCCGTTTTCCTCGTAATGAAACTCTGTCAGTTCGGAATCAGACACTGCTTTGATCAATGTAAGAAGATTTTCAAATTCCATAGTGATTACTCCTCGTATTTCTTCACCAGAAGGGTTGCGTTGTGGCCTCCAAAGCCAAGAGAATTGCTCATGGCATAGCGGATTTCCTTTTCCACCGGAGCGCCGATCGCATAGTTCAGGTCGCACTCTTCGTCTGTTTCCGTTGTTCCTACCGTCTGATGGATAAAACCGTCCTCAATGGACTTCACGCAGGTGATAAATTCCACGCCGCCGGCTGCGCCCAGAAGATGCCCGATCATAGATTTTGTGGAATTTATGATCACATTCTCCGCCGCGGAACCGAACGCCGCATGGATAGCCCTTGTCTCAAAAAGATCGTTATGATGGGTGCTGGTTCCGTGAGCGTTGATATACTCTACCTCTTCCGGACTTACTCCCGCTTCCTCCATTGCAAGGCTCATTGCTTTTGCCGCGCCGCTTCCGTCTTCAATAGGAGAAGTAATATGATAAGCGTCCGCTGTGGCGCCGTAGCCTACAACCTCCGCATAAATCTTCGCGCCTCTGGCTTTTGCGTGCTCCAGCTCTTCCAGGATCACCACGCCGGCGCCTTCGCCCAGAACAAAGCCGCTTCTCTCTTTATCAAAAGGAATAGAAGCTCTCATGGGATCCTCAGATTTTGTCAGAGCGGTAAGAGCGGTAAATCCAGCCACTCCTGTGGGGCAGATGCTGCTCTCTGTGCCACCTGCAGCCATGATATCCGCGTCTCCGTACTGGATCGCGCGGAAAGCGTCTCCGATACTGTGTGTTCCGGACGCGCAGGCAGTCACCACATCTGTACATTTTCCGCGGAAACCAAGCTGAATGGAAATATTTCCCGCAGCCATATTGGAGATCATAAGGGGAACCATCAGCGGCGGAACCTTATTCGGACCCTGGCTTAAGATCTTTCCGTAGCTCAGCTCCAGCTCCTGAAGACTTCCGATTCCGGAGCCTACGATCACGCCTGCGCGGAAAGGATCTTCCTCCTCGATGTTCAGGCCGGAATCCTCGTAGGCTTCCTTTGCCGCAGCCACCGCATACTGGGAAAAAGGCTCCATACGTCTGGCCGCTTTCGGATCCATATAATCTTTTGCCTTGAAATCCTTCACCTCTGCCGCAAGCTTTACTTTATATTCTGTTGTGTCAAATTTGGTAATGGGGCCGATTCCTACTTTTCCTTCGCGGATGCCCGCCCAGAAATCTTTCACATTGTTTCCAATGGGAGTAACTGCTCCAAGACCTGTGACAACGACTCTTCTCTTACTCATATCACCATTCCTCCGTCAACCTGAATTACCTGTCCGGTAATATACGCCGCGTCGTCCGATGCCAGAAACGCTACTGTTTTCGCAATATCCTCCGGCTTTCCGAAATGTCCCAGAGGAATCTGGGCTACAGATGCTTCTTTTACTTTATCCGGCAGAACGGCAGTCATCTCTGTCTCAATAAATCCGGGAGCAACCGCATTGACCGTGATGCCTCTTGATGCAAGCTCTCTTGCCGCCGACTTTGTAAGGCCGATCACGCCTGCCTTGGACGCCGCATAGTTGGCCTGACCCGCATTTCCGGCGATTCCCACAACGGAAGCCATGCTGATGATCCTGCCGCTTCTCTGCTTCAGCATCTGGCGGGAAACAAATCTCATCATATTGAAGGTACCCTTGAGATTTACATTGATCACGCTGTCAAAATTCTCCTCGGACATGGCCATCAGAAGACCGTCTTTTGTGATTCCAGCGTTATTTACAAGGATATCAATGCTTCCGAATTCCTTTACGATCTCACGGACAGCAGTCTCACATGCTCCGTGATCCGCCACGTTCCACTGACGAACCTCAGCCTGTCCGCCGTTTTCCTGGATTTCCTTCTGTACTTCCTTCGCTCTGTCAGCAGAGCCATTATAATTGATGATCACCCGTACGCCTCTTGATGCAAGCTCCAGGGCAATGGCTCTTCCGATTCCCCTGGAAGCACCTGTGACAACGGCTGTTTTTGTCTTATTCTGCTGTTCTGCCATTTATGTTATCTCCTCTCCGGAATCTGTCTGGGCAGTAGTCAGTTGCTTCCCGCCAGCTCTTCGCAGACTTTTGCAGCTTCTTCCCAGCTTCCGATATGATACATTTTTACATCTTTATTGATCTTTCTCATAAATCCGGCCAGAGTTTTTCCCGGACCGATCTCTACGAAGGTATCTACGCCTTCTTTTATCATTGTTTCCATACTCTGTTCCCAGCGCACGGAAGAGCTTACCTGCTTCACAAGAAGCTCCCTGATCTTTGCGGAATCTGTGATCACTTCCGCGTTTACATTCGCCACATAAGGAATACTGAGCGCCGTAATCGTGGCGCCGTCCAGAACCTCTTTCAGCTTTTCTCCCGCCGGAATCATCATGGGAGAATGGAACGGCCCGCTGACGTTCAGAGGAAGAACTCTTCTGGCTCCCGCTTCTTTCAGCGCCTCTGAAGCCTTCTGTACCCCTTCTGCCTTTCCGGTAATGACAATCTGTCCCGGACAGTTATAGTTGGCAATGGATACGCCCTCAATATCCCTGATCGTATCCTCAATGACAGCGGCTTCCATTCCAAGTACCGCCGCCATGGCGCCGGAGCCTGCCGGGGCTGCGTTTTCCATATAAATACCCCTGGCGCGGACTGTACGGATAGCGTCCATATCGCTCATTCCTCCGGCCACAGCTATGGCGCAGTACTCTCCAAGGCTCAGGCCCGCCGTCATATCAGGCTTCAACCCCTTTGTCTCCACCTCTCTCGTCATGGCAAGACAGGCAGTTACCATAGCAGCCTGTGTATACTCTGTTTTATCCAGACGGTCATTTTTTTCAAAGCACAGCTCCCTGAGGTCAAGGCCAAGAAGCTCTGAACCTTTATCAAAAATTTCCTTTGCCAGAGCGCCGTTGTCATAGAAATCTTTTCCCATTCCCGCGGTCTGGGCTCCCTGTCCAGGATATATAAATGCAATCTTACTCATCTTATAACGCTCCATTCATCAGGCTTTCCGCCTTTGCTACCATTGTGCGGATCAGATCGCTGCAGGATAAGCTTTCTTTTACAAGGCCCGCGCTCTGTCCTGCCATCAGGCTTCCGCCCTTTACATCTCCGTCCTGCACGGCTCTTCTCAGGCTTCCCAACGTCAGAGACTCCAGCTCCTCAAAGGGCGCTCCCGCCTGCTCCAGCTCCAGATATTTTCTTGCCATATCGTTGCGGAGCACACGGATGGGATGTCCTGTGGATCTTCCGGTAACACGGGTGTCAATGTCCTTGGCTCTCAGGATACTGTTTTTATAGTTTTCATGGATAACAGATTCTTTGGAAGCCGCGAAGGCAGTTCCTACCTGCACGCCTTTCGCACCCAGCATGAAAGCCGCCGCCATTCCTCTTCCGTCTGCGATTCCGCCTGCCGCTATCACCGGAATGCTCACCGCGTCCACTACCTGCGGCACAAGCGCCATAGTAGTGATCTCGCCGATATGTCCGCCGGCCTCTGTTCCTTCTGCAACCACCGCGTCGGCGCCGCAGCGTTCCATACGCTTTGCAAGGGCGGAAGACGCAACCACAGGAATTACTTTCACTCCTGCCGCTTTCCAGTCCGCCATATATTTTTCCGGGCTTCCCGCGCCTGTAGTAACTACCTGCACGCCCTCTTCGATCACAACCTTAGCCACTGCGTCGGCCTCCGGGCTCATCAGCATAATATTCACACCGAAAGGCTTATCTGTCATTTTCTTTGCCTCACGGATCTGTTCTCTCACCCATTCTGCCGGAGCTGCCGCAGCCGCGATCAGGCCAAGGCCTCCTGCGTTGGATACCGCAGACGCCAGATGGCATTCCGCCACCCATGCCATACCTCCCTGTATAACGGGATACTCAATTCCCAGTAATTCTGTGATTTCTGTCTTCATCTGAAACCCTCTCATTCCATATACTTCTGCTGTTATAATCTGCTATGATACCGGCACGCTTCGCTATCATTATTTATGCTCTTCGATGTATGCGATAACGTCGCCTACCGTTGTGATTTTTTCCAGATCCTCGCTTGGGATCTCTACGGAAAATTCTTCCTCAAGAGCCATTGCCAGCTCAAAAAGATCCAGGGAATCCGCGTGAAGATCCTCTGTAAAGGAAGTAGCCTCTGTAATGGATGCTGCCTCTGCTCCTAAAGTTTCTGCTGTAAGTTCGATTACTCTTTCTAACATGATTGTTCTCCTTTTTCTTTTTTATATTGTAATTTTGTTTTTAACGATAAATAGCGTCCGTGCGCGAAAACGCAATACGGTCGGCTGAGTTCTGCGGATTTTCACCGGCCTCAGATTCCCCACTCCAGTACTGCGGCCCCCCAGGAAAGCCCCGCGCCGAATCCTGCCATAACAATCTTCTGGCCTTTTTTCAGAAGACCCCTGCGGTTCATCTCGTTTAAAAGGATGGGAATGCTGGCTGATGACGTATTGCCGTATTCCTGAAGGTTCATCGGAAATCTGGAGATATCTGTTTTCAGTCTCTTCGCCACAGATTCTACAATCCTTTTATTAGCCTGATGAAGAATGAACCAGTCGATATCCTCTGCTGTAAGTCCGTTGGAATCCAGTACCTCATGGATCACCTCCGGAACCTTCCGGACCGCGAACTGGAATACTGCCTTTCCATCCATGGAGATTTCCATCTCTGCGCTTCCGCCCCAGTCGACTGACTGGCCGGGAAGATTTCCTTCCTTTCCGGCCTTTGCGGCGTTAGGCCCTGTACAGAGAAGCGCCGGGCCTCCTTTGCCGTCGGAATGAGCCGCGGAAATCCAGTTTCTTCCCTCTTCCGCTTTCAGGACAACTGCTCCGGAACCGTCTCCAAAAAGAATGCAGGTTCCACGGTCCTCCCAGTTTACAATCCTGGAAAGACATTCGCTCCCCACCACAAGAATGGTCTTATACATACCGGCCGCAATATATGCCTGCGCAGTCTGATAAGCAAAAAGAAAACCGCTGCAGGCAGCGTTCAGGTCAAAACATACGGCGTTTACCGCCTGAAGCCTTTCCTGTATTTCACAGGCAGCGCATGGAAAAATATGATCCGGCGTCGCCGTCGCGGCCAGTATCATTTCAATTTCCTCAGGCCGGATTCCGGCCTCCTTTAGCGCCTGCCTTCCAGCTTCTGCCGCCATAGAAGCAGTTGATTCTTCTACGGCGATCCGGCGCCGGATCACTCCGGTGCGCTCCTGTATCCACTGATCGCTGGTATCTACGAATTTTGCTATCTCATTATTATCCAGGATACGGGCCGGCACACAGGCCCCGGTTCCGCAAATCGCTCCTGTCATGGTCTGCTCTCCTCTCATAAGAATTTTTCTATACCTGTCGAGGACATAAGATTTCTGATCATATGCTTCCTGATATTTTTGAAAATAAAATATTTTGATTATCAAAGTATAATCCTGTACAGAAGCCTTGTCAAGAGAAAAATTATATAAGAACTGTCTTTTCTCCCGAATTTTATTGACATCAGCAAAATCTGCATAGATAATAAAAGCTGCTTTTTATATTGATAATAATAGAAAGGGGATTGCCTGAAAATGAAAAAAATACATTTGCCTGAAACAGATCTGGAGCTTTCCGCCATGGGACTTGGCTGTGTCAACGCCGGTCTGAAATGGGACGGAACTGACGCCGACAGAATTTTTGACGCCTATTTTGATTTAGGAGGAAATGTTTACGATACCGCGAGAGTTTACTCTGACTGGATCCCTCCGGAAACCGGAAGAAGCGAACGGGTTATCGGCGACTGGCTTTCACGGAGCGGCAAACGCCATGATGTGATCCTGATCACAAAAGGAGGACATCCGGATATGACCTGTCCTTCTCCTGATATGCACAAGACAAGAGTCACCGCGGAAAATATGCGCAGAGATCTGGAGCTTTCTCTGAAAACTCTCCGTACAGACTATATTGATATTTATTTTTATCACAGAGATAATGAAGAGATTCCCGCAGGAGATCTTGTGGAGATCATGGAAGAATTCCGGAAAGAAGGAAAGATCCGTTTCTATGGCTGCTCCAACTGGAGTACAGAAAGAATGAAAGAAGCAGACGCCTATGCGGCGGCTCACGGATACCGGGGCTTTGCCGCCAACCAGGCCCTCTTTAATGTAGGTCTTGCCGCCATGAATCCTCCCGCCGACGATACGCTCGCCCTGATGGACGTGGAAATGCGGCGGTATCACCTGGAAAATCCCAACAATCTTGCCATGCCTTATATGGCGAACTGCAGCGGCTTTTTCCACAAGCTTTTTGCAAAAGGAAAAGACGCGGTCCGCGATTCCGAATATTATACACCGGGAAATCTCAAAACTGCCGAAGCCCTTCACCAGATTACCGCCGAATATGGCTGCTCTCTTACCCAGGCTGTTCTGGGATTTCTGACCTGCCGGGATTTCACCTGTCTGCCCCTTTACGGTCCCAGGAACGTGGAAGATCTTTCAGACGCAGCCGGAACCTTCCAGATTCCCTTCCGCCGGGAAGATTATCCGGATTATTCATCCAGATAGACCGGCGTTGGCGCGCAGAAGCGGTATGCTGTAAAATACGTTTCTACAATACCGAGTCTACCAGCCTCCGGGTATATTCCTCCCGGGGGCTGGAAATAATCTCGTCCGGAGTTCCGCTTTCTACAATCCGCCCCTCATGCATCACCAGCACGCGGTCGCAGAAAGCCTGTACCAGAGCAAGGTCATGACTGATAAAAAGGAAGCTTCCCGCTCCCTCGCTTTTCAGTTGCAGGAGCAGATCCAGGATCTGTTTCTGGACGGTAACGTCCAGAGCGCTGGTGGGCTCGTCGCAGACCAGAAGCTTTGGCCGGATGGCAAGAGCTCTCGCAATAGCCGCCCTCTGGCATTCCCCGCCGCTGACCTGATGCGGATATTTTCCCTCAAATTCCGGCGTAAGGCCGCACTGAACCAGCAGCTCCCTTACTCTCTTACCTGTCTCTTTCCTGCTCATCCCGGCGTTTCGCAGACTTTCCCCGATCCCGTTTCCAAGGGTGTATCTGGGATCAAAAGACTCCGTCGGTGTCTGAAAGATCATCTGCATATTCCTGTATGCCTTCCTCAGTTCTCTTCCTCCCGCTTTTGAGATCTCCTTTCCCATCAGAAAAATTTTTCCCTCTGTAGGACGGATAAGCCCTGTAACCAGACGCGCCGCCGTGGTCTTTCCTGAACCGGATTCTCCTACGATTCCAAGGGCTTCTCCTTTTTTTACCTCAAAACTTACGTCACGTACAGCGGTAAATCCGCCTTTGTCAGTTGAAAATGTCTTTGTCAGATGTTCCGCCCTTAATATTATTTCTGTCATAGTCCGTTCCCTTGTCTTTATTCTCACCGCCTGGTATCCTGCCCTCATTTTCTCTTCAGAGTCAGGACAGAATCCATCAGATCTCTTGTATACGCGTCTTTGGAAGCTTCCAGCACCTCCCCTGCGCCGCCGTAATCTCTTACCTGTCCGTCCTTCAGAACCAGTATCTTATCCGCCATTTTTTTAACAAGACCGATATTATGAGTCACAAGGATCACCGCCGTATGATATTCCCTGCGCATCAGGAGAAGCTCTTCCGCCACCTGTTTCTGTACGGTAACGTCAAGTGCGCTGGTAGGCTCGTCAGCCAGAAGCAGTCCGGGCTTCATGATCATGGCAGTACATATACCCACTCTCTGGTTCATGCCGCCGGACAGTTCAAAAGGATAGCTGTTCCAGATGCGTTCATGATCTGTCAGCCCGATCTTTTCCATGATTTCCGCCGCCCGTCTCTTTGTCTCTTCTTTCTTTATCTTTTCGTGAGCGGATACAGCCTCGTGGATCTGGGCCCCTACCGTCCTCACAGGACAGAAAGCGGCCTTACAGTCCTGAAATACTGTGCCGATCTCCGGACCCAGATATTTTCTCCTGCGTTTTTCCGGCATATCTGTCAGATTTTCACCTTTAAACCAGATATCTCCCCTGGTCACCATTCCGTTTTCTCCAAGAAGCCCCAGCATGGCTTTAATAATAGTGCTTTTTCCACTTCCAGACTCTCCTACGATCCCCAGGATCTCTCCCTGATCCACCTGAAAGCTGACGTCCTTTACAACAGGAGTCCCATTATAACAGATTGTGATATGTTCCGCGCAAAGCAAAGGTTCCATAACCTTTTCCTTCCTTTCTGATGTATCCTCCGGCTGTCTTCCCGCATATCCTGTGCTGCCGCAAAATGGTCCGCGCCGGTCATTCCACGTCCAGTTCCGCCGTGATCTCATAATAATCGCAGGGATGCGCGGCCATTCCTGTGACATTTGATTTTGTAACGATTCCCATATTCAGATGGGATACAAAGAACATTGCGTTGTCATCCAGAAGCTTCTGCTGGAGCTCTACTGCCAGACTGTCTCTTTCCTGAATGTCAAAAGTCTGATGAAGTTTTTCCGTAAGCTCCGTTACTTCTTCATTCTGGTAATTTCCATAATTTTTCGGTCCTGTTACCGTGCTGGTAAAGAAATATTCCGGATCTCCTGTAGGCGCTGTTGTCAGGGAGCTTACATACACGTCAAAGTCTCCCTCCTGAGCGTAAGTCATATGATCCGAAGTATTGTTCACCTGCACGTCGATTCCTATTTCCTTCAGAGTAGCCTGGGCGTATTCCGCCAGCTTTGGCTGCTCCAACCGGGTAGGATAAGTCAGCCAGTTTATTGTCAGCTTTTCTCCGTCTTTATCTACATAGCCGTCCCCGTCCGTATCCGTCCAGCCGGATTCCTCCAGGAGTTCCCGCGCCCCTTCCGGATCATAGGATACTGTTGTCACCGCTTTATTTCCATAAGAAAAGCTGTCCGGAAAAGCCGCCGACGCCGGGAGACCTCTTCCCTCCATGATCACGGAGCAGAAGCCTTCCTTATCTATTCCCATTGCCACCGCTTTTCTCACATTTTCATCCTGCATGATCTCTGAATCAAAATTGAACTGTCCGAAAAAGCACCGGCTTGTGGCGCAGGAATTGATTGTATAGTCGGGATTTCCGTCAAACAGTACATAATTGTCATACTGAAGGCCGTAGGTACCCTGTACGTCTCCTGTCTGGAGAGCCGCGGTAAGGGCGCTTCCGTCAGAAAAGGATTTCACCGTAACCTTGTCCACTTTAACGTCTCCGCCCCAGTAATCCTCATTTTTTACAAGAGTGATCTGCGCAGGCGTTACCTCCGTGGCAATATACGGCCCGGTTCCCGCCACGTTGGCGGAGCCGCCCTCTCCCTGGATTCCATATTCCATGTCGATAATGGCTCCGTAGGGATCTCCCAGATAGTTAATGAGCGCAGGACAGGGTTCGGCAGTGTAGATCGTAAGAATCAGCCCCTCCGCCTCAATATGATCGATCTTCAGATCCGACGGCGCTCTGTCGTGTACTGCGATCAGATCATCCAGACACTCCTTCACAGCCTGGGCGTCCATTGTACGGTCGCTGGAAAATTTCACTCCGTCCCGCAGCGTGATCTTTACGGTCGTATCGTCCACAAACTCATAGTCCGTGGCAAGCCATGGCTCCACTTCCATGTTATCATTGTATTTGAACAATGTTTCGCCTACTCCATAGCGCACTGCGCTCCATCCGGAATAATTGTCATGAGGGTTCAGTCCTGCGTCCCCCATTTCCTCGCTGTATCCGGTAGTTCCGTATACAAAAGTTTTTTCCTCTTCTTTCGCAAACGTCTGAACCGTCAGGCCTGACGCAAGCACCGCTACCGCAAGAACCGCCGCGATTATTTTTTTTCTCATGCCGTACTCCTTTTCCTTTTTTATTTATCTCTTATATAGCAGGGACAGAGCCGCTTTTTGCTATCCCCGCCGCTTCGGATCTATGTAGTCCCGCAGCGTGTCTCCAAGAAGATTAAAGATCATCACCGTGATAAAGATCGCCGCCCCCGGCGCAAGGGCCATCCACGGAGATATCTGAAGCATACTTCTTCCGTCGTTGATCATGCTTCCCCACTCTGCCGCCGGAGGCTGTACGCCCAGCCCCAGAAAAGAGAGGCCCGCAAGCTCCATCATCATCGTTCCGATATCCAGCACCGCTGTTACAAGAACCGGTCCCGCAATATTGGGCAGCACATGTTTTATAAGGATTCCTGGAGTACTGCATCCGGATAATCTTGCCGCCATAATATAGGGAGAATCCTTCTGAGCCATCGTCAGCCCCCTGGCCAGACGGGCAAATTTCGGCCAGCCGATAACGGCGAGAGCGATAACGGCGTTCTGGATCCCTCCGCCCAGCACGCCCGCTACCGCAAGAGCGAATACAAGGCTCGGAAAGGCCAGAAACAGATCGGAAACCCTCATCAGCACCGTATCAGCCCCTTTTCCATACCAGCCGCATATCATCCCCACCAACGTTCCCACTGCCGTCACAACCGCCACAAGCATAAGCGTGGCATAGATACTGATCGTACTTCCCGCCAGAACCCGCGAGAACATATCCCTGCCAAACCTGTCGGTCCCGAGAAGGTGGGACAGGCTTGGCGGCTGCTGCGCCAGCAGAAGATTCTGTTCGTCCGGATCATAAGGACAGAGGTATCCGGCGAAGGCCGCCGTCAGAAGGAGGAGCACGGTGATCACGGAAAAAAATATCAGCCTGCCCTTTGTATGGTTCTTTTTTATTTTCTGTTTTCGTACAGTTATCTTTTCATCAGCCATAACTACCCAGCTCCTGTTCCTCTCACCTTATTCTCAGCGTGCCAGACGCACCCGCGGGTCAAGATAGTGATAAATAATATCTGCCGCCAGATTTACCAGCACATAGATCACTGCCATCCACGCCACATATGCCTGCACAATGGGATAGTCCCTCATGGTAATTGCGTCTACCGCCATCTTTCCCACTCCGTCCCACATAAAAATCGTTTCCACAATGGTGGTTCCTCCCAGCAGGCTGCCTACAGAAAGCGCCAGAAGAGTAATAACCGTCAGCATAGACGCTTTCATTACATTTCTCCATATGATAACGCTCCCCTTTACTCCTCTTGCCATGGCTCCTGCAACGTAATCTTTATTTAATTCCTCAAGGACCGTCGCTCTCACCTGTCTGGTGTATTTTGCCGCCATGGAAACCGCAAGGGTCAGTGTGGGAAGGATCAGACTCAGCGCCAGATTTTCTGAAGTGATCACCGGAAGCCATCCCAGTTTTACGGAAAGGAAATACATCAGCACCAGAGCCGCAAAAAAATTAGGCATGGAATTTCCGATAAAGCTCAGAAAGCGGATCAGATAATCCGCCCACCGGTTATGCCTGACCGCAGAGACAATTCCCAGAGGAACGGAAATCAGCATAGTCAGGGTTATCGAGGAGAGCATCAGAAGGATTGTAGCCGGAAGCTTTTCCACAAACGTATCATAGACGTCCCGGTCCGACACATAGCTGACGCCCATATCCCCGGTGATCATTCCGGCGAACCACCGTCCGTACTGTACCAGAAAAGGCTGGTCAAGCCCGTATTCTTTTTTTGCCTCGTCGATAACCTCCTGGGAAACCGCTGTTCCGGCGTTCTCATACATATAGGTAACTGCGTCTCCCCCCGCCAGCCGCATCATGGCAAAGGAGAGAAAGGTAATCCCGATCAGGACCGGAATTAACTGAAGCAGCCGTTTTACAATATATTTCAGCATTTCAGAATCCCCTTAAATTTAAAGAATAGAGAGGGCAAATCCTCTTGTCTCCTGAATCATACCGCTTCCATCCGGACAGCGGACATCTTATATCGTCCAAATTCTATCAGCGCTTCTTTCTTCATCTCTTCCCCCTCTATATGTAATATAGCCAAAGGTCACTCCGGCTTCTGTGTGCGGATCATAAACATGGGTACCGGATTGTAAAATTCATCTTTTTCCAAATAAATCCTGCTGCTGATCCCCAGATCCACCGCAAATTCCTGCAGTTTCATGGCGCCCAGAGTCTCCAGATCCCAGGCCGGACGGCTGTAGGAACTGATGGGAAGCTGGCGTTTGATCTCCTCGCATTCCCGCATCATATCATCGCCGATGGTCTGGTGCGCATGATTTTCAGGAAGAGAAGAGACATCTGTGAAGTCGCTCAGACCGTAGTTGGCATCAAAGTTCAAGAGCACGCCTCCTTTTTTCAGGACACGCACCCAGTCCCGGTAGGCGCGCCGCACATGGGGCAGGGTCCAGGTCAGATTTCTGGAGATCACCACGTCAAAAGTCCCGTCAGGGAAATCCACGTTTTCCGCGTCCATAACGATAAATTCACAGTCCGCGTTTTCCTCCGCCGCAAGGATCTTCGCATTTTCTATCATGTCCGGCGTAAGATCCACTCCCGTCACCTGATAGCCTTCCTTTGCCAGAAGCACGGAGAAAAATCCCGCTCCGCACCCTACATCCAGGATCCGGAGACGATCCCCTGCGGGAAGCTGCGCCCGTATTTCCTTCATCCAGCGCTCCGCCATGGCGCTGTGAAGCTCCTCCCTTTTGTGGGTCAGGAAGTCGCTGCTGCGTTTTTCCCAGTAATGTACAATACGCTCTTTCCGCTCGTCATAGGGATTGACCACTTTTCCGTAGGCGATCATGGGACTGTCTCCCATCACCTGAAGACTTCCCGTCTGATAAAGGATCACGCCGCCAAACTCCGCTATGCTGATTTCTTTTATATTTCCCTGATAATCCCGGACCTCTCCCAGCTTTTCGCCTCTGTGGATCATATCTCCCGGCTTGCGGCACGGATACCAGAGGCCGTCCTGGGAAGCGTCCTGATAACAGACGTCCGTCACCTCCAGCGGATAATAAGTCCGGTAGTCTTTCTGTCCTCTGTAGATTCCAAGATGGCAGAGAATGTTCCGCACATCCCTTCTGGTAGAACGGACTTCCTCATTGTTCCATCCGCCCATACCGCCTCTTTCTATAAGAATGCTGGGAATTCCCTGAGACGCGGCGTAATTGTAGGCTCCGCCGGAAGCCACATCGGATTTCACCATATAAGGCACATCCACCTGTTCCGCCATCCTGCGGGACATGGCAGACACTTCTCTGTCCGCCCTGCCCGCATAATAAACGTAGGGCGTAAGCTGTTCATAATCGTCTCCGCTGTGAAGATCTATATAGTAATCCGCGGCCGGCAGCAATTCCTTCGCAGCCGTCCAGGCAAGTCTCTCTGTTTCCGTGCCGTCCTCTTTTCCGGGAAACACCCTGTTCAGATCTTTTTGATCCGCATAGCCGAGACTTCCGCCGCGCTTCTCAAAGGCAGTGCGGTTCATCACTTTTACAATGATCACCGTTCCCGTCACCTTCTCGATTTTTAATTTCTGAGAAAGCTCTATGGCCGCCTGGATTCCCACATATTCTCCGGAATGAACGCCCGCAGTGATAAGCATCGTCCTGCCCGATTGTTCTCCGTGAAGAACGGCGGCAGGCATGCGGAACTTTCCGCCGCCCAGCTCAAGGTATCCGCACCATCGCTGTCCCGGCTGTACCTCTATATTATTTAACCGGAATGTCTTATTATTTTCCATTTAAACTGTCTGCCTCTTCTTTCTGTAATATTTCTGTTTTTTCTTGAGACATGTTTTCAGACGCGTTTTTGTTTTCCCCGTCCATAAACTGCCGCCAGCACGCAAAAAATCAGGTACACAAAGATCGAAATCACTGACGCTTCAATCCCGAAATCTCCGCCCGAAACAAGAAAACTTTTATTTTTCAATACAAAATTAAACATGGAACTACTGTCCGCACCGTCTCCAATATGAAGAATCCCGCCAATAATGGCCATATTCCAGATGCCGTGGACAATAGCGCTGTTCCAGACGGAGTTGTCTGTGCAGGTAATCAATGAAAATAAAATCCCCACAATGCTTCCCGCGATCAAAAGCTGAATGGTACTGACAAAATCCAGGCGGTTTCCAATGATGTGAAGGGCCCCGAAAAGTACCGAAGGAACGATTACCGCGATCTTTTTTCCAAAACGTTCTTCCAGACAGCCCATCACAAGGCCACGGAAGATCATTTCCTCCACAATCCCTGTCGCCAGACCATAAAACGCCACTGCTCCGGTAATCATTGCAAGAGTAGTCGCTGTGTCAAATCTGTTGATTTCCCAATGACCGCCAAAAGCCAGAGATATCAGCAACACCAGAACAGGCATCAGGACAGCCGATAATACCCAGACCGGTTTTAAACGGAAACCGGGAATCCGCATTTTCTCTCTTGATATCTTCAAATATTTTCTGCAAAACAGATCCACGCCCAGGAATGCCAACACCACATATAAAATTCCCGCCAGAATATTGCATATTGCTCCGGGCAGCCCCGCGTTCAAAAATATTTCGCTGATACTGAAAGCCAGACTCTGCGCTATCGCCAAAATCACGATAGCCAGCAGAATCCCCAGAAGGGCTTTCAGCGCCGATATCCTGCTTTTTCTTTTTGTTTTCTGCATTTCTATGATCTCCATTCCGATTCGTTTTTTTCTCCGGACAGCAGAAATACCGGGGTGGAGCCGTTATTGGCAATTTCCTCTTCTGTCCAGACTTCCTTCCATACCGCTTCGTCACAGACCACATTCTGGAATCCTGCTTTTTTCATCGCCTCTATATCCCACTGTGGCCGTTTCAGCCTGCTTAACGGAACCTGTCTGGCGATATTTTCCATCCGCTCAATATCCGTTCCCTCGTAATAATCCTCGAATTCCTTTTCCTCCACCTGGCGGCGGTCCTGATCGTATCCGTCTCTTTTCTTTTCATCAAACAGATGGCCGTACCAGTCCGCGTCAAAATTATAGAGAACGCCCCCTTTTTTCAGCACACGGTACCACTCCCGGTATGCCGCTTCCGGATCCGGAAGATTCCAGGTAACGTTTCTGGTAACTACCGCGTCAAAGGAATCGTTATCCACATGAAGTTTCTGAACATCCTCTGTTTTCCACACAATTCCCCCGGCAAGCTCTCCTGCGTTGTGTTTCGCTTCCTTGAGCATTTCCTCAGTTGCATCCACCGCTGTTACCTGATACCCTGACTCCGCAAGAAGAATGGCAAAGAAGCCGGGACCTGTACCTGCGTCCAGTATTCTTATCTCCGAAGGCTTCCTGCCTGGAAATTTTTCTTCCAGTAAAGAAAGAAGCTTTCTTTTCCACATAATTCTTCTGGCGTCCGCCATCTCCTGCTGATTATATTCTGAATAGCCTTTCGCCCGTTCCGTCCAGTAGGAACGGATTTCCTCTCCAAGTTCATTGTTCTGTAATATCTTCATTGCTCTCCTCTGATATTCTCTCTTTTCTGCTGCGTTAATGTACAAGGGGCAACATGCTCCAAGCCGCGTAATTTTAACGATATTCATTATAAAAAAAAGAAATCCCCGGGGCAAGCCTCCCGGGGGGATAGTTTCACAACTCCAAAATATCATAATTGGGAGAACACATTCATCTCCACAAAAGTATTATCAGCGGATTTCCGGCTGGTTAAGAGCGGCGGCATGTTTACTTGTTCAGGAAATCAGCGGGAAGGATGGCTGGCACCACCGAACCAGCGAAGTCCTTGATGTTGCGGGTAAGGACGTAGCTTGCCCCGTTTCGCTCGGCCACGGCATCCACTACCGCGTCTTCAAAATCCGGCATAGCCCGCATGAGAGCGGTGTGTATGTCCATACCTTGCACATCGGCAAAGCTCACAATCTGGGCGAGCTGTTCAATCTGTTCCTTAGCCTGCTGTGCAGAGCCGAGGGCCTTGCGCAACATATAGAAAATGTCGGTGACGGCAGATGCAGAAATCAGACACTCGGCATCATCTTCAATGGCCTTACGCAACGCCCGGTAGGAATCTGCAAAAAAGGGTTCCCGCTTTTGCAGGATGTCCAAGATTACGTTTGTGTCGATCAGGATTTTCATTTTCCGGCCAGACGCTCCTCTCGTATGGTTTTCTCATCCATGGCGGAGTCTGCAGGGATAATCCCCACAAGGCTGTCCAGAACCGCCAGCTTATTGACGGTAGGGCTGGTAAGCCGGGCGATATTCTTGCCGTTCTTGGTAATGAATATGTCCTGCTTCTTGGCCATTTCCAGATATTTGCCGAGGTTGCTCTTGAACTCGGTCGCAGTTACAATCATAATATGCGCCTCCTTCATGGTTTACAGTATGTTCCTCTTCATCTTCATTATACAAAAATCGAACAAAATTGTCAATAAATCGCACAACATATTTTGTTCGATATTCGTATGGAGATGAAACATAAAACCATATGCAATTCGCACGACGCACAGCAAGCATAAGATATCGTTCGAAAAATTGTGTTTTCAAGAGGGTATATACCCCGTAATTTCAAAGAGAAAAGGTGGCGGGCAATCAGATTTTTAGCTAATTTTTATAAATTTGATCTCTGATAAACTCATACAGCTTTACCACCGCGTCCCCATGGATCTGCTCTCTCTGGCATTTCACCATTTTCTCAGCGGCCTCCGCGTCCCGCATCAGAGCGATTCCCTTTTCTGCCTGTCCTTTCACGGTATCGGCGGACCAGCTCATCCCGGCCCGGACAAAGAATTTACGGTTGACTGTCTCGCATCCCGGGATGGGCGCGGTATGGATCATGGGTACGCCGACAACCGCCGCCTCAGTGGATGTAAGGCCGCCCGGCTTTGTAAAGAGCACGTCGCAGGCTCTCAGGTATAAGGGCATCTGAGTGGTAAACCCAAGGATTTCCATTCTCTCTTCCCCGGAATATTTTTTCTTCAGCTTCTGTTCTGCCTTCTGATTGCTTCCGCAGACAACGATTATTCTTTCTTCCTCTGTCCTTGTAAGAAGTTCTTCTATCAGCTCGTCCAGGTCTCCGGCTCCCATACTGCCGCCTGCCGCCAGAAAATATTTTTCGTCCTGCTTCAGTCCCAGTTTTTTCCTGGCTTCTGCCCTGGATGTGTTTTTTCTGCAGGCTCTTGATACAGGAATACCGAAAGGAAGCAGCTTTTCCTCTGGGATCCCACGTTTCACACAGGATTTCCGCAGGGCTTCATGGGACATAACGTAATAGTCGCAGTCTGTTTCCTCCCAGAAAGGAATACAGGTATAGTCTGTCATAACCGCCACTGTAAGCGGCAGCTTCATTCCCTTTCTTTTCATGTAGGTAATGGTTTCCGCAGGATAAAGATGGGGCATCACCAGCACATCCACCGGATGCTCCTTCAAATATTGATCCAGATATTTCGCCATTCTTCCGTTAAGATAATAAACCGGGGATTTTTTCGCAAGTTTGCTGACTCCCATTCCCAGCTTATAAGCGGCACCAAACAGTCTGGGAGTCTTTTTTACAATCTGAACATAGCCGTCTCCCACCAATTTGGAAACGCCTTCTCCTGCCAGACAGAGATAATCAAGAACATAGGCTTCATCGCCTCTGTCCTGCATTTCTTCCGCAATGGCCCGGGCGGCGGAATTGTGGCCGCCTCCTGTATTACATGATAAAATCAGCGCCTTCATTCAAGCCTCCATTCTTCTCCCCGCCGGAAGGCCTCGTTTGCCTTCAGACAGTGCTTGTGAACTACGATTGCCGACATCAGGATACATCCCAGCAGAATTGTTCTGTGGGGTATTGTGAATATAGAAAGGACTGTGAACAGCAAAAAAGCATATACGCTTTTTCTTGTATTTGATTTTACAGGAAGCACAACCGCAAAAAGGAGATAGCATCCGATCAGAAGCAGCAGCGGATGACTCACCGGATACAGTCCGATCAGAACGCCGAAGGAAACAGCGATCGCTTTTCCCCCATGGCCTTTCCGGAAAATCGAATGTGCGTGTCCGAAAACAGGCGCCGCCATGACCAGTGCAAATTTCCAGGAATCCATCCCCAGCCTTCTGGCGCAGGCTGCCACCGGTATAAACCCCTTTCCGATATCCGCCAGAAGAACAAGTATTCCGCAGAGCATGCCTCCGCATACAAAAGCGTTGAAAGTTCCCGGATTCCCGTCCTCAGACTCTTTCTCCACATCTTTCCCGTACAGCAGCATTGGGATCAGTCTGCCAAAAAGGATACTTCCTGCCAGAAATCCCGCGACGATATAAAAATCATATCCATATTTCATCATTTCAAACAACTCCTGTGCAAATCAATTATATCCATGTATCCCGTTATTTTCTATATCTGCCACGTCAGTATAGTCAGATTATAACAGCAGGCTCCAGATACAGATGGTAGGCAGAGACAGCAGCGTGGAAAAAATCACCATCTTTGTGGCAAAAGCCGGTTCCATGTCGTATTTTTCCGCCAGGATACTTGTAGTGGCTCCGGCAGGCATTGCGGCCAGAAGAACACAGATTCCAAACGCAGTTCTGTCCAGCGGAAGAAAACGGCAGACAGCATAAACTGCCGCGGGTATGATGATCAGACGGTGAATCGTATATTTCACTACTGTTCTGTCCCAGAAGTCTCTTATATTGATATCCGCAAGTATCATCCCGATCACCATCATGGACATAGCGGTATTACAGTTTCCCACAGCAGTCACCATACCGTCCAGTCCCGGCGGAAGCTGGATGTCTGCAAGCATAAACATAATGCCCAGAATACAGGCCAGGATACAAGGATGGGTCAGGACTTTTTTTATCGTCTGTTTTTTGTCGCTGGTACCGGAAAAGACCGCCAGTCCGGAGGACCACATCATGATCCTCTGAGGGATCAGATAGATGCTTGCCAGCATAAGCCCCTCCGCTCCGTAAACGCCTTCTGCTATTGGATTTCCCAGAAAGCCCGCATTAGAGCATATCGTTCCGTATCTAAGACATTTCTGCCTTCCTTCCGGTTCCTTACGAAATGCTATTTTCCCATATATTACGCAAAATGCCTGGATAAATACAGAAATGATCAGAACTTCCAGATAAGATAAAAATCCATTTTCAGCTGGGCTGTCCAGAAAAGCCCGCAGAATGTTACAGGGCAGAATCACATAAATCACCATATCATTTATATTTTTCTGTCCCTGGGGACCTACTATATGAATTCTTTTTAAAACAAATCCCACCGCTACCAGAAGAAAAATCGTAATCTGCAGTGTAACAAGTGTCTCCATACTTTCCTTCTTTCCTCTTTTTCACATTCACAGTTTAGCACAACCGCCGAAGCAGTGCAACCAACAGCCTGCCTCCATGTGTTACAATATTTTTCTTGACGCTTCCCACATAGACATGCTACAATCATTTCATCCAAAACCTGGTGTGGATTTTTCTGGTCAGGCCACTTTTCGCCACACAACTGTCATACAGCAGTTGTGTGGCTTTTGTTTTGTCCGAAACGATATTTTCATTCTACTTTCCGGCCTGCTCCAAAACTGCAAAAAAAGAGCCGTATAACGGCTGAAAACGGAGGAATCAGATAAAAATGAACGAAACATTTATGAAAGAAAGACCGGTATTTCCATTAATCATGTCCATGGCGCTTCCCATGGTGATCTCCATGCTGGTCAATTCCCTTTACAATATCGTGGACAGCTACTTTGTCGCCAAGATCAGTGAAGACGCTATGACGGCTCTGTCTCTGGTCTATCCTGTCCAGAATTTCATTAACGCCGTCGCCATCGGTTTCGGCGTGGGAATCAACGCTCTGATCGCCCTGATGTGTGGCTGTGTTACCAACATTATCCTGGATCCGGTAATGATCTTCGGTCTGGGGCCTTTCCCCGAAATGGGAATTGAGGGGGCCGCTCTTGCTACAGGAATCGGGCAGGTGGTAAACCTTGCCATCTATCTTGTTATCTATAAAGCCCGCCCTGTCAGTGTGCGCATCACCGGAAAATATCTGAAGCCGGATAAAGGAATCGATCTGCGTCTGTATTCCATAGGTATCCCAGCGGCTCTGAACCTGGCCCTGCCTTCCCTTCTCATCTCTGTACTGAACAGCCTGCTGGCTGCCTTCTCTCAGAGCTATGTAGTGATCCTGGGAATCTACTATAAGCTGCAGACCTTTCTGTATCTTCCGGCCAGCGGAATCGTTCAGGGAATGCGTCCAGTGATCGGCTACAATTACGGCGCGGGAGAATATAAGAGAGTCCGGAAAATCTATCTTGTCACTCTGGCCATGAGCAGTGTCATTATGATCGCCGGCACAATTATCTGCCTTGCCGTTCCCGGACAGCTCATAGGGCTCTTTACTGCCAATGAGACCACGGTCCAGGCGGGAAAAACAGCGCTCCGCATTATCAGCGCCGGATTCCTTGTCTCCGCAGTTTCTGTAACCTCTTCCGGCGCTCTGGAGGGACTGGGAAAGGGAACCGCTTCTCTGGTGATCTCTCTCTGCCGTTATGTGATCGTCATTCTTCCGGCCGCTTTCCTTTTAAGCAGGATATTCGGCGCTGCCGGAGTATGGAACGCATTCTGGATCGCAGAGGCGGTTACAGCCATAGTTTCCTTTATGATCAGCAGGAAGAAGGTTTATCTTTGATCTATTTCTCCGGCGGGTTATCCCTGCCGGGGATTTTTCAGGTATATTGCAATCTGAAAATACATATGCTATAATGCCGATAGGCTAAAAGATAGAAGTTATCCATGTCGGATAGCAGACGAAAACCCCAGAGGCTGCATCTCTGGGGTTTTCTATTTCCTTTTATCTTCATATTTCAGCGCTCCTATAGCCAAAGATTATCCTTGCGTACTGCTTTCAGCGGAATATAATATATCCGTCTTACTTCTCCTTTGAAAAAGCCGCTTTGTATATCTCTTCCTGCTCCGGCAGATGAGTCACAAAGCCTACGGGAATTTTATTGTCCGTGGCCTCTATGATCTTTTTTGCTCCTTCCGGGCCAAAAGCCCCGCAGAGCTCGATACAGCCGATCCCTTCCTCTTTATACAGTTCCCGGGCCGCTTCAGCTGCCTCCTGTATATTTGGAACGCCAATGATCCTGGCTGTTCCGTTGTGGATCACAGCCCTGTCCTTTTTACTGTCAAAGTTATTTCCCAAAATCAAAAACGCAAATTTCATCTGAACTTTCTCCTTAAAATATTATTCTAATCAAGAGATTTCAATTTCTCTACAGTATCGTACATAATGGATAGACATTTTTCAAATTCCTCTTTAGAAACTGTATAGAAATCATCTCCCGGATAACGGGCGTCAAAATAAAAGTCTGTCAGATATGCCAGCCCCACTGTGTCCAGCTTTAACCCTGGATTCATATCGTTCAGTTTTGACGCTATTTTCTTCATATTATGTTTTCTGAGAAGATCCGACACATCTTCCTCCAGAACTGTCCGATCCAGATATCCCTTTAGAAATTTTTCTGCCACCTGCTGGCATTGTACTGCAAGTTGATTATAAAATGTGTTCCCTGTTTTTAACACAGATTCCAGATATTGCAGGTCATTTTCTGCAATATCAATATAGCTGTTCCTGATCATTCTACAACCTCCAGAAGCAATTTTTTATCTCTGTTGATCTCTCTTTGAAAAGCCTGACTGCCGCATTCAGCATTTTCATAAGTATATGCTACATCTGTCCGGATCCCCTCTATATCTTCGTCCAATGTCCAGCGGATCATCGCGGAAAGCGTCCGGTCAGTGATTCTTTTTTCCGTCAGTATCAAAAGGTCTACGTCACTGGTGCTCCTGACTTCTCCCCTGGCACAACTGCCGAAAAGATACACTTTTTTCAGACCTGGAATTCCGGCCTTTATCAGATATTCCAGGTCATGAGTAATCTTATTCTGAAAGCGTACCGGAAGATTTTCATATTCTTTTTTATATATTTTCACATGACCAGCCAAATTAATTTCCCTCCATCTGTCGTATTCGGCCTATTCCGACCGCTTTCCTATGATTCCAATGAGATTCATATATCTTCCGCCGTCTGCCCGAAGCATTTTTCGGTCTTCTGCGGCATAGGGATTGTCCGTACCCAGCCAGTCCTTCCATGCCTGAGAAAAACAGGACATTTCCCATATTCTGAGGTTGTCCAGCTCCTTCTCGAATTTCGGCCTCCACCATTCGATAGAATGCCACATTGTCAGAGCTTCCTCTTCCCAGTATGGCTTCATTTCCTCCGGAATGTTTTCATGTACTTCATATTTCATACCCGGAACGGCTATTGCCGCAATTCCGTCTTTTTTCAGCAGCGGACGCACTTTTTCCGGGAAAAAGGTATCGTTATTTCCTACATAATGATAGGCGTCCACACTAACCACCGCGTCAAAAAATTCTTCTGCAAAAGGCATATCCTGCGCGTCTGCATGTATGGGGATTATCAGATCATCTACCCCGTTTTTCAGAAACCGCCTGTAATTATCTGTAGCGGATATCCAAAGATCCAGAGCAAATACCTGTACTCCATACTCCTTTGCCAGAAAAACGGAAGTCAGCCCGTTTCCACAGCCCAGATCAAGAACTCTCATTCCGGCTTTCAGCGGAATTTCATTCAAAAGCTCCTCCAGAATCATCATAGAGTTGGGGCCCATCATATTTTCCTTCAGAAAATCTTTGTCATACTTTTCTGTTTTATAAAAATTCATATTATCTGCCTTTCTTTAGGGAGTGACCGCATATTTGATCACATGATCTTTCTTATTCTCAAACACGTCGTAGGCGTCCATGATCTCATTCATGCCGCACCTGTGCGTGATCAGAAAGCCTGCGTCCAGTTTTCCGCAGGCCGTCAGATCCATGATCTCCTGACAGTAACTTCCATCCACCCCGCCGGTTTTAAACACCAGGTTCTTTCCGTACATATCCGGAAGAGGAAGCGTCTGCGGTTCCTCATACATTGCCACAACCACTACTACCGCGTTGGGACGGGCGATTTTCCACGCTGTCTGGAAGGTATCCTTTCCTCCCGCCACTTCAAAGACTGTATCGGCGCCTCTTCCGTCGGTCAGACTTTGTACCGCTTCTTCTATATTATCTCTGCCCGGCATAAGTATCACATCTGCCAGCCCTTTTTCCTTCGCAAGATTCAGCCTGTATTCGTCTGTATCTATCGCAATGATCCTGGCAGGTGTATACAGACGGGCGCAGAGCATCGTACATAAACCTGTGGGCCCCGCGCCGATAACGGCTACTGTATCCGCAGGTTTTATTTCGCCGATTTTCGCAGCCCAGTACCCTGTTGACAGAATATCTCCATTGAATAACGCCTGCTCGTCCGTCACGGAATCAGGAATCAGTGTAAGGCCATTGTCTGCAAAAGGAATTCTGGCATACTCAGCCTGACCGCCGTCAATACGGCATCCCAAAGCCCATCCGCCATGTTCGTCCGTACAGTTATTCACAAACCCCCGTTTACAGAAAAAACATTCTCCGCAGAATGTCTCCACATTCACCGCCACACGGTCGCCGGGTTTTACTTTCTTCACCGCGCTTCCGGTCTTCACCACTTCTCCCACAAATTCATGGCCCAGAATCGTTCCCGGCACGGCTCTCGGCACAGCCCCGTGTTTGATATGGATGTCGCTGGAACAGATCGTAGTCAGAGTTACCTTAACGATCGCATCCTTTTCATCCATGATTTCCGGCACAGGACGTTCTTCAAGAACGATCTGCCCGTCTCCCTTATATACAACTGCTTTCATTCCATCCGCCGCCTCTCATAATTTTATATAGTTCTATTGTAGCATTAACAAAAGACAGATGCCATTACTTTTCCGGAGAGTTGCACATCTGATTTGCCATAAAATTTAATCGCCGGGATTTAAAATCTTCTTGACGCATTCTCCTGTGGCGTGCTACAATCATTCCATCCAAAACCTGGTGTGGATTTTTCTGGTTAAGCCACTTTTCGCCACACAACTGTCATCCGGCGGTTGTGTGGCTTTTCTTTTGTCCGAAGCGTTACTTCTCCCAGCGTACGCTCCGCTCTTTTAATTTCCGGCCTGTTCCAGAATTACAAAAAAGCCGCATTACGGCTGAAAACGGAGGCTCAGATAAAAATGAACGAAACCTTTATGAAAGAAAAACCTGTTTTTCCCCTGATCATGTCCATGGCGCTTCCCATGGTGATCTCCATGCTGGTAAATTCCCTCTATAATATTGTAGACAGCTACTTCGTGGCAAAGATCAGTGAAGACGCCATGACTGCCCTCTCTCTGGTCTATCCTGTCCAGAACTTTATCAATGCCGTTGCCATCGGTTTCGGCGTGGGGATCAACGCCCTGATCGCCTTTTATCTTGGCGCGGAAAATAACGAAGCCGCCAATGCCTCGGCTACCCGCGGAACTGTACTGTCAGTAATACACGGAATCCTTATGACGGTGGGATGTATCGCGTTTATGCCTCATTTTCTCCGCTTTTTTACTCCAGATGTAAGCGTCATAAATCTGGGGCTGCGCTATTCCAATATCGTTTTTGCCTTTTCCGTGATCATTACCCTTAATCTGTCTTTTGAGAAGATCTTTCAGGCGGTCGGAAAGATGAAAGTCACCATGATCGCCCTGATGTGCGGCTGCCTTACCAATATCTTTCTGGATCCTGTGATGATCTTCGGACTGGGACCGTTTCCCGAAATGGGAATCGAGGGCGCGGCCCTTGCCACGGGGATCGGGCAGGTGGTAAATCTTGCCATCTATCTTGTTATTTATAAAGCCCATCCTCTCAGTGTGCGTATCACCGGAAAATATCTGAAGCCGGACAAAGGGATTGATCTGCGTCTGTATTCCATCGGAATTCCCGCAGTTCTTAACCTGGCCCTGCCTTCTCTACTCATCTCTGTGCTGAACAGCCTCCTGGCCGCGTTCTCCCAGAGCTATGTAGTCATCCTGGGAATCTACTATAAGCTGCAGACCTTTCTGTATCTTCCCGCCAGCGGGATCGTTCAGGGAATGCGTCCGGTGATCGGCTATAATTACGGCGCGGGAGAATACAGAAGAGTCCGGAAGATTTATCTTGTTACCCTGGCAATGAGCAGTGTCATTATGATCGCCGGCACAGTTATCTGCCTGGCAGTCCCCGGACAGCTCATAGGGCTCTTTACTGCCAGTGAAGCCACCGTACAGGCCGGACGGACGGCGCTTCGCATTATCAGCGCCGGATTCCTGGTATCCGCCGTATCCGTCACTTCCTCCGGCGCGCTGGAGGGACTTGGAAAGGGAACCGCTTCTCTGGTGATCTCCCTGTGTCGTTATGTACTCATTATTCTTCCGGCCGCGTTTATCCTGAGCCGCATTCTCGGCGCTTCCGGAGTATGGCACGCCTTCTGGATCGCGGAGGCGGTTACCGCTGTCGTGTCCTTCATGATCAGCAGGAAGAAAGTTTATCTGTAATTTTTCCGGGAATATTACAATCCCAAAATGCATATGCTATAATTCCAATAGGCTAAAAGACAGAGGTTATCCATGTCGGATAGCAGACGAAAACCCCAGAGGTCGCATCTCTGGGGTTTTCTGTTTCCTTTTTATCTCTTCCGGTACAGCCATATCAGCCAGAAAACCATATCGCCAATCAGCAGTCCCACAAATGCCAGAAAAAACCAGCCCGGCAGATTTCTGACAGTCAGTGTATGCAGGATAAGGTATGTGAAAATAATCACTATGATCAGTTTCATGGTTTTGACCATATATTTCAGAGTGCGGTACACATGCTCCCTGTTTTTTTCTGTAACCTCAACTCCTGTATTCCAGAATTTTGGAAATCGTTCCGTCACAGTGATCAAAAGCCAGATCCCCCATGCTATGGCTATCAGAAAAAGAAGTTCTCCTTTTCCGCCCCAACGGTCGATCTCCCCCGCAAAATTATAATGCATAGGTATTTTATCCGGGATAGAAGACCAGCGGATGAATATATACAAAGAAACTCCAATCATCAGAACCAGGCTCAATATTTCCATAATAACGTCTGCCGCTGTCGGTTTTATCTTCATTATCTCCGCCCTCCTGTAATCACAAATAGGCTCAATAGGCTCTCCCTCATTAGCGATATTTTATGTCTCTTATTTTCTGCCAGAAAAGTCCGCAGCCGCTTTTATCCAATTCATGAACTCTTCGTCGATCTCCGAAATCTCTGAAATCAGAATATGATGCGTCCAGCGGTGAGGGTACGGCTCTGACACAATGTCGATCCTGGACGATTCTTCTTTATGATCCAATCCGAAGGTAACAACAATATAACTCTTTGGACAGTCTTTTTTCTTTCTCACTCTGGCAAAAGAAACGCAGGAAAACATGTGTCTGTTATAAAAAGAAATTTGTGTTTTCTGAACTTTGATTTCTACATCCGGCACAAGTTCTTCAACGCGCTTTTCAAATTTTTCATACAGCGGCAGAGCTTCCGGCTGTTTATCAAAAAACTGCAGTACTTTTTCATTCATCTTCTATACCTCCCGTCACCTCAAAACCCACTTTAAAACATAGCTACAGAAACACATACGACATCCCAAAGCCCATCCGCCGCCTCTCATAATTATATGTGCTTCTATTGTAGCATTAACAGAAGACAGATGCCATTACTTTTCCGGAGAGCTCTGCGTCTGCTGCGTTTGAAAAATTAATTGACGGAAAATCCTGGAAATAGTAAGATAGGTTTGACAGAAATTCATCAAGATAAATCGGGGCTGCCGGACTGGTATGCCCTTTTTTCATAAAATTCAATAAACTGGTTGTCAGAAAGGAGAATCTACATGAATCTGATTCAGGAAGCTCTGTCCCTTGGTTTTGCCAACGCGGCAGTTATTGATGTGAAAGACCTGGTCTTTGTACTGGAATACCGTAAATTCTGTGAGGAAAATCTCTGCGGTAACTATGGCCTTGTCCCCGCCTGCCCTCCCGCATGCGGTACGGCAGAGGAGATGCGGGAAAAGGCCCTCGCCTATAAAAAAGCTCTGGTGCTGCAGACGATCCTCACACAGTCCCAGGCAGATCCGGCTGTATTCAAAAAAGCCAAACATGAGCATAATATCCTTACGGAAAAAATGGCCGGCAGAATGGAAGCCGCAGGAACCGATGACCTGCTGATCATGAGCGCAGGTCCCTACAAGCGCCATTCCTGTATGTCTGCCTACGGAATAGACGCTCAGAAAATGGCGGACGCCGCAGGCATGGTCTGCTGGGCGGACGACGGAAATACCCGGTTCTTCAGCCAGATTCTTTTCTGAATCCTGATACATCCGGCGTCGGCATACATGATTTCCGGAATATTATTTATTTTGCCCTTGACAAATACCCTGTGAGGGTATATATTAAAAGCATCAAAATACCCCATAAGGGTATATCAAATGTACAGCAACATTATCTTTTATCATTAAATCTTAAAAATTCAGGGAGAAATGCTTATGGAAAATAATAATGTCTGTCCGGGCTGTCAGAAAAAAACCATGCGTTCCGAGGAAGAACGCAAAAAACTGATCAACCGCCTGAAGCGGGTGGAAGGCCAGATCCGCGGGATCATCGGTATGCTGGAGAACGACGCCTACTGTAATGATATTCTTATACAGTCTGCTGCCGTAAACGCGGCGGTAAACTCTTTTAACAAAGAACTTCTGGCAAGCCATATCCGTACCTGCGTGGCACGGGATATCCGCGAGGGAAAAGACGAAACCATCGACGAGCTGGTAACTACCCTGCAGAAACTGATGAAATAAGGAGGGATTTTTATGGAACAATATACAGTAACCGGGATGAGCTGCGCAGCCTGCAGCGCCCGGGTGGAAAAAGCCGTTTCCCATGTTCCGGGAGTTACTTCCTGTTCCGTCAGCCTTCTGACGAACTCCATGGGCGTGGAGGGAACCGCTTCTCCCCAGGAGATCATCGCCGCTGTGGAACAGGCGGGCTATGGCGCTTCCGTAAAAGGAGCAACGAACGAAACATCCTCTTCTTCCGCTGCCGCCGAGGAGGCTCTGGCGGATCATGAGACGCCGGTTCTGAAGAGGCGCCTGATTGCATCCATCGGCTTTCTTATCATACTGATGTATTTCTCCATGGGACATATGATGTGGAACTGGCCGCTTCCCGCCTGGTTTGAAGGCAACCATATCGCAGTAGGACTGGTACAGCTTCTGCTGGCCGCCATTGTGATGGTCATCAACCAGAAATTCTTCATCAGCGGATTTAAAGCTCTCTGGCACCGCGCTCCCAATATGGACACACTGGTTGCCATGGGATCCATGGCGTCCTTTGTCTGGAGCGTCTACGCGCTCTTCGCCATGACCGGAGCGCAGTTGGAGGGAAATTCAGACGCCGTGATGGAATATATGCATGAATTCTATTTTGAATCCGCGGCCATGATCCTGACGCTGATCACTGTAGGCAAGATGCTGGAGGCCCGCTCCAAGGGCAGGACCACAGACGCTCTGAAGAGTCTGATGAAACTCGCCCCCAAAACCGCCGTAGTCCTCAGGAACGGTCAGGAATCTACAGTTCCCATCGACCAGGTGCATAAAGGAGATATTTTTCTGGTGCGCCCCGGCGAAAATATTCCGGTTGACGGCGTGATCCTGGAGGGAACGACTGCAGTCAATGAATCCGCCCTTACAGGCGAAAGCATCCCTGTAGACAAAACGGAAGGCGATTCTGTCTCTGCGGCCACTGTCAATCAGTCCGGCTTCATTAAATGCGAGGCCACCCGTGTGGGCGAGGACACAACTCTTTCCCAGATCATCAAAATGGTCAGCGACGCGGCGGCCACCAAAGCGCCTATCGCCAAGATCGCGGACAGAGTGTCCGGCGTGTTTGTCCCCACAGTGATCATCATCGCCGTGATCACCACCATCGTCTGGCTTCTTACCGGACAGACTTTTGCTTTTGCCCTGGCAAGAGGAATCTCCGTGCTGGTAATAAGCTGTCCCTGCGCTCTTGGTCTTGCCACTCCTGTGGCGATCATGGTCGGCAACGGAATGGGCGCCAAAAGCGGAATCCTTTTCAAAACAGCCGTTTCTCTGGAAGAGGCCGGAAGGATCCAGATCGTCGCCCTCGATAAAACCGGCACCATTACCAGCGGACAGCCTGAAGTGACGGATATTCTTCCGGCAGAAGGCGTAACAGAGAATGAACTTCTCTCTTTTGCCCTTGCTCTGGAAAAGAAAAGCGAGCATCCTCTTGCAAAAGCCATTTTAAGCCATGCAGAGAAACTTGGCCTTGAGGCCTGTGAGGTAACGGGATTCCAGGCGCTTCCCGGCAACGGACTCTCCGCTGTCCTGGAAGGCAAAACACTTCTGGGCGGCAGTATGAAATTTATCGGCGGCCAGGTACCGGTTCCCGCCGGACTGAAAACAAAAGCAGAACAGCTTGCGGAAAACGGAAAGACGCCACTTCTCTTTGCCAGAGGCGGAAAACTTCTGGGTATCATAGCCGTGGCGGACGTTATTAAGGAAGACAGTCCCCGGGCAGTTCGGGAGCTTCAGAACATGGGTATCCGCGTCGTCATGCTCACCGGAGACAATGAGCGCACGGCAAAAGCCATCGGAGCCCAGGCCGGCGTGGACGAAGTGATTGCCGGCGTCCTGCCTGACGGTAAAGAAAGCGTAATCCGCTCCCTGAAAGAACAGGGACGCGTGGCTATGGTGGGAGACGGCATCAACGACGCTCCCGCCCTTACAAGAGCAGACATCGGAATCGCCATCGGGGCCGGAACAGATATCGCTATCGACGCGGCGGACGTTGTTCTTATGAAAAGTCAGCTAAGCGATGTTCCCGCGGCTATCCGGCTCAGCCGGGCGACGCTGAGAAACATCCACGAGAATCTGTTCTGGGCGTTCTTCTACAACGTGATCGGAATCCCTCTCGCCGCCGGCGTATGGATCCCCGTCTTTGGCTGGACACTGAATCCCATGTTCGGCGCGGCGGCAATGAGCCTGTCCAGCTTCTGCGTAGTCACAAACGCCCTGCGTCTGAATTTCTTTAAGATCCACGACGCCAGCCGGGATAAAAAAATCAAACCTGCCAGCCTGAAACCGCTGGCCGAAGCAAACGTAAACCAGGACGGCTCCTGCTCTGCCGCAGGTTCCTGTCCTTTAGAAAAGGAGGAAAATAATATGACAAAGACACTTACTGTAGAAGGAATGATGTGCCCTCACTGCGAGGCTCACGTAAAGAAAGCCCTCGAGGCCCTGGACGGCGTGGAGACCGCCACGGCAAGCCACGAAGCCGGAACCGCCGTAGTGACACTTTCCGGGGCTGTGGAGGACGACGTTTTGAAACAGGCGGTACAGGAAGCCGGATATACGGTAACAGGAATTCAATAATCTGTTCTTTTCATGTACCTCCAGATTTCGCCGGATTTTAAATTAAAATTTTATAAAAGTTTAACAAAATTTATAAAAGTTTTTTGTTTAGTATTTTTCTGGACAAATACACCGGAATCTGGTATGATGTCCACGGTTAAAAATGAATGAGCGGAAAGGCTTGTGACTGAAATATTTTTATCGTCAGGCAAGACCTATAGTCTGGGCGTTTATCTCTCGGATTATAGGTCTTTTTATATTTATCAGGAGGCTGCGGGAATGAAAATCAATAAAATACTGAATAATAATCTTGTTTTGTCCAGAAACGATAAGAATGAGGAGATCATTGTAAAAGGTCTGGGAATTGGTTTTCATGCAAAACGCGGCGATACCATCGACGAAACTCTGATTGAAAAAATTTTTTATCCGGAAAATCACCAGAACAGCGTCCAGATCCAGCAGTATCTTCTGTCCATACCCGAGGAATATCTGGATTTTGTACAGAAATATGTGGATCAGATCAGGAAGGATGAACCGGATCTGCATCTGAACAACAGCATATATCTTTCTCTGAGCGATCATCTTATGGGAACTGTGGACCGTTTCCGGAAGGGGATCAGCCTGAAAAACGTCCTTCTTCTGGATATACAGCAGCTTTACAAAAAGGAATACGAATACGGGCTGCATATGATCCGGGAGATCAGTCAGGCTTTCCAGGTGGATCTTCCGGTGGATGAGGCAGGTTTTATCGCCCTGCACTTTGTAAACGCAGAGGAAGGACAGCAGAATAACGACAGCTATCAGATCGCTATGATCGTCAATCAGGTTCAGGAAATCGTCAAAAATTATTTTTCCGAAATAACATTTAATGAATCAAGTCTTTATTATCAGAGATTTTTGACGCATTTAAAATATTTCGCCCAGCGATATCTTCACAAAGAGCTTCAGTATGACGAGGATGAAAACCTCTTTCAGCTCGTCCAGGAACAGTGCCGGGAGGCATACGGATGTGTGAAGCTTATTTATCTGATGATGGAAGAAAAATACCATTACGCCCTGAGCAAAGAGGAAATGACATATCTTTCCATTCATATTCAGACAAACGTGGACAAATCCCGGGCAGCCGCAAAAAAAGCGGAAAAATAAATCACATTAATCGTTTGTACTGGCTTGTGACCGATATGTACGGCCGGCATATTGGGCAAGACCTTTCAATAAAAAATATTATTTAAAGGAGAAAAGCCATGAAAAAAGATTATGCGCCATCGGCAAAGAAACTGGTTCAGGCATTGGGTGGCAAAGATAATATCACCCGCGTTTTCCACTGCATGACAAGACTGAGATTTTATGTAAAAGACAGAAGTAAGATCAATGAAGCGGATATCAAAAAGCTTCCTGAAATTTCCGGAGTAAACTGGCATCAGGATCAGTTCCAGGTCATTGCAGGAAACGAAGTAAACGAAATGTACGCCGAGCTTGTCAAAATGGGCGTTCCAAACGACGACTCTGATTCTTCTCAGAAAACGGCAGAAAAGAAGAGCGTCGGTTCCGCGATCATCGATTCCATTACCGGATGTATGACGCCGATGATCCCGGCTCTTACCGCCGCCGGTATGATCAAGGTGGTGCTTACCCTGCTTACCACCTTCCATCTTGTAAACGATACCTCCAGCACTTATCAGGTAATTAACTTTATCGGAGACGCGGCGTTCTACTTCATGCCGTTCCTGATCGCGGCAAACGCGGCGAAGGTGTTCAACGTAAACCAGTCTCTGGCTCTGATCATCGCAGGCGTGTTCTTACATCCGAATTTTACAGCCATGATCGCTTCCGGAGATCCGATTACATTTTTCTCCATCCCGGTGACTCCGACTACTTACAGTTACTCTGTAATCCCGGTTATCCTGATGGTATGGATCATGTCCTACATCGTAAAACTTGTGGACCGGATCACTCCCCGTATTGTAAAACTGATCCTGCATCCTACCCTGGTGATCCTGATCAGTGCTCCTATCGCGATCATCGCCGTAGGTCCTCTGGGCGGAATCATCGGCGACGGACTTGCCGTTGCTATCGACTTCCTGTCCGCTAAACTTGGATTTATCATTGTCGGTATCCTGGGCGCCGCATTCCCGTTCATTGTTATGACAGGTATGCACCATGCTCTCACACCTATCGGACTGAACGCTGTGGCGACAGGGGGAGACACTCTCATCTTCGTTTCCCAGGTATGCTCCAACGTGGCGCAGGGCGGCGCTTCTCTGGCAGTTGCGGTTAAATCCAAAGACCAGAACATGAAACAGCTCGCAAGTGCTTCCGGTATCTCCGCTCTTATGGGAATTACAGAGCCGGCGCTTTACGGTGTTACGCTGAAACTGAAACGTCCTGTAGTAGCCGCGGCTATTGCAGCGGGTATCGGCGGTATCGTAGGCGGACTTCTTCAGGTAACTCTTTATATTGCGCAGAACTGTCTGCTTGCAGTTCCCGCGTTCATCGGCGAAAAAGGAATGACCAATTTCTTCTACGGACTGCTGATGATCGCTGTTTCCTTTGTGGGCGCTTTTGTCCTCACCTTTATCTTCGGATTCAAGGATGAAATTGAAGAATCCACAGAAGAAACATCCGCGCCAAAAGCTGAAAAAACGGCGTCCGAAACAAAACCTCTGGTAGAAAAAATCCAGATCCTTTCTCCTGCCGACGGCACTGTAAAAGATATCACAGAAGTACCTGATCAGACGTTCGCTGACAAAGTTCTGGGCGACGGAGCTGCAGTTATTCCTGAAAACGGCAGAATTTACGCTCCCGCTGACGGAACCGTTGTAAATATTATGGATACCAAACACGGCATTATGTTCCAGACAGACCAGGGCGTTGAGCTTCTGATCCACATCGGTCTGGAAACTGTAAACCTGAAAGGCAAATACTTTACCTCTCATGTATCCAACGGCTCTTCTGTAAAAGCAGGGGATCTGCTTGTGGAATTCGATCTGGACGCCATCAAAAAAGAAGGCTACAATCCCATTACTCCGGTAGTCGTAACGAACGGCGATGATTATATCCGTTCCGTGAACATGGCGAAGTCCGGCGAAAAGGTGCAGCACGGCGACTGCCTTCTGACTATCGTCTGACCGCTGCGAAATATGTATACTGACAGGAGGGTTATCTATGCTTGAGAAAAAAATGCCTGAAAACTTTCTCTGGGGCGGCGCTACTGCCGCCAACCAGTATGAAGGGGGCTGGGATGAGGACGGAAGAGGCCCGTCTATTGCAGACATCCTCACCGGAGGCAGCGTGGATAAGGAACGCCGTCTCACTGTTCCCGCGCCGGTAGAAGGAGAATTTTATCCCAATCACGAAGCGACAGATTTCTATCATCACTATAAAGAGGATATCGCTCTTTTTGGTGAAATGGGCTTTAAGGTTTACCGTTTCTCGGTATCCTGGTCCAGAATCTTCCCCATGGGAGATGAAGAAACGCCCAATGAAAAGGGTCTGGAATTTTATGACAGGGTTATCGATGAGCTGGAGAAATACGGGATCGAGCCCCTGATCACCATTTCCCATTATGAGAATCCCCTTCACCTGTCTCTGGCTTACGGCGGGTGGAAAAACCGGAAACTCATTGACTTTTATCTGCGCTTTGCGAAGGTACTTTTTGAACGTTATAAGGGAAGAGTAAAATACTGGCTGACTTTCAATGAGATCAATATGCTCACGGAACCATTCGGAGCCGTATTCTGCGCAGGAATGCTGGATGAGGCGGACAATAACGAGGAAACCCGCTTCCAGGCAATGCATCACCAGCTTGTAGCCAGCGCCCTTGCCGTAAAAATGGCTCATGAGATCGATCCGGAAAACAAACTGGGCTGTATGTTGGCATATCACAACGGTTATCCTTATACATGCCATCCAAAGGACGTCTTCTTTGCCCAGCAGTACTGTCAGATCCACAACAACATTGCAGGAGACGTGCATGTCCGGGGAGCTTATCCGGGATTCGCCCATCGTTATTTTGCGGAACACGGCATCCGCCTGGAAATGCTTCCGGAAGATGCGGAAATCCTCAGAAACGGAACTGTGGATTTTGTAAGTATCAGCTACTATTCCAGCAACTGCGTCAGTCTCACCCAGGAAGGCGCGGAAACCACTCAGGGCAACGGCACCGTCAATATAAAGAATCCTTACCTGAAAGCTTCCGACTGGGGATGGCAGATCGACGCTCTGGGACTTCGTTATGTACTGAATCAGATTTACGACCGCTACCAGATCCCCATTATGATTGTGGAAAACGGACTGGGCGCTGTGGATGAGATCACACCGGACGGACAGATCCATGATGATTACCGTATTGACTATATGCGTCAGCACATCGAGGAAATGAAGGAAGCCGTCTGCGACGGTGTCGATCTGATAGGTTACACCTGCTGGGGATGTACAGATGTTGTCAGCGCTTCCACCGGAGAGGTGAAAAAGCGCTACGGGCTGATCTTCGTAGACAAATACGACGACGGTACAGGCGACATGTCCCGTAAACGCAAGGATTCCTTCTACTGGTACAAAAAAGTTATAGAAAGCAACGGAGAAATCCTGTAAAACTTTATTTCTGAATTCAAACCCGCCGGATAGAGCAAAATCTGGCGGGTTTTTCCGTCCAGTCAGTTGTTTCGTGATTGACTTTGTTCATATTTCTGATATATTGATTTTATGATACCAAAGAACTGGAACTGCGCTTTTTTTAGCGCATTGCCCTTTTTCATGCAAGCACCGGACAGTGAGGAGACAACATGGCTGAGAAAAAACATTCACGGGAACTGAAAGTAATTCATTATTATGGCAGACGGATATGGCGGGACGCCTCCAATCTGATGAAATGGCTTGTTCTTGCAATACTCACAGGCTGTCTTGCAGGCGGTGTCAGCAGCATTTTTGCCAGGGTTCTGAAAGCTGTCACCGACTACCGCATGGAAAACCCCTTTATCTTTTTCTGCCTTCCTCTGTCCGGTATCCTGATCGTCTTTCTATACCAGAAGATCGGGCGGGAGGACAGGGGCACCAATCAGGTACTTTCTTCAATTCGTTCCCAGGACGATGTTCCTCTGCGCTCCGCCCCTTTGATTTTTGTTTCCACAGCGCTTACTCATCTTACCGGCGGCTCCGCCGGGCGCGAAGGCGCGGCTATTCAGTTGGGCGGAAGCATCGGCAATCAGATCGGAAGATGGCTCAGGCTGGACGATGAAGACAAACATGTGATGGTTATGTGCGGTATGAGCGCGGCTTTTTCTGCAGTTTTCGGAACACCCATGGCGGCCGCTGTCTTTTCCATGGAAGTAGTCAGCGTGGGAGTCATGTACTACGCCGCGCTTCTTCCCTGTGTAATTTCCTCTCTGGTGGCGTCAAAATTTGCCGCCGTCCTGGAAATCGAGCCGGAAAACTTTAATGTACTTCAGATTCCTGAACTCTCTGTCATAACCGGGCTTAAGATGGCGGCTGTCGCCGTCTGCTGCGGCATTGTCAGCATATTCTTCTGCATGGCGCTCCACGGAATCAGCCAGCTATACGACCGTTATCTGAAAAACCTCTATCTCCGCGTTGCTGTTGCGGCCGTCGTGATCATCACAGTCACTCTTCTGCTTGGCACTGCGGATTATATGGGAGCGGGAAATGAGCTGATCCAGAGAGCCATTGAAGAGGGTAAAGCCCGTCCTCTGGATTTCTTCTGGAAGCTGGTTCTGACCGCGCTTACCATGCGTGCCGGATTCCGGGGCGGAGAGATTGTACCGTCTCTCTGTATCGGCGCTACTCTGGGGTGTGTCCTAGGTCAGGCTGTGGGGCTTTACGCGCCCTTAAGCGCGGCTGCCGGAATGGTCGCTCTCTTCTGCGGAGTTACAAACTGCCCTATTACCTCTATCCTCATAGCGTTTGAGCTTTTCGGCTTTGAAGGAGTGTCCTACTATCTCATCGCCATTTCCATAAGCTACGCTGTTTCCGGATATTATAGTCTTTATAAAGACCAGACGATCGTTTACTCAAAATACAAGGCAAAATACATCAACCGGCATACCCATCCCTGAAAGCTGAAATATTCTGCACAGATATTACAAAAATCATCTGGAAAATTATACATAAATTTGCTTGTAGAATGCCCATAATATGTTAAAATAGAAATATATTTTGGTAACTTTTCAGGGATCTGCCTCTCTTAAATCCGGAAAAGTTATCTATCTCGTAAAATATCAGGAGGAATCATATAATGCGCAAAACTAAGATAATTTGTACTTTGGGTCCGTCTACAGACAAAGAGGGAATCCTTGAGCAACTTGCCATTGAGGGCATGGACGTAGCAAGATTTAATTTCTCTCACGGTTCCCATGAAGAACAGAAGGGACGTCTTGACAGATTAATGGAAATCCGGAAACGTCTGAACAGACCTATCGCTGCGCTTCTTGATACAAAGGGCCCTGAGATCCGTATCCGCGAATTTGCAGAAGGAAAGGTGACCCTGACAGAAGGTCAGGAATTTACTCTGACCCCGGAAGAAATACAGGGAAATGAAAACATTGTGTCTGTTACCTACAAAGATCTGTACAAAGATGTGAAACCCGGCGACAGTATTCTTATAGACGACGGTCTGATCGGCATGGAAGTACAGAGTATCGAAGGACATGATATCCACTGTATCGTCAAAAACGGCGGCGTTGTTTCCAACAAAAAAGGCGTTAATCTTCCCGGCGTGGAAGTCAATATGCCTTTTATCAGCGAAAAGGACAGAGAAGATATCCTTTTCGGTATTGAGGAAGGCTTTGATTTCATCGCGGCATCCTTCACCAGAACTGCGGCGGACGTCAACGAAATCCGGAAAATCCTCAACGAAAACGGCGGCCGTGATCTGAACATTATTGCAAAAATCGAAAACCAGCAGGGCGTTGACAACATCGACAGCATTATTGAAGCTGCCGACGGCATCATGATCGCCCGCGGCGACATGGGTGTGGAAATCCCTCTGGAAGATGTTCCTGTGATCCAGAAAGAAATCATCAACAAAGTATACAACGCAGGCAAACAGGTTATCACCGCCACACAGATGCTTGATTCCATGATCAAAAATCCACGTCCCACCCGTGCGGAGACAACAGACGTTGCCAACGCAATTTATCAGGGTACAAGCGCCATCATGCTTTCCGGCGAGACGGCAGCCGGCAAATACCCTGTGGAAGCTCTCCGTACCATGGTAAAGATTGCCATCCGTACCGAAAGCGACGTTCCCTATAATCAGCAGTTCAGTATCCGCAACAAAGACCATGCCCCGGATATGACTACCGCCATTTCTCATGCAACCTGCATGACTGCCATTGATCTTGGCGCGAAGGCCATCATTACAGTCAGCCGTTCCGGCAATACCGCACGGATGGTTTCCAAATACCGTCCAGGCTGTATGATCGTAGGATGTTCACCGGAAGAGCATACCTGCAGACAGTTGAATATGTCCTGGGGAATCACCCCTGTTCTGATCAAGGAAGAATACAGCATGGAGATCCTTCTTCTCCACGCCACAGAAGCAGCCGAGAGAGCCGGCTATGTGGAGAAAGGAGACATCGTTGTCCTCACCGCAGGCGTTCCTCTTGGCCGCTCCGGTAACACCAATCTTCTGAAGACGACTATCGTCGGAGAATACTAAAATCCAGATACTGACGGAATGAATCAGGCCGCTACGCAGAGATGCGTGGCGGCCTTTGGTACAGTAAGCGTATCAAGGGGGATTTTTTGTATATGGAAAAACATGGAAGAACGGCGTATAATATAACTATTCATTACAGAATATCACAAGAAAGGAGTCATTCCATGAATACAAAGAAATTCACCAAGTGGCTGATTGGTGCATTCGCCCTTACTATGGCTGTCTTCCAGCCTGTAGGCACGCTCCCCGACAATTCACCGCTGAACACTGTCGTAACAGCGGAAGCTGCTTCCACACAACCGGGGAAAGTCACGTTAAGAGGCATCACAGCGGTAAGCAACAACCGCATCCGCATCAGCTGGAATAAAGCCAGCAACGCCACCCATTACCGCATCTATTACAAAGTACCGGGCGGCAGATGGAAGCTGATTAAAACCGTAGGTTCCAACGTAACCAGTTATACCCATGTATCTTCTGCGAAGTATCCAATTAAATGCGGTCAGAAGTACACATATACGGTTCGTGCCTATAACAGCAAATCCAGGCGAGCTGGAAGCTATAATGCGAAAGGTCTTACCACACGCACTGTTCCTTCTACCGTAGCTTTACGTTCTGCAAGACGCAATTCCAACAACTCTGTAACAGTCTCCTGGAACAAAGCTTACGGCGGCAACTATTACCGTGTATACCGTAAGACTCCCGGTTCCGGCTAGAAGCTCCTCGCAAACGTAAGGTCAACTTCTCTATCCTACACCGACAGGAATCCTGTAAAGGGAAAGACGAACATTTACACTGTAAGGATGTACAACAGTGCCACCAGGGCAGCCGGAAGATACAATACAAGCGGCGTATCGGTAAATATCGGCGGAACCGCTTCCGCTAAGACACCAGGCAAGCCTACACTGTCTAAGATTTCTTCTTCCGCTTATAATAAAATCACGATTAGCTGGAAGAAGGCCAGCAATGCTACACACTATCGTATTTACTACAAAGCGCCTGGCGGCAGATGGAAGCTGATTAAGACAGTAGGCGCAAACACCACATCTTACACACATACTTCTTCCAGCACGTATCCGATTACATGCGGTCAGAACTACACGTATACCGTAAGAGGTTACAACAGCTCCTCCAAGAAAGCAGGAAGCTATAACAGCAAAGGCCTGACCACCAAGACATTACCGTCCACCGTATCTTTACGTTACGCGAAACGCAGCGGCAACACCGTAACAGTCTCCTGGAACAAAGCTTACGGGGGTAATTATTACAGAGTATACCGTAGGACTGCCGGAACCAGTTGGAAGCTTCTTGCAAACGTAAAATCCTCTTCTTTATCCTATACAGATAAGAATCCTGTAAAAGGTCAGAAGAACATCTACACAGTAAGAATGTATAACAGTTCCACGAAAGCAGCCGGAAGATACAATACAAACGGCGTATCCGTAACAGTGCCTAATGCGGCAGCAACCGTCAAGACTCCCGGCAAGCCGGTGTTGACTAAGATTGCCACATCCGGTTATAACAAAGTTATCATCAACTGGAACAAAACATCCAACGCTACTCATTACCGGATTTATTACAAGACCTATGGTGCTTCCTCCTGGCATCTGATTGCTACTGTAGGCTCCGGCACTACTTCCTACACACATACTTCTTCCAGTAAGTATCCGCTGGTACAGGGACGGAAATACACATATACCGTCCGTGCTTACAACAGCACTTACAAGACCCTTGGAAGCTACGACAGCAACGGTCTGACAGTAACCATTCCGAAACAGCAGCATCAACACAGCTACCAGGCAATAGTAACAACGGAACCGACCTGTACAACCAATGGTGTAAAGACCTATACCTGTACAGGCTGCGGAGACACCTATACAGAAGCAATTCCGGCAACCGGCGAACATCACTGGCAATATGAAGGGACAGACGTACCCATGTCATGGCAAGACGAAAATGGAGTTCAGGTTTCCAATGAGGTAAGAGTAACTTCAGTTACCTGTTGCACGATATGCGGATATTTTTATGGAAATCAGGTAACAAACAGCGACTTAGTCTTTGACCGTTACTGGCTGCACACAGATGAACCTGGCCCCTGCTATGGTAGAGGGTATACGGTTCTACCCGTCTACGCCCGCTATGAATTGTATGAATGTCCAGATTGTCAAACATTTAAACGCGGAAAACTGGCTTATTATCACTATCGTTGGGATGACAGGTTTGACCATACCCTTACACAAGAAGAAATTGACGAACTGGGCCTTCCCCAGCCGGAACTTTAAAATAATCAGAAGAAAACTTTGCCAACCTTCGGAATACAGGTATTCCAAAATGTAGAATTGACCTATACGACACCCAACGAAAAATTCTTCAACGGAAACATACTCTTAGTTTAACAAACGGGGAACTGGTTACAATTTGTAACCAGTTGATTCCCTGCTTTTTTAGTCGACTTTTCAAAACTTTCCAATAATTACTTGCTCCACGGGTAGTTTCCTGTTCTGTCAGAACAGCAACCACATCTACAATGGAAAAATACCATAATTCCCATTATTTACCGTAATACTTCTTTTTCATCACATAATTTGTAAGTAAGATCCCCTGTCTCTCCACCTGCTGCTCTTTTACGACACGATAACCTCTTTTTTCAAAAAACGGGCGCGCCGTTATGGAAGCGTGGGTGATGATATTTCCTGAAATCATCTCTTCCAGCCGATCGCAGATTGCAGTTGCAATCCCTCTTCTCTGACAGTCGGCGTGAACATACAGACGGTCAAGATATCCTGTTTCATCTATGTCGCCAAATCCAGTGATCTTCCCGCCTTCAACAGCGACAATACTGTAATGCTCCAGAAGAGATCTGTTCCATTTTTCCAGATCCGCCTGCTCCGGCGCCCAGACATCCAATTGTTCTTTCGTATAATCCGCCGAATTGACTCTGTGAACCGTCCCGTAGAACAACTCCGTGATTTCTTTACAGTCCGACGGGCGGTATTGCCTGATATCTGTTTTTTCATTCTTCATACGTCATAAAATCCCTTTATTATATTTCATCAATCCACTTTAACCAGATCTTTAATCACTTCCCCGGCTATGATCAGCCCAACCACGGAAGGCACGAAAGCCACGGAAGCGGGAACGGTATTTTTGACGACCGGCTGCTCCTTGGAATACACTACCTTCAGCTTCTTTATCCCGCGTTTTTTCAGCTCCCGCCGCATCACCTTCGCCAGAGGGCAGACTGACGTTTTATAAATATCCGCCACCTGAAAAGCTGTGGGGTCCAGTTTGTTGCCTGCGCCCATACTGCTGATAATGGGAACGCCCGCTTCCGCCGCCTCCATGACGAGCTGGATTTTGGCCGTGACCGTATCTACCGCGTCCACCACATAGGAATACTGAGAAAAATCAAATTCATCTTTCGTCTCCGGCAGATAAAAACATTTGTGCACATTCACCACCGCTTCCGGATTGATATCCAGAATACGCTCTTTCATAACATCCACTTTATATTTTCCGATGCTGCTCTCTGTGGCGATGATCTGTCTGTTCAGATTGCTCAGGCAGACTTTGTCGCTGTCCACAATATCCACAGCGCCTACGCCGCTTCGCACCAGCGCTTCCACCACATGGCCGCCTACGCCTCCGATCCCGAACACAGCCACCCTGGCTTTTTTCAGTTTCTCCATAGCCTGTTCTCCCAGAAGGGCCTCTGTTCTGGAAAATCTGTTCTCCATAATCATTTGCTCCATTAATTTTAGTTTTTACCGGTGCGGGTTTTTCCCGGTTTTTCAATTATACGGCCGACGCTGTACACCCCGCTCTTCTGTGCGCCAGCGCCAACTTAATATTAACATTCCCAGATACCAGAATCAACTTTGTCTTTTGCCTCCTCCTGCAATCCTGAAATTTCTAATACTTTACAAATTTTTTTCATGGATTTTCCAGGTTCGTGTTATAATGCATAGAGGAAAAGACTGTTTTTACAGCCGCTCTTTTCCGGTACAGCATAAAGAGAAGGAGTTTTTAGTGAAATGAAATTCAGACTGAATTCTATGGAAAAGAAATGGATCCTGTATGATGTGGGTAATTCCGCCTTTACTCTTCTGGTATCCACTATTATGCCCATCTATTTTAATTATCTGGCCGATCAGGCGGGTATTTCTGAAGTAAATTATCTGGCGTACTGGGGATACGCCACTTCCGCGGCCACGATTATCGTCGCTTTGCTGGGTCCCGTCCTCGGAACCGCCTCAGACACGAAAGGCCGCAGGAAAAAAATATTCCTAGCTTCTCTTCTTGTGGGAGCCATCGGCTGCGTATTTCTTGGCTTTACACAGTCCTGGCTGTGGTTTATCCTCTTATTTGTGATCGCCAAATCCGCCTACTCCCTGAGTCTGGTAGTTTACGATTCCATGCTTCCGGATATCACCACGGAGGAGCGCTCTGACGAAGTATCCGCCCAGGGGTACGCCTGGGGCTATATCGGAAGCTGTATTCCCTTTATCCTCAGCCTTCTTCTGGTGCTGTTTTATGAAAGTCTTGGCCTCACCATGAAAACAGCCATGGGAATCGCGTTCTTCCTTGTTGCGGTGTGGTGGATCGCCATGTCCGTGCCCCTTTTAAAAAGCTACACCCAGACACATTACCAGATCGTAACCTCCGGCAGCAATCTCGCCGCCAGCTTCCGCCGGCTGGGCGGTATCTTCAGCGAACTGAAAGAACGCCGGAAGGTTCTGTTCTTCCTGCTGGCGTTTTTCTTTTATATTGACGGCGTGTACACTATCATCGATATGGCGACCGCTTACGGAACGGCTCTGGGGCTGGACTCCACCGGCCTGCTCCTGGCTCTTCTGGTAACGCAGATCGTAGCCTTCCCGGCAGCCCTGATCTTCGGCAGGCTTTCCCGGAAAGCGCAGTCCTCCAAACTGATCATGATCTGTATCGGCGCCTATTTTCTGGTCGCCCTGTACGGGATCATCCTGGAAAAGCAGTACCAGTTCTGGATCCTGGCGGTCGTAGTAGGTATGTTCCAGGGCGCGATCCAGTCGCTCTCCCGCTCCTACTTCGTAAAGATCATTCCCGCGGACAAATCCGGAGAATTTTTCGGACTGTATGATATCTGCGGCAAAGGTGCCTCCTTCGCCGGCACCATGCTGGTCTCCATCATCAGCCAGTTAAGCGGAAGCGTCAACCTTGGCGTGGGCGCGCTGTCCGTCATGTTCCTGATCGGATTCCTGCTGTTTCTGAAAGCGGACCGGATGTAAGATCACCGGAAATGCCAAAAGCCGCATTCCGGGATTGTAAACAGCCGCCAATACAAAAATGGGAAGCCTCTATCTGGCTTCCCATTCTTTTAATAATTCATCGCACTCCTGCACATGGCTTCCGTGGATGGACAGGCCGTCTTCCACTTCCGCGCCCGGGCAGAGTTTCCGGATATCTTCCACACTTGTTCCCATTCCGCTTCCTTCGTTGGTGCAGAAAGGACGGATTTTCTTCCCGCTGAAATCAAAATGCTCCAGGAAGGTAAATACCGCCATAGGCATGGTGCCGCAGTAACTGGGATATCCCAGAAATATTTCGTCATAATCTCCGATACTCTCAGGGAATCCTGCAAGCTCCGGGCGGGCGTTCTCTTTTTTATCTTTTACCGCTTCGGCAACACACTTCTTATATTCCGGAGAATAGGGACGCTTCATCTCGATCCGGAACAGATCCGCTCCTGTCAGCTTCTGAAGCTTCTGCGCCGCAATTTCCGTATTCCCCACTTCCACATACTTCATCTGTCCGCCGAAATAATTCTCGTCAGCTCTTGAAAAATACGCGATCAACTGTTTCATAATGATGACCTCCTGTCTCTCCTGAATCTTTGATTTATTTTCCGTGTACAAGTTCCCGCCCTTCACCGTTTTCCAGACGTCTTTTCCCGCCGGTTCAGCTTTCCCGGATATATCTTTCCAGATCCTCCAGTCTTCTGGGAGTCTTCAGCTGGGAACTCAGAATTCCCTTCCGGCAGAGCGTTTCAAACAGCTCCAGTACCGCCGGCTGTCTGAGATTGGTTTCTCTCAGAGTCTCCCTGTCGGCAAACACCTCCTCCGGCGTTCCGAAGGCCAGTACCCTGCCCTCCTTAAAAAGAAATACCTGATCCGCCCATCCCATGGCGTAATCCACATCATGGGTGGCGATCATTACGGTAATCCCCTTTTCCGTCAGCTTATCCACGATCTTATTCACCATCTCCGAATGCCGGGGATCCAGCGCCGCCGCCGGTTCGTCCAGTATAATAATATCCGGATGCATCACCAGGATATCCGCAATGGAGACCAGCTTCTTCTGGCCGCCGCTGAGCGCATGGGTCGGCTTGTGCCGAAAAGGCGTGATCTCCAGCCGTCCGATCACCTCTTCCACTTCTCTGGCAGCTTCCTCCTCCGAAACTCCCAGATTCAGGATCCCGAACGAAATCTCCTGATAAACACTGGCTGAAAAAAGCTGGCTGTCAGGATCCTGAAAAACGATCCCCACTCTCTGGCGCAGTTTCAGAAGTCCTTTCCGGGAATAATCATAAGGTTCCCCGTCCAGACAGAGGCTGCCGGAAACAGGCTTCAGTATTCCGTTGCAGCAGAGAAAAAAAGTGGATTTGCCGGAACCGTTCGGTCCCATAAAGGCAATCTTTTTCCCTCTCTCTATCTCAAGAGACAGCCCGTTCAGAGAATGATTTTTATCTCCTTCATATGAAAAATAAAGATTGTCAGCCTTTAAAATAAGATCTTTCATCTTCAGTATCTCCTGCTAAAGCATTTCTATCACTACAAGTCCGTAAAGGATGATCTCAAAAACAACGATCAGGATAATTTCCTTCCCGCGGGGCGGAAAATTCTCATCCAGTACCCGGATATCTCCATTATAACACCTTGCCTCCATGGCGTTGTATAGAGCGTCTGATTTTTTCATCGCCCGTATCAGAAGAGCGGAGGCCATAGCGCCAAAAGATTTCATAGAAGTCCTGTAATTCCTGTTCCCCAGCCTGGAATTCTGGGAAACACGTATAGCGTGAGCCACCTCGAACAGGACAAAAATGAAACGGTAGATCAGAAGCATCAGCTCCAGAATCAGTTTCGGACAGCGCAGCCGGCGCAAAACGCTCAGGATGTCCGGCATGGGCGTATGAAAAGACAGAAAATACAGGCAGGACACACTGGCAAGAGCAGTCAGGATCAGATTCAAAGCGTAAAAAAGCGACTCTCTGCTGCCTGTAATATAGATTCCGCCCACAGAAAAAGCGAACAGGTCAAGGGGTTCCCCGGAAAAATTAATTATGATCGCCAGACTGCTGAGAAGCAGAAATACCAGTGGCACGCCCATATAACGCATATAACAGGAAAAGGGAATCCCCCCTTTCCATACACTGAGGATTCCCATAATAACCAGCACAAAACAGGAGACCGGAATCGACCGGCTGAGCACGCACGCGCACAGACTGAGAACCGCAAAAGCGAATTTCTCCCCTGCATTCACATATCTTAAATTGGAATTATAGCACAGCCTGTCAATCGAAATCATCTTCCGTTCTTCAATCTCCCCGTCCCTGTTTTTTGCGTTCCACGAATCTTCCCATAAAAAACGCCACGATACCTACTCCGATCCCTGTCTGTATGCAGAAGAGCAGGCTCTCTACCTCTCCCGGAAGTTCCCCGCCCAGAATCCGCTCCAGAACAGGAGTCGCCCAGGCTTCATATCCGGAATCCACTTCCTCCACAACTACACTTCCCGCGTCGTCAGAGCCGCCGAATTCCGCGTCTTTCAGAAGAAACAGCGGGATAAACGCAATCAGTATCACTGCCGCGATCAATGCAATAACCGTACCTTTTTTCATTTTACCGTTCCTCCTTCAGAAAACCTGCCGCCCGGAGTTCCGGTCTGGCGTATGTCTCAAGCGCCGCAATGATCAGCACCGTCAGAATTCCCTCGATAACCGCCAGCGGGATCTGGGTCGGCGCAAAAACAGCAAGGAACTTGGCAAAAGCTCCTCCCACGCTCACGTCCGAGTGATGGGCGATAGCCAGCTGAAAAGCCGTCACACAGTAGGTAAACAGATCGCCGAAAGCAGCCGCCAGAAATACGGCCAGCCTTTTATTTACGCCGCTCTTCTGACAGAGCCGGTAGATCCCGTAGGATACAAAGGGACCTGCAACCGCCATGGAAAAAACATTGGCGCCCAGAGTGGTGAGTCCTCCGTGAGCCAGAAGGATCGCCTGAAACAGAAGGACGATAAGGCCAAGGATACTTACCGCTCCCGGTCCGAACAGAAGAGCTCCCAGACCGGTCCCAGTCATATGGGAGCAGCTTCCTGTCACAGAAGGTATCTTCAGAGATGAGATCACGAAGATAAACGCTCCCGCCATTGCCAGAAGAGGCAGTACCCTGCGGTTCTCATTTAAAGATTTACGGATGGAGCGAAAGCCCATCCACAGGAAAGGAAGGCAGATCACTCCCCAGGCGATACAGAAGCCGCCCGGCAGATACCCCTCCATAATGTGCATCGCGTTTACATTCTGCGCCACACCCAAGGTGAGGATCAGAACCGCGGATGCAAGTACACGGTGTTTCTGTTGTTTTGTCATTTCTTTCTTCTCCTTTCGTGGTCAGGCAATAAAAAACTGCCTTTAACGGCAGGATGCAAAAACAGGCCTTCCATAAGGCCGATGTCCTTACACCTGATCATACTCCGTAATCGAGTGTAATATTCATGCAAAGGCAGGTCTTCTGACTCGGGTATCTCTGCGGCATTTCGTCTTCCCGGTTGCCCAGTGACACAGTAAAATGCGGCTCTTCCCATACAGCGGCGGGACCGTGAAAGCTTCTCACTTTCTTCCCTTTTCATCCTTGCGGAACCTTTGCATCTTCGATCATTTCTATTATATTCGCCGGCGTATTCTTTTGTCAAGAACAACCCTGTTTTAATTCAGCATCCGGAATCCCCGCTCCTCTTCATCCAGAGGGATACGGCTTCTCCCCACATGGTCGATCTCAATATACCTGTCTCCGGAAAGCGCCTGGATCACCCGGTCGATCTCCTCTTCCCGTCCCTGTGCCTGCGCGGAAACAGAACCGTCGTACTCGTTTCTCACCCAGCCTGTAACGCCGTACTGCTGAGCAAGATAATACATTTTGTACCGGAATCCCACTCCCTGGACCCTCCCTGTGAATGTCAGCGCTTCTCTGATTTTTTCGCTCATATCGTTCTCTCCCGTCTCTTTATCCTCTTTCACAGCATTTTCTGCAATAAGCTTCCATTTGCCGGTCCGGTATCTGCTGTAGGAGATCGCCCAGTTCAGAAACCAGCCGACCGGAACCGCGTACCACACCATAGCGATGCCGAACCTGGGCGCCATAGTCACGGCAATGATCACACGGACGCTCAGATTTACCAGATTGGCGATAGTGAACATCTTCATGTCCCCGGAGCCTCTGAGAACACTGTCCACAGCCATCTTAAACCCGATCAGACAGAAGAACCATCCCATAAAGATCAGGTAATTTTCCCCTGTGGCAATGGCCGTCTCCGTTCCCTCCGCGCCGAGAAAAAGAGAAATAATCCCTCCATGAAACAGTTCCAGAACAGCGCAGATCACCGCTGCGCATACGATCACCATGCGGATGGCTGCATGAAATCCCTCCACTACCCGTTTCGTCTGGCGCGCGCCGATATTCTGCGCCGTGTAGGAAGACACCGCGTTTCCGATACCGCTCATGGGAACCACGCAGATGGACTCGATACGCATGGCGGCGGAAAATCCCGCCAGAGCTTCGGATCCGAAACTGTTTACCACAGACTGTACCAGCATCATGCCGATGGATACCGTAGACTGCTGAAGAATAGACGGCAGAGCGATCTTCGTCATATCCTTCAGCTCCCTGCCGTTAAAAGTTTCCGCCTGTCCGCAGGCGAACTTCTTCAATTCCCGGATAAGGACAAAGAAAGACATTACCGCCGAGATCCCCTGCGCGATCATAGTGGCCCACGCCACTCCGGCCACGCCCAGATCAAACTGTATTACCAGAACCAGATCCAGCGCCACATTGAACACAGAAGAAAAGATCAGGAAATAAAGCGGAATCCGGGACTTCCCCAGAGCATTGAACATGGAGGAAAGCACGTTGTACATAAACAGGAAGGGCAGACCGTAGAAATAGATATTCAGATACTGTACCGCCATCCCCATAACGTCCTCCGGCGTATTCAGAGCCGTCATGATCTGCCTGCTGAACAGAAGCCCAAGCCCGCCCAGCAGGACGCTCACTGCCAGAAAAGCAAGGCAGGCCGTATAAATGGCCGCTTTCATCTCCCGGTACTGCTTCGCGCCGAAATGGCGTCCTACGATAACGGAAGCTCCCATTCCGCCTCCGATGGCCACACAGATAAAAATATTTGTCAAAGAATAAGACGCTCCAACCGCCGCCAGCGCCTGTTCGCTGACAAACCGGCCCACAATTGCGGAATCCGCCATGGTATAAGTCTGCTGAAACAGATTTCCCAGAATGATCGGCAGGGAAAAAATCAGCAGCGCCTGCATAGGTTTCTTTCGAATCAGATAATCACTTTCCATAATATCCCCCTGAGATTCAGAAGCGGCCGGTTTTCAGACCGCCTCCGCAAAAATATGTTATAAAGAAATTTTATATACAGATTCTTTGAACATGTTCAACAACATTTTTCTCATTAGCTCTAGATCTCCTGTTTGATCATCTGAGGAAATATAAATCTTTTTTTCATTTAAAGCAACCCCAGCTACAAGTTTCTTATAGGTTCCATAAGTAGAGTTATCTTGTACTACTGACATTAACGTACCCAACATTTGTTCTGCATATATTACACATATGAAACATGGCTGCACTAAAGGCAAAGAATGCTCTTTTATTCCGTTTTTAATAAATTCTTTTACAAATTCATTAAATACATCTATTTGTTTTAAACAAAACTGCTCACTATACATTTGAACAAGAATCCATGTTTTACAGTTATATTCATCTTCTGCTAAACAGACTATCAAGTTCTTTTTGATGCCTCCATAGGATTCCAATTTTTTCCATGTTCCTCTGTATTTTCTATTAAAATTAAAAGCCGTTTCATTAAGAAAATCTTGTGGTTCTAATTCTTTTAAATAGCTATAAATCTGTGGCTTATTATTCTCAACATTCCTATTTGAGAGAATATTTTTTTTGCTTAACGACTGAAATATTTTTTTACGTTTTTTGTGTAAAAAATTATTATAAAAAGTTTTAATTATTGCGCACAGTACACAGTTACTTACTACCCACCAAAACAAAACAGGATCTAATTTCAATACGATATTTGGATAGATATCTATATACGAAATCCAATTCCCCAAAAAGAATAATATGCGTCCAGACAAAAAACATATTTGTATCGCGGCTATAATCTGAGTAAATCTGATTCCCCTAAACTTTGATAGTTTTAATATTCCTTTAGGTTTTTCCATTAAATATCCATATTTATACAATGGATTGGACGCATTTCTGCGCAGTGCAATTTGAGGATCAATATTGGGAGTAGTCTCTGAACCTAGTTCTGTTGTATTTGGTTCGATATCCTGATACCAAAAGCCATACGGCAAGTACACTAAAAATATAAAATGTATTATAATCCATGGATCCTGAAACCCATATTTTTTTTCAAGAAAGTACGCAATTAACACACAAAGTATTAATATGGCTGGATAGAAAGGCTTCTTATTCATTATCGTTTTCCTTTATACTTATCATCAAAGCTAGTTTCTGAAACAGAAATCCAGCTTTGATGATTCTCCTGTTTCCATAGAGGCTACTACAGTTATAACTAAATCTCCTCAGCTCCGGATCTTTCCTCAACTGTCATAAATATAGTGTACTACCTCGTTCCCGTCCTCGTCAACAAGGGAGACTTCCAGCATTTATATCTCACTTTTCCGCCTCTTTCGTCTGATTTTCCCTAAAAAGGGTACAAAAAAGGAAGCGGCCGGTTTTAAGACCGCCTCCATATCGACACATCAAGTGTCAATTATTTTTAAATGTTTTTATATAATTTCCTCCTCCCAGTCCATACTTTCACAGATAATACTGATTTCATCTCCTGATAAAACTTGCAAATTAATTTGAAAATAATTTATTGCCGGAGCATGTTCATAGCATTCAGGATATTTTTCTTTTTCTTCTGCCAATAACTTTTGTGCCTTATTCATATAATCACTTTTTTCCTCTAGCCACATACTATTAATACGTTCCACTCCTTTTCCCCATAATCCATATGCCTCCATTTTCAAAAAAAGAATATCACTAAAAGTTAGGACAATTTTTTTGCTTTCTTCTTCATTCATTATTGATAAGGATAGTTTTCGTTCCTCATAATCATATGTAAATCCTTTAAACAAACTGTCATGTAAATATAAATTTTGTATTTCTTTTTTGTTTTTAAAAGTAAACTTCATAATAATCTCCATTCCTCTCTCTTTGACTTGACGGCATAAATAGTCATAAAATAGACTTCATTTTATAGGACATTCCGGTATCAGTGTCAAATTCATTCCCAAATTTCATCTCACTTTTCCTCCTCTTTCGTCTGATTTTCCCTAAAAAAGGTACAAAAAAGGAAGCGGCCGGTTTTAAGACCGCCTCCATATCGACACATCAAGTGTCAATTATTTTTAAATGTTTTTATATAATTTCCTCCTCCCAATCCATACTTTCGCATATAATAGTAAGTTCATCTCCTGATACAATTTTTATTATAATCTGAATATAATTTACTTCCTTAATAGAACGATAATTTTCCTTTCTATCAATATCAATAAGCTCTTTCATCTTCTTCATTTGGAGACTGTCGTCTACATGCCACATATGATAAATACGTTTCAATCCAGGTCCCCAGATTTGATAACTTTGCATTTCAGAATAAATCACATGATTAAACCTTAAATGAACTCTTTTATTTTTTTCAAATCCATGCATCCAAGACATACTGATTGTTCTCTTTTCAGAATCAAATGAATATCCTTCAAACATGCCGTCATGACTGTCTAATTTATCAATCTTTTCTCTATTTTCAAATAAAAACCTCATAGCTTGCCTCTTTCTTTAAATTTTATATTTACATATATCAAACTTGAAACATCATACGCTAATCCCCATACTATATTGACAGGGATTAACACATTCATCATTTCATCTTTAATCACCGCGGTTTAAACTCATATGGATTAGTCGGAAATTTGTGATATTCTACCTACCTAATGCATATACTGGCCTTAACTTACTGAATACCTTTCCAACTGTTTTTAAAATGGTCGAAAAGAAAGCATACTAAATTATTCATCCTCTATATCGTCCAGTATAGCATTCAGGTCCTCTTCGCTGACTTCTTTTAATTCTCCGTATTCTTCTTTATCCCCATAACTCCTATGGTTATTTTTCTCTGACATTCCTAATAATGTCAGCATTTCCCCACGCAGCTCCCGGTATTTCTTTTTTCCCCGCACCATCCCGTAGCTGTCAAGGATTGTGAGGGATGGTTTCCCATAATATGTCATCACAGCCGCAACACGGTTCCTGCCCTTTTTCTGGTCTACTGAACAGACAGACAACAATCTTTTTTCCAATTCCTTGTTATATTCCTCCACACAAAGAAGAAAAAGGATTGACGCATTCTCTGCCCTGCTATCGTTTCCTATGTAAGTCTTCCAGAAATCAGAAAAAATATCATTCAGCTGTTTCATGGTATCTTCTGCATATTTCTGCACATGTATAAGCTGAAAGATGCGGATTTCATTTCTCATATATTTGACGTAAAGATCTGATTCACCTTCCCGGTTTTCTATCTCGTAGGAATCCACATACTGGTATCCGTCTGCCGGACAGGAGATTCTTAGATTTTCCCGCATTCTTTTATATCGGATATAATAATGATTATGGAAAGGCTTATAATAACCTATATTATGTGTTTTTGTTATATTACTGTATGGCTGCCAAATTCCCTCTGCGTTCTGCAGGTAACGGAAGTCTTCATTGTAACGCCAACAATAAAATGTGCGAAAAGTAATCCATGTAAGAAAAATAATCCAATAAACACATCCCATTACCCAGAGCACAATATTGGAAGAAAACAAAGAGCGTGTCCATTTTAGGCTGAGCATACTCCCCCAAGACCACAATGTTACAACACCCAAACAGACTTGGCAATAAAATAGTCCTTTCAGATTCGCCCCCCAAATAGGTTTACCAGGAGTCTTTCTAAAATATTTTCTTACATATAGAGGATTGTATTCTGATACAGAGTCAGCATAAATATAATATGTCCGATTTTCAAGAAAACTCATTCCTGAGAAAAAAATAAAATTTGCCAAAACAAATCCTATAAAACATACTGGTTTGTGTTCAAATAAGGTTTTTCCCACATCAAGATTTGCAAAAAATATCACTATTTCAACGCCTAAATTCAGCCATTGTTTTATACAAAAATTTTTATCGGCCATACATAATCTACATCCCTTCTCACCATACTGGCAGATATTTAATCTGCCAGTACGAATTATCAATAAATCCAGTTTATTTCACCATTCATAAACACTAAACGTAATCCCTTTTCTCTTTTGGCTTTAAATACACTCTTTACGGCAGGAGAGGTCGTTGTCGATATGCCATAATTTACTACTGTCCTTGCTGTCGACTTAATCATTTCTCCAGCATAACGTACGTTTTCGCTTGATATTTTTCTGTTTTCTTTATATAACCAAAGGTTTAAATCTTTTATTTTTTTAAATTTGTTCTGCCGGTGCCACTCCTAATAATCCCATTGCTGTAGTTAAACCGGAAGTTACAGCTCCTATCCAGCTAACTTCTTTAAATGATTTTCCTCCCATCATCTGCGTTGCTACAGAAGCTACAGTGCCAACCGCAAATGCAGCAGCAGCTACCAGCCACATTTTGCCGTTATCATCACTTCTTGTTAACGGATTTCCATCAAAATACACATATAAGTTTCTATTATGTAAAGTTTCTAAAGATTCTTTGACTGTAGCGATCACATCCGCACTGATAAACCGCCTCAGCTCAAGATCTTTCCCCAACTGTCATAAGTATAGTGTACTACCTCGTTCCCATCCTCGTCAACAAAGGAGACTTCCAGCATTTATATCTCTTTTCTTCTCCCCCTTCGTCTGATTTTCCCTAAAAAGGGTACAAAAAAGGAAGCGGCCGGTTTTAAGACCGCCTCCGTACTAAATCATCAATCCCACGATTCATCCTCTATATCGTCCAGTATAGCATTCAGGTCCTCTTCGCTGATTTCTTTTAATTCTCCATATTCTTCTTTGTCACCGTAACTCTTATGGTTATTTTTTTCTGACATTCCTAATAATGTCAGCATTTCCCCACGCAGCTCCCGGTATTTCTTTTTTCCCCGCACCATCCCGTAGCTGTCAAGGATTGTGAGGGATGGTTTCCCATAATATGTCATCACAGCCGCAACACGGTTCCTGCCCTTTTTCTGGTCTACTGAACAGACAGACAACAATCTTTTTTCCAATTCCTTGTTATATTCCTCCACACAAAGAAGAAAAAGGATTGACGCATTCTCTGCCCTGCTATCGTTTCCTATGTAAGTCTTCCAGAAATCAGAAAAAATATCATTCAGCTGTTTCATGGTATCTTCTGCATATTTCTGCACATGTATAAGCTGAAAGATGCGGATTTCATTTCTCATATATTTGACGTAAAGATCTGATTCACCTTCCCGGTTTTCTATCTCGTAGGAATCCACATACTGGTATCCATTTGCCGGGCAGGACATCCTTAGATTTTCCTGCATCCTTTTATACCGGATATAATAATAATTATCGAAAGGCCGGTACGCACCCCATCCGTGACGTTTTGCGATATAGCTGTAAGGCTGCCAGATTCCTTCCTCATTCCGGGTGTAACGAAAAGCCTCATTATAACACCAACGATAATAAATATGAAATCCCAGCCATACGAGAAACAGTCCCCAAAAAATGATCCCCATAACAATCATGATCGTATTGGACTTAAAAAAACGGTAGAAAATAAGCAGAAGCTTTCCAATAAGATCAGAATAATAAAACGAGGGGATAACATAAATCAGTAAAAAAATCCCCCATACCATACCCATCAGTATCAGCATGATCAGTTGACAGTAAAATATTCCTTTCAGATTAGACCAATACACAGGGTTTTCTGTCCGTTTCCGAAAATGTCCACTGACATATAAAGGGTTAAAATCCGTTTTCCGATCAGCCTCGAGATAACGGTTCCGTTCTTCGATAAACCCGGTTTGTGGTAAGATAATAAAATTAGCCAAAAGATATCCTATCAGCCACACAAAATCATCCCCAAACCAGATTCCCGCGAGAGTTGCCATATTAAAAAATATTATTATTATATTCCCAAGCAAAAAAATCAACCAGAATTTTATTTCTTTTGTGGCTCTCATTCTTCTCCTCACACTTCATGGCAGATTATAGCAAAATCGGTGATTCTATTATGGGCTTACCATTTATGGTTCTATAATCTTTCTATTTTGTTAAAACCGCCTCCAATAAAAAATTTTATATTAAATCACTCTCTAACGGTATAATTCCCAATAATTTCAAAATATCATTTTTTAAATTTTTATATACCTCATCTCCTTCTAATTCTCCACCAATGTATATGCTATGGGAGCTTTTTATAATACCAACGGGCAAAATAATTATATCTTTTTGGCGAGAGATCCCTTTGTACATTAGTTCAGTTAAGGTTTTTGATGCAATATCTGTATAAATGATATATGTAAAAAATATAGGAGCGGCAGGAAATCTTTTATTTTTTATACCTTTTCTAATGAAATTTCGAACTGCATCTTCAATCCTTTCTATATGTTTTTGCTGTAGTTCATGTGTACAAAATTGTACTAAAATCTGAGTATTACAGCAGCACATATCCTCACCTATGCAAATAGATAACCTTTCACTTTTCTGCTCTATTGTCATCTCAAAATGATCAACATAATTATAAAAACGATAAAAATTCTTTATCGTTTCATTATCAGAAAAGTGCTTAAAGGTTAAAATATCATATTTCACCGCTTCTGTACCTGGTTTTAAAAATCCCTCTTCCTGCAATGGTCGAAAAATTCTTTTTCTTTCTCTGTCTATCAGGTAATGATAATACGTCGTTGTTCCTATCAACGAAGCATACCCTATAAAAATGTACATTAGAATACCTTTATTTGCTATAATGATAGCAAAAGGCATATTTATATTTCTCAGCACAAATAAAATTTCACAAAGAATAAGACTGAACAGCAGCACAATCTGAATGAGGGCTTGCATTTGTAAAAAATATATTCCCTTTATTTTTGACATTCTTATAAAGCTGCATTTTTTATTATGCATGATAGATCCATTTCTATATAACGGATTTATAGAATTTTCCTGAACTCCTATCTGATTATCCTTTTCTGATTTCAGACCCAGTTCATTGTACTGATCCGGCACTCTTCCAGGAAACCAATAAAATTTAATACTTAGCACTAAAACCAAATAATTGACGGCTATCCAAAAAGAAACATGCTTTTCAGCTCCATAACTTCTGCCCGTAAAACAAAATGCAACAAAAACACTCAGGTATACTATTCCCAACGCAATAGCACGCACATTAATATAATCGCCTAACTTCTTTTTATGGTTCAATATCTCCACTGCCTTTTTATACATTTTTATTGGAAACCTTTAGAATCAGTTGCCGCTCAAGCAACTGACTCTAAAGGACATTATAATTATCTCCATACTGTTCGGTAGACTACATTTTTCTTTTAAAAAAGGAAGCGGCCGGTTTTAAGACCGCCTCCGTATCGGAACATCATGTGTCAATTATTTTTAAATATTTTTATATAATTTCCTCCTCCCAATCCATACTTTCGCATATAATAGTAAGTTCATCTCCTGATACAATTTTTATTATAATCTGAATATAATTTACTTCCTTAATAGAACGATAATTTTCCTTTCTATCAATATCAATAAGCTCTTTCATCTTCTTCATTTGGAGACTGTCGTCTACATGCCACATATGATAAATACGTTTCAATCCAGGTCCCCAGATTTGATAACTTTGCATTTCAGAATAAATCACATGATTAAACCTTAAATGAACTCTTTTATTTTTTTCAAATCCATGCATCCAAGACATACTGATTGTTCTCTTTTCAGAATCAAATGAATATCCTTCAAACATGCCGTCATGACTGTCTAATTTATCAATCTTTTCTCTATTTTCAAATAAAAACCTCATAGCTTGCCTCTTTCTTTAAATTTTATATTTACATATATCAAACTTGAAACATCATACGCTAATCCCCATACTATATTGACAGGGATTAACACATTCATCATTTCATCTTTAATCACCGCGGTTTAAACTCATATGGATTAGTCGGAAATTTGTGATATTCTACCTACCTAATGCATATACTGGCCTTAACTTACTGAATACCTTTCCAACTGTTTTTAAAATGGTCGTTGCCAAAGGGATCTGTCTATTAACAGGATCATTTTCACAATAAATATACAGGTTGCTCCTCAGCTCCAAATCTTTCCCCAGCTGTCGTAAGTATAGTGTACTACCTCGTTCCCGTCCTCGTCAACAAAGGTGCCTTCAGACCGCCTCCGTAAATAGTTTTAATCTTTTCTCTTTTCAAATTTTTTCAATTTTTTATTCAAATCAATATAAAATATTTTTGAAGTATTTTCCGTAAATTCTAAATTCACCCCCAATTTTGTTAAATCCTTAACTACTTTTAAATCATCTGTATATAGGTATGAAAATCCTTCATGTGCCGTAACTGCAAACCAGCAATATCCATCTTTATAAAAACACAAATCCATTGGAGCATCTGGATAATCCCAATCATAAAGGCATTTAACCTGACAAAGAATATCCAGACACTCTGTTTTGGCATAGTAAAATGCCATGTTATAAATATGCCGCGTATCAAAGGTTTGAGTATTAGGCCATTCCATTGTATTCTTGCTATATATTTTATATTTTTGGAGTTGACTGCGAAAAAACCTTATGCTTTTTTTTACAGGCGCATTTTCTTTCTCTTTAAAGTAAATAAATGAAAAAAAATCACTATTTTCCAACATATATTCTATGAATTTTTTATATTCTTTTTTGTTTTTAAAATCATCAACATAGTATTCTCTCATTATAATAGCCCCTTTACTTTTCCATACTGTTCGGTAGACTACATTTTTCTTTTAAAAAAGGAAGCGGCCGGTTTTAAGACCGCCTCCATACTAAATTATTCATCCCATGATTCATCCTCTATATCGTCCAGTATAGCATTCAGGTCCTCTTCGCTGATTTTTTTTAACTCTCCGTATTCTTCTTTATCTCCATAACTCCTATGGTTATTTTTCTCTGACATTCCTAATAATGTCAGCATTTCTGCACGCAGTTCCCGGTATTTCTTTTTTCCCCGTACCATTCCGTAGCTGTCAAGAATTGTGAGGGATGGTTTTCCATAATATGTCATCACAGCCGCAACACGGTTCCTGCCTTTTTTCTGGTCTACTGAACAGACAGACAACAGTCTTTTTTTCAATTCCTTACTATATTCCTCCACACAAAGAACGAAAAGGATTGACGCATTCTCTACCCTGCTGTTGTTTCCTATGTAGGTCTTCCAGAAGTCAGAAAAAATCTCATTTAGCTGTTTTGTGGTATCTTCCATATATTTCTGCACATGTATAAGCTGAAAGATGCGAATTTCATTTCTCATATGCTTGATGTAAATATCTGATTCATCTTCATGATTTCCCATCTCGTAGGAACCTACATACTGGTACTCATTTACCGGACAGGACATCTTTAGATTTTCCCGCATCCTTTTATACCGAATATAATATTTATTACGAAAAGGCTGATACTTACTCCACCCGTGGTATTTTGCAATATAACTGTAGGGCTGCCAGATTTCTTCCTCATTCTGGGTGTAGCGAAAAGCTTCATTATAACACCAACGATAGTACACATGAACTCCCAACCATACAACAAATAATATCCAAGACATAATCCCTATGGTAATAATTCCTGTATTAGAATAAAATACTGGTGGAATTTCTTTAAAGCAAATAATATATCCCCATATTACAATCATAATAGCTGCCATAATCAACTGACAATAGTATAAGCCCTTCAATTCAGACCAGAAATACGATTTTTGGCTGAACTTTCTGAAACATCCCTTAACATACAAAGGATTATAATAAGAAGCCTTTGCGGCCCATACATAATGATTTCGGTCTGATATCTTGCTTAATCCCGGTAATAATATAAGATCGATAGCAAGAAATCCTACATGACACATAATATGTTCTTTATTTGCAAAACATTTTTCAGCTAAAACCATTATGTTTCCGTAAAAGATGATAACTGCTATGATACAGACAGCCCAATCTTTAAATTTTGAGAATTCATTCATTTTCTCTATACTCCATTATAATAAATTGTATTGGCAGGTGGTATTTCCTGCCAATACTAATCATTGTTATACCATATAAATAGTATCATATATAAATATCATACGCATTGGTCTGTCTGATGGAGAAGTTCTTACAAAGACATTGTTATTCGCCTTTTTATAATTTGATTCTCCTATTCCTAAAACTTTAATGCGTCTTTAACATCTAATACTCTGCCCGCTTTATCTAATATCCAAGAAAATCCTCCAGCTAATAGTGCATTATTTACGGATGTAGCTACATCTTCTCCATCCGCAAGACTGCTTACAAATTCCTGTTATGAAAAGTTTCCATAGAGGCTGTTACACTCATGACTGAGTCCGCACTGATAAACCGCCTCAGCTCCGGATCATAATACCGGCTCTTCAGGTAGTACATCCCTGTCTCGGTGTCGTAAAAGTAGCCTCTGTAGCGGAAGGGGTTCTGCTGGCCGATGGTGTCCTTTGTTGTGGTCAAGCTTTTTTGTAACACCTGTGGCTAAAAAATATCGATTTATGCA